>ERZ1643250.611-NODE-611-length-36681-cov-6.411238_pt1 | contig 36681 bp, 30 predicted proteins | sample MGYA00579262_ERZ1643250 | MGnify/ENA primary metagenome ERZ1643250 (study PRJEB29033, sample SAMEA4952265) | chicken gut metagenome | biome: Broiler Chicken; feature: Gastrointestinal Tract; material: Caecum | place: Ireland | collected 2018 | study: Broiler...
CAGCGTATACTCATACGCCAGCGTGTCATTTCTATCCACGTTCCCACGTAGGGAACGACCGCAGCACCATACTTACCAGCGCCTTCTCCTAAATATTTCTATCCACGTTCCCACGTAGGGAACGACGGTAATTTCATACTCCCCGTACAGTTCTTTGATATTTCTATCCACGTTCCCACGTAGGGAACGACCTCCGCTTATACGATACTCTGGCAAGCACTCTTCATTTCTATCCACGTTCCCACGTAGGGAACGACTCCCACCAGTATCATCATTTGTACCCCATGCAAATTTCTATCCACGTTCCCACGTAGGGAACGACTGCAAAAGTGATTGAAAACAAGACATATTTGCCATCATCTTTTGCTATAAAAGGGTTCATTCACAAAAAACACATGCACTTTGTGAAATATCCCTTATTTTGTTAAGTTTTTCTAGTGCGAGGCTCCAGGCACTTTTATGTGCGCTAGGGATTCGCACAAGAGTTTACGATTAATCATAAATTTATATCAGCAATATACCATCCTGTGGCCATTGAGGCGTTCGTCCAACATGTTCCACCTTTGTTTTGTATTTATTGCCAAGTTGATAAAATCGCAAACTATCTTCTGACGGATCAATCAGATCAATCAGCTCTGCCTTAAAAACGGTAAATTGAGCAGCGTCCAACATACATTCAAACACGGAATTTTGAACTCGCTGTCCATGATTTACACATGCCTTAGCAACTTTTCGCAGTCTTTTTCGGCCAGCAGCTGTCTCCGTATTAACATCATCAGTGACTAAGATAAGCATAAATTCGCTCCTTATTTCCAGAAAAATGGTGGATAACGTTCTAAATCTCCTCGCAAAGTACGTGCGAGCAGTAAAGCCTGTACATACGGGACAAGTCCCCAAGGGATTTTTTCCTTCAAAAACGGATGTTGTATCACCTGTTGCTTGCGCAATTGCCAAGCTTCCAAAAAAGCCCGGCGCCCTTCTTCTGTCAAAAGTACAGCAGTGCTCTCTTGCTTTTCGCAATGCTTTGGCAAAATTGTTTTCTGATTGATGCAAGTTAAAACAAAGCGATCAGCATAAACCGCACGCAGTTCCTCCATCAGATCCAAAGCAAGACTTGTACGACCTGGCCTTGGACGATGCAGAAAACCTACATAAGGATCAAGACCTACGCCTTCTAACGCTGCAGCACAATCTCGTGCCAATAACGTATAAGCAAAAGAAAGCAAAGCATTGACCGGATCCAAAGGAGGACGACGTGAACGCCTAGTAAACGCAAATGTATTACGCTGTTGTAAAATCAAATCATCAAATCCACTAAAATACAGTTTTGCTGCTTCGCCTTCCGTACCGCGCAATTCTTCCAAAGTTTCTGCCTTCTCAATATCGGTGAGAGCTGCCGCTAATTGCCCAGATATTTTCTTCAGCTTATCTACTGGAACACGCTGAGGATGATCTCGAGTCGCTCGTTCTAAAACCCACCGCGCATTATATACCTTACCTAATAGAAACCCTTTTGCATACTGACAACTGTTTCCAGGATCATCACTGACCCGAAACTGCTTCTGCCGCAGCAAGACATTCCCTTTAGTTTCACCAACAGAACGTGCAAGAAACTTACCACGCGGGTTGAAAAACGCTAAATCGATATTCCGCTGTGCGCAAGCGCCCATCAAAGCAGGTGAAGCCCCAGCGTAGGAAAAGCTCAATATCCCCTCTAATGTATGCAGAGGAAAGCGTGCAATTTCTTTTTTCTCTTGACTGACCAAGACGTTCTCTCCATCAAGGCTCAAATAGCTGTTTTCAGTTAAGACAAACAGAGTATTCAATAACTTTCTCATTAGGAATCTCCTTCTGACTCTTCTAAATGGCTGCGTATGTAATCATCAGCATTGCTGCGGCGGCAAAGAGTCGGTAAGCACAATTCCTTCAAGGAACACGCATTGCAGTGTTTGCCCGGCTTTACTTTCGGAGTATATCCGCGAGAAAAATAATCATTCATCTCATCCGCCATTTTCTGCGTTTTTTGCCGAAGCTCAGACGTGAATTCCACTTGTTCTCTACGACGGGTCTCCGCATAGAAAATAGCACCTTGCGCAATATCACAAACCAGCATTTCTTCCAAAGCCATACCTTGTGCACAAAGCTGCAATCGATCAGCATCATTCGTTTTTGGAGATCCATGTTTGTATTCCACAGGTAAAGGAAGCCAAAGACCAGAATAATCCTGAAGGGATATACCGTCAGGATCAGCCCGGAATTCTACCACATCACATGTCCCAGATAATCTCAGGCGATGACTGATCACTCTCAGTCCTCGTACGATCAGCAGATCGCCGCGTTTTTCACGGAAAGAATCATCATGACAATGCTCATGCAGCAAATGTCCTTCTGCAGTTCTCTGGTTCTCTGCCCACTGCTGCTCCAGATAAGCGAGTGCCCATTGCCGGCGGCAAAAGCAGAAATGCTGAATGCCAGACATTTGCAGATAATCATCAGGATTCGTCATAAACTTCTACTGCTAAGTCAGGCAGTTCATCACAAGTGATGGTATATTCATGAATGTCATGCGGCATATCGACATTTTTTTCGATATGCAGCAATCGGTGTACTTTAGCAGAGGAGTATTGTCCGCTCTTGCAGTTGTGCTTCCACCAATACAGTCTCAATACCTCCATGCTGCCATCTGGCCGAGCTGAGGACGCATCATTTTCAAACAGCGTGCGCAATGCTTCTTTCAACAGCTCTGCATCTTCTTCAGTAAAGCCAGTCTTTTCTGCCAGCTGACAATTGATGCTGCCAAAAGTCGTATACATCGCAAATCCAACACGATGCTTGGTTCCCATCGTATCACTTGATTTCTTATCACTGGTCACGCTGTTTACGCTCTTTGTAATTTGCAAGCTATCAATTGTGATCGGGTCAATGCTGAAAGCTGGGTGAATAGAAACTGGTCCGCGTATTCCTACAGAAACTCCTTCGTTTTTCCCTTTAAATGCAAACACTTGTCCAAAACTACGTACATCTATCCATGTCTCACATGCAGCTTTTGCATAAGCTTCTCGATCTTTAGCTTTAGTAGCGGCAGCTAATGCCTGACAAGCATCAGCGCGGTCTTTCAAACTATGATATTCATCATTACGGCGATCATCAGACTGTACAAATACGTTGGCCCCCATATCCATCAATCGATTACGGATCTTTCTTTTCAAGCAAACATCTGAAATCTCTCCATATCCTTCATAAGTCTCACGCGGACGGTTGCCGTTCAACGGGTCTCCATTAGGATTAGCATGATGAACTGCGATGACAAGTGCAAAATCGATTTTATTCTGTAACGTCTCCATAAGTAGCTCCTCCTTTATTCATGATCATTTGATGCTTCATCTGTCTTTTTGAAAAAATCTGCCCGCTGGCAGGCATAGCCAAGTAAGTACAATTCCGTTAACGGCTGATCATTAAACTCCTCCATCGGAATACGTGAGATCAACTTTAACATTTGTTCATTTGCGTAAACAGACTTATTCGCCTTGATCAGACGTTCTAAATAAGGTTCCAGTTGTTTGCGCAGCAAAGCCAGCGTCTTAGCAGGATGCTGAGTATATGCGACCTCATAACGCAAGGCATTAGTCGGCCGATTGCTTTTCTCTCCTGCAGTATTGTAGACGGCGTACTGTTCCAACTGATCAGCACAGGCTAAGATCCGTCCAAACAGATAACTGCGGTCGCTGCAATTTTCATCAATAGCCATAGTATATTCCTCCTTTAAATTACGATGATGATATCCTTTGATCAAAGCACAGGCAATGCTGCGAGTTTTATTGATTTCCCATGTTTCCATAGCAATGCCATTTGCGGCTCTGTGTACGGCCGCCAGCATGATGTCTTTTGGAAAAGGACGTTTTTCTGTGATGCAAGGCAGCAAACGTTCAATGGTCTGTTGTTTGAGCCTGTCGTCAGCTTTAGCTCCATAAGCGGCTGATGCGATATCGATCGGTGCAGGCGCGCCTACAAAAACAACAGGTACAGCTTTCTTTTTTCCTTTTCCGTCCTCCTTCATCTTAGCATAACGAAGTTCCCAGCCAAATGTTTTGTGCCAATCTTCGATATTATCCATCAGTCGAGATCCAGAAAGCTCTCGATAATATCGAATGGATAAGCGGCCAGGTGTAGCGGAATCAAGGATCATCACACTGACTTGACTATGCTGAGTCAACACGTGACGATATCCTTGTATCGCTTTGTTGAATTCTGCCGCAAAACTTTCCCGTGTCTGCGGAAGGGTCTCGACCCCATCATAAATTGATTGAAATTCTTCACCAAAAAGATCACTTTGACCACGTTCCATCAAATCATAAGCATCGCCTGTGATGGGCGGGATCGGCTCATTTTCAGTGCCCCATGCCAGAATGGTTTGATCACCATTCTGAATGCCTTGTCTACCTACCAGCCATCTTAATGCACTATGTGCTTTCTGGGTCGTATCAAAGCCAATGGACAGCGCTTCTTCAACATGCTCAAATCGTCCGCGATAAGTAAAATTCACACTATCATTGCTGGAAATCAATTTAGCGCGATCCCCGGCATTACGGATCTTATATGGGCTCAGATAAGATATGGGCATCTCTTCTCCCTGTATGTAGCAGATTCCCTTGTTTTCCAATGTAGATTGATAATACTGGGTATAACTATCCCAGATCTTTGAATCCAAAGAAAGGATATCTCCATCCACTTGAAAACGAACAAATGCCTCCAACTGATCCCCGCCAGTAATGGATTGAAATATCGGCGGTATCTCCTCTTTGGGACCATTCCATTTTTTTAACAGCTGACCTTTTTCATCTGCAAACAGGACCCTTTCTGCAATCAAATCTCTGATCAGACATCCTTTTTTCAGATAGATCAATACGGCACGTACCTTTTCCGATCCAAAAGGAGAATCACACCATGCTTGCAGCTGATCAAGGTATTCTGCCCACATGTGCTTTTTTGTACCGCCTCTTTCTACATAGTCTCCTGCTATGTACTGCAATTTATCTACTAGTGGATGAGGAACAGGGCCAGATGTACGTGCAGAAGATTCTTCAGTGCATGGAATGACCGTGGTCATGTCATCAGCGTGAAGAACATGTGCTGAGATAAAGTCCGCTTTTTCAGATAAGCTAACTTCCACATTTACTTTCTGCGTAGTATGGGCTACTGGAAGCAAGATCGGTGCATTCCAGCCATGTCGAATAGATGCAGACGGCTTCCCGACCTGGGCAAGATTTTTTTCATAAGTCTGATAACATCGTTCAATCCAGCCCATCTTTTGTCACCTCCTGATAAAGATCATCGCAGCTCTGTAAATTTTCATCTTTCACAAAAACTTTAGCCTTCTGCTCACGAATCGGGCGGATCACTGGACACTCCTCTGGCCGTATAAATGTGATCACGCCATCTTTCATTACCGGACGCCACAAACGCTCATACATTTGTCCGCTGTCATGTTCATCTGCATATGTGATGCCATGCACCATAAGACCAAATGGCATGGGTGCAGTGTCATCATAGGCACCTGGTCCTTCATGGAACTTACATGGCTCTACATATCCCTGACACTCTCGCGTACCAAGGAAAATGTCACGGCGCCCGCCGCGCTCCAACATTCGCTTAGCAATAAAATAATGTTTATTCTCATTGCGGTCTCCTGCAAGATCTGGCCGATGCATGTTCCATTCAAAATGTGCTTTGATTTGATAAGATACATTGACCAAATAGGTGTAAATAGATAGATCATTGGTGCCATTGTTATAGCGAATGGGGCGAATTCCTTTTGATTCCGTTTCTATGGGATTCAAGATACGGACGGCATCCGGGACCCAAATAATGGTCGGTTTCCAATAAATGCTTTCTAATATCCCTTTGACTGCTTGATACGTAGGAACAGGATAACTGAATTTCTCTCCCCCCACTCGCGTAATGGGATCACTGAACAGGGCGTAACGTCCCCATACATGCAGGGTAATGGTATTGCTATATTGCAAAGGTCATCTCCTCCTTTCTTGCTCATCGATCATACGATAAAAGCTGTCGAACCAACTGATTCAAAAGATAAGCCTTTGTGCTCACTGTCGTAATAATTTTCCTGCAAGGCCAAAGCCTCACCATCCAAAACAAAATACAAGGCATTGCCAAGGCGCCGATATTGACTCTGACTGATAGAAATCGTATAAGGCTGGAGATCTTTCAACAAAGCCGTATTCGCACGTGCAGACTGCAATTCCAGAAGCAGCTCTTTTCCACGTCCGTAGGGAACAAGTACCGAAATCGTTTCGTCTGGAATTGCCGCAAAAGCAGACTCTGCCGTGCCAAAAGCCTGACAAAGACCTGCTCGACATGGTATTTGCCTTTCCTTAGAGGCATTGATTCCCTGACTATTGATGCTTAACAGGTCTACCATGGTAGAAGCGACATGACCTGTTACCGAAAATGGATATAACATATCGTTCTGGTGGCGAGGATCACCATAATATCGTTGATAATATAACTGAATGACCTGAGGCGAAAGTAGATCAGCCTCTTCTGGCAATGTGGCCAGCAATTCACGTGTGATCTCACGACCATCATAGATTTCTGGTAAAGCATCCAGATTCTCTCCCGCACACTCGATCAGATACACTGGACGGCAATTGGATTCACCGTGACGGTTACAGCGGCCGGCTGCCTGAGCGATGCTGGGCAGACCGGCAAGATCTCTCACGACACAATCGAAGCTGAGATCGACACCAGCCTCGATCAGCTGCGTACTGATGCAGATCAATGATCGGCCGCTCTTCAATCGCTGATCGACCTCATCCAATACATCATTGCGGTGCTGTTGACAAAGATTCGTCGTTAAGCAGAATATACGACACTCTGGTGAAACAAGAGGTTTCAATTCATCAAATAGTTTATTGACCACATTTTTGGTGTTCAGAACCACAAGGATGCTGCGATTGTCTTTCTGCAGGCTGGTCAAAAAATCAGCAATAGCAGAGATGCTCTGTCCTCCCTTGATCATTGGCCGGATGACCTTAGTTCGCTTAAACTGCTGAAAACGTAATTGATAATCAGGAACGATATCTTTTTGATCGGCAAATTGTAAAGGGATAGGTGCTGTATCTAAGTCAGGCTGTGTCGCGGTACATAAGATCACCGTACAATCAAACAGACGCACAAGAGTATCCAAAGCTAAATTAAGCAGACAAGTCTGTGACAACGGTAATGCCTGGATCTCGTCCAGCAGCAATACTGAACCAGCAAGAGCAGACAAACGTCGTACATTCTGCCGCGGCGCAGCAAATAACGTATTTAACAGCTGGACCATAGTCGTGCAGATCACGGGCACGCCTTGCCACCGCTGACTGAGCGCAAGCCATCGTTCTTGATCGCTGTACTCATCCGACTCGAACAGAACGTCTGAATGATGCTCCAGCACATATTCCTCACCAAGTGCCCGACGGATATTCTCCGCATTTTGCTTAGTGATCGATTTGTATGGTGCAAAATAAAATAAGTGATGAGCATTCTGACGGCGAGCCATTTGCACACAAAACCGCAATCCAGAAAATGTTTTACCGCCGCCAGTTGGAACATACAATCGATAAATTCCTGCAGGACGTCCTTGCGCAGCAACCAAACACTGATCAGAGATTTCGCGCCGCAAGATATCGATGGGACGTTCTGCTTTCAGTGAATCAGTGAACTGTTCCATTCGGTCGCAAAGCAAATTCCAAGTAGCTAAGCGTGTATCATCAGACGGAAACGATGGAAGCGGCAAATGATTCATGAAACTAGCTGTATCGCTCCAATCCGCATCCACCAAAGCACTGAATATGAATCGTTGGATAAATCCCAGACCGAAAAATAACGCATTCTTATTCGCATTTTCGGATGCTTCTTTTGGAATGATGGTCCGTGCCTTTAAAAATATCGTGTGGATCTCCTCAGCAGCTTCTTGGATCAATCGCCGGATTTCTATCTCTCCACAACATTCTGAAAAAAACCGAGTCACGCTCTCGTGGTAAAACAGATCAGCTTGTTTGGAGTACATACGCTCCAGCCAAGGTCGATTTCCATCTATGCTAAGATAATCACAACGACCGCTGTGATGACAACCGATTGCAAGCGCAACGATCTGTCCTGTCAAGCGGACAGAATCATCAGTTTTTTCCGTTCGTTCCCATATCCACCGCATACCTGCCGCTGAGTGATTAAGCTTTTCCTTAGTTTGGTTCCAAAGATGATCCTGCACATCCGGCGCAGATTTTCCCATGTCGTGCAGATAACCAGTCAACCTGCCTAGATTCTCCAAACCAAATGGACGACATATCGCGGCGCAATGCATTGCTACATTCTCACTGTGTTCACGCAATGTTTGAATATAAGGAGACGCATTATCGTCTGCCTGATCGAGAATATGTGCGATCAAAGTCTTCTTCACTATTTCTCATCTCCAATCAAATCAAAATTTACTTAATTTAGTAATTTTACGTATAAACCATAACATTAAATGTCTTGACTGTCAATCACTGAAAAAAACAATTTGTAATCGCTTTACCATCAATATGCTCCTATCAGACTCATCATAAAGCAAGACTTGTCCTCATTTTTGCAAAATAATGAATTCAAATGACGAATTCCCTATCCACATTCTATAAATCTTTATTTTATCGTCTAATCCTTTGTAAAAAGCCAAAAAAACATGTATACTACAAATGTCATTTCGGCTCATGCATGAGATGTGGATAGAAAAACTTATTTTAGTAATATGGACCTTGTCCATTTGGGAAGAGACTGTTAATGTATTAGCAGTTTCTTCCCACCTTTTATATACAGTTAAAGATCGATCCGCGTTTTATTCTTTATACAAAATAAGAACGATTTTTATATACGATCAATTGAAGAACAATCTGATCAACACATGATCAGAACGAGTAATTTGCTATGTTGTGTACAGATTGACGAGAACCAATTATCTTTCTATTTGGATGACAATGATCATTGCTGATCGATTTCCTCTATTCACCATAAATTATCTACGATTGTAACTGTGATCTATACTATAATAATGACAGAATATTTCCACAAAATAAAGCTATTCCTGCATGATCATGATTTTTTATCAAATGGAAGAATGAAGAGGATACGGCCTCTGTTTTAATCTCGGTCTTCTCATCAAGATTCAATTGCGTCCAGCACACCATAAAAAAGCGCCTCGAAGCCCTTATCAAAAGCCATGAGACGCGCTGACGCATAAAAAGTTGAATATGATTACTTTTCTTCCCGCCTGCTGTTGCGATACTCCAGGATATTGATCAATCCAGCGGTCAGGATAGCTACGATCGGAAAGATGATCCAGACGATCTCCCAGCTCTCCTGCGTAAGTCCGATGAACAGGAAGACCATAGCGGCCAATGGCATGGTGATGCCCCAGATGAACGCATAGCGCGACGCCTGCTTCTCCTTGTCCTTCTCTTGATTGGCTGCTTCAAAGTAGATGAACCGGCGATACGCGCCATTCATGATCCCCGCCGGAATGATCAGCAGCATAGCAGCGGCAGTGAAATAAAACAAGATCGCCCCATAGCGTTCTGCGGCGTCATGGATCAGTGCATCCGCCGCCACCGTGGCGCATAATCCAAAGATGATCAGAAAGATGCCGGAAGTGATGACCACCATGAAGCGTTTCTGAAACTTCTGATACGCTTTGTTCAATGTCTCCACATCACTGCGGCTGACATAGATCTTCCGCTCATCCAGATATTGCCAGCGATGAGCATCGCGGATGCCGAAAGCGACAAAGACAGCGACAGCGATCCCGACCATGAACAGAAAGAACGCCGCTCCGACCTCTTCATCAAACAAGATCGGAATGGTCACGCCGCATAAGATGATCGCCACGCCGATCGCGATGGCAAACGCAAAGGGGCGTTTCCATTTCAGATACTCCTGGATCGTATCCATGGAAACGCTGAGGGTGCCCTCATCCTGATCTGCCGTATCCTGAACGCCTTGTTCATTCTCCTCATTGAGCAAATAATCGATCGAAACATGAAAGAGCCTGCCTAACTGAATCAGCTTTTCTGTCTCCGGATACACTTGCCCATTCTCCCATTTACTGACAGCCTGCCGGCTGACGCCCAGCTCATCAGCCAGCGCTTCCTGCGACATTCCTTTTTCTTTTCTGAGCTTCTGCAGTTTTTCGTTGAATTTCATCTCCATCACCTCTGTCTGCATCGTACCTTGTTCAGCCGTTTTCAGCCACCAATTGACGTTTGCAATTTGTCAACTACAGGTTGCATCAACCATTTTTTGCGGTTTTTTGACGATTTTTCCCCTTTTCTCCCATTATATCGGAAAAACGAGCGAGGTGAAATCACGTTCATGCTCATCCGCTGCTTTACCTCATCAGACGCCATGCATCCTTCCAGCCAGTCAAGCCCGTGCGCGCTGCTTCCTGTCCGAGGCGAGATACAGCGGGATCGCCGACAGCTGCGCGATCACTGACACAGCGACCATCGCAGGAATGCTCAGATCATAAAGCACGCCCATGATCCAGCTTCCGAGGAACCAGAACACGCCGAAAGCACATTCAAAGATCCCATATCCGGTAGCGCGGCAGTGTTTAGGCACCATTGACGTGACCACGGCTTTCAGGATGGATTCCTGCGCGCCCATTCCGATCCCCCAAAGCGCGATGCCGATCAGCAGCATCGGAGTGGAATGAACAGAAAAGACAAAGACGGCGAACGCGCTGGAAAGCAAAGTGGAGATCATCAAGGCCTTCACGCCGATCTTATCATAAAGATGGCCGAACACCAGAGCAGCGATCGCATCCACTAACATCGCCCCGGCATACAGCAGAGGAAGCGTGCCTTCCGTGACCAGCGCGGAGGTCTGTGCCAGATCGGCAGCCAGGCCGGCGTAAGTGTTGGAGACGTGCATGATGATCAGAGAATAATCGATAAATCCAAAGGCAAAGCAGCTGATTCCTGCAATATAAAGCACAAAGCTCTTTTTCATGCGAAACGGAACATATTCCTTCGGCTCAGGCTCGAATCGCTCAGGATACGGAAACTTCCGCCAGGTAAGCAGAAGCAATACCAACGTGATCAAACCGGGAATGGCCAGCACCGCAAAACAGAACGCATAGTTCTCAAAGACATCGCCGTCTGTGCGAAAGAGCATCACCAGATATAACAGCACCGGACCCAGAAACGCGCCGATCTGATCCAGCATCTCCTGCAAGCAAAAGCTCTTTCCTACCCCTTCCTGAGAGGCCGTAAAGGACATGATCGTATCTTTGGCCGGTTTCTTGATGGCCTTGCCCATCCGCTGAACGAGCAGCAGAAAGCAGGCCCAGATCCAGCCATGCTCTCCCACCAGCGCCAATGCCGGGACCGCCATCACATCCAGCACATAGCCGATGACCGTGATCGGCCAATACTGTCTCGTCTTGTCCGTGATCTTTCCAAACAGATAACGCATGGAGTAACCGATCAATTCCCCCAGTCCGGAGAAGAATCCGATCGCACCGGCGGAAACGCCCATGATCGACAGATAAGCACCCCGGATGCTGGAAGCACCTTCATGGGTCATATCTGAAAACAAGCTGACAATTCCAAACAACAACAGAAAGACCATCGCCTGTGACAGATGCTTTCTCTACTTTCCGCTCTTCATCTCGATTGCTCCTTCACACGCGCCGTCATTTCAGGAAAATCGGCTTTGCTCTCTGCTTTGCAGCGTGTATAAAGAATATCCAGCAGACGAGCAAATTCCTCTCGTTCTTCATGAGAAAGCGGCTCGACGAGCCATTCATAAAACAAAGTCTCGATATGCGCCTTGGAATTTTTCAGGCGCTGCGCCTGCTCAGTAGGATAGATCAGCTGACTGCGGCCATCCGATGGATTGCTCTGCCGTTGAAGATAGCCCTTTGCCTCCAAATTGGCAGTCTGCTTGGCCACGGCGCCTTTATCCGCTCCTAAGATCCTGCATATTTCTGATTGGGTGATGCCCGGTCTTTTCCGCACGACATGAATGAGGTCGAACTCTGCAGTGCCGACCCCTTCTTCCTTTATCGTCCGAGAAATAAATTTTCCCGCTTCCCTGGCGATTTTTGTGATCTGACGCTGTGTGATATCCATATCGGTTCCTCCTATAGATAGATGTACCATCAACCCATCAGATGATGGTACATCTATTTTTGCCTGTCAACTGCACTCAACAGATCCTCCGCTGTTTCTCCATCAAAAAAAGACCAGAATCCTCTCTTGAGCAATTCCGGTCAGTTTGTTTACGGCCAGACCTTTTCCGCGATCTTCTTCACCAATGCCAGTTTGGCCCACTGTTCCTCTTCTGTCAGCTTATTGCCGATCTCACAAGAGGCAAATCCGCATTGCGGGCTCAGATACAGCCGGTCGATATCCACGATCTGCGCTGCCTCATGGATCCGTTCGATGATCGTCTGTTCATCCTCCAGCTTCGGTGATTTGCTCGTGATGAGCCCGAGCACCACTTTCTTATCGGCGGGAATATAACGAAGCGGCTGAAAATCGCCAGAGCGTTCGTCATCAAACTCTAAATAGAACGCATCCACCTGCTCATTCGCAAATAAGATCGGGGCGATCGGGGCATATCCGCCGCTGCTTGCCCAGGTGGAATGATAGTTCCCCCGGCAGACATGCGTCGCGATGCTCATATCCGCTGGCCTGCCTTCCAATGCCAGCGTGTTCACGCGCAGATACCGCTGTGCCTCTTCTTCCAGCGAATCGCCGCGCTGTGTCCGGAAATTGCGATGTCCTTCATCGCAGAGCATGCCCCAGGTACAGTCATCCAGCTGCAGGTTGCGGCACCCCGCCGCATACAGCGCGCGGATGACCGTACGATACGCAGCGGCAATATCCTGAATCAGCTGTTCATCATCCGGATAGATCTTCTTCGTCTTCTCTCCATTATCCTCGCGGTAAAGCTCTGCCAGCAGCTGTGCCGGCGCAGGAATGGTCTGCTTGGCAACGATCCCTTCTTCCTCAAACTGCTTCACAAAACGGAAATGCTCCACAAACGGATGATCCTCGCCGCTGATCTTGCCGATCACCTCGATGGATCCCGGCGTAGTTTCTTCCCCATGGAAAAAATATCCATGATCCAGTTCGATCTTTTGGATGCCCTGAAAGCCCCACATGAAGTCCAGATGCCAGTAACTGCGGCGGAACTCGCCATCCGTGATCACCAGACAGCCTGCCTGCTTCTGTTTCTCGATCAGCGCGGCGATCTCCTCATCTTCGATCTGTTTCAGCTGTTCTGCGCTGATCGATCCTGCTTCATATCTGATCCTTGCGTCCTTCAATCTCGCCGGGCGCAGAAAGCTGCCCACATGATCATGACGGAACGGTATATGCAATGTGCTCATTTGAATGCCTCCCTTGTGATGGATTCCATTATAGTGATGCCGGCATGATTCGTAAAATATAGAAAAAAGACAGTTTGCCATAGATGAAATCTATGACACCCTGTCCTTCGCAAACCGCTTCAGCGCTTCGATATACGAGGCCGCAAATTTTCCCGGCGCCACCTTATCATTGGTGATCCATCCGATCTCCATGACATCCTCCACATCCAACGCTACCGAAACGATATCTTTTCCATTCAGCTGTTCATTGATGACGCCGCTGCAGATCGTATAGCCATTTAATCCGATGAGCAAGTTGAATAAAGTGGCCCTGTCGCTGACCATGATATCCTTACGGCTCTCTCTGGTGCTCAGGATCTCCTCGGAAAAGTAGAAAGAATTATGCTCGCCCTGCTCATAGGAAAGGCGCGGATAATCCTCCAGATCCTCCAGCGTCACGACCTGCTTTTGGGCCAGCGGGCTGAACCGGCTGACAAACACATGCGGTCTGGCAGTGAACAGCGGATGAAAGCTGATCCCATTTTCCCGCATCGTCCTGCGCAGGATCGTCTCATTGAACGAATTCAGATACAATACGCCGACCTCGCTTCGCAGCCTGGCCACATCTTCGATGATCTCATGGGTCTTCGTCTCACGGATGCGAAAATCATACTCTTCTCCGCCATGTTTTTTCAACAGCTCGACGAATGCTTCTACCGCAAACGAATAATGCTGTGTGGAGACACAGAACTGATGGCGGACAGGGGCAGTGCCGAAATAACGCTCTTCGATCAATGCCGTCTGCTCGATCACCTGTCTGGCGTACCCGAGAAATTCCTCTCCTTCCCTGGTGACGATCACGCCTTTATTGGTCCGGCTGAAGATCGTGATGCCCAGTTCCTGTTCCAGCTCTTTGATCGACGCCGTCAGGCTGGGCTGGGTCAAAAACAGCCGCTTCGCCGCCTCGCTGATCGTGGAACAGGACGCGATGGTCACGGCATACTTCAGCTGCAATAATGTCATACACATCTCCCTCTCTGCATGCAATCAGTATGACACAGGATGCCGATTCTGTCAGCCCTGAATACAGACCAAGGTGATCATGCCACATCTGCCCTTCGTTTGACTGGCCAACGCTTTGCATCCATGCTTCCTCTTGCTATAATATGGTCAGCTCATGATCGGCATCAACGAAGGAGGAAGGATCATGTTTGATTTTTTCGGTACATTTTTAGACGGCCCGCTGGCGGGAAGCACATTTGGCGGCGTCATCAACGATGGATCCGGCGGTGACAGCGTCGGACCGTTTCTGGCGCTGGGCGGCATGGCCTTTGTCTTGGCCATCGTCCTCTCTATCATCATCGCCCCCTTTGTCGCATGGCCATCGCTGATTGCCAGCGATCTGAATGAAGGAAGAGGCATCTGGGGAGCCATCATCCTGATCGCCATTCAGTTCATCTTTATCATCCTGCGGATCCGAAGCAACGTCAGACACTGGAAGCGCAGCTTCCTCAGCGATCTTCTGCTGAATATGCTGTTTCTGTTCCTGCTGTTCTTCCTCTCTGTCGTGATCCTGTTTGTCCCGCTGATCGCTCTCCTCGGCGGCAGCGAGATGGGCGCCTATGCGGCAGCGCATTACGGAGAATTCCTAGGGACAGTGTTCTCCAATCTGTTTTCCAACTTATTCGGCATCGTCTTCTTCATCTGGGCGTTGTCCATGATCCCTGCGGCACTGACCACGGGATGCTCGACACTGTTCATCAGGAAAGCGGCCCGTGCAGCCGGCATAAAGGCATGATCGAACAGATCGATCCAGACAGCGGACCGCGCATCATCTATCGCGTAAAAAGGGCGATCCTGGTTTTTCCAGAAATCAGCCCTTTTTTGATGTGTCCATATCCAATGCATCATGCGTTTTGGATCATGATGACCTATTCCTGATTAAGACAGTCTCCATTGCTTCGGACGACATCTCGATACCAGTAAAACGATCGTTTGCGATAACGATCCAATGTGCCGCAGCCATCATCTTCATCATTTTTCTTTTGTCATGCATGTCGATGCTTGTCTCCCGGCATCTTCCGCATATCGAAGACTGAGGCGCAGCGGCCGGTCGATCCAGCTTCTCCTCAGCGCGGAAAGACAGCGGAAACGAGCGGCGCTTTCGATCAGCGAGATCCATGTATCTGTCCCATTGACGATCCATGCTTCTTTGCACCGCGGCGGAATGATGGTCAATGGCCACATATGCTTTCTGATGATCTCGATCTCTTTTTCGCTCAGATGAAAGTCTCGCTGGGCGTTTTCCATGGCAAAGCGAGGATGCCTGAACCCATGCCACTTATGCCACGCCTCTTTCTCATGCCAGTCATACAAATAATAATCATGCAGCAGCGCACCGCGGATCAGCGCGCGTTCATCACACTTCAGCCCCAGCCTGCAGGCCAGCATGCAGCTGTAAAACGCCACCAATACGGCATGGTCATATGTCGATACATCTCCGTGCTGAACATATTTCTTCATCTTCATCAGCCGTTCATCACCCAAATATAAAGACAGCTTTTCTGCGCTTTGTTCCTGCAGCCTTCTGTTCATCTCATCACCTTCACCAGTTATGATAACATTTTTTTTGAGAATAATTTCTATAAATTTTAAGCATTGTTGTTCACATCTCGTTCATTTTTTTATATGCGCTTTTCCATGTTTTCAAATAAGATAAAATAAATTGATAACCGCATGCTAATGCTAAATACTTCATGTAATATATTAATTTTATTGATGAACGATCTGCTAAATTTATGTAAATATATGTGCTTTTTTTCTCTTCTTCAGTCAGTTACATTCTCCCAGATCCTGTCGATTTCCAGTTATTGACAAAGGTATCTGTTATTTTATATGATGACTGTAAGGGCTATCTTTCTTTTCGAGATAGCAGGAAAGGAGACAAAATGGAAAAGTTGGAAAAGAAACTGCTGAAGATTTCCATGGCTGCTTCCTGCACGCTTTCCTTGCTGATGCCAAATGTGGCAATGGCACAGGAAAACGATCAGGCAACAGAGTCTGTGCAGGCTGAGATTTATCCGAAGCCGCAGAAAATGGAATATCTCTCCACTGAAGGAATGAAGCTGGAGGGCACGGTCAACCTCGTCGTTCATGGTGAACAGAACGAAGCGACCGTGACCAAGGTCAAGGAGCTTCTGACAGCAGAAAACATTTCATTCGTAGAGGCTGATGAAGTGGACGACAGTCAGGCGACCATCCTGATCACGACAGATGCATCACATTGTGACGATTGCGCTGCACCGGCAAACGCAGACACCACCGTGCTGGAGGAAGAACAGGGATACATCCTGAGCGCCAGCAACGATGAGAACGCCAAAGGTGAGATCAACATCGTCGGTGCAGACGAAGACGGCGCTTACTACGGCGTCATGACGCTGACCCAGATGATGGAACAGGGAAAAGAAGACGGCACATTTGCTGAAACCGTGATCTCTGATTATCCGGATGTCAAGCTGCGTGGATTTGTCGAAGGATTCTACGGTTATCCATGGGACTTTGAGGACCGCCTCTCTCTGATGAGCGAATCCAGCAAATTCAAGATGAATACATATATCTATGCGCCGAAAGATGACCCATATCACAAGGATCAGTGGCGTGAGCTGTATCCGGATGATAAAGCTGAAGAGCTGCGTCAGCTGGCCGAGGAAGGCAAGAAAGACAACATGAGCTTCTGCTGGAGCGTGCATCCGGGATATGGATTCAATTACAACACAGATGATGATTATAATGCCCTGATCAGAAAGTTCGAGCAGCTGTATGATCTTGGTGTCCGTCAGTTCGGTATCTCTTATGATGACCTGAGCGGTTCTTACAGCGGTCAGGATCACGCTGACCTGATCAACCGCGTCAACCGTGAATTCGTGCAGAAGAAAGGCGATGTCAAACCGCTGATCGTTGTCGGTACACGTTACTGCAACGGCTGGGGTCCAGATATGCAGACTTACTTCAAGCCGTTCTTCAGCTCTCTGGATGATGATATCGTCGTTATGTGGACAGGCGCCAATACGATGTCTGCTATCACGAAGGAAGCTTATGAGTGGCCGAAGACACAGACCGGCGTAGATAAAGATCTCGCCGCATGGTGGAACTATCCGGTCAATGACTATTGCGACGGCAACCTGATGATGTCCCCGTTAGAAAACCTGGACAATGATGTCGATAACCTGAGCGGTTTCTTCCTGAATCCGATGTCTCAGGCAGAGGCAAGCAAGGTCGCGATCTTCAGCGGTGCGGACTATTCCTGGAACATTGGCGATTTCGAACGTACTTCCAGCTGGAAGCGTGCCATCGCTGAACTTGTTCCGGAGGCCAACGAAGCATTTGAACGCTTTGCGGACAACATCTCTTATATCAAAGATGGATTTGAATTCGACGAATCCCGTTACTTAGTTGAAGATATCACCAACTTCCAGACAGCCCTGAAGAACAACATGGGCATCAAAGAAGCAGCTGAAGTGCTCAAAGCTGATTTCACCCAGATGAAAGAAGATGTCGCTTTGCTGCGCAACATCAACAACGCAAACTTGCTGGAAGAGATCACGATGCACCTGAATGCGTATGAGGCTGTCGCAGAAGCCGGAATCGCAAGCATGAATGCATTCATCGCCGCACAAGACGGCATCATCGATGACTGCCTGACCAACATCACGCAGACAGAGATCAAGCTGAATGAATCTGAGACTTATCAGATTGAAAGCCTGGAAACCAATGGAACAAAGATGAATGTCGTTAAAGTTGGTGAAAAACGTATCAAGCCGCTCCTGCGTGACTCTATCTCCCAGATCAAAGACCTGCTCATGGATACGGTATTCCCGCAGGCAAATCCTGCTGTGATCGGTACGATGGAAGGCATCGATGAAGTTAAAGTGATTGCTGCGCAGGGCAACTACACCATCAACGATGTTGCTGGCACACTGAATGCCGGAGAATCCATCGGTATCCGTCTGCCGAAGGCCATGAAGGTCGGCAGCATCGCAACAGAGATCGGCACAGCAGAAGGACTGAAGCTGCAGTATTCGGTCAATGGTCATGAGTGGACAGATGCAGATTCACTGAACGCGGACATCAACACGACTGCTACTTATGTACGCATCCTGAATGACACAGATGCCGCAATCGAACTGAACCTGACTTCTCTGACAGTCAAACCGATCTACAATGTCGGCGTCATGAAGGCAGAAACTGACCTGGGTACTTATGAAGGTACGATGGCCAATACCATTGACGGCAATATCCATACGAAATTCTATTCCAGCGCCGGCGCAACGGTAGGCAGTTATGCCCGCGTCGATCTGGGCAAAGAGATCCCGCTGTATGATGTCTCCATCAACTATGCCGGAAACCCAAAGGGACCTGGACATGGCATCGACGGATTCGCAGCCACAAAGCTGGAGATCTCCACTGACGGAGTAAGCTGGACACAGATCGGCGATATCATCAACGATGAGAACTATGTTGAGAAGACGATCGACGGACAGCTGGTCAATTCCGCAGATTACAACGCAGAAGGCCAGATGGCACGTTACATCCGCTTCACTGCTACAGAGGCAAGCGATAACTGGGTACAGATCTTCGAGATCATGTTCAATGAGAGCGAAGGCTCGCTTGGTGACGATACGATCGATATCGCTTCTTCCACATTTGAAGACGGCACGCTGTATAACCTGTATGACCGCGATCTGACGACTGCATTCGCACCGACTGCTGTCAAAGACGGCGATACGCTGAACTTCGACATGACGACGATCACCGATGTCGGCAACCTGATGATCATGCAGGACGCAGAGGCCATCAGCAACGCCGTTGTCAGCGTGAAGGGCGTAGACGGCACATGGAAAGAAGTCGGTACGCTGAATAAAGAACTGACGACGCTGGCCATCAATGACACGATCACTGAAGTCCAGCTGACATTCAACAGCGCAAATCCGGCGCCGGTCATCTACGAGATCATCGCACAGGAACAGAGCGAAGATCCGGGAGATCAGGAAACTGCAAGCGAAGCAGCCATCGCCGCACTGCAGAACATGGTCGACAAGGCCATTGCTCTGGGCTCTGATGATGCAGCATTGACTGAAGCCATCGCCAACGCACAGGCCGTGCTCGCCAAGGAAGCACCGACCGTGACAGAAGTCGTTACCGCACTGCTCAACCTGAGCGAAGCGATGCAGGATCTGGATCAGGAAGCATCTGAGGATGCCCTGAGAGCAGATATCCAGGCAACGATCGACTTCATCAATGAGAACATCCTGAACAACGTAGAAGGCATCCGCCCGGCTAAGGTACAGGCGCTGAAAGACGCAGTCCAGGCCGCACAGACACTGGTCAATAACCCGGGTGCAACCGTAGATGAGCTGAAGGCAGCGAACAGAGCGATGACCAAAGCAGCACAGGAGCTGTGGGAGATCGTCTCCAAGGCAGAGCTGAACGCATTGATCGAAGCCGCAAACGGTTACCTCGATGGTGACTACACGACAGAAAGCCTTGACGCACTGCAGGCAGCGATCGAATCCGCACAGACCGTAGCGATCAATGACAATGCGACAACGGCAGAAGTCACAGAAGCCATCACGAACCTGAGCGATGCGATCGCCAACCTGGAGACCATTACGTTAGATACGAGCGCACTCGAGCATGAGATCGAGCTCGTGAGCGAGATGATTGCGAACATCGGCAACTATGTGCCGAGCAGCGTAGAAGGACTGCAGGAGAAGCTGGATACAGCGAAGACGGCCCTGAACAACGCGACGACACAGGCAGAGATCGATGAAGCGACCAAGACGCTGCGTGAAGCACGCCTGAACGCGAGAACGAAGGCGGACACCAGCGCATTGGAAGAGCTGATCGCATATGTGAACAGCCTTGACCTGAGCGCATACACGACGGAAAGCGCACAGGCTGTCATCCAGGAGGCCGCACGTGCAGAGATCATGACCAATGATCCTGAAATCACACAGGCAGAAGTGGACGACATGGTGAAGACCCTGCAGGCATCTGTAGACAACCTGGTTGAAGTCAAGAACAGCACAAATGCTGAGGATACGACGAACACTGCAGCAGCTGCACAGACCGGACTGTTTGCCGGCGTGCTGGCCGCAGCCGCAGGCGCTCTGCTCGCCATCAGACGCAGAAAGAATCAGGAATGATCCATTCCCGATGATCCAGCTGTGACATGCTGATACAAGCGTGTCACAGCTTTTTTATGGACATCACCTCTGATGTCTGATCGACGAATCCAGATCCTCCAGCTCAGCTGGAGGATCTTAGCATACGCCCATGAATGACACAGCTGCGAATGACCTCGATTACAAAAAAAAACGGCACGATTACATCGCACCACTGATCATGAACGGTTCTTCAAGATGCTGCTCTACCTGTTCAAGGATCCCATAGATCCTGATACGCTTATCACTGGCGAGACCTCTACCATCATATGTAGGTGATCAGGGCATGCTTCTGCTGTTATTCTATTTACCCCTTTCCACTTGCACATTTCTCTTAATATCGCTCCTATTTCTCACCTTTTTTCCATAAAATACTTTCCTTCTGTACTTTGGTGCAAGCACGATGTGATATTTGCAATTCCAAGTTGTATGTGATAAAGCATGTATGCCATTAAGATCATTCATTTTCATGGCCTCCTTCTGATTCTTTTCTTGCAGTTGTCGGACCGCAAGTTTAGTATCAGAAGGAGTTTTTTTAAGTCTCTTTGCTTAAGCTATTTTGACCGCCAGACTATCTGGGGGTTTAAAAAAATGAGCCCGAAATTCAGGCTCGTTTTCATTTAATCTTTCTTTTTCTTGTCCGGCGTATACATGATCTTCAACCGACGGTGATTGCCTTCACCTTCGCTCTCCGTCGTGATGCAGTCCATATCAGCCAGATGATTGTGGATCGCTTTGCGTTCATCAGCCGGCATAGGATCCAGGATCGCATCTGTCTTTGTGCGTCTGACATCCTTTGCCACACGCATGGCCAGCGCGCATACCTTGTGATATTTTTCCTGCTTATATCCGTTGATGTCGATCAGGACGCCGACACGCTTTCTGAATTCAGATGAAGCCGCCGCTTTGACGATCGTATTCAGAGACTGCAGCGCAGTGCCGTTTTTGCCGATCAGCACCGCATTGTTTTCCGCATTGATCTGGATCCGATAAAATCCATCATCATTTTCCACGGTGACTTCCGCCTGCATCTCGATATTCTCAAAGAACCGCTCCAGATAAGCTTTCAGGAACGCTTCGATATCTTTGCTGCAGTAGACCTCCGCTTCCACTTTTCCGCCGATACCAAGGAAACCGGCTTTTTCCTCTTTGACTGTATACGTAAGCTCCTCTACAGCCACTCCTTTTTCAGCCGCAACTGATTTCAGAAGATCATCAAGATTCTTACCTGTATATACCTTTACTGTCATATCGGCATCCCTCCTTTATTATGCTGTTTTTTTCTTGGCAATAAAGAATTTGTGAACCACGAGATTCTGCAGAACGCGGAATACAGAAGAAACAAGCCAGTAGAATGACATGGCAAGCGGCCAGGAGAACGCCAGGATGGCGATCAGACCGGTGCTCATATACATCATCATGTTCATGTTTCCCATCATGCCGCCGTTGTTCTTCGGCTGCGCATATTTCTTCTCTTTGATGTGCTGCTTCTTCTTTTCATGCTTCTGCAGCCACTGCGGGATCTTATACGACAACAGCTGGAACACGACCATCAGCACAAAGATGAACAGATAGATATATTCTCCATGCTGCAGACCATACATCGGTGTGTTGGACAGATCGATTCCGGCAAAGGAACCCACGACGATAGAACTTGCGCGCATCGTCGCATAATACATGCCCATCAGGATCGGCAGCTGGATGAACATGACCAGGATCGATCCAAACGGGGAAATGTTGTATTTCTTATACAGTGCCTGCGTCTCCTGCGCCATGAGCATACGAGAGCGGTCGTCGGTCTTTCCGGCATACTTGTTCTGGATCTTCATGACCTCAGGCTGGATCATCTGCATCTTCTGCGACGATACCTGAGACTTGATCGTGATGAAGAAGACAAGCAGCTGGATCAGGAACGTCGTTCCGATGATGCCGAAGCCGGCATCTGTCATCCCTGCGATCCAGTTGATCAGCTGTGCGATCGGCCAGACGATCAGTCCGTTGAACCATCCGGTGTTCATCGCGTCACCGAATGTGGTCGCTTCGATGGTGATCTCATCATCCTCCGCATAATCGGCATACTGCTCCTTTACTTCCTCTGGCACATCTGTCGTATTCACATAGCTTTTCTTTACCGTGAACGTTTCAGAAGCGATGATCTCATTTACCTTCGTTTTTCCGTCATTTCCTCTCGGTGAGGAACAAGCGGTCAGAGAAACCATCAGAATCAGGCAGACGAACAACAGCTTTTTTTTATTTTTGAAAAATTTTCTCATCTACATTCTCCTCGCTAAAAGCATAAATCAGGTGTACTATATCATTTTAACTTTTTTCTTTAATCTTTCCAAGCTTTTTTTGTTGTTTAGATAATTTTCGCTGTCATATTTCGGACGTACGATTAAAACTGTATCAAAATCCTCATGAAAATCAAAAATTTCATCTACCATCATGCGCACCTGACGCTTGATGCGGTTGCGCTGCACCGCATTGCCGAGCTTCTTTCCGACAGATATGCCGACCCTGGCATGTTCCATCGCTCTCGGCTTGACATAGATCACAAACGCAGGGCAGGAATAAAAGCGTTTTTCCTTCATGATGGCGCTGAATTCATAATTCTTGCATACTCTGTACTTTTTCTTCATCGCTGTTTACCTCACCGTCATTCTCAAAAAAAATCACCCGAAGGTGATTTTTATGCGGATAACACTTTTCTGCCTTTTTTACGGCGACGTGCTAATACCTTACGTCCTCCCACAGTAGCCATACGGGCTCTGAAACCGTGAGTCTTCTGGTGTTTTCTCTTGCTCGGCTGATAAGTTCTTTTCATACTCAAGACACCTCCGCTTCCTTCTATTTATACATTTCTGAGCATTGCCTGATTATTATACATAAAATGGCGGTATAAGTCAACCGGGGGAAATCGATTCAATGTGAACGATCATTCCTTTCTTTCCGCATGCATCGATCTGCTTTTCCACATCAGATCTGGCCGATTTGATCGTCTCCATGGTGGAAAAGTGGAGATTTCCTCATTTTTCGAATGTTTTCCACCATTAATCCACATCGTGGATTCTCCACTTTTCCACATACTGTTGAAAATGCGGAAAAGCGCTGTATGTCCTTTATTTATCAGCAATTTTTCTCCTCACCTTTTCCACTTTCACCGGTGTGGAAAAGAATGGTTCTCCACTTTTCCACAATTTTGCTTTTCCACTGTCCACTTTTCCCCAGTTTATCCACGTGGATAAATGTGGAAAAAGTGGAAAACCCTTGTATATATCCCAATTTATCATTCTCTCATTGTGGAAAACTCCTTCAAGCACCCTTCCGCTCACAAAGTTGACATAGTATTTCCCCACAAATTAGTGTAAAATGGATGCGTAGAAAGGGGTCTGTTATGGGAATATCGGAAAAAGATTACCAGGAGCTGTGGAATTCCACTCTCCAGATCATCAAAGACAGCAATACTTACGATGATGCCATATTCAACACCTATATCAAACCGACCAGACTGTTCCGCATCAATGATGATGTGGCGCTGATTTCTGTCCCAAATAAAATTTCCAGTTCGATCTTCTCTGGCAGCCTGGACATCTGGCGTTCTGCCTTCGCCCAGACAGCCGGTGGCGACTATACGCTGCAGGTCATCCTGAACAAAGATGTGGAAAAGATGGTTCCGCAGCAGGTGATGCGGCAGCGCACGGATACGCTTTTTGAAGATCATTTCAATAAGCTGTACACATTCGACAATTTCGTCGTCGGCAAAAACAACCGGGAAGCCTATGCGGCATCGATCGCCTGCTGCAATTATCCCGGACAGTTCAACAATCCGCTGATGATCTATGGCAACTCCGGTCTGGGAAAGACCCATCTGCTGCATGCGATCGGCAATTACCTGAAAGTCAACCGCCCGGATGCCAGGGTCATCTACATATACAGCGAAGATATCGTCACGCTGCTGATCGACGCCATGAAGACCAAGAACGTGCATGGCAACTCCGTGGAAGAGATCAAGGAGCGATTCATGGAATGCGATTTCCTGCTCATCGACGATATCCAGCGCATGAAGCAGTCTGCTTCTCAGGAGATCTTCTTCAATCTGTATAACAAGCTGATCTCCGCAAACAAGCAGATCATCATCACCAGCGATATCCATCCCAGCGAGCTCAAAGGCATCGAAAACCGCTTGATCTCGCGCTTTCTGAGCGGTCTGAAGGTCCGGGTGGCTTCTCCGGAGTTTGAGACGGCGAAGGCCATCTTGAAGAAGAAGATCGAAGGAAGAGATGAGACGGTCATGATCGAGGATGAGGTCCTCGATTTTATCGCCACCAAGTTCTCCAGCGACGTGCGCAAGCTGGAAGGTTCGCTGAATGAGCTGTTCTTCAAGGCGATCCTGGATAATCCCGGGATCATCGACCTGAACTTCGCCCGCAGCGTATTCGAAGATGAGCCGGTCATCGTCATGGAGGAAGAGCTGAATGTTAGCCGGATCAAAAAGTGCGTCTGTGAGTATTATGGCCTGACTCAGACACAGATCGAATCCAAATCGCGGACCAAGCAGATCGCGAATGCGCGGCATATCGCCGTCTATCTGTGCAGGGAACATCTGCAGATCCCCTTTGTCAAGATCGGCATCGAATTCGGCAACCGCGATCATTCGACGATCATGTCTTCTTTTGAGAAGGCGAAAAAGCTGATGAAGAAGGATAATGCGTTCAATACGGCCGTGCGGCAGATCGAATCCAAGCTCGGCATACAGTAGTTTTCCGCATCCGTCCACATTTCTTCCACATGTTTTCCATAGGGAAAAATGAAGGATATCGCGATAAATCAGGAATATTCTCTACTTTTCCACAGTTTTCCACACCCTTATTATTGTTATTATATAAAAGAATATAAATAAACAGAAACAGGAGGTCCATGATGAATTTCACAATCAACAAGCGTTTTTTCTATGACAGGCTTTCGATCGTTTCCAGAGCCATCTCTGTCTTTTCACCGCTGCCGGCATTCTCCGGGATCAAGATCGATGTCAGCGCGACCGACATCGTATTGACCGGAAGTGATTCAGATATCTCTATCCTTTCGACGATCACGCCGAGTGAAGACAACGCGCTGACGATCAATGATGTAGGAAGCATCGTCATCGAAGCCAAATATATCTTGGAGGTCGTCCGTAAGATCGAAGGCGACATCATCGAATTTGAAGTGCTGGATGATACGCAGACCAGGATTTCCGGCGATCGTTCGCAGTTCAAGATCAACGGCATGAAATCGACCGATTATCCTGCCATCGATTTCTCCCGGCCAAAGGATACCTTTGAGATCGAAGCCGATACGCTCAAGGAGATCATCACGCAGACCTGCTTTGCGACCAGCGACCGAGAGACCCGTCCGGTCCTGACCGGTGTGAACTTCTCCTGCCATGACAATCAGCTTCAGTGCGTGGCTACGGATTCCTATCGGCTGGCGCGTAAGATGATCCCGTTGGAGTCTGCGCTGCAGTTCAACATCACGATCCCGGCAAAGAGCCTGCAGGAAGTATATAAGAGCATCAGCGGTGAAAAATCCGTCGTGATTTCTGTCGATAACAAAAAAGTGCAGTTTCTGATCGACAATACGATCATTCAGACGCGATTGATCGACGGCGCTTATCCGGAAACGAGCCGGCTGATCCCTTCATCTTTCAGCTACGAGCTGCGCATCGATTCTCATGAGCTGCTCAGCGCGATCGACCGTGCCAGCTTCATCAAAAATGACGGCGTTTACATCATCCGTTTCCGTCTGGATGAACAGGAGTGTGTGCTGACTTCCAATTCAGCGGAAGTCGGTTCTTCCATCGAGGTGCTGTCCAACGCGGCATTTACCGGCACTCATCTGGAGATCAGCTGCAACGGACGTTATGTGTTCGAAGCGCTGAAGGCCCTGAAACAAGGGGAGATCGTCATCCGTCTGTGCGGGGAGATGAAGCCGTTTACGATCCAGTCTGCCGATGAGGAAAGCGTGACGATGCTGGTCGTTCCGCTGCGTACGTATTCTTGAGAAATTGACCGAAATATAACAAAAAAGGCCCTTTTTATGCTATAATATTATAGATGCGGAAAGGGTCTTTCATTATGGAATTTCATGTAAAAAACGGGTATATCACCCTGGGCCAGCTGCTCAAGGCATGTGACTTGATCTCCAGCGGTGCGGAGGCAAAATCTGCCGTGAAGGAAATGAAGATCACGGTCAACGGCGAGCCGGAAGCACGGCGGGGAAGAAAGCTGTATCCCGGGGATACGGCAGTCATCGAAGAGACGACGATCGAACTGAAATGAGAATCACTCGGATGAGGCTGGTCCATTTTCGAAACTATACGGATGAGCGTGTCAGTTTCGATGATGGCATCCAGCTGATCTGCGGGAGCAATGCACAGGGGAAGACGAATCTTCTGGAGGCGCTCTATTTCTGTTCCACGATGCGATCGCATCGCACGGCACAGGATCGGGATCTGATTCAGAAAGAGGAATCTTCTTTTCTGATTGATCTTTCCCTGTATCGGCGCGGCCGCAGCGAACAGCTGCGCGTATGCGTGAACGAGAGGGGGAAAAACCTTTTCCTGCATGGCAATCCGGTCCGCAGAGTATCTGATTTCATCGGCGAGGTCAACGCGGTGCTGTTTTGTCCGGACGATATGAACCTGTTCACTTCTTCGCCGCGGATCAGACGGAGGTTCATCGACATCGAGCTGAGCAAGCTGTCGCGGCGCTATACGCAGACGCTGGGGCTGTTCCAGAAGCTGTTGAAGGAGCGCAATGCCCTGCTCAAGCAGAATGCGCTGGATGAGGTCTATCTGCGCGTGCTGAGCGAGCAGATGGCCGATTGTGAGATCATCATCATGAAGCAGCGTCAGACGTTCCTGCAGGAGCTCTTCGCGCTGTGCAGGCCGTTTTACCGCAGCCTGGCTCAGGATGACACAGAGATCGGCTTTACGTATCATACTTGTCTGGACAGCGATCATCTGGATGACCGTGAGATGCTCTTGCAGAAATACGAGAAAGGCCGTCAGCGGGATCTGCTGAGCGGTCAGACGAATATCGGCGTGCATAAGGACGATGTCACATTCACCGTAGACGGACAGAATGTGAACAGCTTTGCGAGCCAGGGACAGAAACGCACGCTGCTGCTTTCGATGAAGGCGGCGCTGTGCGTGATGATAAAAGAAAAGATCAAGGAATATCCGATACTGCTGCTGGATGATGTGTTCTCGGAGCTGGATGAGGGAAGGAGACAGCGTCTGCTTTCCATCCTGCCTGCGCAGATGCAGATCTTCATCAGCACGACGGATCATCTCCGCCTGAACGAGACCGGGCGTCCGGTCAGTTTTTATGAAGTGGAAGGCGGCAGGATTTTAAGGAGGTAAGGCTATGCGTGAAGAGAAATTAGCTGAGATTCTGGAGATGGAAAACATCCATGTGGATCATTCCTATACCGCGGATGACATTCAGGTCCTGGAAGGACTGGAAGCAGTGCGGAAACGCCCGGGAATGTATATCGGAACGACCGGCGCGCGCGGCCTTCACCACCTCGTCTGGGAAATCGTGGACAACGGCATCGACGAAGCGCTTGCCGGCTATGCCGATGAGATCGATGTCGTCATCGAGAAAGATAATGTCATCTGTGTGAGTGACAACTGACGCGGCATGCCGGTCGGTATCCATGAAAAGACCGGCATCTCCGCCGTGGAGACGATCATGACCGTGCTGCATGCCGGCGGCAAGTTCGGCGGCGGCGCATATAAAGTATCCGGCGGCCTTCATGGTGTCGGCGCCAGCGTCGTCAACGCGCTTTCTGAATGGCTGGAGGTCACCGTGCATCAGGATGGAAAACGATACTTCATCCGCTTTGAGCAGGGCGGTCATCCTTCCGCGCCGCTCAAGGAGATCGGCGCCAGCGATCGGCACGGCACGGTCGTGCGCTTCAAGGCCGATCCGCTGATCTTCACTGAGACGACAGAATATGATTTTGAGACATTGAACACGAGGATCCGGCAGCTTGCCTTCCTCAACCGCAATATCCGCTTGAATCTGCGCGATGAGCGCGGAGATGAACCGGTGAGCCGCTCTTACTGCTATGAAGGCGGGATCATCGAATACGTCCGTTATCTGAATCAGAACAAGACCGTGCTGCATGATGAAGTCGTCTATGTCGAAGGCTTGCAGCAGGGGATCTTGGCTGAGATCGCCATGCAGTACAACGACGGCTATATGCCCAATATCTATTCCTTCTGCAACAACATCAACACGCAGGAGGGCGGTACGCATGAAGACGGATTCCGTCTGGCGTTGACGCGCGTATTGAACAATTATGCGAAAAACAACAACATGCTCAAGAAGGACGAGACGCTGTCCGGAGATGATGTGAGGGAAGGACTGACGGCCATCATTTCCATCAAGCATCCGGATCCGCAGTATGAGGGACAGACGAAGACGAAGCTGGGCAACTCCGAGGTGCGCAAGATCGTCTCCAACATCCTCGGCGAGCAGCTGGAGCGTTTCCTTATGGAACATCCGGATATCGCCAAGACGATCGTCGACAAGGCCATCGTGGCCGGTAAGGCGCGTCTGGCCGCTAAGAAGGCGAGAGAGCTGACGCGCCGCAAGAGCGCGCTGGACGGCATCTCTTCGCTGCCAGGAAAGCTGAGCGACTGCAGCTCGAGAAACGCAGAGGAATGCGAGATCTACATCGTCGAGGGTGATTCTGCCGGCGGAAGCGCCAAACAGGGCAGAAACTCCCGTACCCAGGCCATCCTGCCGCTGCGCGGAAAGATCCTCAATGTCGAGAAGGCGCGGATGCACCGCATCTTTGAAAACGCCGAGATCCGTTCGATGATCACTGCATTCGGCTGCGGCATCCAGGATGAGATCGACCTGAGCAAGCTGCGCTATCATAAGATCATCATCATGACCGATGCCGACGTCGACGGCGCGCATATCTGTACGCTGATGCTGACGTTCTTCTATCGTTTCCTGCGTCCGGTGATCGAAGGCGGTTATGTGTACATCGCGCAGCCGCCGCTGTATAAGATCCAGAAGGGCAAGAAGATCGCCTATGCCTACAAGGAAGAACAGATGGGCGCGCTGAAAGCTGAATTCAAAGATAACTACAAGATCCAGCGTTACAAAGGACTGGGCGAGATGGACGCGGAACAGCTTTGGGAGACGACCATGGATCCAGAGAACCGCACCCTCAAGCAGGTGACCATCAATGACGCGATGGAAGCCGACGCCGTATTTGAGATGCTGATGGGTGAGGATGTCGGACCGCGCCGCACCTTCATTCAGGAAAATGCGCGTTATGCCAACCTGGACATTTAAGGAGGTAGATGTACATGGATACAAATTATGACAAGCTGGAACAAGTAGACATTTCCAGGGAGATGCGGACATCTTTCCTGGACTACTCGATGTCTGTCATCGTCCAGCGTGCGCTTCCCGATGTCCGTGACGGCATGAAGCCGGTACACCGGCGTATCCTGCATTCCATGAACACCTTGGGGATCACCGCTTCCGTAGCGCATAAGAAATCCGCGCGTATCGTCGGAGAGGTCATCGGTAAATACCATCCGCACGGCGATACGGCGGTATATGACGCCATGGTGCGCATGGCGCAGGACTTTTCCTACCGCTACCCGCTGGTCGACGGACATGGCAACTTCGGTTCGATGGACGGAGACGGCGCGGCGGCCATGCGATATACAGAAGCGAGGATGTCCAAGATCTCCATGGAGATGATGAAGGACATTCAGAAGGATACCGTAGATTTTGAAGATAACTATGACGGGGAAGAAAAGGAACCGGTCGTCTTGCCGGCGCGTTTCCCCAACCTGCTCGTCAACGGTTCGGTTGGCATGGCGGTCGGTATGGCCACCAATATCCCGCCGCATAATATGGGCGAGACCAGCGATGCGACGCTCGCCATCATGGATGATCCAGACATCACGGTGAGCGATCTGATGGAAAATTACATCCCAGGACCGGATTTTCCGACCGGCGGCATCATCCTCGGCCGCTCTGGCATCCGCCAGGCTTATGAGACCGGACGGGGAAGCATCATCATCCGTTCAAAGGTAAAGATCGAAGAGATGGACAATGGCAAGAAACGCATCATTGTCTATGAGATCCCTTATCAGGTCAACAAGGCGACCATGATCGAAAAGATCGCTTCGCTGGTCAGGGAGAAGGTCATCGACGGCATCACTTATCTGAACGACGAATCAAACCGAGACGGTGTGCGCATCGTCATCGAGCTGCGCAAGGATGTGCAGGAGTATGTGATCCTGAATCAGCTGTACCGGCTGACGCCGCTGCAGACTTCCTTTGGCATCAACATGCTTTCCCTGGTCAACGGCGCGCCGAAACAGATGGGCATCAAGGAGACGCTGCAGCATTATGTCGATCACCAGGTCGAAGTGACGACCAGACGCACCCGGTTCGATCTGAAAAAGGCAGAGGACCGCGCTCATATCCTGGAAGGCTTTCGGATCGCGCTCGATCATATCGATGCGATCATCGCGCTGATCCGCGCCTCCCGCAATGACGAAGAGGCGATGCAGGGGCTGATGGAGCAGTTCGCTTTATCAGAAGTACAGGCCAAGGCCATCCTGCAGATGCAGCTGCGCAGGCTGACCGGACTGGAACGAGACAAGATCGAGACAGAGTATAACGAGCTGCTCGCGACGATTGCGGATCTGCGCGATATCCTTGCCAATGAATCCCGTATCCACGAGATCATCCGGCAGGAACTGAGCGAGGTCAAAGAAAAATATGGCGATGAGCGCCGTACAGAGATCTCTGATTCCGGAATGGAGATGGACGATGAAGATCTGATCCCGGTGGAGGATGTCGTCATCACGATGTCCACGAGCGGATACATCAAGCGCGCTCCGATCGATACATATAAGACACAGCAGCGTGGCGGACGCGGCGTCAAGGGCATGTCGCTCAACGAAGATGATGTCATCGAGACACTGATCACGATGTCCACGCACGATCATCTGTTGATGTTCACCAATCTTGGCCGGGTATACCGGCTGAAGGGCTACAACATCCCCAATGCGTCCAGGACATCGAAGGGCCTGCCAGTGGTCAATCTTCTGAGCTTGGAAAAAGAGGAAAGCGTGACGGCACTGGTTCCGATGAAGAAGGACTCACCGGCCCAGTATCTGTTCTTCGTGACGCAGAAGGGCTTGGTCAAGCGGGTAAAAATAGAAGATTTCGACTATATCCCGCGGAAAGGAAAGCTCGCCATCCAGCTGCGTGAGGATGATGAGCTCATCAATGTCAAGCTGACCAGCGGTGAAGATGAGATCTTGATTGCTGGTTCCAATGGCAAGGTCATCCGCTTTGAAGAAGATGAGGTCCGTCCGATGGGCCGCACGGCCAGCGGTGTGCGCGGCTTTAATACCGATGGTGGGACCGTGGTCGGCGTAGCCGTCAGCCACGAAGGAAAATATCTGCTTTCTGTTTCAGAGAATGGCTATGGCAAACGAAGCGAGATCGATGAATATCGTAAGACCAACCGCGGCAACAAAGGCGTCAAGACGATCAACGTGACGACCAAGACCGGTTCGCTGGTCACCGTCCGTGCGGTCAATGGCGATGAAGATGCTATGATCGTCACCGATAAGGGGATCATCATCCGCATCGCGCTGGATCACGTCGGCGTTTACGGGCGCAATACCCAGGGCGTCAAGCTGATCAATGTCGCTGATGATGAGACGGTAACCAAAGTTGCAGTTGTGGCTAAAAACGAAGAAGAACAAAGCGAAGAATGATATCCATAGGAAATTTTCCGATCAGATCACAAGGAAAATTTCCTTTTTTTCAAATTTTTTTGAATATCGTGCAATAAAACATCCTCCGTATGCATTGATTAAGTGAAAAGGCCTTTGAGAAGTAAAAAAAACGGAGGAAAATGAACATGAAAAAGTATTCGATCTTATTATCCGCGGCCCTGATGATGGGTCTGGTCAGCGGATGCGGCAGCGCTACCGGCGGCGAAGAGGTATCTACAGTCATCACGATGGATGTCAATCCAAGCATCCAGATGCGTTTGAACAGAGATGATGCAGTCGTCTCTGTCATCGGAGAGAATAAGGAAGCAGAAGAGATCCTGAAGGATATGGATCTTGAACAGACCGATATGACCGTGGCAGTCAATGCGGTGATCGGCTCGATGGTCAAGCAGGGGTATCTGACGACAGATAACAATACCGTGCTGCTTTCCGTAGAAAACGATGATGCAGATGAGCGTTCCAGAGTAGAGAAGGAGCTGAGCGAAAACATCTCCTCTACGCTGAGCACATATGATATTTCCGGCGCGATCCTGGCACAGGACATGGATATCGATGACGATATGGAGACCATCGTCAACAAATATGATATTTCTTATGGCAAAGCGGCATTGATCGAAGAGATCTTGGAAGAACGCAGCGATTATCAGATCGAAGATCTGGTAAAGCTGAGCGCCCAGGAACTGATCTTGATCTACGAGTCAGTCGATGATGACCGGGATGTCAGCAAGATGACCGGTACGGTCAGCACATCCAAGTATATCACGCGGGATGAAGCGCTGAATATCGCGTTGAGCAATGCGAAGAAGGCGAAGAACGAAGTATCCGGGCTGGAAGTAGAATTTGGTTATGAAGACGGACGTCTCACTTATGAGATCGAATTTAACGCAGACGGCTTTGAATATGAGTATGAGATCGACGCGCAGACGAAAAAGGTCGTCAGAAGCGTAGACCGCGATGATGACGACGATGATGATGACCGCAAGAATACGCAGTCTTCATCCAGCTCATCTAATTCTGGCAGCAGCTCTTCACAGGGAACCACCAACAGACAGCCATCATCATCGAACAACAATAACCGATATGATGACGATCGCTATGATGATGACTGGGATGATCGTGACGATCAGGATGACGACCGTTACGATGATGACTGGGATGATCGCTACGATGATGACGATCGTTATGATGACGACTGGGATGACGATGATGACGATTGGGACGATGACGACGATGATGACAGAGACGATGATGATGACGATGATGATGACAGAGACGATGATGATGACGACGATGACGATGATTAGTCTATATTGAACGGAATATCTCACGCGCAGACAGATGATCCTGTCTGCTTGCGTGTCTGTTCGTTACACAGCCAGAAATTGACATAGAATTAACATATTATTTACATACATATGATAATCTCATGATCTGTATCTGATATATTGTTTATTGTATGAATAACGATAGAAAAAGACTGGAAGATCTGATCATGCGTTTAGCTGATGATCAGCAGATCATGGCAGAAATTTATGAAATGACCAATCGTGCGGTGTATATTTTCATCCATGGGATGGTCGGCAATTCAGAATGTGCGAAGGATGTGACACAAAATGTTTATCTGAGCATCTATCAGAACTGCCGTCGATATGAAAACAGGGGACAGCCGATGTCGTGGATCTATGGGATCGCCAGAAACGAATCATTGATGTATCTGCGTTCCCGGCAGCGGAATGTCCTGTTGGATGAATCGATCGAGATTGCGGCCGAGGATCCGGATATCAGCGGAAAAGTAACGCTGGAGATGCTGATGAACGCACTGAATGAAGAAGAGCGAGAGATCGTTTCCATGCATGTATCCGGAGGAATGTCTTTTCGCGAGATAGCTTCGTTCATGGATCTTAACTTATCGACCGTGCTGTCGAAATATCATCGCTCTGTCAAGAAGATGAAACAGATGATCAGGGAGGTGACGGAATGAAACAAAATCACCATCGGCCGGAATGGAAAGAGGTCTTTCAACAAGCCCCTGTGCCTGACCAGAAGGATGCCATCATGGATCAGCTCCGCTTCATCGAACCGGATGAAGCGCCTGAAACAGAGAAGGGCAGACAGAGAAGGCGAAGAGGCCTGTATCCGGGCCTATGCGCGGCTGTATGCGCCGCTTGTGCGGTCATGCTGGTCTTTGCTTTTCTCCCTTCGCTTCATCCGGCATCTGCCGTGGTATCGTTCGACGTCAACCCTAGCATAGAATTATCCTTGGATGCAGAGAAAAACGTTACGGAAGTTCTCGTTCACAATGAAGAAGGGGAATTAGTGCTCGACGACATGGAACTGGAAGGCGTGGACATCGATGTGGCCGTCAATGCATTGATCGGCAGCATGATGCGTCATGGCTATCTGGATGAGCTCAAGAATACGCTTCTGGTCACGGTCAAGAGCGAAGATGAGCAGATGCGAAGCAGGCTGCGGGAATCGATCGTGAATGATATCGAAGAGATGATGAAAGGCAATTCATTGCAGATCTCTATCCTGTCTCAAGATATGGACACCACCAATGAATATACGGAAATCGCGCAAAAATATGGCATATCTGAAGGAAAGGCCGCTTTGATCAGTGAGCTCGTTCAGTCAGATCCTGCTTATCAGTTCGAGGACTTTGTCGGACTTTCCATTACTGATCTGGATACGCTGATCCAGTATAAGGATCTGGAATATACATCGATCACGTCCAATGAGGTCGTCAATCACAGCGGCTATCTGACCAGCGATGAGGCCAAAGATGTCGTATTCGGACATGCCGGCGTTGATCAGGATGAGATCAGCGCATATACGTATACATTGGACTGCGATGACAACCGGCTCGTGTATTACATCCGGTTCCAGGATCCGTATGCCGGATATCAGTATGAGATCAATGCGATTAGCGGTGAGATCATCGATTTCAGCGTGACCTTAAAGTAAAAAAATCACTTTCCTGTTCGGGAGAGTGATTTTTTATCATTACAGGACGTATCGGTCAAACAGCTCCTGGTTATACTCATCTGCGCCGTCGGCGTTGCTGGAGCGGAAGACTGGGACATCTCTGCCATCCTGGATGAGCAGCTCTGCCATCCGGCCTACGATGCACTGAGACAGAAAACATCCGCTGAGCGTGCTGACGGGACCCATGGATACCGTTTCGTTAAGCGCTATGCCGGCGTCGCCATAGGGCGCTTTGTTGTCCAATACGACATCGGCGATGTCACAGAGCTTTTTCCCGCTTTCATGCCGGCTTTTCACTTTCTGGCTGTGGCACAGAGAAGTAATCGCAACGATGCGTGCGCCCTTTTGTTTCATCCTGAGCAAATATTCGATGACCAGCGCGTTTCTTCCAGAATTGCTGGCCGCGATGATGACATCTCCTTCTTTGACATGATACAGCTGTTCAAGGACGTCCGCATAGCCGGCCAGACGTTCGATCTGCGTGCTTTTGGTCGGATGGGTAGCCAGCGTCAGCTCGATCTCCACGATCGGCTTGATCTTGGCAAAGCCTCCGGCACGAGCATAGATATCTTGTCCAAGCATATGGGAGTGGCCAGTGCCAAAGGTATAAATGCAATGTCCGCCGCACTCCGCATCATACAGGATATGAGCTGCCTGTTCGATTTCTTTTTGATTGTCATTCCATACGGCAGACAGGGTTTCATTGACATAAGCATGATATTTTTCTTGAAAAGTCATTGTCATCGCCTCTCTTTACGACCATTATATCATTTTATTTCATCGAGCACGGACACTTCTTTTCTATTTAGTATCAAGGACATAAATGATCGTTTAGGATCATCATTCTTTGTGTGACATCAAAAGGACAATCAAATTTCATATCATTTCTCCCAAGCAAAAGAGTTATATTGTAAATTGAAAATAGATCTATGTCTTGGTTTATGGGTAAGCGTCAAATTTAACTCATCCACAAATAAAGGATAATCCATATGTTTGTCAAAACACTCTATAATGGCCGCATGGCTTTTTATCTGTACAGGAACAAGACGATCCCGCTGCTATCCAGCCGGTTCATGCTGAGCAGGATCCCATGATTCTCATCAATATTTGAAATTGCTGCTGGATGGATTGAAGATCGAGAAGAAGAGTGTGTTCAAAAAAACAAGAATATCAATACGTATGAAAGGTTTTTATCAATATAGAAAAACTATTGGTTTTATTATATA
>ERZ1643250.613-NODE-613-length-36581-cov-15.795844_pt1 | contig 36581 bp, 61 predicted proteins | sample MGYA00579262_ERZ1643250 | MGnify/ENA primary metagenome ERZ1643250 (study PRJEB29033, sample SAMEA4952265) | chicken gut metagenome | biome: Broiler Chicken; feature: Gastrointestinal Tract; material: Caecum | place: Ireland | collected 2018 | study: Broiler...
ATCGAGCTTTAATTTCTGCTCAATCTTTTCTCTGATTTCTTTAGGTATGATCATTCCTCTTCTCCTTTCGTTTGTTCTGGTTTATAGCCGAATCCGGCTATATTTTTGATTTATAGACGGAATTATGAATATCTATACTCTCCTGTTCCATGTGTTCGCCGCTTCCTTGATCCCTCCGATGATTTCTTCGAAGTTTAGTAATCCTCTTTTTGTTTCGATTACGCGAACCACTGTCGCTTTACAATCACTGTTGTTGCACTGTATATATGTCTTCATCCTTTCATCATCCACTCTCTCCGCCCATGTGTATGGCAATGTTCCGCAGAGCGGGCACGGTTTTAACTTGATCTGTCTTATTTCCCGCTCGCTTACATAGTCCACTCCCGGTATCCGCATCATGTTTCTATCGTCAATATAGTGATGAGCCCAAACTTTCCTGCAGTTATTCCCGTAGTATTCGATGTTTTCCGGGAGATTGTCGTTTACAGCGTGAAAGAACAGACCGTAATCATTGCAGTACTTCACCGCCTCTTTCAGGAGTTCTCCTTCCCTGCATGTCCATAATATGATTTTGTCGCCTGCTGCCCGCCGCTTTTTCAGGAACTCGATCAGTTCCATGTTCGGCTCTCCAAGCTCCGGATATGTATCCGCCAGATTCAGCGTCTTGTCAAAGTCTACTGCGTATATTTCTGGATAATCCATATTGCTCCCCTCCTTAATGCAATCTGTCCAACGGGCAGTTTTCTCCGTTTCTGGTTCTTTCGCAAAGATTGTCTTCGTCTGCCGTGTCCCTGTATTTGCAGTAGTTATCGCATATGTCCTCGCTCACTTCTTCTATGATCTGAGAGATTGTCTTCTCTTCTCCATTCGCGTCAGGGCCTTCCCCATATTTCTCCGCGCATGCTTTACTATCTGGATGCAGAAACATACATGCTCCGCCTGTTATCTCGCATTCCCATCCATGATATTCATCCGTTGCTATTGCTGCTTTACATGCCATTGTTCTCTCCTTTCTCCTGCCGCCCGCAGACGGCAGGGATCCATTGTCTGCTTGTTACGTGACATACTGTATGTACCATCGCCTTCCGGCGGAGGTGCCTATAAGTAATTTTTTCCGGCAATCTGCATCCACTCTCCGTGAGTGTGGGTCTGCTCATACTCTTCCTGGGCGATCCTGCAGAGCAGTTCTCTTGTTTCCCGGCAGTTATGTGCTGCCTGCTGCCCCGTGCGATGATGCGGAATGCAGAGATCGACTTTTATCCCCTCCGCTTCTGCCAGCGCCCGCCGTCCGGATCCGAAGAGTATATGATGCTCTTCTGTTACTTTCTCCGAGTAATCGTCGTTCATCCTGGCGCAGAGATAGCAGACGCCTTTCTGCGTGCGCAGGATGCTTTTCTTATGTTTCTTCCGTTTCTTTTTCTTTCCCGCCTTCGGGAATGCCATCCCCGTATAATCCATCTTCCTGTTCTCCCGTGATGTCAAAGTGCTCCAGGTATCTCAGAAGCTCAATGTTTTTATCGTCAGTCCTCGGCATGATCTGCATCGCCATTGTGTCGCTCCGGTAGAATATCCCGTATTCCCTGTGGTGGATAAAGGGTCCCGACACAGAACTCTCTCCTTTTTCGTAGTCAATGGCTTTATTGCTTATCATGTCTGTAAACTGATCGTTGATCAGCGTGATTTCTCTGGTGTCCGCTCTCTGTAATACCCGCGCCTGCTGCTCGGTTGCGTATCTGAGTACAAGCGGCGTGATTTCCAGCGTCATTTTGCATTCCAATGCGATCGTCATGGCATTCCTCTCATCCGGGAATTTGATTTCGTACTGGTTTCCGTCCTCGCAGGCTGTGAATGCCTGCCCTTCTGCCGGAAGCTCTCCGGTCAGTTCGATAATGGCTGCCAGCTCTTTTTTTGGAATCCAGTCGTGTTTGATCCAGATCCTCCAGTAGCCTCCGGCGATAGTGTATCCCAACCCGTCATTCGCAATATGCAAATCTCTTGTTTTGTATGCCTGCTTGGTCAGGCGCTTAAATCCTTGCGTTGTGATAAACATTTTTTCTCCTTTCTATCTCGGCTCTCCGAGAAACAGTTTCTCAATGTCCCAGTACCGGAAGGAATGCTGCATCCCTTTTTTGTCCTCGAACACTGCGTGATGCCTGTAGCATTTCAGGAGCTTCATTCTCCGCTTCTTTTTGACATACCTTCCGTTTGCTTTGTATGTCGTCACAAATGTCAATGTGTATGTCTCTCCTTCTCTTAAGTTCAGTGATTCCCTTGTGGCGTTTTCTTTCGGGCTATTCCGTCTCGTCTGCATTTTCTTCCTCCTTTACGTAGCATTCATGCGTTCCGTTAAGGATTTTTATCTCTTCCATGGATCGGAATGAGAAGCCGTACCTCTGAAGCACCTTGTAAAAATCTCGAAGGTCGTTTAGATCACTGTTGTATTCTCCCAGGTATCCTATCGGTTCGTATGGCTCTGATCCGCTGCTTAAGAGGATCAGCATCTGCTTCTCAGGGTCCAGGCTTTTAAAATCTTCTAACGCTCCAGTTTTCTCCGGCTCCGATCCTCCGTATTCTTCTACGTCGCAAAATTCAAAGATAATATTTCTGTAGACCCCGCCTCCACGGCAGATCACGTTCATGTAGATTCTCCACAGTTCCGGCTTCGGGTCGTATCCCTTCGGAGCTGTAATGTTCCCGGATATAATCTCTGAGATAAAGTCCTTCCTTGTCTCCTTCATTTCCTTCAGGATCGCTTTGACCTTCTTTTTTCTCCGATCGAGCTCTTTCTTCTGTTTCTCCCATTCCGTCATTTCCTTCTTTTCTTCTTTGACCTTCTGTACGACATAAATCCTGTCGTTGTATCTGTAGTAGTAAAGCTGATCTTTTGTCTCCCTAATGGCGATCTCTTTGTTTCCATCCCACTCTTCCAGGATAATTGTCTCCACGTCTTTCCATTTCCCAGACCACCTCTCTGCTTTCGCTTTGTCCGGGGCTCTCTTAACTCCCATTTTCTCCAGCTTCGGCGCGATCTCGGCAGCGGCCTTGCTTTCTTTTTCTTCTTTGACCGCCCGGTTCACTCTCCATTTGAGTTCTCTCGACGATAACGCTTCCGAGAGGACCTTATTCCTCTTTTCGGCGTCCTTTATTTTCTCCAGCTCGTAGAGGTCCGTCAGGGAGAGTTGGAAAATCTCGCTTTTTTCGCAGTCTGCCAGGAGCTCCTGATCCAGCTTCGCCAGGTTCAGGCGATGCCGCACGGTGGACCGGCTGAATCCCGTCTTTTCCGAGATTGTCGCCTCGGTCTCCCCGAGATCGAGCATGAGCTGGAATCCCTGCGCCTGCTCCGTCACCGAGAGGTCGCTGCGCTGCATGTTCTCAAGGAGCATTGTGGATATCTGCTCCTTTTCGGTCATCTCTATTATTGAGCAGGGCAGTGTCTTGAGTCCTGCCTGCCTAGCCGCCGTTAATCTCCGGTTCCCGATCACAACGAGGTAGTGTCCGTCCTTGTCCGGATCCGGAACTACCGTGAGGTTTTGCATCACACCCCTGGCTTTGATGCTCTCTGCCAGCTCGTCAATGTCTGAGTATACCTTTCTCACGTTTTTCGGGTGTATCTCCAGTTTTTCAATTGCGATTTCCTGTATCATATTTTCCCATCCTTTCCACTGCCTTGAGGTATATCGCCTCGTTTTTCTCAAATCCGACATACCTGATCCCCGCTTCTCTATAGGCGATCAGGCTGCTTGCGCTCCCGACATGGGTATCGAGCACGTTCCACCCCGGCTGTATGTATTGCCTTATGATCCAGCGATACAAGTCTACTGGTTTCTGTATCGGGTGGATCCGGCGTTCATTCGCCTTCTTGTTCCCCCTCTGGATCCAGCCCTCGTCAATGTTCTTTCCCTGCATCATGCCGTTCCACATGTACCGGAATATTTTTACGGTATTGTGGAGGCTGCAAAATGCAATCTCGGCGTCCGAGAATGTTGTTTTGCTTCTGCACTTGTCCCATACGATGCGTCCGGGACCGAAATTATAGTCGAAATAGTTGCATCCCCATATGATCTGGTGACGTGAGACTCTCGTCAGTTCGTCAAAATACTCTTTCCCTGGAATCTCCCAGGTATCGATCACGTCATATTTCGTCCGCTTGATCCGCGTTGTACTCTCGGACCGTCCGTAGTATTTGCGTTTGTTCGGTCCCGCAAAATACGGCGGATCCACAACTGCGATATCAAAGTACTTGTCCGGGAACTGTCTCATTCCGTCCATGCAGTCCATGTGGCAGAATCCAAAATCCATCATTTCTCCCATGCCTCCAATAAAATTTTGTTCGGGTTGTCCGGGCGTCTCGACAGGGCGGTGCAGGTCCGGATCCAGTCCTCGTAGAACTTTATATAATTCTGCATGGTCTGCCAGGTCTTTACCGTTGTCCTGTAGTCCGGCTTCTTTCCCATGCGTTCGTAGATTTCATCGTGTTCACTTGCTCCGTTTCTCACGCTTCCACCTCTTCTCCGTCCATGACCGCCCGCAGAGTCTCTGTGTATTCATCGCCTTTCAGTCTCATCTCGATCTCATGCTTTTCCGCCTCTTCGAGAAACAACTTCCAGAGCTCCCTGTTCTGCACTTCCCCGCCTGCTGCCCGTTTCCACTCTGATCGTCGCCACTTCTCCGGGTTTCCCTGCTCGATCATGTTTTTTACGTAGGTGTTGTGCGTGTAAATCTCCAGGTGGCAGGGCTGGTTTAACCGCTGCATCGCCCGGATCATTGCGAGCAGCACACATCTGTTATAAGTTGTCTCACATTCTTCCCCGGATACGGTCCGGGTGAAATCCTGTCCGCCTTTAGTAAATACTAAAGCCGCCGCATATTCACCCCGTTTCGAAATAGGTGTGCGGAAGGACGTCTCTATGTATATCTTTACCGTCTTCATTTCTGCCTCCATGTAACCGGATCATGATGTATTTCCGGTATTTGTATCCCGTAGCCGGGTTTATTCCCTCCCGGTAGCTTGCCATGTAATATCCCTTTTTAGGCCTCACTTCTTTCTTCCATCTCTGGAGCTTGTCCACATGGGGCTCCGGAAGGGGCATATTGCGGGATGTGCTGTAGCTGGATTCCTTAAGTTTGGGCTTTCCCGGCGTACCGTCTGACTTTTTCTCTACCGTCTTCTCCGATTTTGTCATGTATGACGCCAGATCTGAGAGGTCCTCGCTGTAAAACTTGCTCTTTTTGATCTGCTCCAGGTAGATCCCGCCATGGTCCCAGGCTTCCTCCAGTATCCGGGCTGTGTCCGGGATCCGGTTGATCACTAGATGGATGTGCCAAGCTCCGCGGGTACCCCGCTCAATGTTCCTGATCCAAAACAGTGGGCTCCCTCTCTTTTGATACTGTCTCCGAATCCGCTGGATTAAGGTCTCCCAGTGCTTCATAGCCTCTTTCATATCCGCCGGACGCTCACTCACCTTATAGGTCAGTGTCGCAAAATAGTCCCCCGGCTCAAAGTACTGCAGAAGCCTGTACTGGCAGCGGCGTGCTTTGTTCGCAGCGTTTACCCTCTGCATGTCTTCTTTTGTTGCTTTTCTCTTCTTCTGCCGGGGCATCCCCGGAGCTCCGTACCTTCCGTCATGGTACTCTTCTACCCCAAGTATGTCCCCGCCTCTCAGCCTTGTTGTCTTCCTCTTTGTTGCCATGCTTTTGATCCTATCTTTAATATCTTTATCGAGTTTTAATGCGGGGTAAAATCCCCGTATTTCTTGACTTTTTCCACTTACGCTGTTACTATGTAAGTGATCTTAAATTTATATCTTTATCGGGCTTTGCCCGGCGCATCTGTTTGCCACAGATGCGCTATTTTTTTATTAAGTTTTCGATCCGCTCCACCGTCATAGCAAGCAGGAGTGCTGCCGCCGCAAGCGATATGCTAATGATGAGCTGGGACCCGGCGCTTGCAAGGGATTCCCCGGCCACGTCCGTGCTTTCTACGATCCCCGCGGTCCAGAATGCCGCGAATAGGAACGCTCCTGCCGAAATCACCTTGATCTTCCGAAGCCGTCTCCTGGTCCTCATGCAATAATGTAACCGCTTTTTACTTCTTTTGATTTTTCTCTGGCATATGCTTTTACTTCTTCTAATGTCCCATGTCTGCACTCCATTTTCTGTGGTTGCAGGTCTTTCCATCGTATGATCCACGTTGTCTGTTCCTCTGCTTTCCTCATTTTCTTCTCGTTCTGCTTTTCAGGATGATGCTCCGAAATCGCTCTGCTACACTGTCGTCCCAGTCCGCCAGCCAGTCGATCAATTTTAACTCATCCTCTGTCAGGTCTTCGATCGTTACCGCTCCGAGCATTAACTGTTTCCTTGCGTCTCTCGTCATTTTCCTTTTCCCTCCTACATCATTGCCACCAGAAGATACAGGATGCTTGCCGCGGCGAATCCGAGGACAAATCCGAGACCCGTCCACGACACTGCAATGATCCGGTCCTGGTTCCTGCTGCCCTTCCTGCGTCTTCTACGCCGGACAGGTTTTCCCTTCCTGTCCGGTGCTCCGGCGGATATTATGTTTATCTCGTTCATTTTTCTCTTTCCTCCTTTCCCAATCCCTGCACGGATATTCCCGGCTACCCTCCAGGCATCTCCTGTATTTCCGGCAGGTTTTACACGTCCTCATGCTACCGTTGTGCGCATCGTCCGCGCACGTTCCTGCATTTTGCAATCTTCAATTCTCCATTTCTCCAGCCCCGCTGTGTCAAACAATATCGGGCTGTGCTTGTTCGTCGGATTTTCCCGCCAGGCAAACGTCTGCCCCGGTGTGGAGAACGCCCGCATCAAGTACGCCTCTGTAAATCCCATCTGTGTGATTAGTGCCTTGCGGGTCATAATGTCACTCGGATAGTTCATCAGTTCACCTCCTTCTCCTGCCCCGTAAATACATCCGGGCTAATTTCTAATGCCATGCAGAACGCAAGGAGCTCGTCTCCTGTCATTTTTCTATTCCCGGTAATAATTGCGCTGAATTTGCTTCTATTCATTTCGAGTGTTGGATTTATGTCGTTCATTCTTTCCACAACCCATCTTTGTGCTCTGCCTTGCTCTTTCAGAATCTTTTTTGCTGTATCAGATATCGCTGTCAATGCTTTCACTTCCTTCCATTCAAGTTTTTCTTGATTCGCTTGTATTTTAATTCAGCTAATCTTGATTGTCAACACTTTTTTCAAGATTTTCTTGATTTTTAAGATTTCGTGATATATACTTTAGGTAAATCAAATGAGAGGAGGAATTTACTTGTCTACACTTGGCGAACGTATAAGATTTGCGCGCGAACAAAAAGGACTATTGCAGAGCGATTTGGCAAAACTTATTAATGTAAAGTCTTCTGGTGTTATTAGCAACTGGGAAAAAGATTTGAATAAACCAGATGCTGAGAAAATAGTGCGTCTTTGTTCTGTACTTGATATCTCTGCGTCATATTTACTTGATTATTATGGGAAGCCCGACATAGAATTTTCATCAGCCGAGATTAATCACGTTAAGAAATACCGCGACCTCGATGATCACGGCAAGGAATTGGTTGACCTGGTGCTTGAGAAAGAGCGTGATCGTTGCATTGCATCCATCGGTAAGAAGCCCGCTGCCCTGCGGCTTTATACATATATGCAGAAAATCGCCGCAGCCGGAAATGGATTTTACTTTGATGATATCCCGACTGAGACGATAGAGGCGCCGTATATGGAAGGTGCCGACTTTATCATCGGAGTCAGTGGTGACAGCATGGAGCCAACGTATAATGATGGTGATCTTGTCTATGTGGAAAAGAGGCAAATTCTCAATACCGGAGATATCGGTATTTTTATGATAGATAACGAATGCTATATAAAAGAGGTCGGAGATAATGGGCTGTTGTCCCATAATCCGAAATATGATCCTATCCCAGGTACCGAATCTATACACTGCATAGGTAAGGTGCTCGGTAAAGTGGATATGAGTGCATAGGCAATCATATAACGTGGTGTTAAGGAACAGGAGAAAGAGAGGAATGTTTATGAAGAAGAAAACCTTATTGCTTTTACTTTCACTTTTTGTTTGTGCATCAGTTGCATCCTGCTCTCCTGATGCCTCCTCAGAGGATTCCCGGCCCGAATCTCAATCTGAATCGGTCGAGGATTCTCGCGAGGAGAAAAATGATTTTAATGTTGATACAAATACAACGTCAACTTTTTTTGGCTATGAAATAAGTTTTCCATCTTCTTGGACAGCCGGTACTAATACACTGGATACAGAAACCTATTATGCCGAATCCGGCGATGCTGTTGCTATGTTTCAGATGCAGTGTATATCATCTCCTTTTGAAAGTTTCGACGAGCTCAATGCTGATAAAGACTCTCTCGGTAAATCTTACGGAGATGCATATGACTCTTTTGACGTGTCTGATTTAACCGAGTATTCTATTTCTGGCACAAAAGGGTTATTGTATGATTTCACCGGTTCAACTTCCGGCCTTAATGTGCATGGGAAAATGCTTGTTTTCGTAAGCGAATCCGGAGGGAATCTGATCAGTTTTCAGATGATTCAAAGTGATAATACCGAATATAGTTATTTTGATGATTTTGAAAAAATACTTGATTCTGTAACTTTGTCTCAGTCCGATGTCTCTGAGCCCACAGGTGATAATGCTTCCGATTCATCTGATGCAGTTCCGTTGGAATGTCAGAATGCCCTAAGCAAAGCGCACGATTACCTTGAATACACTGCTTTTTCATATAGCGGTTTGATCGATCAATTAGAATATGAACAATTCTCTACCGAAGCCGCAACGTATGCGGCTGATAATTGTGGTGCTGATTGGAATGAGCAGGCAGCTGAGAAAGCGCAAGATTATTTAGATTTTTCATCTTTTTCAAGACAGGGATTGATAGATCAGCTAGTTTATGATGGATTTACGCAAGATCAAGCCGAATACGGCGTTACTGCTGTAGGTTACTAATAAAAAATCCGCCCCGGTGTTGGCGCACCAGAGCGGATCCCTTGCCCCGAAAAGAGCAATTTGTTTTGTCCGTCGAAAGACAGTAATATTGTATCATCTTCGGGGCGGCCATGCAAGCGGACTGTTCGGAAATTCCGAACATTTCTCTGGCCGTTATTTTTATACCCATTTTTAAGACTATCCTATAACTAATCTAAAGCTAAAGGAGATGATATCATGGCAAAGGCAAAGTATACCCGTGGATCTGATGGGTATTTTAAAACTAATGTTTGGGACGGAACATACCGCCCGGACGGCAGAAAGCACTACATTCCACTTCGGTCTAAGAAGAGCAGCGGCGATCTGGAGAAGAAGAAACGTGAGTTCGAGGAATCGATCAAGAACAGGACGCAGATCCGGCAGTCTGATATAACCTTTCTTTCCTACGCCCGCGAGTGGAAGAAGGTCTATAAGGACGGCAAGGAACACAATACAAGAGAGATGTATGCGAACGTGATCGAAAAACACCTGGTCGCCCTGAATACTGTCAAGCTGTGTGATATCGACAGGATACACCTGCAGATGGTCCTTAACCGTGTGAAAGGCAAAGAGCGAACGCAAGAGCAGATACAGATGGTTTTCTTTCAGGTTCTCCGCTCTGCCGTCGCTGATCGGTTGTTTTCCGCGGACGTGTACGAGACGATCAAAGCCAACACGCCCAGCGTGGATTACAAGGCGCCCGAGAAGCGCCCGCTGACCGCAGCGGAAAAAGAGGCGGTATTTAAGGCTGATTATAAATATGATTCCGATCGGGCTTTTGTTTATCTCCTGTATGGCTGCGGGCTGCGACGTGAAGAGTGCATTGCCCTGACCGTGTTTGATTTTAATTTTACCGATCGGACTGTCAGCGTCAACCGCGCTCATGAGTTTGTGCAGGGACACCCCCGGCAGAAAGACCCAAAAACCTGGAACGGATTCCGCCTGCTGCCGATCCCGGACAAGATCCTTCATCCAGTCCGCAAATACGTGGACGAGCTCAAAGCATCCGGCAAGACCTATCTGTTTACTACCAGGAGTGGTGATCCTGCCACATTGAGCTGTTATAGGCGCATGTGGGGGAGAATCATAGCTGCGATTCAGGCAGCCTCGGAAGAACCGATCGTTGGGCTTACAGCGCACATATTTAGGCATAATTACTGCACGATGCTCTGTTACCAGATCCCGAAGCTCTCGATCAAGAGGATTGCGCAACTACTAGGGGATACAGAGCGTATGGTGCTGGACGTTTATAACCATGTTGTGATGGAAAAGGAGGACGCCGCCGGCGCAGTGAATGATGCGGTGAATGTCTGACACAGAAATGACACATTGACCCGATTTTGACACATTTTAAACGACTTAAATCCTTTTAAATTGTCAACGGTAAGAGAGCATAGGAAAAGCCGGAACGCCGCGTAAATACAGCGTTTCCGGCTATTCTTCCGAATGAGCGTGCGGGGATTCGAACCCCGGACAACTTGATTAAAAGTCAAGGGATCAAACGCCTATAAGCACCCGTAATACAAGCATTTTGTGTAATCTGGTGACACAAAATTGACACATCCTGATTTTACGGCAGACCCTGAGACTTGTCAAGATGGTAAATATTTTACCCCGGAGAAACCCGGGGTATGAATTAGAACTCTATGTAACTGCCGTCAGAGAAAATAGCTGACGGTTTCCAGATCTTCGTGATCTTGAATGAGTCGAGCGACGGCGTCGAGAAAATGAATCCGCCTCTGCAGAAGTAATGCTCTCCATCCTCATAAAAGGTCGAGTCCCACTCCTGGGAGTTCAGGGCATCTGCAAAACGGTTATGACTCGGAGTTGAGTCCTCGTAGCTTGCTTTAAGTGTTTCGAAAAGTTTGAGTTCTGTCATGGTAGATACCTCCTATATAATAATGATGGTTTATAGTTATTTAATATCGGATTTTCACCCCGGAAGTGTTCAGCCGCTTCCGGTCGCTGTTGCCGAACTCTACGCCCCGGCAACCGGGCGATTTGTTTGTTTTCCTTACCTTATGATTATATTTTAAACCGTTTTTGGTTTATTATCAATAATAAAATAAACTTTTTTTGGATTATTTTATTGACAAGCCTCGGCTTGCCGTTTATGATATTGTCAAAGGAGGGATCTATATGCTTATCTATAAAATAGATGTGATCGAATCGCTGAAAGAATCTGGCTACAATAGTACCAGGATTCTGCGCGAAAACCTGATCGGTCAGTCAGCTATGCAGAAATTGCGCAAAGGCGAAATGGTGGGAATAAAAACTTTAGACCAGATTTGCAAGTTATTAGATATGCAGCCTGGAAACATCATAAAATATGTAGATGATAAACCATAAAAAGTTTATTTTCCCGTTGACAATAAACCATATTTGGTTTATAATATAATTGTAAGGAGGAAACGACTTGCAATACCCCGAGAGGGAGAAAGGAGAACATATGGAAGTCATGACAGACAAAGAACGAAAGGACACGAAAATGGCTACTCTCTACGAACTGAGATTGATATTTTCTCAGGGAGAGAAAGATCAGTACAGCAGGGAAGAGATACTCGAACTACTGGACAAGATCGCAACAGCAAAAGAGGCTGACTAAACAGCCAGCCTAAATGCACGAATGTGGGGCGGACGAAGATCCGCCCCGCATGAAAATAATAACACATCGTTTAATATATATCAACACCAGGAGGAGCAATATGAAAGGAATGTATTTTGCAGAGGTCGCTAGGTTTAACAAGGATGGATGGGGAGAGGGAAGAAGCTGGGGCTTTTATGTATCTCCAGATAAATATAGGGTCTTTACTATAGAGGTGGCAAAGGAAATCCTTGAATGGGGAACCAAAGAGTTTGCATCCCGCTTTAATGAAGAGATCGACTTTAACTTTATATCTCTCAAGATGGGAGATGCAAAAGGTAAATACTGGAGAGACAAAAACCGTCTCCTTATTTATAAGGATGGGGTGCCGGTTTACGAGAACAATAACGGCGTTATCTGTCGCGACTCAGTTGCTCTTGCAGATAGTTTGATGTAGGGGGTATGATTGTGTCGATAGATAAGGACATATATGATACATTCCGGTCGACCGGATCGGTCCGCGAGACCGCGAAGGAGATCGGATGCAGTTGGAATAAAGTAGTTAAGTCTCTTGCGTCCTCTGGTGTTGTAATCAACGACACTCACGGCATGATCCTTGATATGCATGATACAGGCATGAGTGCTCAGGAGATTGCTCGACAACTCAGCCTTAATGTAAAGACTGTGCAGGCATATCTCCCCCGCATACGCCCGGTATATTGGGAGAATAGAAGCAAGGATGCGAAGAGGATAAAGGAATGGAGAGATAGAAAAAAGAAATAACCCCGGAGCTAATGCCCCGGGGTGTTGTTATGTATCAGCCTCCATTTTTAACGTCAAGCGCCTTGCTGGAGTCGACGTTGATGAGCACCCATGATCCGGCGCCGGTATCCACAAGTCCCCACTGCTGGGCTGTCGTCCCGTTTGCGGTGAATACCTGGATTCCTGTACCGTCCTCATTCCTTCCGTCCACACAGTCAAGACGGAGATTTTTGTTGACAACAGGAATCAGTTCGATCGGTCTGGCAAAATCAGGGTCATATCCGTCTTTATCTACCTGCTGCACAATCCATTTCTGGCTGTCAGATCCGTTCTTTTCGTAGACCCATACAGGATTCGGGTTGGATAATCCTCCGCTCATAACGTCCAGGTAGAGTCCGCAAGACGCACATTCGAGACAGTATGTCCCGTCGGCGTTTTTGTGCGGGATCCACCTCTGCGCAAAGGTGTTGTTCGGGGTCCATAACTGGACATCTGCACTTTTCTTCTTCGTTACCGTAGACCCTGTAGAAGAAGATACACTCTTCCCGGTCACTGCCTCTGCAATTGCCGTGGCGCACTTGTCCACATTCCATGCATTTTTGTCGGTCGTGTTATCTACAAAACAACATTCCACAAGGATCGCAGTTGCACTGGTATTGCTCAGTACATACAGCCCTGTCGTAGGTTTCGCCCCGCGGTCTCTGATTCCGAGAGCTCCTGAGATCGCCGCGCTGACTGCTGCCGCTTTTGCGGCTCCAACGCTGTCTCCGCTGTAATAATACACCTCAACTCCAGTACCGCCTCCGGCGTTGAGATGGATGCTGATGTCGAGGTCTACATTATGCGCATTACACTTTGCAACGATATTCGCGAGGTTCTGTCCCTGTGTCCTGCCGGCATCATCCGTACAGTCGTATACCGTATGCCCAGCTCCGCGGAGCATTGTAATCACCGCATCCTTTACCTTGCGGTCTTCCGCGACCTCATTGAGGTATTTTCCCGCACCGGGCACGATACTGTTGTGTCCGCCATGTACATTATATACTGCCATTACTCTTCACCTCCTGCGTTCTTCTCCGCCTCCGCGAGTTCCTCTTCCGTCGGAACGACATCAAAATCGAGTTCGATGCAGTCCAGGTCTTTTTCATTTCTATCTGCCATATTGTTCTCCTTTCTGTTGCGGCATCGCAACAACAGAGGACGGTTTCCCGTCCCCTAATCTACTCTGTTTTATTCTTGTATTTTGTCCGGTTCCACATCTCTGACACCTTTTCCCATCCTCCGGTCGCCACGAGATACACAATAAAAGCGGCGATCACTGCCGCCACGATGTAATACCATACAATGGTAATATCGAGCCAGATACACAATATCACCATCGCCAGCGGGCAGAGGATCAATGATATTACCAGCGCCACAGCATTGGTCTGGATCTTACTGAGCCAGGGCATCTCCTTAATAACCTGCGTGATCACGCTCACCAGGAAAGCCAGGGCGCCGATGACGATCAAAGCCAACGTTACATACTGCATCAAAACTTCCATACTCATAGTTATTCCTCCATATCATGCGCCTGTTTGTTCAGGTGCTTTTCAATCTTATTTATAGCTTCGGTCACAGGTCCATTGCATCCCTGTTCTTTCAGCCCTTTTAGACAGGCCAGCAGTCCATAAGTAATTAGGCACTGTTCCTCGTTTATGCGCCGGATGTCTTCTTCGTGTGCTTTTTCAAGCTTCTCCACATGAGTCTCGATCTCTGCTGGCTTCCGAAAAAGTTTATATGCCGAGATCAGCATCCCGCCAATAACCCCTAAAGCACCGATTATACTGCCTGCCGTGATAATTGTCTCAACGTCTATATACATTGGACTATTCCTCCATCAATGTTTTACGCATAAAAATAAGACCCTTACGGTCTCGCTCTTATCTCCATCTGATCACCTCACTTATACTACCTGCTCAAAGTACTGCCCTATCAGTGCGGACGGAAGGTACTGCAGTGTCACTTTCTCTCCGTACATTTCCTCCGGATTCGCTATCCCGCCTCGCTTGCAGAGATAAATTGCGTCCCCCTCCGAGTAGTACTTACCGTACTCATATTCCATGTTGGCTTTTGCCGGGATCGGGTCCTCCTGTGTCCCCGCGTGAGCCTCGTCAATGTGCGTGTACAGGCTTTCGGTTCCCTGGCCCGGACGGTACTGTGCCTGGAACGCCACATTGTCCTGTGCGGTTTTATACAGGTCATCGCCGTCCCTGAACTTGAATCCCTGTTTGTCAGCAGTATATTTTGCTTTTACAAGATCATCAAATGTATCATACAGGACTTTTGCTTCCAGTGCCTGCACATCCGGAAGAGCCTGCGCATTCGCGCGGGCTACGACAACAGAAGCGGTAATAAGCGCCTGATCTACGCCCGTTCCGCCTCCTTCGATGTCTTTCTTGATCTGCTCAATGTCCTCCGCCTGGGACTTTGCTTTGCTTTCCAGAGCTCTCAGCCTGGTTTCAGCGTCTTTGTTTTCCTGGATCATTTCTACCTCAAAGATTCCGCCCGTATACTCTTTGATATAATTCAGGATTGTATAATTTTCATATACCGCTGACTGCTGCTGATTGTCAAAGCATGTCATTTTCTGTGTTGCGAACGGATCCCCAAATACAGCTTTTAACTGTTCCGAAGTCGTCAGGATGATCCTGACGTGCAGGATTCCTTCCGCCTCCGTCGCATCCTGAATCTCGATCCATCGGCTGTCATTAAATACAAGTTTTTTCATGCCTACCTCCTACTTTTTCGGATATTTATATGGATACTTCCGACCTTCCGCCGCCATTATGCCGGTATATCGATACGGATACTTTCCTCCGTATCGTTTCGCGTTTTTAAATACTTCTTTGATTTCGACCTCTACCGTAAGGTCTCCCTCGGTTCCCACCGGATTCGGTTCTATCCGGACGTCCGTTATATATAGCAAATCCGGCGTCCCCCTTTCTAGTCGTCCGTCGCTTCTACCGTGATCGTAAATGTTTCCCCCGCTCCAACAGGATTCGGACTAAGCTCAATGCTTACCACTACAGGAGCGTCCGGATCATACTGTACTTCTCGCTGCACAGTCGAGCTTTTTCCCGCTCTGTCGGTAGACGTTATTACAATCACATTGCTGCCCTTCTTGAGCGTGACGCTCTTCGAAAATTCTCCTGTCCCGCTCATCGATATCGGCCCCTGATCCTGATTGTTCAGTTTGATCTGCACCGAGCAGTCTGTGTCCGTTTTTCCTGTCACTGTAATCGTCTGTTTGTTCGTGATCAGAGTCTCCGGCGGATATGTAACATTCAGCTCCGGCGCCACCGTGTCAACTGTAAAGGACGCAGTCTTTTCAACAGCCTCGTTTCCGTCATTGTCCGAGGCGTTGACTCTGACTGTGTGCTGCCCATCCTGAACAGTCGCAGTATAGCTACACTTATACCCGTTTGTGATCGGAGTCTTTGTGATCCCAGACGATATCACGGCTCCAGAATCAATCTGTATTGTGATGCTGTCCGGATCTACTCCCGACTCTGTATCAGTTATATTAGCCTCTACCTTCACGGCATTACTCCCCAGGTATGCTGACTGAGCAGGAGAGGTAATTGTGATCACTGGCGGCGTATTCTCAAGCACGCGGAGCATCATTTTTTCTCCGAATGTTTCATGATTTTTATCGATCGTAGTTACATTTCCCGCTACATCCTCGACCTTGAGCTGCATTGCATACTTATGGTCCGTTTCTTTCCAGCTCGATTTATTCGGAGCCGTTATCTGCTTTCTGTATGTTCCCGCGCTTACAAGAGGGATATTATAGGACTGTCCATTCACGTACAGATCGACTGTTTTTATTGCCATTTCATCTTTCCTTTCATTATTCTGTGTATGCCCCAAATGCAATGTAGTTTAGGTAAAACTGCCTGCTTGTATAGGGCTGAAAATATCCAAGCGTTACTGTTTCTATCGCGGTATTGCTTGCTACTTTGTTTACTACCCACATCCAATCATTGCTTGCGTTGTCAAGAATCAAGCTCGCAAGAGCGGAAAACGGTTTCAGGAATGTTTTATTCGGTCTTGCGGTTCCGGTTGCTCCGCTTCCATTTGCAGAAAGCGCCACAGTTGCAGACATTGTGCCGAAGCATACCTGGATTTTTTTGTCCGGAAAACGAATACAATGGTCTAATCCAGAGTTGTAGTATTCCATCGATTTTTCCGATAAATCGGACAAATATGAATTTAGCGTAGGGATCGTCGGGATCAGGTCGAACATCGGCTCGACTTCTGTAATACTCAGGCCATCAAGCTTGACTCTATAGAGCGGCATCTCTCTTATCTTTCCGCCCTGGTAGAGATCGTTCTGTGTAAGCGCCGGATCCGTCGCCTCTCCCGTCGCTGCTGCCCCCTGCTTAACCTCTCCCGTAAACGTGTCTATACCTCCAGATCCCGTAGTTACAAATTTTGCGATTAAGATATCGTTCCTTTTTTTACCCGTCTGGCCATTCGCGATCTCGAAATCAATATAATCCCCATAAGGGATTCTTGCGAAATGTCCTCCAACGATAATCACTCCATCTTTTACACGGACTTTGTTGTTGCTGATCACCTGGCTTTCGCACTGCTGCCCGATCTGGAAAACTCCGTCCGCTCCACAGATTGCCTGATAGATTGCTGCGTCATCTTCAGCATATATATGCGGTTCCGCTTCCGGCGCGGTGTTGATTGTAAGTCCTTTCAGTCCTGCCATGTCAGTCATCCCCTTTCACTTCATAATCTATTGCGATTTTTCCTTTTTTCATACTAATGATTTTTCTTGTTACCGGCTTCTGCAGACGGGTGCCTGTTATTTCCTCATATCCGCCTACGATGTCCCCGATCTCCAGATCCACATCATCTACTGTCACATCAATGCTCTTGTAGTTCTGCAGGTCTTTCAGCCGCTTTGTCCCGTATTCTTCCAGCTTTTCAAGATCCGCGCTGGAATACTCATATACTGCTGCGCGCTCATCCAGGCCAGTATAATACTGCGTTTTCCCGATGCTTCCATCTTCCTGTACATAGAGATGAAGCACTGCTCTTTCCTCGTTCTGCCCTTCTCCAACACATACGAGATGATTGATTCCTCCGCGGTATTCCCGGATTCCAAAATTCACCTTGCCTTCCCGAGAGTATTCCAGGTCTTCCGAGTAGTCTGTGACCGGGACAGCCTGCATTGTGACGTAACCATATTCCAGCCCTTCCGGCTCCACGTAGCTGATCTGCATGCGGCATCCCTTTGAGTCCAGCAGTTTTGTGATCGCGTCGTACAGTGTCACGTACCGGTCCACCTGCCATCCCGACACCGTCTCGCCAGCTTCTGCGTCCGAAACAGAAAAGAGACCGCCGAAACGGTCTCCGATCAGGTCTCTTAGTACGTCATTCAGGTCTCCGCTTACCGTCAGGTGATCCTCTCCATCCGGCGGCTCAACTACTTTCTTCATCAGCAGCCCACGCCAGGTAAGACCTCTCAGGACGATCTCTCTGGTCGATGTGATCACTTCCAGATCGTCGATGATCCCTCCGTATTCTGTCTGTGGGATAAAGATGCGGTTCCCGTACCAATACCACTCTTTTTTCCAGGTGTTCTGATCCATCCGCATCTCGAAGTCGTTTGTATCTCCGAGGTCGAGATCAATCTCGGCATCCTCTTTGATATACCCCAGTTCTTCCCCGGTAGACTTTGACACGATAAATTTCAACGGGAAGATCCCGGCGCCCTGCACCAGAAGGTCCCGGATCTCTTTTGTCTGCTCGCCGTTGTCTCCGGTGGCAGTCACCGTTACCGGGTATACTGCGCTCTCTGTCTTCGGGATCGGAGCTTTCATAGCCCCCTGATAGAGATCTCCGCCGATGCTTTCCAGCCGTTTTTTCTCTCCCTGAAGTGAAGCTTCTACCCGATCCACTTCAATTCGCTCCTTTCTTCATATATAGTCAGGTCAAATGCAAATTTTCCTGTCCATGATATCTCCTGTCTTCCGGGCGGAAGCCTGGAGAATATTCTCTTTCCCTTTTCCCTGTTATGGAACGCATTTGAACTTTCTCCATTTAGCATGATCTTCGTTACCGTCTCCGACTTGCTGTCAATTTCCAGCCTTTCTCCTTCTTCCAGGATGGTATTTACAAGATGTGGGACGCCTCCGATATTTACCTGCGGGTTTGTTACCGGCCCGTATATCGTAAGCAGAAAGTTCGCATCCGAGAAATGCGGATTTATGATGTATGCATTATTCATCCCGTTGGCGTATCTGTATGGATATTTCCACGGATATTTTTTATTATTTGAACTCGAGGTCCCATAATTTTGAAAACTGTATAGTGTTTCCGCCGTCCAGAACGGCTGCGGTGCGAGAATCTTCAGTTCTTTCTGCACAGCTCTTGTCCGGTCGTCCCGTCCTCCCGATTCTGCTCCGATTATATAGCATACGAGATAATATCCATTCAGGTATATTTTTCCCGGCGTCTTGTTTAAAACATCCCTTTCCATCATCTCGAAAAGAGCGTTTGCGTTCTCAGCCCGCTCCTTTTTGCTTCCGATAAAATCCAGTATCAGGTCGTACTCCTGAGAACCTCTTGTAAATCCCGTTACCTCTGTGCCGATCGTCAGCTCCCTTTCTTCCGGTTTCCACTCAAAATTGTGGAATCCGGCTTTTTTGATCCTTCCTTTGATGTGCTCGCTGCTGAGGTTGATCTCTTCCTCTGTGCTCCCGCATTTATACACGAACACTAAAAGCCACCCCCAGTCTCGACAACTCTCTTGTTAATAATCTGCCATCTACATATGCATTAAGGCTCAGCCCGCTCAACGCATCCTTCATAATCGTCTTAAGCATATTGTAATTTTCTGCTGTTGCAAAAGCATTTCCTCGTTGTGTTTTAATACTTCCGCTCGTCTCCTTAAAATTCACTGCAGAGGTTACCGCTTTCTTTACTGTCGATTCTTTTTCTGTAACGCCCAGCGCGTAGGAATCCATCGAATTATTTCCCATTCCCCTGAATACATGTGACGGCGAATGTATTTCGAGGGTATTTTTCGCCGCCGTTATTGCGTCTGTCGCGACTTTCGTTACAGCCGTAATAACGCTGGATCTTCCCGCGAGTATTCCGGTTGTCAGACCTGCGGTGACATTTCTTCCGTAATTTTCAAATCGTTCTTTTCTCAGGCTGTTGCTGACCGTATTCACAGCGGCGTCAGACACTGTTTTTGCAGCCGCCTTAACAACCGTCTGCCCCGTGTTTATTCCGTTTGCAAGCCCCTGATCTACATTCCTTCCGGATGCTGTCGTCTTTGTAGACGGTGAGTGGCATCCGAGCCCTGTATTAATCGACTCAACCGTTTTGACTCCCAGGTCACTTCCCGCAGCCTCCGCCTGTTTTTGCGCTGCCTGCATCCCCTGCACAAGCCCCATCACAGTGTTTGCTCCGCTGTCACGCATTACAGAGTTCAGCCCTTCCATCCCGCCTGCAATGTTCGCCGCTCCTGACGTTAATAGCTGCTGTCCCCAGTCATTTGTCATGTTCTGTATATCGATGCTCTGCCCCCAGAGATCGTTAGCCTTCTGTAGCTCCGCATCCGACATATTGATAAACGTCTGTACATATCCTGCGGCTGATGGTCCCATTTCTGCGAGCTTCTGCAGTAGTCCCTGGTTAATTCCTCTATCCGCAAGTGTGGACAGATTCTGCTCCCATGCCGTAACTCCATCAATCTGGCTCTGCATATTTGCGAGCAGAGTAGCCGTCGATAACTGTACACCTCCGTCAAACTCCTCAAACATATTCATCTGCGATTCCAGGGCGCTCTGTACATTTTCTTGCATGGTCAGCACGGAATTTGTGATATTCACCGCAAGGTCCTGCTGCGCCGAAGACATGCTCTGGTATGCTTCCAGCTCCTGTCCGGCGCTTTCGATGCTCGCCTGCGCCTGCTCCGCAGCACGTTCTTTCTCCGCTGTGTTCTGTGCCAGTGCATCCGTGTTCCCCTGCGTCGCTTCCGTCATACCGTTCAGGTATTCTGTATATGGCGCCATCGCCTCATTTGCTCTGTCAATCGCGTCATTCGCCTCATTCAGGGAGTCTTTATACTCCCCGTGCACTTCGTTCAGCGCAGTCTCGTCTTCCGCCATCTTCTGCAGGGCTTCCGACAGGCTCATTACCTCGCCGTTATACTCGGTTGTTGTTTCGATCTGCTTTAGTGCCGCCTCATACTGCTCATCCGCATTCTCTTTTCCTTCTTTCAGAGCTTCCGCATACGCGTGTTCTGCCTCTTCTGCGATCCTGGAGTTTTCCTCCATCTGTGCAGTTATCTCGGCTCTTTGCTCCTGGATGTCCTTAAGCTGGCTCTCTGCGTCGCTTACCTTCTGGCTCGCCTCTGCCTGTGCAATCTCAGCGTCAACGAGCTTCTCCACACTCTCTGACATCTTTTCCTGCACTGCCTGGATTTTCTGCATCTCGATCGCAGTATCGATGTAGCTCTCCATTTCATCCCTGCTCATGCTGAGCTTTCCGGTTGTATCATCAATGGACAGCGCCATCTCCGGGAATATCGTATTCAGCTGCGTTACTATTGACTGCATCCTCGCCTGCTGTTCTGCGGTTCTGCTCGTCTGCGCTTCCAGTTCTCCGAGTTCTGATACGAGCCCTTCTGCGACCTTCCCTTTCGCCCCTACCTCCGACAGGGACGTTTCTATTTTCGACGTGGACTCCCCAAGTTCTTCCGCGGCAGTCGTCACCTTTTCCCTTAGTGCGTCCGCTTCCTCTTCCAGCTCTTCTGTCTTCGTTTTCGTATCATCCACTGCGGATGAGAACATTGCCGCAACGGTTACTAATGTAGTGATTCCAGTCACCACGAGCCCGATCGGGTTTGCGGACATCGCGGCGTTTAGACCGGTCTGCGCCGCTGTCGCGCTGGTCGTCGCAGCTGTCTGTGCCGCTGTCGCCGTTGTGTGCGCTGTTACCTGCGTGATTACCGATCCGATTCCTTTTGCCGTGTCCTTCAGGTCGCTTATCAGTTCCTTACTTTTTTTCACGACAAACATGGTGCCGATCGCCGCACCTGCAGTTCCCGCAACCGCAGAAACTACTTCAATGTTGTCTGCCAGGAGCTCTATTCCTTTTTCTGCAACCGGGAGAAAATCTTTTAACATTGGAGTCGCAACATCGGTCTGGAATGTCCTTCCGAGTACTTTCCACTGATTTGTAACGCTGTCGTACTTGATATCCTTGATGCTTTCCATTGTCCCGTGGACATCTTTGTACGTTGTGTTCACGTTGTTTAATGACGTGATCACCTTCATCGCGTTATCTTCTCCCAGCGAGCTCCATGTGTTGCTCGCTATCGTAAGAGCCTGCTGCTGGTTCTCCATGTTGGACAGATCTGATATCACAGACTGGAATACCTGCTTAGTGGTAGCCTCTCCATTCTTCCATTGATGGAACAGATTCTGCGTTTCTCCCGAAAATGCATTGATATTTTCTTCTATTCTTCCGTCAGAAAGGCTGATCCCGAACTCTTTTACATAATCATTGACTTTGTCCAGATTGTATGCGCCCGAGTCCAGACCGTTCTGCAGGATTGAAAACATCTCTTCTGCCGAGAATCCCGCCTGCCCCCACAACTGGCTGTATTCAGCCAGGTTGTCCGTCAGCTCTCCGGATTTGTTTAATCCGTTCTGTGCTCCTTTTGCGATGTAGTCGAATGCCTCTTCTGCGGTCAGTCCCATGTTCTCCATGAGCGCATCCGCTCCTCGGATCGATTCGCTCAGGTCCATGTCGAATGTATCCTGCAGGGCAGCTCCGTTCTCTGCCATCTCTCGTATTTTCGAAGGATCTGTCTCATTCGTATACTGCTTTACGAGAGCCATTGCGTTCGCTACGCCGGTGATCGATTCCTCGTATCCGGCTTTGTACGTCTTCTGCATTTCTGCATTGTATGCTGCAGTCTCTTCTCTTGTCTTCCCGGTGCTTGCCTGGAGCTGGTTTTGTGCATCCTGCAGCTCGAGAGTTCCCTGCACTGCCGTTCTGAACAGGTCTCCTCCGAGGGATTTCGCTGCATCCACAACTGTATTTGTCAGATTCGCCCTGATGATATTTCCCGTGCTTGTTATTTCATCTGCGAGATGGTTCGTCTGTTTTCCAAATTCATCAATGCTTTTTGCACATCCATCCGCCGCGCTTTCCGCCTCCCGCATGTACGTCGCGTTCTCGTTAAGCGCTTTTGTTGCCCGGATCGTCTGTGCCTCTGCATTGTTCAGCTGCTTCTGCCATTCCTGGACGCGGTTTCCTGCCCTCTGATAGGTTTCTTCTCCCTTTGATACAATTTTCTCGAGCTGTTCCACCTGTGCATACTGGTCATTCAGCGCGTCTTCCGTCGTCTCAGATGAGTTCTTCATCTCTTCCAGCGCGCTTTTTGCATCATCGAGTTTCTTCCTATAGGATTCCAGCTGATTTCCTACCCGTTCAAAATCCTCTTTCGCATGCTTCAGCCCTTCCCCCAGCGCCTCCTGCTTTTTTACCTGTTCGTCTACCGTTTTTGACAGGATATCGTGCTTTTTCTCCAGTGCTTCCAAAGTATTCGCGCTGCCGGCCGTCTGCGCTTCGACGAGTTTCATCTCTGATTTCATCGTTGCCAGGCTCTTGTTGCACGCTGTTACCGCTGACCTGAACTGTTTCTCTCCATCCAGCGTAATATATGCACCGATTTTTTTGTTCGCCATGCCCTCACCTGCCTTCTTCCAAAATAAAAGGAGCCTGCTGCCAGACTCCTTTTCTTGATATTGATTCCATAAAAATACCGCCCTCTTCCCGGACGGTATCTATAACTCATTTTTTAAGTATTCAATTAACTTTTCTCTTGTCTCGATCTTCCTCCGGATTCGCTTTGATTTCGCCCAGGGGCTTGCGAACTCATCGAGGAATACATAAATCAGATGCAATATCCATGTCAAAATGGTAACTGCCAGGAACAATGCGCACCATCGTGCATCCCCCAACTTAATCGCGTTCCAGATGCATCCCGCAAACCACACGCCCAGCCATACGCTCACATACGGATGCCGTTTTATATAAAATTCTGATACTTTCCAGATCGCCCTGGCGTAAATCTTTGCTTTCTCCATATCGCTCCCTCCGTATTTATATTATACCACAAGGGACGTTATAAATCCATCAAAGACTGCACTTTCTTTTCTGTAAATATCATTCTCTGCATCCGGATATTATGCATCTTTTTGTATTCCTCGAAGAGGTCGCACCATTTCCCCAGGTACATGTGTGCGATCTCCTGTTCCCGGTATCCGATCTCCATTCCTACGAATACAATCCACGCAAAGTTTATTTTTTCTGATTCTCCGTCTCCTTCAGGTTCCCCTGCGTGGTCTGCCCGTTTTTTCTCTTGAAGCATCTGTTAAACTCTTCATGGAGGATCCGGCTGAGTTCTCCCGGAGACATGTCTGCTTTCCGCATGATTTCCTTTTCGTTCAACTCATGCTCTCCTGTCTCTCCTTCAATCTCCATTCCTTCTTCGATCATCCAGATCAGTGCCTTTCTCAAGATCTTGATTTCCGGCGTCTTTCTCTTCCCTACAAGCAGGCCCTCTTCGTTTCTTACATATTCTCCGTATTCGTCCACGTCCGGGACGAATCCAGTCAGCTTGTTTTCAAAATCCGAAAGATCTCCGTACTCATCCTGGATTTTTTCCAGTACAAGCAAGTCGCACTTGATCGGATATCTTTCCCCTGACAGTTCGATATGATTCAGCTTTTCAAACATTTTTCCTCTCCTTTACGAATCTTTCGCCGTAACAGTCGCTTCTCCTGCAGCCCTCGCATAATTTCCATCCTGCGTGACTTCCGCGATGATGATTTTGTCTCCGGTCTTTGCTGCGATCTCTTCTGTCCCGTCCCATTCTGTCCAGCCTCTGGACTTATCGCATACGTCATTGTATGCCGGGATTGCCACGTTTTTCCCAGTCTTATAATACCGTTTGTTTTCTTCTTCGGCTGCTTCTGTTACCGTAATCTTTGTTTTTCCTGTCGCTGTCTCGCTTGCGGCGCTTCTCACCGTGAGCGTTCCCATTACTTTCCCGAATATTTCGTAGATCCAATTCAGCGCCTCTGCCGCTGTCTCAAAGCTCTGCGTTTCCTTCCAGTCTCCATCATCATCTGATGATGCTCGCCCCGAAATCGACGGCGTCTTGTACTCGATCGAATCACCTTGCGTGGTGTGATCGTCTGCCGGTTCTGTGTATTTCGCCTTGTAGAGGATATTCCCCACAAACGAACGTTTTCCGTCTACTTTTTCCACGGATATCCAGCCCTGCCCTACATAACTCGCCTGATCGTCCTTGTTAAATCTTACATTCTTTCTTTCTTCATCGACCGTGTGTCCAAACATAATGTTATTCGCCTTGAGCGGAATTGTACTCGTATTGAGTGACAGCTCGGCGTAGTTAAACTCTTTGTCGTATTCCGCCTGCTCGTCGTCCGCCATCAGTGATCCTTCTGCGTAGTTCGGAGTCACCTGTACTCCAATTGCCTTTCCAAATGCAAACGGCTCTCCGTACGTTTTATTCCCGATCCACGGCGCAATAATTGGCTTTCTAAGTCCTACATATGCCATATTTTAAACCTCTCTTTCTATTCCTGCAGTCGCATCGATCCACGCGTCCGCTTCTTTCGCAGTGTTAAATGTTTTCTTTGTCCTCCATTCCCCGGTAATATCCAGGATCGCTTTTCCCTCTGTTGTCGGCGTCTTGTAAACAAACGAATTATCTTTTGTTTCGTACTCCTGGCTTCCATCTTCAAATTTCGCCTTATGGATCCACAGGGCGACATATCTCGCCCTGCCATTTTCAATAACTCTTATTCTTGCTCCAAGTCCAACATATCCTGACCTGTCCATCCCCCTTGATATCACCGTCCCACCGGATACCTCGTGTCCAAACATCATCGTTTCCGCTGCCTCCGGTGTATCACTTGTTTTTAGCGTTATGTCGGCATAAGCGAACTCTTTAACCTCGTCTGTATCGTTAATATCATTGTAGTCGCTCACGTCCTCATAATGCGGGTCTATCAGTATCTTGATTGCCTTTGCATATCGAATCCCATCCGAATATTTTCTTTCTCCACCCTCTTCTGAATACCTCGCGACCACCGGTCTCGCTAATCCTACATACGCCATTATTCATCATCCTCTTCTATCCAGCACTCAAAACACAAGTGATTGTATCCCGTGTCTTTTTCATACATCGGTTCAATTCTTGTCAGTATAAATCCTGCGTCCCTTAATGCGCTGCGTATCTTTCCGCGCAAATTCAGGTAGTTCCCTTTTGTAAATAAATGCACTTGCATATAATGGATCCACGCCTGATCCTCGTCGTCCGCATGATATCCCGGCTCCTCGTATTCCGGATTGTGCACTATGTAAGTATCCGGCGGCGAGTCATAAGGACATTTCATCGGCCATATGTCTCCGCCCACAATTCCCGACAGGGCATTTTCTATTTTTTGGTTTACATTCATGTCCCCATTACCTCGTTAAATTTTTCCTGCATTTTTTTCAGGCATTCCGGCTCAGATTCGTCTATCGCTTTTGCGATTACCGGCCGAGCCTCCTGTTTCGATGTCCCATAATTCAGATATGCTAACTTTTCATTGTTTCGCACTCCCTTTCGGTCCACCCCTTCCGCCGTCACCATTACATAATGTCCGTATCCGTTTTTCCCCGGCCTATGCGCTGCTATCGCTCCTTCCAGGTCTCCTGTCGCGTATCCCCTGTCTGCCTCTTTTGCCACTCTGCCTTTCAGCGCCTTCTGCAGCACTGGTGCGGCAGCTTGCAGCATTTCTGGCGCATAATCATCCACGTTTCCAAGCGCTTCGAGCTCTCTCGCAAAGTCGTCAAAATCCATAGACCTAAATCCCATTATCCACAGATCACCTCGATCTTCGCCTTTCCAGTCTTGTAGGTTCTCACGATATCGTATCTACATCCGTCATGCTCTGCCTTTCTCGCATATTCCGGCTTCCCGTTTACAATATGGCGTGTTTCCTCCCAGTCTTCCTGACGGATTTCAAACACAGCCTGGACAGACACTCCCGCCCGCATCGATTCGTACGCTTCCATCCGCGTTACAGATTTTTCTTTGCAGAATGCATCAATCGATACTTCCTCATTCTTTTCAAATCCGTCCTCGTCTTTTCCAATCTCTTCCCATATCAGCCTTATCGTGTCAATTTTCTCCGCCTTCTTTCTTTTCATAATTTCCGGACAGGTACATAGAGTCTCGGAGCGAGTTGTAAGCCTTTTCAAACCGCTCCGAATCTTCGTCGTATCCGTAATGTGCCTTGCAGTATAGCACTATCGCCTGGTAGTACATCGGATCTGTTTCATCTCCATGTACGCCTTTCATCTCTAATTCCTTTTTGCAGGCATTGATCAGATCCTTCACTTCCTCGTTTGCAGTTTCCGACTTTGCCCGTATTCTTTTTTTTATTTTTTCTACAATGTCAATGTCTTCTGACTGCATTCAAATACCTCCGTCAAGCACCTTTCTCAAAAATTGCTTCCGCAAATGTGAATTTAACTACGCTTTTCCCATCTACGATAATCTCGAATATATCCGTCGCCGTCACTCTCAGTACATTATCCGCCTCCCAGGCAATGTCCTTTTTCGCATCTGCGCCGTTCTTTTTTATCGTCATTTTGGTTCCCTTTTTCGTAAGTGTGAACGGAAAATAATAACCTTTCTGCTCCTCTGCATTTCCTTCGTTGAATCCGGTGTATCCCGTAACGTAATGGAATGTTCCTCTTACTTTTCCGCTCGCCTCAACTTTTACGTCGTTTCCGATCATGTCCCCAACGGACTTTCCATACAGGCTCTGACCTGCCGCCGGTATTGTCATGATGTCAGAGCCGATCATTTTGCCGCTTCCGCTTCTTTCAGCAGTGCATGAGCCTTTGTCGTCAGCGCATTTCCGTCCATGATGGCGTATCCGCAATAATCGGTTTTTCTGTCTTTGGCGTGCTCTTCTGTAGTCATCGACATTTCTTTATTCACATTCATGTGGTATCCTTCCGCCGCATTCGACATCAGGATTTCGCCGTCCTGCATTGAGTCATCTTCTTTCACTTCCATTCCCAGGACTCTGTATCCCCCCGTCGTAGGATCGGGGATAAAGATCGCACGCCCGTTTTTGTCCGTGATATTTGCAACCTTGTTCCAGATCGTCGCTGAATTTGCATACAGTTTCAGTCCGCCGCCATATCCGCTCTTGATTTTTCCTCTCGCAGTCGTAACGTCTTTCCACGTCGGTTCCGTCCCGTTCGCGTACTCAACCACCTGCGGCGTGCTCGCTTCTGCCAGAAGCGCCGTCACTACTCCAGTAGGTTCCGGCTTCCCCGGCACCGCGGTGCTCCCTTTTCCATGCGTCGCGCCGTATCCTGCGGCTGCGCCCATTTTTTTCGCCATTTTTCTCTGGATGTAGGGGATAAAATCATCAATTGCCATTTCGCGAAGTTTCCAGGAAACCGTGATTGCTCTTGAAAGTTCACAGCCGCTGAGCGTGTACTCCTTGAGCGTTTCCTTTCCGTCATCTGTCGCGGTGTCCTCTTCGTACCATCCCGCATCACTGGACGACCCTTCCTGGATCATTGAGAGTACACCGTTTACATAGGTTTTTGATATATCCTCAAAGTAAGGGTACATCTCTCCGGCCATTTCCCATATTCCAGCCGTTACAGTCTTCGGGATTACAATGCCTGTATTCCCGGTTGTGTGTGTATATGCCTCGTTTACCATGCGGAATGCTTCTTTTTCTGCAACGTTCATCGGCAGTTTCATCAGGTCTTTGGCCCATGCGTATTTATAGTTATCGCTTTCCCATGCCTTTATGATCTCGTTGTCCGTACCAAGATTTGCGCCTACGCCTGTATATGCGCCAAAGTTTGCGGATTCTCCATCCGATCCGAACGGATTCGCCTGTGCAGGCTCTTTGTTCAGCGCGTCAAAATTTGCCTGCGCCTGCGCGATAGCGTCCCACTTATTGTCGAGATCCTCTATCTCTTTCATTTTTGCCTGCGCTTTTTCTACTTCTCCCTGATCGATAAGCGCCTGTGCTTCATCCATTAATCCCTTCCGCATTGCTTCATACTGTTTCTTGTTCATCTCATTTCTCCTTTCAATTTCAAAAGATTCAGTTTCTGCTGTAATAAAAAAACAGGTTTTCCCGTTTCCGGTGCGCCTGTCTCTCCTCTTAATGCCCTGATCCGTTCCATTGCTTCTTCCGTTGGCAGTTCAAACATTGGGCCCGCAGTCAGCGGCAATTTTTCCTCTTCTTCAAACATTACCGCATCGATCAGACCTCTTTCCTTCGCCTGTTCTGCCGTCAGCCAGGTTTCCTTTTCCATCATTTCGAGCGCTTCCTCTTCGCTCATACCTGTTTTTGCGATATAAGCAGAGCTAAGCGCTCTGTCTGCCGTTCTCAAAACTTCTGCCGTGTGCTCTAATGCACTGTGATTTCCTCGCGCCCCAGTTGATACACAATGTACCATCATTAATGCTGTAGGCGCCATCTCGCAGTATCCTGCCATTGCCGCAATTGATGCTGCGCTGCACGCTTCTCCGGTAACATAGATCTTTACGTTTTCCGCGCCCCGGAGTAATGTATAGATCTCGGATCCAACGTCGATCACTCCGCCTCCGGAATTAATGTATACCTCGATCTCGTCTCCCATCTGTGCTGCATCGATCACTTTTTGCACATCGTTCGGGCAGGTGCTGTCCATCCCGAAAAAGTCGTAATATAATTTATAGTCATTCGGTATCATCACCCCGCGGATGTCTATTCTTCTCTTCATCGCCTTCACCTCCCCTCATCTGATCCAGTAGTTTTGTTATTAACCCAGCCATTACGATATAGTTGTCCTTGTCCATTTTCCCGAGTATTTCTTCCACCATGTTCACAACCTGGGTGTCGAGACGCCGGATCGGCTGATCTCCGCCGGGCACAGGAGCCATATTCATTGTCTCCCTCCATTCGTTTGGTGTCATCGCTCCGCGGTCCACCATTGCCTGGAACGCTAATTTTGTCGTCAGGCTGGCACACTGGAGATTGTTCGCTTCAAATACGATCCGGTTTCCGAACCCTCTCTCTTTTCTTGTAAAAATTCCCACTGTGTATGTCTGGTGCATCTGCACCACCACTGGTTCAATCTCAGACTCGTAGTATGCCGTCCATTCATCTTCCGTGTAATCGCTTTGTACGATTTTTTTGTTTGTATTGAAGAATGAATAGATTCTTTCGATCGTGCGGTCCGTCTGTGCTGCGTTCGGCACGTAGTCCTTCGGCTCGATCCTCTGTACGTCAGCTTTTGCATCAACTCCTGCCGCCCCGAATGTGTCCGTCTCTACGGCCAGATAGTTGTCAACGAACTTCTGTACATTAGCCTTTATGTCTTCATCACGCAGAGACTGCGTAAATTTCAGCAGCCATCTCACTATCCCGCTGTTCTTGATCGCTTTTACGATTCCCTGGTCAATTGTCCCGATCACGTCCATCATGCCTGCCAGCGCCGGGGCGGGACTTTCTCCGAAAATATCATCGTCATTATAATCCTGCCTCAAATGGATAATATCGGAATAGCGAAACACCCCGCTTTTCCCGTTCCTGTACAGAAACCTTAGAAACAATTCCCCCGTATCGTTGTATTTTGCTTCTGCCGATACGCAGGGTATCGGATATTGCTGGATCGCCTTCCCATTCTCATCTCTGACAATCAGGATGAAGGCGTTGTTATTCAAGCAGAGCTGATTCGCTATTTTTTCCTGCATCTGCTGCCCTGTCATGTAGGGATTCGGCTCAGACAGCAGAAATCGGATATTCGCATCCGGATTCACGGTCAGCCCGCCTTTTGGATCGTCCCTGATGTGTTTTCCTACGAGTTTCCCGATCGCCTTCACCTTTGGGCGGATGCATGCGCGGACAATATCGCTTTCGTATAACTTCCCGTTCCACGAATAATAAAATTCCCCTACAGTAGTTATCATTTTCAGTATGCTTTTTTCTTTGGGCTTATCCGTCTGGTTTTTTGTCGGTTCCCTCTTCCAAAATGGTTTCATTTTTCTCCTCCATTGCATAAAAATAACGCCTAGCGGCGCTAAATCAGTGACATGTATTCGTTTATGTTATTCTGTAGCACTACATAAGCATCCAGGAGGGCGGCGGTCCCATCGATCCTCCGCCTGGGCTTGCTGGTTTTGATCGGCTGGATATTGTCGTTTTTGTCAATATCCACCGCGGTATTGCACAAGCACCATTTATCAACCGGATTATTGTTGTAGACAATCAGGTTATTCTCGAGATCCGCTCCGAGACATTTCATCGGCTGTGATAATGTTTTCTTTCCTTGTATCACCGGTATCATGGTTGTCTTCCCGAAATACTCCATCATATCTTCCACGAAGTATACCGCGCTCCATGAATCGTATCCGATCATGCTCAGATAGATGTCGTGCTGCTCCTGGATCTCCACAAACCACGCTTTTACGTCTCTGTACGAAATCTTGTTTCCCCTGCATGTCCGTACATAACCTTTTTCAATCCATATATCATACGGTATCTTGTCCTCCGCGATCCGTTTTTCTACCAGGTCTTCCGGTATCCAGTACATTGACAGCACATAGATCCGTTCGTCGTTCGGCACCTTGAATAATACTTTCGCCGCCGTCAGGTCTGTCGTCGATGATAAGTCTACTCCGCCGACTCCGTACCGCGGCTTCAGCTTCTTCAAGTCAAATGTCTCTGTATTATTCGCCTGTTCGAATGTCAGCCAAGCCTCGGATGACGTCTCTCGGATATTGAACTCTTTGCATATCAGATTTTTCACTAAAAGCGGATTCTTCTTCGCTTTTTCAACCTTGTCTTTGAGCGTTCGACTGTTTTTAATCGTCCCGAGCCCCGGATTCGCCTTTTTCCAGCATCGCTCCTCTGTCCACTCCCTGCGATTATCTAATTCGTAGATGAACGCAATGAAATGTTCATCTTTGTACCCTTCTGGATCGTCATATCCGTTTATGACCATTTCCGCCTCATCGTACTTCTGATCGTAGATATCTTCCCTGATCGTCCCAGCCGTCGATGTAATATATACAAGCGGCTGCTCTCTCGCAGACACGCCGTCCGCCATGATGTCGAACAGGGCTTTTCCCTGTTTCCACTGATGGATTTCGTCCATAAGCACGCAGTGCACGTTCAGTCCATCCAATGTGTCGCTGTCTGACGCAAGCGGCTTGAATACTCCATCGTTAAAGTCAGAATCAAGCTCTCCTACCAATGGTTTGATTCGTTTTAGGAGCGACGGTGATTTCTTTGTCATTCGCTTCGATTCCAGCCAGATAATCCTGCTCTGGTCCTTTTTCGTGGCAACAGCATACACTTCCGGTCCCGGTTCTCCGTCGGCCACCAGCATATACAGTCCTACAATCGAAGCCAGGAGCGACTTTCCGTTCTTCTTTCCTACAATCAGGATCGACTCTCTGTATTTTCTGTTTCCCTCGATATCGACAAAACCGAATATGGCTGCCAAATGCGCCTTTTCCCACAGTTCCAGCCTTACAGGCTTTCCGCCGAACTTTCCTTTCGAATGCCTGCAGTAGTTCTCTGCGAACTCTAGGATATGATTCCCCCGTTTCGGAGAATAAAAATATTCTCCCGGATTCTTTATGTCATTTACGAGCTTTTTATATGTTCGATATATTTTGTTGCTTACAGTTTCTTCTCCGTTCTCGATCTTCTCCCAGTATTCCAGAATCGGGTTGTAGTCCAGCGGGTATCTAATCATCTCTCTCATTGATGAAGTCCTCGAATCCATCGCTCACGTTCTGCGCGCTTTTAGCAGGCTCTTTCGGTATCAGATCCGTAAGTTGCTTCACGATGGCTGCATAATTTTTTATCATCGTATTGTATATTTCGACCTCGGAGCATTTTTTTACCCCTTTCTGGTTTGCCCCATTCTGGTACTCTTCTGTGTATCCCTTCTCGTCTATGATTTTTCTCAGCTCATAGAGAGAGGCGGCCATAAAAGCCGCCTCATCAACCAGAGAATCCACAGATTTTTTTGTTTTTTTATCGAGTCTTGTGTAGATTCCTGCAAGTTTTCTTTTTTCCGCTTTGATTATTTCATCTTTACTTTTCCCCTCGTAATTCAATCCATCTCCTTCTTTCTTCGTCTAAATTCATTATCCGAAAATATATGGTTTTTCTCTTTTACCTACACCCCCTCGCGTAATTTCCCTGCGTATTACATGTAGGTGGACGCCTGGTCGTCAGTTGTCAAAATCATTTTTATTTTTAGGGGGGGGAGTACGCGCAGATCCCCGTCCGGAGTGAACTCATAATCAGTGAGTCCTGCTGGTCCATCGTCTGCATTCTCTTTTTGATGGCATACGTGACAATCATATTTGAGATTCCCGAATCCTAATGCGATGTCGGGATCGTTTATGTTGTCTGGCGTTAGCTCTATCTTGTGATGCACGATGTACCCAGGTGCTTCGTGACAGCTCTCGCAAAGTCCTCCATCTACAGCTCTCCTGTATGCAATGTATGATTCCCTGCATCGCTTCCATGTCTTCGAATTGTAGAAGGATTTAGCGAACTCCTTTGCCATCCCGATCCCCTCCTTTGTCTGCATTGTAGTAAAAACAGAGGGCAGCTGACTAATTGCCTGCTGCCCTCTGTTTCATTTATTCATGCTATAACAATAGCACATTTAAAGGTGACATGGAGTGCCAACTTTCGGGATTTTAAAATTTTTCAGTGCACTTCCATGTATCCTGATAGCCGTCCTCCTGCTTACTCCTAATTCTCCCGCTATAATTTCCCACGATTGCTGCATCAGATATTTCCTCTCGAGAATTTCTTTTTCTTCCTCGTTCTTCATCCGTTTGATTGCCCTGTGTATATCTGTGTACTGCGCAATCGCGTCCAGCTCCTCTTTTTCAAGCTCTTCCATCAGCTCGTCATGCCGCTCTATGTAATTTGAGAGGTCTGACTGGTTGGTCCCTCGCGGCATCCCATCTCCCTGGAGACACGGGAACATTGTGTCAAGCCGTAGCTGCTGAATCTGCTCCGCAACTCTTTTCGCCCGCATCCGAGCGTATTTGTATCCGTTCAAATACTCTTTTTTCAATTCGTTTTCTTCCCATGTCTCCATCTATGTCCTCCTTATATGCCTGCCGCCCTTATTAATTTTCTTTTGAGTCATGCTCTCCCGGTATTCCGAACCACATCGGGACATAGCAATCAAAACTATATCCGTGCATATCTTCTGAACTTCCGAGGCCGTTCGGACTCATATGCTCTATTTTCAAATCCAGCAGCTGAGCCGGTATGTTTTTGATCACTACCCCGACATTTCCCTCTGTCCCCCGCGGCTGTTTCGGGAGATGCTTGTGCTGTATAATGTTATCGATATACAGATACCTCATGCCGTTGTCTATGTACAGATCCCCTGCTTTTGTCTTCCTGACAAGTCTCTGCCATTTGCTTCTTATCAGGTTCTCTCCGATGAGATAGCGCTCCAGCCATCTCGACGTCTCCATATCTCGCACCGTAATCTCTATATGGTCCACTGTCCAGTCAGCGTCTAATACTTCTCTTACTGTCATATCTTTCATCCTTTCTCGCTTTTGTCGATTTTTTCGGCAGAAGTTTTGTACGGCTTCCTTCTGAACCGCTCCGCAGCCTGAGGATCCGGTTCATGCTCCGCCATCCCTCCATAGTGCCTCTGCAGATCAATCCCGATTTCTGCTGGGCTCCGGCGGTTGTCTGTGCTACGTTTCATTCGATCCCGCCTTTCTCGACAATCTCCTCAGCTTGTTTATATGCAGACCATTCGCCCAAAGCCACTTCGCTCCCATATGCTTCATTTGTTTCAATTGCTATGTCTGCATGTTTTTTCAACTCTTCAAGCACTTTTTCCTTGTCAAAGGATGTCTGTTCTTTCATTATCAGGTCATTCACCAGTGCGGTATAATGCTCCGGTGCAAACTTATTCAGGTTTTCTATCAAGCTTTTCCGGCTGATCAAATCATCACTCATTCTCGTCTACCTCCAAATCCGACCGGATATATCCACCCCATCCATATTCAGGTCCGCAGTTTTCGCATACCTTCTGACCGTCCTGATTGTCGCAGTTCCGGCATTCCGGTTCTTCATCATCTGCGGTATATTGGATTATTCTACTCATTGTCCGCCCTCCTGTTCCGTTCGTAAATTTTAGGGCATCCGCTCGGATGTGCTCCAAGCATTGTAGATGTCAGCACAGGGGTTTTGCAGTCTGGATTTTTACAAAACCACGCATCATCATATTCGCATCTTGTTTCCGGCGCTCCTGTGCCTTTGCAACAAATCTCACTCAACTTCTATCCCCTCCAAATTTTTATTATCTGAAATTTCACCATTCCACTTTGCGTTATGTTTACACCACGAACCGTCTCCACTTATGCATTGGCAATTTGCCATCGGATTATCATTATGTACGCAGAAATTACATTCATCGTTGTAGTTCCCAGACAAAATAACGCTTAATGCTACCTCTGCTCTTTTTAATTTCTCCACCGCCTCCCTGCATTCTTCCACAGTTCCGATTTCCCGGTACTGCTGGACTTCTTTGAGTGCGGAGATTGCAATATCACACATTTCTATTGTTTGCTCTGCGTCTTTGATTTCTCCACTTGAATAATCAAGAAAGTCGTCTATGACTCTTTCTGAATATTTCTTTTTTCTTTCTAAAATTTCAATCGCTTCTTCTGATTTCATTCTTCGCTCCTTTCCTGTAGTGCATCAATCGCCCTGCGAATTGCCATATGTAGACAGTAATGATCAAAATCATCTTCACTTCCAGTAAAATTGTAATCTGGTAGATAACCTCTTGAAATTCTTTCAAGTAATTCTATCGCTTTATCACCTGTTAGATTGTCTCTAAAATCGTCATAATCCTGCATATCATATTCTTTTACAACATATTTCCTCATTCTTCGCTCCTTTCCGGGCGATACGGCTCTGGAAGAGGACGCCAAGCAACTACTCTTCCAATACACGGACCCGATCCATGCACATACCAGCGCTTTTCATTAAAATCATAAAATCCTATACAGATACTATACGAATCCGAAAAGCTAATCAGCGCATCTTCGCTCAGTTCATCCTCATTCAGTTCTGGCAATCCGCGCACAACCGGTATCCAGCCGTCATCCATGTGCTTGCGGATGATATTTCTTGCTCTGCACAATCCATCTGTAAACACACTCGAAAACGCAATACTTGATTTAATCTCTTCGTTTATTTCTTCCAGAATCTTCTCTAATTCCTGCATGTTACTCCTCCTGCTCCAGCTGTTCAATCTTATCCATCAACTCAATAGACTCATGATCTTTCTTAGGGTATTGCTGGTAGACCGCATTGGCTCGTTTTCCGTTTACGTATTGCATATAATATTTCCATGCCAGCCTCAGCGGAATATCTTTATGCTTTCCTGTCAATGTTACTTTCGACTTGTCATCATATGTTATGAATATCTTCCACATGTCAGTTCTCTCTCCATAGTTTTCACCTCAATATCATCTGCCCGCAGTCCGGGCAGAAATCATAATCATCATAATCGACCTCGTACTTTGCTCCGCAGTTTGGACAGATCCATGTATCATATACCATTTCTTCGTCCGAGTATCCGTCTCCCTCGTATATGGCTTCTTTCGGCGTATTTCGCTCCTTCAGCTCCTGGACCTCATCCGGGGTGAGACCGGTGTCTTCGTATCTGGCAAGCTGAGTTGTGCAACGCTCATGCCCACATCTTCTCAGATCAACTCTCGGAATCGCCGTATTTTCATCTATCCACTGCGTTAATCTCTCCATTACGTTCTCCTTTCAGCACTCAAAATACATGCACATATACTTTCCATTATCCATCGACCAGTAATAATATCCGTAAAAATCATCACCGCATGCCCCGGCAGACTGATCGCACCACTCGCCATCGTCCTGCTCTCTTCCGGATGTGGAATCTGTAATACGGATGCTTTCAAAGATCATATCTTCCGCATCCAGATTTTCTTCTATCCAGTCTTCTATCTCTTTATCGAGCTTTAATTTCTGCTCAATCTTTTCTCTGATTTCTTTAGGTATGATCATT
>ERZ1643250.614-NODE-614-length-36533-cov-5.854652_pt1 | contig 36533 bp, 32 predicted proteins | sample MGYA00579262_ERZ1643250 | MGnify/ENA primary metagenome ERZ1643250 (study PRJEB29033, sample SAMEA4952265) | chicken gut metagenome | biome: Broiler Chicken; feature: Gastrointestinal Tract; material: Caecum | place: Ireland | collected 2018 | study: Broiler...
CGCACGCCCCCGGCACAGCGGAATTTCCTGTCTTACTCGTTTTTCAGCGCATCGTCAAAAGCGAAATCAGAAGCCGAGAAATTGATCTGCTTTGTAAACTCGCAGGCCTCCGTTCCTCCGAATACACGCTCCATTCCACTGTCTTCCCACTCGATAGACAGCGGCCCTGTGTAGCCCTTCTGATTCAGCACACGGATGATATTATCAAAATCCACGTCTCCATGGCCCGGAGAAACAAAATTCCAGCCTCTTCTCTGATCCCCAAAGGTAATATGGGAACCGAGAATTCCGTTTCTTCCATTCAGATTCAGTTTTGCGTCTTTGATATGTACATGGTATACCCTGTCTGCAAAATCAAAGAGGAACATGGCCGGATCTACTCCCTGCCAGATCAGGTGGCTGGGATCGAAATTGATTCCAAGGGTGGGCCTCCACTCAAAGGTATCCAGCAGCTTCTTCGTGCTCCAGTAGTCAAAAGCAATCTCGGTGGGATGCACCTCAAGGGCAAGCTTCACGCCGCATTTATCATATTCGTCCATAATCGGCGTCCAGAGTTCCTTTACCTTCTGATACCCCTCTTCCACCATTTCTTCAGAAGTCTGAGGGAAGGAGTACCAGAATTTCCATATGGGGGAACCCATAAAGAAAGTCACCACATCCACGTCCAGATTTTTCGCTGCATGGGCCATAATCTTCATCTCTTCCACAGCCCATTTCTGAATCTCATCCGGTTTTCCCGCAAGAGCAGAAGGCGCAAAGCCGTCCAGACGCGGATCGTAAGCCCACGGAAGGGAATCCGATACACACTGCCCGGTCAGGTGCGCGCTGATGGCCCAGCAGCCCAGATCGTATTTTGCCAGAGTTTCTCTGATTTCTGCAGCGTAAGCCGGAGTCTCTGCCATCTTCGCCGCATTGAAGTGAGCATCTTTGGCCAGCTCCAGTCCCTCGTATCCCATCTGCTGCGCGAGCCTGCAGATCTCTTCCAGCGGAAGATCCCCCCATTGAATCGTAAAAAGCGTTACCGGTCTTGCCATCCTTTTGTCCTCCTCTCTCTATACTTCTACCCACACGTTTCCTTTTGCGTTGCTTTCCAGACAGGCCTCCACATATTTCAGTCCGGCCACGCCTTCTTCTATCGTCGGATAATCGATGAGCTCCGGCGTGAAATGTCCTTCCTTTTTCGCCTTCACACAGGCCCCGAAACTGTCATAGAGATTTCCCATAGCCTCCAGCCATCCTTCCGTATGACCAGAGGGCAGTCGTCCGTACTTTGCCGCATCCGGCGTTACAGCTCCATAACCGCGCTTTACAGAGCGGGCAATGCCGTCTTCCCGGATCAGAATCACTTCTTCCGGATTTTCCTGGAACCACAGAAGCGTACCCTTGGAGCCGTAGATCCGGAGCCGCAGGCTGTTGTCACAGCCGATGGCAAACTGGCTGGTCCAGTTGATTCCGGTGGCGCCTCCCTCATATTCCACCAGAATCTGATCGTTGTCGTCCAGCTTCCGCCCGGGAACGACCACATCCATCTTTGCCAGCACCCGCTTGATTTTCAGCCCGGTCACAGTGGCCACGGCATTTTCCACATGAGTTCCCAGATCTCCCAGGCAGTTCACTCTTCCGGACTGGGCGGGATCACAGCGCCATTCTCCCTGCTTGCCGCCCCAGCTGTTTTCATCGTAAAGCCATCCCTGCGGATATTCTGCCATCACAGTACGAATCGTTCCGATCTCTCCGTTTTTCACCAGGTCCCGCATATATTTCATCGTTACATGACCTGTATAGGTATAGGTCACCATAAAGAGAAGATCCTTTTCATCCGCCGTCTTCTTCAGATCCTCCGCCTCCTGAACCGTAGTAACCAGAGGCTTGTCGCAGGCCACATGAATTCCTGCTTCCAGAAAAGCCTTCGCAATGGCGTAATGGGTATTGTTGGGCGTCACAATCACAACAAAATCGATCCCGTCCTCCCGCGCAGCTTCTGCCTCCGCCATCTCCTGATAGCTGGCATAGCAGCGCTCCGGCTCCAGTCCCAGCGCTTTTCCCTGTTCCAGCGTCTTCTCCGGTGTTCTGGAGAAGCAGCCTGCCACAAGCTCTGCTGTTCCGTCCAGACTGACTGCCTTTCTGTGAGCGTCCCCAATGAAGGCTCCGGGGCCTCCGCCGACCATTCCATACCTAAGCTTTGCCATTTTCCGTCCTCTCCTTTCCTCTCTCTTTTCCTCACGCTCTGTCTATTTCAGACCCATCAAAAGCTCCATCACATACATTTCCAGTCCTTCAAAATCTCTGTTTTCCACACATTTCTTCTGGAATTCATAATCAAAACGGTCTACCTTTTCCTCCAGGGCTCTGAAGATTTTCAGGCTGTTTTCCAGATGCTTATAGCTGTCCTCATCCGTCGTCGTCCGCATGGCTTTCACATCCAGCCCCACATACTCCCCATGTTCTCCATATCCGTTCTCTTTCAGAACCTTTACCTGATTAAAGGCAGCACGCAGATTCTCCACGCCAAAGCTCTTATCCTGATCGTATTTCATTCCGTTCTGATCATTCAGGTGCACCGTCATCAGCTTGCCCATAGCCAGCGCAAAGCCAATCTCATGAGCCGGGTCAAGGCCCGCCAGTACCGCATGGGCGCTCTCCAGATTTCCTCCTACCCGGGAAGGATCGATGGTCGCCGCGGACACCGCCATGACGTGCCCCATGGTTCCGCAGATACTCCGGTCAATGGGCTCATTGGGCTTTGGCTCGATGCAGATCCGGATGGTCTTATCATACTCCAGCATCTTGTTGATTGCCTCAATCAGCATCTTCGTGGCCCACACCGGGGACTTGGACTCCGCGCAGAGGGTTCCTTCGCGGGCCAGCCACAGTACAATCAGATCACAGCCCAGCTCTCTGGCAATATCAATCGAACGATACGCCCTCCACATGGCATACTCTCTGTCTTCCGCCCGGGTACTCATAAAACCGCCGTCTATCGTATGGGAATCCATCCAGAGGCGGGGAGCCACAAACTCCGCTGCCAGTCCGTATTTATCCAGCAGCGCTTTCATTTCCCGTGCTTTTTCCCTGATCTCTTCTTCCGTGTATTGATTGATGTTCGGAACCGCGTCGTCATCGTGAAACTGAACCGCAGAAAATCCCAGCTCGGCAAATTTTTTAAATTTTTCCTCAATGGGAATATCTTTTCTGGTTTCTGGACCGTAGGAGTCTGCTCCCGGATGTACGTTCCATGGTCCTACGGAAAATCTGAATCTGGACATATGTCTGACCTCCTTTATATATTGTACTAATATAAATACAATATAGTATGAAAGGCGGATGGACGCATTGCTTATCTTAACTTTTCCCACAGATTAATTTGCTGTTTTCTCCCTGAAGCTTTTTCTCCCCATACAAAAAGGACGCCCCTGAAAAGACTGAAAAGTCTTCTCTGCAGGCGTCTTTCTGACACTCATTGATTTTCTTTATCTTCCATACCGCTCTTCCGCAATTTTCAGAATCTCCAGACTGTCCTCTGTGGAACAGAAGGTCTGTGTATTGATCACATCCTCCTCTTTCCTGTCTCTTAAAACTGAGATTTCATGGCTGCTTCTGTATTCCATGGGAGTATAGCCAAGCTGTTTTTGATAGATCTTATTCAGATAGCGGTAATCGGAAAATCCGCACTCCATGCAGATCTCCGTGATGCTTCTGTTTGTCTGCTCCACCATCTTTCTGGCACGCTCAAACCGCCGCAGAGCGATGTATTCCTGAAAGGAAATCCCCAGCATTTCCCTGAAAAAATGAGACAGATAGTAGACAGAAAGGCCCTCAAGCTCAGATATATCCGAAAGCAGCAGCTTCTCCGTAAAGTGGTTCTCCACATAGTCCATGATACGGCTCATCCGCTTCCCCTTCGTATAACGCTCTGATTTTTCCTTTTCCGAAATCAGATGACAGGGCTGGCTGCGCAGCAGTTCCCCGAAAAATTCCGACAGATAGGCCATGCAAAAGAATTCATATCCTTCCTCCTTTTTCAGATATGCGGAAGCAAGCTTTAAAATCAGCGATTGCATTCTTCTCCTCAGCTGCTTATCTCCGTCTGCCAAAGCAATGCTTCCAAACTCCAGCCTTGAAATTTCCGGATAAATCCTTTTATAGAAACCGGAAGCCACCTGCACAGAAAGGATCAGGGAATTCTCCGTCAGACCATGGAGCTCATGAGTCTGCCGGGGATTGAATAAAATCAAATCTCCCTTTCGGAAGTCCTGTCTCTGCCGGTTCGTATAGACCGCGACTTCTCCGGAAAGAATCATGCAGATCTCAAACTCCCGGTGCATATGGGGACACCGGTATGTCATCTCTACCAGAAAAATATTCAAATCCTCAATCTGGGAATGTTCCACGATTTCATACTCTTCCTTCATGTCTTCCCTCCAGACAGGCTTTTCTGCATTGAACGGACAGGGAAAGCATCTTTCCCTGTCCGGAGCGATACTGCGGGCAGCTCACGGCGAAGCCGTTCGCTGTCCGTTACCCGGCAAATAGCCGCTCATGCAAGCATGGCGGCTGCTTGCCGGGCATATCGCGCAAAAAGAGCGACACAGACTTCTCATATGCCGCTCCTTCCCTATCCATTTTACTCACCCAGATAGGCTTTTTTCACCTGTTCATTATCCAGCAGATCCTTCGCATTGCCTTCCAGCACAATCCGTCCTGTCTCCAGAACGTATCCTCTGTCTGCGATAGAAAGCGCCTTCTTCGCGTTCTGCTCCACCAGAAGCACCGTGGTGCCGCTTTTGCTGACCTCCTGAATGATATCAAAAATTTCATTTACAAAGATGGGGGAAAGACCCATGGAGGGCTCGTCCATCAGGATAATCTTCGGGTGGGACATAAGCGCCCGTCCCATAGCCAGCATCTGCTGCTCACCGCCTGACAGCGTACCCGCGATCTGATTCTTTCTTTCTTCCAAACGTGGAAAACGCTTATATACCCGAATCAGAGTCTCCTCTATCTCTTCCTTATCTTTTCTTGTAAAAGCGCCCAGCTTCAGGTTATCCAGAACAGAAAGCTGTGCGAATACACGCCGTCCCTCAGGAACATGGGCCATGCCCATGGACACGATCTTGTGGGCCGGAACGTGGGTAATCTCCTGTCCCTCGAAGAAAATCTGGCCCTTCTTCGGAGAAATCAGGCCTGTAATAGTCTGAAGCGTCGTCGTCTTTCCGGCGCCGTTAGCTCCGATCAGAGCGATTACCTCTCCTTCATTGACCTCAAAAGAAATTCCTTTTATAGCCTGAATCACGCCATAAAATACTTCTATATCCTTGACTTCCAGCATTGCCATAACTACTCGTTCCTCCTATTCTCCAAGGTAAGCCGCGATGACCTTCGGATCGTTCAGTACCGCCGTGGTCTCGCCCTCTGCCAGGATCTGTCCGAAATTCAGAACCGTCAATCTCTCACAGATGCCGGACACCAGTTTCATATCATGTTCAATCAGAAGAATAGTCATGTGGAACTCATCCCGCACAAAACGGATGGTCTTCATCAGTTCCTGCGTCTCATTGGGGTTCATGCCCGCCGCAGGCTCATCCAGAAGCAGCAGTTTCGGATCAGTCGCCAGCGCTCTGGCGATCTCCAGCTTTCTCTGCTGCCCGTAAGGCAGATTGGAAGCTTTATAGTACGCTTCCTTATCCAGACCGAATACTTTCAAAAGTTCCATGGCCCGCTCATTCATTTCCTTTTCCACCCGATAATATTTCGGCAGACGCAGAATGCCTGTCAAAGTGGAATAAGGATGATGGTTGTGAAGTCCTGCCTTCACGTTATCCAGAACGGTCAGTTCACTGAAGAGACGGATATTCTGAAAGGTACGGGCTATGCCGTGTCTGTTGATCTCTATGGTCTTTTTCCCGGTAATATTCTCCCCGTCCAGCATGATATAACCATCCGTAGGTTTATATACTCCTGTCAGCAGGTTGAAAATCGTCGTCTTTCCCGCACCATTGGGTCCAATCAGACCGTACAGCTCGCCCTGCTCAATAGTCAGGTTAAAATCGTCTACAGCACGCAGGCCTCCGAAGGAGATTCCCAGATTTTTTACTTCCAGCAGTGCCATTTTTCTATGCCTCCTTCGTCTTCTTTCGTTCAAAGAACAGCTTAATCCGTTCTTGAATCTCCTGTCCTCCCGGACTGGAGGTAAAGATCATCGTAGCAATCAGGATTACCGCGTAAATCAGCATACGGTAATCGTTCAACCCTCTTAACAGCTCCGGAAGAAGGGTGAGAACCACAGCCGCAATCATAGAGCCCCGAATGTTTCCTATGCCTCCCAGAACTACAAATACAAGAATCGTAATGGACATGTTGTATCCGAAATTCTTGGGCTGCGCCTGCAGGGTAGAAAGGTTATGCGCGTAAAGAACACCTGCCGTACCAGCCAGCGCCGCTGAAACGGAAAAGGCCAGAAGCTTGTATTTTGTCACATTGATACCTATGGATTCCGCTGCAATCCGGTTATCCCGGATAGCCATGATCGCCCGTCCGGTTCTGGAATTGATCAGATTTATCACAATGAAAAGCGTAATCAAAATCAGAACGACTCCAATCAGGAAAGTGGAATCATTCGGCGTGCCTGTAATTCCCTGCGGTCCTTTGATGATCACGTCGCCTCCCTGTTCCAGTCCCAGGGAAATACTGTCCTTTGTGGAAATGTGAAACCCTCTGCTGTCGCGTCCAAGATAAATCACATTAACCACGTTCTTGATAATCTCACCAAAAGCCAGCGTCACAATAGCCAGATAATCACCTTTGAGACGAAGTACCGGTACTCCGATCAGAATTCCGAACAGAGCCGCAAACACCGTACCAATCAGAATGGCCAGAGTGAAGCGGATGCCTGCTGCCGGGAGCACCTCCTCCATGCATCTGGAAAAGAAAGCGCTTGAAAAAGCTCCCACACACATAAAGCCTGCGTGTCCCAGACTCAGCTCACCGGAAATGCCCACTGTCAGGTTCAGGGACACCGCCAGAATCACATACATGCACAGAGGTACGAGAAGTCCTTCCAGAAGACTGGATACCATACCGGCACGCAGAAATATCTCTACAATAATATAAGCTGCCACCACTATTCCATAGGTGATGATATTGCTCTTTGTTGTCCTGCTTAAATTATGAGTTTTCGTTTTCATTCCATTCACCTACACTTTCTCCTGAATCTGCTTGCCGAGAAGACCAGTCGGCTTCACAAGCAGCACAATGATCAGCACGGCAAACACAATGGCATCCGCCAGCTGGGAAGATACATAGGCTTTTCCCAGAATTTCTATGACACCCAGAAGAATACCGCCGATAAAGGCTCCGGGTATGGAACCGATACCGCCGAAGACTGCTGCCACAAAAGCTTTGATGCCGGGCATGGAACCCGTGTAGGGAGTCAGAGAAGGGTAGGAGGAACAGAGCAGTACGCCTGCAATGGCTGCCAGCGCGGAACCGATCGCAAAGGTCAGCGCAATGGTGGAGTTCACATTAACACCCATGAGCTGCGCAGCTCCACTGTCCTCGGACACTGCCAGCATGGCCCGTCCGGATTTGGAATATTTCATGAAAGTCATCAGACCAATCATTATGATGATACAGGCGGCTACCGTCACAATCGTCTCTCCGGAAATTACAAGCGCTCCGTCTGCCAGAGTCAACGGTTCTATCGTTACGACAGAGGTAAAGGATTTCGTATTGGCTCCGTAAATCAGAAGAGCTACATTCTGCAGAAAATAACTGACTCCGATCGCCGTAATCAGAACAGCCAGCTTGGAAGCCTTGCGCAGAGGCTTGTAGGCGATGCGCTCAATCGCCATGCCAAGCAGCGTACAGGCCACCACAGAGATCAGAACGCCTATCACCGGGGGAAGACCTGCGCCGCTGACCGTGGAAAATACCACGAAAGCTCCGATCATAATAACATCTCCGTGCGCAAAATTCAGCATTTTCGCAATACCGTATACCATGGTGTACCCCAGGGCAATGATCGCATACACACTTCCCAGGCTGATTCCATTCACCAGGTAGGATATAAATCCTATCATACATAACACCTCTTTATCTTTTTAGTCATTGCCGGCTCTGTAAGGGACAATCCGGCTGTCAGAGCAACAATTTGCACTATATTATAGCACAGAACCAAAGCCTGCACAAGTAAAATCAAAGCCCTGCTGCCATTCTTCCTGTTTTCAAAAAACAGAGGGAGCCCCTGTAAGGGTTCCCTCTGTTGGGTAGTCGTCTATATCCGGAATTTACAGCTCAGTGTACTCGCCATTGACAACCTGTACTACCAGCGGCGCCTTATTCGGCTCGCCGTCTGTCCAGGTGATGCTCTTTCCGGTTACGCCGTCATAGGTAACGGAAGGCATAGCTCCTACCATAGCGTCACACAGATCGGAAGCGCTCATGTCCGGAGTAGCGCCGGCAGCCTCGATAGCAGCCTTTACCACATATACGGAATCGTAAGCGTCAGCAGCGAACTGGTTCGGAGTCTCGCCATAAGCTTCCTCATACTTGGTTACAAAGTTCTGAACCATCTCATCCTCAGACTTGGCAACAAACGGAGCCAGGAAAGTCAGTCCCTCAGCCAGAGCCACATCAAAGTTCTCTACGCCCAGAATGCCGTCCATACCGTCGCAGCCGAAGAATACCGGCTCATATCCCTGCTTATCGCACTCAGCAAGCACCAGGGACGCCTCTGTATAGTAGAAAGGCATGAACAGAAGATCTGCTCCTGCTTCTTTGGACTTCTGAACCTGTACGGAGAAATCAGTCTTGCTGTCAGCTGTGAAAGCCTCAACAGACACAATTTCGAACGGCTGGTTCGCAGCCTCAGCAGCAAATGCCTCATAGATACCTGTGGAGTATACGTCAGAGCTGTCATAGATAACAGCTACCTTGGTAGCCATTCCGTTCTCGCCAATGTATTTTGCGGACTCCGTACCCTGTGTCGGGTCAGAGAAGCACATACGCAGTGTATTCTCATACTGTACACACTCTACAGCAGTTCCGGAAGGTGTGATCTGGAACATGTTGTCGTTGTGAGTCTCCTCAGCAACCGCGATACAGGGAGCACTGGTAACAGTTCCTACCAGAACCTGCATGCCCCAGTCCTTCAGAGTATTATACGCATTGATGGCCTTCTCGGAATCGCCCTCATCATCCTGGAAGTCGTAATCAATCTGATATCCGTTGATTCCGCCTGCTGCGTTGATCTCGTCAACTGCGATCTGAATACCATTCTGTACGGCTGTTCCGTAAATGGCTGTTCCTCCGGTAATCGGTCCGATGCCGCCAATCTTAAAGACAGCCTCTCCGCTTCCTTCACTGTCCGACGCTTCAGTCGTGGTGCTCTCCTCTGTGGCTGCGCTGTCTGTCTCCGCGCTGTCACTGGAAGAATTTCCACATGCCGCGAGGGAAAGAGTCATTGCGCCCACCAGCAGTAAGCTTAATGCCTTTTTCATAATAGTTTCCTCCTTTATAGAAATTCGATATATTACTATATCGTTTCTTATCTTACTCCCAGGAAATAAAATTTGTCAATTCTTTTTTGCAAAAAAATACAGGAAAAGCGCCGGTTTCTGTGAAAAAATGCATAAAACAGGGGCGTTTCACGCCCATTTATGCGCGAAATGCCCCCGAAACTGCCTGTAATCCCTTTTACGGCCGCCGCCCTGTTCAGTTCTGCCGTTTCAGGCATCCTTCCAGAACCGCCACGCTTCTCGGCTTCAGACAGATTTTATCCTGTCCGGCGCAGGATTTTCCTTCCGGATAAATCTCTCCGGCCGCTCCCTCTCCAGTACAGACACATATCTCCCATGCATCATCTTTCGGCAGAGCCGGAAGTTCCAGCCAAACCTCCTCCCACCAGGGATTTACCGCCAGAAAGACCAGGTCATCCCTGCCTGTTCTTCCGTCATAGCCCGCGTACAGGACGCCGAAGGCCTTCGTATCCGCAGTCAGATTTCCATCCCAGGCATGTTCTTTATGAATACTGATCTGCGGAAAACCGCACATAGCTGCCGGAAGCTCCCGGGTAACTGCCGGATGCCTCTTTCTAAAGGCAATCAGAAACCGGAAAAACCGGAACAGCTCCTGATTTTTCTCCAGGAGCCCCCAGTCCAGCCAGGAAATCTCATTGTCCTGACAGTAGGCGTTGTTGTTGCCGTACTGCGTATTCCCGAACTCATCTCCGGCCAGGAACATGGGCGTCCCCCGGCTGCACATAAGTACTGCGCAGGCATTTTTCATCAGACGCAGGCGGAGCCGGTTCACTTCCGGATCATCTGTCTCTCCTTCTGCCCCGCAGTTCCAGCTGCGGTTATCATTTGCTCCGTCCGTATTGTTCCACCCGTTGGCTTCATTATGCTTTTCATTGTAGCTGTACAGATCCCGCAGGGTAAAGCCGTCATGACAGGTCAGAAAATTCACAGAGGAATTGTAGCCGCTGTAACCGCTCTTATTTTCCGCATACAGATCATGAGAGCCTGTAATCCGGCTGGCGGCCTCCGGCGCCAGCCAGTATTCCCCTTTCAGAAAGCTCCGGAGGGTGTCGCGGTATTTTCCGTTCCACTCTGCCCAGCGCTTCCAGGAGGGAAAGCTTCCCACCTGATACAGCCCGCCCGCGTCCCAGGCCTCCGCAATCAGCTTTGTATTTCCCAGAAGCGGATCGAAGGCCAGCCGCTTCAGAAGAGGCGGATTGCTCATGGGAGAGCCGTCCTCGCTGCGCCCGAGAATGCTTGCCAGGTCAAAACGGAAACCGTCTACCCGGTACTCGCTGACCCAGTACCTTAAGCATTCCACAATCATCTCCTGAACCACAGGATGATTACAGTTCAGCGTATTGCCGCAGCCGCTGAAATTATAATAATAGCCGTCCGGCGTCAGCATATAGTAAACCTGATTATCAAAGCCTTTAAAGGAAATGAAGGGACCATGCTCATTGCCTTCCGCCGTATGGTTAAATACCACATCCAGAATCACTTCAATGCCCGCCAGATGAAGCTCGCGGATCAGCTCCTTCAGTTCTCTTCCTTCCCGGTTATATTCCTCCGCCGCCGTATAGCTGGTATTCGGCGCGAAAAAGCTTACCGTATTGTAGCCCCAGTAATCGAGAAGCTGGCGTCCGTCTACCTCCCGCTTTCCCATGGTCTCGTCAAATTCAAAGATCGGCATCAGTTCCACCGCCGTGATGCCAAGCTCCTTCAGATAAGGGATCTTCTCCTTCAGTCCCGCAAAGGTACCCGGATGTTCTGTACCGGAGGAAGCATGTTTGGTAAATCCCCTCACATGAAGTTCGTAGATAATCAGATCGCTCATCTCATAGAAGGGGTCCGGCGCGTCTCCCCAGTCGAAATTGTTTTTTACTACCCTCGCGTGATAGAGTCCGTCCTTCCTCTGACTTTCTCCCCAGACACTCTGGCCTGTCACGGCTCTGGCGTAAGGGTCCAGAAGCACATGCTTCCGGTCGAACAGCAGCCCTTTTTTCGGGTCCCAGGGGCCGTCCAGCCGGTAGGCGTACTCAAATTCCTCGATATCCAGGCCAAACACAATCATGGAATACACCTGACCGATTTTATAATGATCCGGGAACCTTAACACCGCGTAGGGCTCTTCTTCCTTTCTGTGATATAAAAGAAGCTCACAGGAAGATGCTCCCTGTGAGTGCACGGTAAAGTTGACAGCCCCTTCCAGGGCTGTCGCTCCATATACTTCATAAAAGCCGGGGCGTACCAGAAAACCGGACACCACATCCAGCGGTTTCAGCGCCTTACGTTCTTCTTTCATGATTTCTTCTCCTTGATGCTGACCAGGTTGCCGTTTACCGAAAGCTGGCGGATGCTCCGCAGAAAACTGGACAGGCGGCTGTAGCCGTAATCCTTGATATCAAAGGAAGGATGCTTCTTGTGAATCTCTTCATAGACCAGTGAAAGGTTCTCCACCTGGCCTCCGTTATTTTTCACAAAAAGCAGGATCTCCTTTTCCAGCTTCTGGCGGTCCAGCTGGCCGCTTAAGCCTACCGCGTAGGCAGAATCCACCCGGTACAGGGAAAGTCTCGGGCAGGTGTCCTCCAGAAATACCACCAGCTTTGTATAACCATAGTTACGCACGTCAAAATCTGTAAATTTGTCGTTCAGACGGCTTCCTATCTCACCCAGATAAGTGATCTTTCCCTTGTTCTCATTGTCATTGATAATGGAAATCACCGCTTCCTCAATCTGAGCAATGGGCGTAACCGCGCTTCCGTGTTCTTCTTCCGCAGCTCTGCCTCCCTTCTTCCGGGAGTTTGCGGGAAGAGCGGTCTCCTCGTCATTCACCTGCTTATTGATCAAATTCAGATGAATGAATTTATTGCAGGCTTTGGTCAGGGCCATGGGCGTCTTGGATTCTCCCATACCGATCACGTACATGTTTTCTTCCCGGAGCCGCATGGCAAGCCGCGTAAAATCACTGTCGCTTGTTACCAGGCAGAAACCGTCCACCTTCCCCGAATAAAGAATGTCCATAGCGTCGATGACCATAGCCATATCCGTAGCGTTCTTTCCGCTGGTATAGGCAAACTGCTGTACCGGCGTGATGGAATTTTCAAGAAGAATCTCCTCTTTCCAGCCGTTCGCCTTGTTGGACCAGTTGCCGTAGATGCGGCGGAAAGACGCGTATCCGTAATTTTCAATCTCGTTAAAGATACTGGACGCGTATTTCGCGCTGATATTATCCGAATCTATCAGAACCGCAAACTGTTTCTTTTCTTCGATAATCTCCATTTACACCCCTCCTTTCTATTCTCACATTGCCGTTCTCCTGTTTCCGCAGGCCTTACGAACCTGCGGGCTCTCCTGCCTTCCAGCTCTCGCTGGGCGGTACATTGAAGGTGATGCTGCTTCCGTCAGACGTGGCTGTAATGGTCCCTTCCTCGTCTGTACGGAACACCTTGATTCCCATTTCCCGGAGACGGTTCAGCACCTCCGCATGGGGATGACCGTAGCTGTTGCCCTCGCCGCAGCTGATCACCACATAACCGGGGTCTACCCGTTCCAGGAAAGCTTCCGTATTGGCCGTCCTGCTGCCATGATGGGCCGCCTTGAACACATCCGCCGACAGATCGATTCCACTGTTCAGCATATCTGCCTCCGAATCCTCTTCCGCGTCTCCCGTAAAGAGGAACCGGTTCTCTCCGTGCTCCAGCAGGATTCCCACGGAATAGTCATTGGCATTATCTCCGTAATCTCCCTGGGGAGCCACAATCGTAAATGCCGCTTCTCCCAGCTCATAGACCGTTCCCACCTGAGGCAGCGTAAGCTCCAGCCCCTTCTGGTTCATCACGTCAATGACTTCCTCGTAAGTCTTGGTCTCCTTCTCATAATCCGGCATAATCACCGTACCACAGTCAAACGCTTCCATCACCACATCCAGACCTCCGATGTGATCTGCGTCCGGATGGGTTCCAATCACATAATCCAGGTCTTCGACTCCCTGGTACTCCAGATAATCCCGGACATCGTCTCCCCAGCTGTTATTCCCGGCGTCAATCAGCATGGCGCCGTCTCCGCAGACAATGAGCGTGGCGTCTCCCTGCCCTACATCCAGGTAATGCACCTCCAGCGTGGAACCGTCCCGGAACACGCCGGAAGCGGCAGCAGATATGTCTTCCGCTGCCGCATTTCCTGTTCCGCCTGAGTTCCCGCCGTCATCCGCGAGCTGTTCCTGCAGGGGGTAGACCGCTGCCAGGCACAAGGCCAGCACCGCCAGGAACAGCTTCCTGCCCCGGCTTCTCCTGCTTCTTCTCCTTCTTCCTGCCATATGTCTCTCAAATTCCTTTTTCTGTCAGTCTAGTATGTCTTTTCCCGCCTCTGTCCTCACATATCTGCGGACAGCAGGCTGTCTTCTCCGGCGTCCCTTACTGGGCCAGCAGTTCATCCGCCAGCTGCTCCATAGCCTCCCGGTTCTCCGGCTTCATGGAAGAGCGGATGGTAACCATGGTCTCGCATACCTGAAGATTCTTCATCTCCTCCAGGTATCCCTTCATCACCCGTCCCGCGGAGGGAGCCCAGGTTCCGTTCTCAATCAGGCCGACCTTACGGTTCTGGAATGCCTTGTATTTCAGGTGCGTCAGGAAGTCCTCCATGCAGAGGAACACGCCTCCGTCATAGCTGGCCGCTGCAAGAACCAGTCTGTCATAGCGGTAGGCTTCCGCAATCACAAGGGCCATATCATCCCGGGCCAGATCGTATACCTTTACCGGAATGTCCGTCTTGCTTTTCAGAATCTCTGCCATCTCTTTCGCGGCCTTCATCGTATTTCCATGAATGGAAGCGCTGGCAATCACAATGCCGGGCTCCTCCGGACGATAGCTGCTCCAGGTATCGTAAAGGCCGATGTAATATCCCAGATTCTCCTTCAGAACCGGTCCGTGCAGCGGGCAGATCGCCGCGATGTCAAGGCCTGCCGCCTTTTTCAGAAGCGCCTGTACCTGAGCGCCGTATTTTCCGACGATATTGATGAAATAGCGTCTCGCCTCATCCGCCCATTCCTCTTCCGTATCCAGAGCGCCGAATTTTCCGAAGCCGTCCGCGGAAAACAGAATCTTCTCCGAAGTCTCATACTCCACCATAACCTCCGGCCAGTGTACCATCGGAGCCATCACAAAGGCCAGCGTATGGGAACCGAGGCTTAAAGTATCCCCTTCCTTTACCGTCACGCAGCGGTCCGTCAGGTCCAGGTCGAAAAACTGGGGCAGGAACGCAAACACCTTCGCGTTGCTCACCAGCTTCATATCCGGATATTTCTCAGCAGCCTTCTGAATATTTCCCGCATGATCCGGCTCCAGATGGGAGATTACCAGATAATCCGGCTTCCGTCCTCCCAGAGCTTCCTCCAGATTGGCAAACCATGCTTCCTCCGCTCTCGGATCTACCGTATCCATCACTGCCACCTTCTCATCCATAATCAGATAAGAGTTGTAGGAAACGCCGTTCGGAACCACGTACTGGCTTTCGAACAGGTCGATGGTCTTGTCATCTGTTCCTATATAATAGACGGAATCTGTCACTTTGCTATACATGTCTTTTTCCCTCCTGCATCGTATAATCTTGATCTCCGGCTGTCAGAATCCCGTTTTTTCTGCCCGCCGGAGGCTTTCTGTTGTCCTATAAAATTGTACACAAGAATCCGGCCTGTGGCAAGTCTTCTTTCACATACATGAAAAAAATTATTCTCAAAGCACTGCCGTTCGCGCCGCGTCTGTGGAAGGGAACAAATTGTCAGCTCTTCTGAGCTCTTTCCCCGGCTTTCAGCTCCCGTCCCACCAGATACAGCATTGTCAGGTAGCAGGCCAGTCCGCCGATGATATTGGTGACAGGCTCTGCCGCCAGCACGCCATAGATGCCCAGATTCCAGAGATGGGGCAGAAGCAGAATCAGCGGAACGCCAAGAATCACCTTCCGGAACAGAGAGAAAAAGACAGCCTGCTTCGCCTTTCCAAGGCTCACAAAAATATTCTGGCCCGCGTACTGGAAGGCCATAAACACAAAGAGCACAAAATGAATGCGCAGAGACAGGATTCCCACCTCAAGAAGCTCCTCTTCCCCGTTAAACAGCCGGATAAGCTGTCCGGGAAACAGCATGAGAATCAGCCAGGCAAAGGACGCAAAAGCCAGAGACACGAAGGTGACAAACCGGATTCCCTCCCGGACGCGTCCGTATCTCTTTGCTCCGTAATTATAGCCAAGCACCGGCTGGGCCCCCTGCGTAAAGCCCTGCAGCGGCATCTGCACCACTTCCCGGATGGAATAGATGACCGTCATAGCCCCCACATACAAATCTCCGCCGTAGAACTGCAGAGACGCGTTGCAGAAAATCTGCACCAGACTATTGGTCACAGACTGGGTGAAGCCGGACAGTCCCAGAAACAGAATCTGCTTCATAAGCTCAGTCCGGGGCCGGAGCGCAGACAGCCTGAGCTTTAAAATTGCTTTTTTCCCGCACAGAAACGCCAGCACCCAGACTGCCGATACCATCTGGGAAAGGATCGTCGCAAGAGCCGCCCCTTCCACGCCCCAGCCGAAGCCATAGATAAAGACCGGGTCCAGAATCAGGTTCAGAAGAGCTCCGATGACCACTGTCAGCATTCCCGTCTTCGCGAATCCCTGGGACTGGATAAAAGGGTTCATGCCAAGTCCCAGCATGACAAAAATATTTCCAGCCAGGTAAATCTGCAGATAACCGTCCGCGTAAGCAATCGTCTGATCGCTTGCGCCAAACAGATAGAGCAGGGGCGTCTTGAACAGATAGCCGGCGGCCGTCAGGACCACGCCGAGAAGCAGAAGCAGCACCAGGGAATTTCCCATGGTCTCTTCCGCCTTCTTCAGGTTTCCCCTGCCTCTTTCAATGGAACAGAGGGGCGCCCCTCCGCTGCCGCACAGATTGGCAAAGGCATTGATGATCGTAATCAGAGGAAAAGCCACGCCTACGCCCGTCAGGGCCAGACGGCCATCGCCTTCCATATGCCCCAGGTATACCCGGTCCACAATGTTATAAAGCACGTTGACCAGCTGTGCCATAATCATTGGAACAGCAATGCGCAGGATGCTTCCCCTCATGTCTCCCACTGTAAAATCGTTCTTTTCTTCTGCCCTGTATTCTGCCGTATCTCTCATAACAAAGCGGGTATCCCCGCATCCACTCCCGTCCGCTCAAATGGAAAAGGCCTGCGCCGCCGGACAAAGGTCTCAGGCTCAGGCCTCTTTCTCTTATTTTTCATTATAATACGAAAATCAGAGATTCGGAAGTATTTTCTTAGAATTTATACTGCTGTGGTTTCTACGGTGGTTTCTGCAGCCTCCAACGGCCGGTCCAGCACCTCCATAAATTCCTCGCCTGTAATCGTCTCCTTCTCATACAGGAACTTGGCAATCTCATGGAGCTTGCGTATATTCTCGGAAATCAGCTTTCTTGCCTTATCATGCTCTGTTTTTACGACCTCCACAACCTTCCTGTCTATAAGCGCCGCAGTCTCCGACGAGCAGGCCAGAGAAGTGTCGCCGCCCAGATACTGATTGGTCACAGTCTCCATGGCTACCATATCAAACTCATCGGACATGCCGAAGCGGGTAATCATGGCTCTCGCCAGTTTGGTCGCCTGCTCGATATCATTGGAAGCGCCTGTGGTCACGGAGTGGAATACCAGCTCCTCTGCCACACGGCCTCCGGTCAGCGTAGCAATCTTATTTTCGATTTCCTCCTTCGACATCAGATTATGCTCGCCCTCGTCCACCTGCATGGTGTAGCCCAAAGCTCCCGAGGTACGTGGAATAATCGTAATCTTGTGCACCGGAGCGGAATGTGTCTGCAGGGCCGCCACCAGCGCGTGGCCTACTTCATGGTAAGCTACAATCAGCTTCTCTTTGTTAGAAAGGACTTTATTCTTTTTCTGGTAACCGGCGATCACCACTTCCACGCTTTCCTCCAGGTCGCTCTGCACCACATACTTGCGGCCCTGGCGGACAGCCCGGAGGGCCGCCTCATTGATCATGTTCGCCAGCTCCGCGCCGGAAGCCCCTGCCGCCGCGCGGGCGATGGCATTGAAGTCCACGTTATCGCCAAGCTTGACTTTCTTCGCATGTACCTTCAGGATATCCTCGCGTCCCTGCAGATCCGGGAGCTCCACCGGAACCCTCCGGTCAAACCGGCCGGGACGAAGCAGCGCCGGGTCAAGGGAATCCGGCCGGTTGGTCGCCGCCAGAATCATAACGCCCCTGCGCCCGTCAAAACCATCCATCTCTGTGAGAAGCTGGTTCAGAGTCTGCTCACGCTCATCATTTCCGCTGAAGCCCGCGCCGTCACGCTTCTTTCCTATGGTATCGATCTCGTCGATAAACACGATACAAGGCGCTTTCTCATTGGCCTGCTGGAACAGGTCACGCACCTTCGCCGCGCCCATACCCACAAACATCTCTACGAACTCCGAACCGGAAATGGAAAAGAACGGTACGTTCGCCTCTCCTGCCACAGCCTTGGCCAGCAGTGTCTTACCGGTTCCCGGAGGGCCCACCAGAAGGGCTCCTTTCGGCATGGAAGCTCCGATTTCAGAATATTTGGCCGGGTTATGCAGGAAATCCACAATTTCCTGAAGGATTTCCTTCGCCTCATCCTCTCCGGCCACGTCAGAGAATCGGATACCCGTCGTGGATTCCACGTAGATCTTGGCGTTGCTCTTTCCGAAGGTCATGGCATTTCCCATGGCTCCGCCCATCTTCTTGGTGACGCTCCGCATCATCAGCTGCCCGATGGCAATCAGAATGATAAAGGGCACCAGAGACATCAGAAGCGACATCCACGGGGACACCTGTTCGATAATCTGCGTCCCGTAACCTCCTTCCACTCCCGCATCCTGAAGACGGGTGAGCAGATCCGGGTCCGGGAAAATTCCCGTCTCATAATAGTTTACAGGATCGCTTTTATCTGAAAAAATGATCTGATTCTCCTGCTGATCAAGCTGTACCTCCTGCACCTGCTTCTCCTCCAGCATACTCAGGAACGTATCATACCCTACTTCCGTAACCGTGGGCGACAAAAGCTTCGGGAACAGGAAGAGATTCAGCAGAATCATAATCAGTATGACAACCGCGTAATAAAAAATAAATGGTTTCTTGTTATTTTTGACTTCTTTCATTCTTTTCTCCTGTTGTTTTAAGGCAGACAGACAAACTGCCTGCCAGTATGAAAGAAGTCTAGCATTTTCCAAAATAACAATCAATAAAGGAATTCTAAACAATTCTAAAAATTCTATGGAATCCCGTATTCTGTCCTAATATGTGATGGACTTCTCTGTATCCGTGTTCGGACATTTCACGGCTTACAGGCTCTCCTGCCGGATACTGTCTATGATATTCTCGTGCTTCATCCTGCCTCTGGCATACAGCATCGCAGCAAAAACCACCGCAAACACACTGAAGACAGCGATCAGAATACTCAGCGCCGGGACATAAAAATCTGTATATATGCTGTCTGACACCACCCGGTAAATCTCCCAGGTCACAAGCAGAGATACGGGAATTCCATATAGCAGCGCCTTTGCTCCGTACAGCAGGCACTCAAAGTTCAGCATCCGGTTCATCTCCCTCGGCGTCATTCCCACAGACGAGAGTACCGCAAATTCTCTGCGCCGCAGAAGAAAGGCTGTGGAAATGGTATTGAACACATTGGCCGCCGCTATCAGGGAAATCAGCGCAATAAATCCATAGGAAAAGATATCTATCGTCAGAAGCATGTTTCTTTCCGTATTCAGAGCCTGCCTGCTGTCATATACAAACATATAAGCTCCGTCCGCGTCTTCCTTTTCATCCGCCAGTTTCTGGATGCGCTCCGTCACAGCCTGGTGATCCTCCGCCTGCAGGTACAGGGTCCTGCGCGCCAGATATACGTCTGCTTTATCTCCTGCGGCGGCGCGGAAAACGCTTTCCGGCATAATAAGATAAAACCCGGAATTCCCCGCAAGCAGATTCATGGGCCCCTGTTCCGCAAAACCTTCCACCCGGAGCCGCACAGACTGCTGATAATCCTCCATCGGAACATCCTCTTCGGAACCACCCGCCGCCTCTGCCGCTTCCATGGCCGCCTCCCAGGCATCGGAATCTGTCAAAAGAAGCGTAATTTCCGCATTTTCATTTTCCAGAATTCGAAAGCTCTGGTATCTGTCCGCTGCCGCGTCATAGCTCTGGGTCCTGTCATAAGCCATCACAGACGGAAAATCTTTTACTCCTGTCCCCGCCGTATCCATTCCCTGCCTGGACAGCCATGTTTCATAATCCGCGTCCTTCAGAATCAGGACGCTTGTGGAGAGCGACGCCTTCTCTTCTGCCCCGGTGTCTTCAGACCTGTCTGCAGTCCCGCCGGATTCTGTCTCCGGTTCCCACTCTTCCGCTGCCGGCGCTCCGGCTTCCGCCTCATACATGGCCAGCCCCTGCTCTGTCATATCCTCCACGGACACCAGAGAATCTGTGTAAACCCAGGCCGTATCCAGCGCCGCGCCGACTCCCTCCGTCCGGGAAATCTCTCCGGCCAGGCTCTGCATCTCCTTTTCCAGATGAACCTGAATATCGTAATCCGGCACACTGCTGATATCAAACACACTTCTCCGGATATACGAAGAAAAGGAGCTGGCAGAGATAAAAAGCACAATACTGATAAACAGCGAAAAAATCGTAACCCGGTACTGCCTTTTTTCTCTGGCAAAATGCCTGCCCGCCACCATGGCGGGAAGCCCGAACAGCCGGTAAGAAAATCTGCTGCGGACAGAGCCGTTCCGCCGGGAAAAACGGGTCTGTTTCGACGGTTTTCTGATGTCTTTGGCCTGCCGGACCGCCTCTATGGGCGGTATCCCGGCCGCGCGTCTGGCCGGAACCCAGGCAGACACCAGGACTGTCACAAGCGCTGTCAGAGCCGCGATTCCCACCGCAGTCCAGGATACATGAAGGCTCATGACCACCGAATCGCTGTACATAAGGTAGACAAAGTAACTTCCTGTAAAGTGAAGCGTCACACCGATTCCCAGGATTCCCGCCCCGATGCCCAGAGGAATCCCTATGGCGCCCAGAAGCAGGGCTTCCCGGAATACCATGCCCCGAAGCTGCTTTGGCGTAGCGCCCACCGAAGACAGAAGGCCAAACTGCTTCGTCCGGTCGCTGACGGAAATCGCAAAAGAATTGTACACCAGCGAAATGCCGCCTGTCATAATCAGCGCGGTCAGAATCGCCGCCAGCCCGTACAGCATCCGCATATAAGGTCTGTTCCGGGAAGATCCCAGATAGCGGAGAAGCTCTGAATTGTAGGTACGCTCACAGCCGGACAGCTTCTCGTCTGTAAAACGGTAGATATCCGAAGCATGTTTCGTCCGGATAAAGCAGCTGTAGGAAGCGTCCGCAGCCGGGTTTTCATCCATGACCGTCAGGCTGTACAAAGCCGGATGGGTGCTGCTGTCCATAAACGCAGGCGTCTCAATCATACCCACCACCGTATATTCCCGCGTCCCGGCAGGGACAAATTCTTCCAGAACCCGGATACGATCGTTTCGCTCATCCGCATAGATAAGCGGATTGTAAGGACCCAGAGTCTCCCCGTCCAGCGTCCTGCTGCCCAGCTCCAGAGTCAGTGTATCGCCGATCTCCACATCGAGAAGCCCCCAGTTCACCGCCCAGTGGGAAATCACAATCTCCCGGCTGTTCTCCGGCATCCGCCCTTCCGTGAGCACAATCGGCATCATATCCGTAAATCCCTCTCCCAGACCGGCCACATAGAGGTAGGGCGTCCGGTAAGCATTCAGTTCTTCCTCATCCAGATTCTCAAAGAAGGCATAGCCCAGCTCCTGCCAGGCTGCAAGACCTGTCACTTCCTCATCCTCTGAGAGCTCTGAAAGCTTCCCCGCCGGAACCTGGAATGCCGCCCCGTACCAGTTTCCCTGGTCCTCAATGGATACCCGAATCATATACTGCCGGAGACTTGAAATGAAGGTCGTGACCGCTGTGAGCATGGCCGCCGCCAGCAGGATGCCGATGATGGTAACCAGCGTCCGTGTCCGGTTCTTTTTCAGGGTCTTCCAGGTCACATTGGTAAATACATTTTTCATCGGCGGATCACCTCGTCTCTGGCAATCCTTCCGTCCTCCATCACCATGATCCGGTCCGCCTGCAGAGCCAGATTTTCATCGTGGGTAATCATAACCAGAGTCTGGCCGAATTTCCGGTTGGACAGCTTTAAAAGCTCCATGATCTCCTGGCTGTTCTTTGAGTCCAAATTTCCTGTAGGCTCGTCCGCGAGAACGAGGGCCGGGGCATTCATGAGTGCCCGCCCGATGGACACTCTCTGCTGCTGGCCGCCGGAAAGCTGGTTCGGAAGATACTTCCTGCGGTCTGAGAGGCCGAGAAGCGCAAGCAGCTCCTCCAGCCGTTCTTTATTAACCGGACGGCCGTCCATCAGCACCGGAAGCGTGATATTTTCCTCCACGTCCAGTACCGGAATCAAATTGTAGAACTGATAGACAAGCCCCACCTCCCGTCTCCGGAATATGGCAAGCTGCTCTTCGTTCTGCCCATAGATATCCTTTCCGTCCAGATATACCTTCCCGGATGTGGGTCGATCCACACCTCCCAGAATGTGAAGAAGCGTCGATTTGCCTGATCCGGACGGTCCGATGATCGCCACGAACTCTCCCTGCTGAATGTAAAAAGATACATCGTCCAAAGCCCGGACCTCATTTTCTCCTGAGCCGTAAATCTTGGACAGATGATCTGCCTTTAAAACTTCCATACTGCTCCCTCCAGTGATGTTTTTCAGGATAAGTATAACAGGAGCAGGTGACGCTCCAGTGACTTGAAACTAACAATATTGTCACTTTCCAAAACGCCGGCGCAGTGTAGAAGGGGCATACCGCCCCGTTCTCCTGCGCCGGCGCTATACAATTCCTTTATAAAAGCGTAAGGTGAACCGCGCTCCGCCCTCCGGGCGGTTCTCCGCCTTAATCATTCCGTTCTGGGCGTTTACAATCATCCGCGCCAGGGCAAGGCCAATGCCCACGCCCGTGCCAAAGGACTGTTTTCCCCTGTAAAACCGTTCAAACAGGTGGGGAAGATCCTCCGGATCGATGCCCGGGCCGTTGTCCTCTATGACAAACTCTGTATACAGATTATTTTCCTGCGTTCTGATCCACAGCCTGCCGCCCTCTCCCGCATGCTCCAGACAGTTTTTCACAATATTCCCAAGAGCCTCGGCGCTCCAGTCTGCGTCGCCCGAAAAAACCGCTCCCTCCTGCAGCTTCAGCTCCGCCTCCTGCCCGCGGATCTCCATGGGAATCCCAAAGGGCTCCAACGCCGCCTGCACAAGGCCTGACGCGTCCACCCGGTTCTGCGCGAAGACTGCCGTTCCCGCGTCAATCCGCGCGATTTTCAGCAAAGCTTCCACCAGCCAGCTGGTGCGCTCCAGAAGCTGTCCCGCCTCATAGACCAGACGCCTCCTGTTCTCCTCGTCCGTCTCACCGGGCAGTCTTGCCAGAAGCAGGTTCAGAGAGGTCAGGGGCGTGCGGAGCTGATGGGAGATATCCGCCAGCGAATCGCTCAGGTAGACCTTTTCTTTCTGCAGCCGCTGCGACTGCTCCTGAAGCCTGGAAATCAGCTTCTCGAGCTCATTTGCCAGAATCGCAAGCTCCCCTTCTTCATACTGTCTGAGATCCAGAGAGCGTTCCCCATGAAGAAGCCGGTCCGCTTCGGCGGCCAGCTCCTCCAGCCGGCGGTAGCGGCGGACGGTAAAAGCTGTCCAGAAAAGAAGCTGCACAAGGCCGGCCGCTCCCAGAAAAACCGCGCAGACAACCCCTCCGGACAGAAAGAGCAAAGCCAGACATACGGCTGCCGCCCAAAATGCCAGTGAAAAAAGAAGCTGCCGTTTCAGCTCCGGATTCCGCAGATAACGCATCACCATTTCCTCCCGTCTCTTTCATCCTCTGATCTTGCTATTCCCCGAGTCTGTATCCCAGGCCCCGCACCGTCCGGATAATCGTCGGGTTCTGGGGATCGGTCTCGATCTTTTCCCGCAGCCTCTTGATATAGACAGTCAGTGTATTATCATTCACAAATTCTCCGGCCGCATCCCAGATCTCTTCCAGAAGTCTGCCCCTGGAGAGCACCATTCCCTTATGATTCAGGAAAAACAGCAGAAGCCGGTACTCCAGCGCTGTCAGAAGGCAGTCCTGTCCGTCTTTTGTGACTGCGGCACGCACTGTATCCACTCTCAGGTCTTCAATCTCCAGCACCGCCTGGCTCTTTCCGCAGCGGCGCAGCACGCTTCGAATCCGGGACACCAGCTCACGGGGTCGGAAGGGCTTGCTCACATAATCCTCGGCTCCCAGCTCCAGCCCTGTGACGACACTGAACTCATCCCCGGAAGCCGTCAGGAAAATCACGGGGATGTCTGAAACCGCCTTCACCGCCGAGCAGACCGAAAAGCCATTGCCGTTTTTTAAGGATACGTCCAGAAGAAGCAGATCGAAGCTTTCTTCCTCCACAGCCTGAAGAGCCTCCTTCTGCCCCTCTTCCGCGCGGACCTGAAAGCCCTCCGCACGCAGCACGGCGCTCAAATTTTCTATAATGTCTTTATCGTCTTCTACCAGCAGTATTTTTGACATGTTTTGTTCTCCTGTTCTGTCTCTTCAGCGGCAGGAAGCTCCCTGCCCGCTGAAAGATTTCCTCTCGTTCTACGATAGCATAAGCCCGCCCTGCCTGCAATGAGTATTTCCTGTTCCCGCCGCTTCCGATTTCTTTCAGATTCTTTCTGTAAAAAATTTCAAATCTCATAGACTGTTCAGGGGTTTTCTGGTATAATCAGTATAAATTATCCTGAGCAGAAAAACTGTCTGTTCAGACTTATTTTACAAAAGAGGAGGAATCTTTATGAAATGGTATCAAAAAACAGGATGGATTATTCTTCTCCTTCTTGTCTTTTTCCCTGCGGGCTGCTATCTGATGTGGAAGTACAAACCTCAGTGGCATAAGTGGATAAAATGGCCCGTCTCTGTCGTGTTTGGTATCTGGTTTCTGGCGATCGCAGCCTCGTCCCTGCTGTCCTCCCAGTCTCCCGGCTCTCTCGTCCTTTCCGGGGCGCCCGATGAACCGCTTGCCACGAACGAATCCGTAAGTCTCAGCCTGGAAGCCACACCCGCAGACGCTTCTCTGGATGGTCTGACCTTTATTTATGACGATTCTCTTATCGATGTTCAAAAAGGACCGCAGCAAAATGAACTTATCGTCACTGCAAAGGATACGCCGGGAACTGCCGCCGTCTGCGTCAAATCCGCAGACAGTTCCGCAGTCAGCAACATTGTCGTTCTGGAAATTGAGGCTCCTGACGCCGCAGAAGCCGCTTCCGCGGAAATAGATTCACAGATACAGGCCGCTGTCGATGAAGCGCTCGCAGAGACGCAGGCTCTTCTGGAGCAAAAAGAAACGGAATTAAGCGATACAAAAGCAGCTCTGGAAGAAACACAGCAGCAGCTGGCTCAGGCACAAAGCGAACTGGAACAGACACAGGACGAGCTTGAGGAAGCCCGGAATTCCAGAAGAGAAACTTCTTCCGGCACGGCTTCCACTGATTCCATAAGTGAAAGCTCTTCCTCTTCTGCTTCTTCCTCTGCCGATTCCGGAGTGGCAAACTCTCAGACGGTGCTGGTCACCCGGACAGGCAGCAAGTATCACACTCATAAATGCGGAAACGGCACTTATTATGAGGCCACCCTTGACGAGGCTCTGGCCAGAGGACTGACTCCCTGCGAAAAATGCTATTGAGCCATACTGGCGGAAGATCTCTCCCACCTGGCAGACCTGTCAGAAAACCGGGATGCTCCGGCCACACGGATATAAAACCAGGGCGTTCTGAATCTGATGTTCAGAACGCCCCGTATATTACTTGCAGATTACATCTTCTGAGATTTCTCTCTATTTCTTCTCCCGCCGCTTTCCAGTCATGGACTCAACGGTCAGCTTCAGCACTCGTGTCTGGGCTACTACGGCTTCGTTATAATGGAAACCGGCCGGGACCGGATAATGCTCCATTAAAATGTCCAATGCTTCTTTTTTCTGCTCCTCCGGCACATCCTCCACAGCGCCATACCCAATTACGCTTTCATAGCACATGGTGCAGTTTCCCTTTTCCATATCCGTAAAGAGCATATGGCCGCAGTCCATCTCAAAGCAGACCTTATTATTTTTTGAAAGCAGCTCATATTTCATGCCTGTCTGCGCCCCGTGGAAATACAGGACTACCTGCTGTCCATCCACCGCCATGCCGAAATTGAGCGGAATCACATAGGGATATTCGTCGCCCTGCATGGCAATCCGGCAGACGTCGCATTTTTTCATGACTTCAAGAATTTCATCAAAATCCCGAATCTCTCTGTCACTTCTTCTCATGCCTGCTCATCTTCCTTTTTCTTAGGACCGGAAATCTTTCCCATGAGCATTACAAGAAGTGTCAGAATGCCGATTACTACGAAAATTCCGGCCATTCCCTTTAACATAATTTCCAGTGCAATGATAAAATCACCCATCTTAATGCGCACCTCCTACAGATAAGCAGCCACAAGGCTGATGACAAGACCTCCGGCGATAACGGAAGCAATCTGGCCGGATACGTTCGCGCCGATGGCATGCATCAGAATCACGTTTGTCGGATCTTCTTCCATCGCCATCTTCTGAACGACACGGGCCGACATCGGGAACGCGGAAATTCCGGCAGCTCCGATCATCGGGTTGATTTTTTTCTTGCGGAACAGGTTCAGGAACTTCGCAAGAAGCACTCCGCCGATACTGTCAAAAACGAAAGCAACCAGACCAAGCAGCATGATCAGAAGTGTGTCAAAGTTCACGAAAGCTTCCGCACGCATACTGAAGGAAATCGTAATTCCCAGAAGCAGGGTGATCAGATTGGCCAGCACGTTCTGAGCCGTATCAGACAGGTTTCCAAGCACACCGCACTCACGCAGCAGATTTCCGAACATCAGGAAGCCTACCAGGGCAACGGACTGGGGAGATACCAGGCCTACCAGAAACGTAACAAGGATCGGGAACGCAATCTTCATCTTCTGGGAAACGGTTCCCGGTTTATAATCCATGTGAATCCGGCGTTCCTTCTTGGTAGTGACAAGACGAATCGCAAAGGGCTGCACGATAGGAACCAGGGCCATATAGGAATAGGCCGCCACCGCAATGGGTCCCACATAATTGGAATGCAGTACCTGAGATACCAGAATCGAGGTCGGTCCGTCCGCGGCTCCGATAATACCGATAGAAGCAGCGTCCTTCAGGTCAAAGCCCAGCAGCACTGCCACGCAGATCGCGAAGAAGATACCAAACTGCGCGCCTGCGCCGAACAGGAACATAGACGGCATAGACAGCAGCGGTCCGAAGTCAATCATCGCTCCGATACCGATAAACAGCAGAATCGGAAGCGCCTCAGACGCGTCAATGCCTACATTAAACAGCCATTCAATAATACCATTTACCACTCCGATACCTTCCATCTCCTGGTTAATCACACCGGACAGCGGCAGATTCACCAGAATGGCTCCAAATCCCATCGGAAGCAGAAGCGCGGGCTCATAGTCCTTCTTAATCGCAAGGTAAATCAGCAGGATTCCCACCAGATACATCACAGCCTGCTGCCAGGTGATGGACAAAAGCCCCTCCCATAGAAATTCCATTTCCTTTCCTCCTTATCGTTTACACAAATCGAGACTTCTGACACCTTCGCCAAAAGTCTCTCTTTTTCTACCAGAAATGATAGCATATTTGCCCTGTCGTGTCAATTCATTTGAGAATTTCGGGAGAATCTCTTAGCGCCCTTTTAACACTCTTTTTACCGCTCGCTTTTTCCTGTCTCCTGAGATTCTTCTGTTCTTCAGATGCCTTCACAGTCAAATGCCGGAATAAAGCTTTCCTCTGCTGTCCCGCCTTCCTGAATAAAACCGTTTTCCACTCCCAGCTCTACGGCGAAATCAAGCAGACGCTCATATTCCCGTTTCGTCACTTTCCGGTTCAATTCCGGCCATTTCTCCATGCCCGGAAGCGGCGTGTACTGATTCATAAGGCTTATATATACCTGATTTCCATAAGTCTCATACACATACCTTACCACTTCTTTTGCGTTTTTCAGGTGGCCGGGAAGGAGAAGATGCCGGACAATCACTCCCCGCTTCATCATGCCTTCTTCATCGAACTCCGCTTCTTTTCCGCCCATCTGACGCACCATTTCCCGAAGTGCCTCCTGCGCAGTCTGCGGATAATCCGGCGCGTTGGAATAGCGGGCCGCGGTCTCCGCTTCCATATATTTGAAGTCTGTCAGATAGATATCTACAATTCCTTCCAGCATCTGCAGCGTTTCCACCTTCTCATATCCGCTGCAGTTATACACGATGGGCAGCTTCAGGCCCAGAACAAACGCCTGCTTCAATGCCCGCACAATCTCCGGCGTATAATGTGTGGGCGTCACCAGATTGATATTCGCCGCGCCCTTCTCCTGAAGCTCCAGAAAGATTTCAGAAAGCCGTTCCGGCGTGATATCCTTTCCTGCCCCGGCCCGGGCGATATCCCTGTTCTGGCAGTATACGCACCTCAAGGGACAGCCGCTGAAAAATACAGTGCCGGAGCCCTGCTTTCCCGAAATGCAGGGTTCCTCCCACATATGAAGCGCTGCTCTGGCACATTTTATCTTTGTTCCCGCTGCTCCGCAATAGCCTCGCTGTCCCGCAGCGCGGTCGGCGCGGCAGCTGCGGGGGCATAAGGCGCATGGTGGCATGACTATTCCTCCGTCCTGATAAACACCCAGCTTGTATTATCGGAATGTTCCTCGTCAAACACATAGCCCAGCCGGTCAAATTTCTTTGCTTCCTCCGGGCTCTCCGCCCGGCGTTCCGCCAGAAAGCGCACCATTTCTCCTCTGGCCATCTTGGCGTAGGTGCCTTTCTGCGCGATCTTTCCCCCGGACCACTCTCCGAAAATGCAGGTGATAAAACGCGTCTCCGGCCTTAAAAACCGCTCCACACAACGGGAGTACTCCTTTGACGCCAGATTTATGATAACCCCGGCAGGCTCTCCGGAATCTGCGTCTCCCGCACAGATCTCTTCACAGATTCTGCTTCCCCAGAAGTCATAGAGATCTCTGCTGCCGCCTGCCGAAAGCCTGGCCTGCATCTCCAGCCGGTAGGGCGTTACGCCATCCATGGGCTTTAAGACCCCGTAAAAGCCGGACAGAATCCGCAGATGGCTCTGCACCCAGGACAGCATCTCCTCTTCAAAGACAGCAGGAGCCATATACTGATACTGGATTCCCTCATAGGAGAGGATGGCCGGTGTCAGATTCCGGCGCAGATCCATGGTCCGGAACCGTTCAAAATTCTGACGTGCCAGCTTTTCATTGCATCCCCAGAGCTTCTTCGCTTCCTCGTAGGACAGTTCCCGCATACGGGCCAGCAGTTCTTCCGTCTTATCCAGAAACGCCGGCACCCCCTGAGGCGCCAGCGTATCCGTATCCACATTCATTTTCTTCGCAGGCGAGATAATCACCCTCATGAAAGCTCCTCCAGCATCTGCGCCGGATTTTCCGCCGCCTTTACCTTATCGAAGGCTTTGACAATCATTCCTTTTTCATCAATCAGGTAAGTAGTCCGCACCACGCCCATGGATACCTTCCCGTAATTTTTCTTCTCTTTCCATACATCGTAAGCCTGTATCACCTTCAGCTCCGGATCGGAAAGAAGCGTAAAGGAAAGGCCCTGTTTCTCTTCAAACCGTTTATGGGAAGCCACGGAATCCCTGCTGACTCCCAGAATCACCGCGCCCTTTTCCTCAAACTGAGGCCGCAGTTCAGAAAAGCCGCAGGCCTGCCTTGTGCATCCCGGCGTATTATCCTTCGGGTAAAAATAAAGAATCACTTTCTTTCCTGCGTAATCAGAAAGGCTGCGCATCTCTCCATTCTGATCCGGCAGTGTAAAGTCCGGTGCTTTTATTCCTGTATCCAGCATAACCAATTCCTCCTGTTGCTCTATTATTTTGTTACTCTGTTATTTTGTTATTCTGCCGCTTCGCCGCGCTGTTTCTCTGTTTCATTGGTTCTTTGCTTCTTCATTCTCCTGAAACATCTGCATCCGTCTGCCGGCTGACTCTTCCCCCGCTGTCGATCGAAATGCCGGAGGAAAGGCCTTCCATATTCCGATAAAAAGCTTCCGTCTCATCCTCTTCCAGCAGCCGCATGCGGTTTGCTTCACTGACGCAGGGAATCAGGCGGATCTCCGTTCCGTTTTCCCCGAAAGTCAGCTCCACCAGCATACTCTCGTAGGTGCCGTTGTTAAAAATAAAATTTCCAAGGCTGTAAAAAACCGGCTTTCCCTGATAGTATTCGATCCCCTGGAGCACGTGGGGATGCGCTCCTATCACAGCGTCAGCTCCTGCATCAATATACTGTTTCGCCAGGGTCCTCTGATATTCTTCCGGCTGCGTGCTTCTCTCCACGCCCCAGTGCACGTAAACCACCGTAAAATCACAGCTTTCCCCGGCTTTTTTGATCTGTTCCACCAGCGCTGACGCGTCGTAAGTAGTAAAGAGTCCCGATGTACTGGACGATGCATTCCAGGAATACTCGGGGATCACCCGGCTGGCTCCCAGAAACCCGATGGTTCTGCCGTTTACTTCAAAGGTTTTCAGCGCTTTTGCTTCCTCCAGGTTTTCTCCGGCTCCCACATGGGCGATTCCCGCGCCGTCAAGGGTATTCAGGGTCTCTGTAAGGGGACTGCGCCCAAAATCCAGCATATGGTTATTGGCAAGTGTCACAATATCCACGCTCAGATCCGAAAGCACGGAAATATAACCCGGGTCCACCCGAAAAGTGTATTCCTTTTCCGCCATGGCTTCTCCGGTCGTTCCGAAAGGAAATTCCTGGTTCAGCATGAAAATATCCGCTTCCCGGAGCGCAGAAAGAAGCCCTTCTGAGGCCGCGGCTGAAATTCCCTGCTGGCTGTATTTCGTCTGAAGCAGATCCGTAAGAAACAGATCTCCCGCAAAAAGCATCTTTACGGGACCTGCGCCGCTGTCTGTCCTGCTGTCTGCCCCCGCATCCGCGCCGGCAGACGCGGCTGTTCCCTCCCCGCCTTCCGTTTTCCCGGCGGCCGGAGATTCCGTCCCCTGTTCCGCTGTATTTTCCGCAGTCTGCGTTTCCCCTCCTGCCTGTTCCTCTTCCTTCGGTTCAATTACGTATACCTTCGGAATCTCCGCGTCGCTTTCACCGGCCTCTGGAATCCAGAAAAGCCCTGCTGCCAGGCAGACTGACAGACTGAGAACAAGCAGTCCCGCGCACAGAAGAACTCCTCTTGCCAGATATTTCAGAAATGCCCGCATTCATCTCTCCTTTGCCGCTCAGGAGCATTTGCTCCATCCGCAGTTTTTGCAAATATTGCAGCCGCCCTCAAAGCTTAAGGGCTCCCCGCACTCGGGACATACCACCTTCGCCTTCTTTTCGGCCACGGCTTTGGGCTTCGGCACCGGCTTTGCCTCTCCGCCCTCTTTGATTCTTCGCTCCTTCAGCTCCTCCTGTACCTCCAGGTACATATCCAGAAGCGCGTTTCCTACCGCCATGGGACAGCAGGACCCCTTGCTGGTATCCCCCTTTGTGGCCCTGCGCACCGTATAGGAAGGACAGGAGCCTGTGGAATTCAGCTGGTCAATGATGGTATAGATATCTATGCCGCCCCGGGCGCTGATGGAAATCATACGGGACAGGCCAATCATAAAGTTATTGCAGCCGCCCGTAGACCCTTTGCTCAGGTATATCTCAAGAAGGGCGCCTGTATGGGGATCAAACAGGGCGATACAGTGCAGGCTTCCGCAGCCTGTAATGAGCTTTCTCTTCTTTCCCAGCACATCATCGTTCACTTTGATGATCTCGCCCCGGCCAAGACCTTCTCCTGCGGCCACGCCCTTTTTCTTATCTGTGCTTAAGATTCCCACCCGTTTACAGCCGTCGCGGAAAATGGTGATTCCCTTCAGGCCTCTTTCATAAGCATAAAGATACAGGCGCTCTGTCTCCTCTACCGTAAAGGAATTGGGTACATTCACCGTGGAACTGATGGACGCGTCGATATGCTCCTGCCATACGGACTGCATATCGATCCGCTGCCGGTAATCCAGCGTCATGGCTGTCACAAAGAAATCCGGCAGACTTCCTTCGTCTTTTATCTTATGGTCTTTCATATACCGCTCCACAATCGGAGTGTACACTTTATAGTAAACGTCACTTCCGTGCAGGGATTCCGTCTTTCTCTCATAATAATTGGCATAAATAGGCTCGATGCCGCCGGAAATGCCAAGCATGGTAGACAAAGTTCCCGTGGGCGCAATCGTCAGCAGCTGGGAATTACGCAGTCCGTATTTCTGCACCAGCTCCCGGGTACGCTCAGTGGTATTGTGCAGGAAATAGGGCGTCTCCATGATTTCTTCCACATTGCACCTGGGGAAGGCTCCTTCCTCCTTAGCCAGGAGCGCAGAAGTCTCAATGGCAGTATCCGCCATGGCAAATCCTATGCGGTCACAAATCTCCACCGCTTCCGCTTCTCCATAGGTGAGGCCCAGCTTCAGCAGCATGTCCGCCAGCCCCATAATCCCAAGGCCGATCTGCCGCCAGTCTGCCACGCTCTCCTGCTGCTCCTTTAAGGGATGCAGAGGCAGCCCCTCGTCCAGGACCTCATTAAGAGCTTTCACACAAATCTTCACGCAGTCCTTAAACAGAGCGAAATCAAAATAAGCGTTATCCTCAAAAGGATTCTGCACAAATTCCGACAGATTCATGCTGCCCAGAAGACAGCTTCCGCCTGCGGGCAGCGGCTCTTCCGCGCAGGGATTTACGCCTGCATAGGAGAAGGACTTCGTATTGGAGAGCAGATTCCACTCTTTAATCCGATCCCAGAACAGAGCTCCCGGCTCCGCGTAATCCCAGTTTGTCTCCGCCAGGTGATGGAACAGATCCCGGGCCATAATCTTCTTTTCTATCTTCTGTCCTGTCTCTTCCCTGGTATAGTGAAGGGTGAAAGGCCTGTTTTCCTTTACCGCCTCCATAAACTCATTGCTGACCCGGACGGAGATATTGGCCTTTGTCACCTTATTCAGATCTGTCTTCAAATCTACGAATTCTTCCACATCCGGATGGGAACAGTCAATGGATATCATCAGAGCGCCCCGTCTTCCGTTCTGCCCGATGAGGCTCGTTACAAGGGAATAGAGTTCCATAAACGACACAGCCCCGCTGGTCTCCTTGGCCGCGTTATTGATCGTGGCTCCTCTGGGACTTAAGCCCGAAATATCGATGCCGCAGCCGCCGCCGTAGCTGTAGGTCCGCGCAAGCTTCGTGGCGCAGTTGAAAATACTTTCGATATTATCTTCCGGCGGCGTAATCACATAGCAGTTGGACAGGCTGATCTTCTTTCCATGACTCTGAAGTCCCCGGTTGGACAGAATCCTGCCGCCAAACAGAAACTTCTTTTCCTTAATCAGCCTCGCTGCCTCCTGGTTTCCTCCGCTGATACGCGTAATCCACTCTTCAAAATTTTCATTCTCAAAGCAGTATTTCTTCTTCCAAATGTCGATTCCCAGCTGGTTTTCTGCCCCCAGCCACTCTTTTTCATCCATTTCTTTCCCCACTCCAATCCATAGATATAGTTGTGTAATTTCTATACTAGCACAAGATATAGATTTCCTCAAGAGGTATTTTTATGCCTCCAGCCCCTCATCCTCGATAAGCTCTGTGCCATCCGCGGCCGATGTGGCCAGAAAATCACACCTCTCGTTCTGCTCATGTCCGTCATGGCCTTTGACCCAGATAAATTTCACCTGATGAGGCTCCTTTGCCTTCAGAAGCCGTTTCCAGAGATCCACATTTTTCACGGGTCCAGAGCTTCCCCTCCAGTTCTTTTTCAGCCATCCCTCCACCCAGTGCTTATTAAAGGCGTCCGTCACATATTTCGAATCCGAATACACCTCCACCTGGCAGGGGCGGTTTAATGCCTCCAGTCCCACAATCACAGCCATAAGCTCCATCCGGTTGTTCGTCGTCCGTTTATATCCCTGGCTGTACTCCCGCACATGGAGCTGTCCTTTCGCGTCCTCACAGGTCAGAATTACTCCGTAGCCTCCCGGACCGTCCGGATTTCCTCTGGCTGCCCCGTCTGTATAAATTTTTACAAGCATACTTATAAACCTCCAAGCGCTTCTTTTCTGACTTTTCTTTCTGCTCCGTCCGGGATTCTGAAGCGCCGCAAAGTCCTGCGGCTTCCCGGTCCGGATTCTGCGGATCAGAAAAGGGGGACACACCAGCCGGTGTGTCCCCCTTTGATGTTCTATCCTATTTTACCTGATAGCCTTCAGGAATGCAACCTGTCTTCCGCCCTTTACAGCAGCGCCAGCAGAACAAAATTCAGCACAAACAGGAAGGTGCATACCCAGAGAATCGGATGAATCTCTTTTGTCTCCTTCTTGCAGATCTTTACGATACAGTAGAAAATGAAGCCTGTGGCAATACCATAGGAAATACTGTAGCACAGAGCCATCACAAAGCCTGCAAAGAATGCCGGAATCGCCTCGCTGAGATCTTCCCAGTTAATCTCTCTGAAGGAAGAAGTCATCATGATACCTACCGCCACAAGAGCAGGAGCAGTCGCCGCGAAGGGAACCGCGCTTACAAAGGTGGCAAGGAAGGCAGAAAGCGCAAAACAGATAGCTACTACTACAGAGGTAAGACCGGTGCGTCCTCCCGCTCCGATACCGGAAGCGCTCTCCACGAAGGTTGTAGTGTTGGAAGTTCCGAACAGAGCTCCGATGGAAGTAGCTGTCGCATCCGCGAACAGAGCCTTGTCCAGTCTGGATTTGAAGCCTGCGCTGTTCTCCATCATCTCCTCATCCTCAGCGCTGAAGATACCGCTGCGGCGTCCGGTTCCGATAAAGGTTCCGATGGTGTCAAAGGTATCTGTGATGCTGAATGAGAAAATCGTGATCAGCACCAGCGGAATTTTGGCCGGATCAGAAAACAGGGTTCCGATGCCGCCTTCCTTGAAAATGGCAAGGAATGTGGTCGGCAGAGCCGCGCATGCCTCAGAAAAGCTTGTGGTATCCTGGGGAGATGTTACTCCAAAGGGAATACCAATCAGGGTAGTCGCAATAATCGCAATCAGGATTGCTCCCTTTACGTTGCATACAAGAAGCACAATCGTCAGAATCAGGCCAATGATAAATACCCAGAATGCCGGCTGATTCAGTGTAGCCAAAGCGGGAACGCCGCTGTCAAAAGTGATGATTCCCACGTTCAGAAGTCCGATATACGCTACAAAGATACCGATACCGCCGCCGATTGCGTTCTGCAGACCTGTCGGAATCGATTTGATAATGTATTTCCGAACCTTTGTCACAGTGATCAGGATATTTACCACACCGCAGATGAATACCATGGACAGCGCCTGCTGCCAGGTAAACCCAAGTCCGAAGCATACGGTATAAACAAAGAACGCGTTCAGGCCCATACCGGGTGCCTGCGCGTAGGGAACGTTCGCCACCAGACCCATAACCAGGGTTCCAATGATAGAAGCAATGATCGTAGCAAGGAACACAGCTCCCCACTCCATGCCGGACTGGGACAGAATGCTGGGATTGACCACAATGATGTAGGACATCGCAAAGAATGTGGTGAGTCCCGCCATAATCTCAGTGGAAACAGACGTGCCGTTCTCTTTGAGTTTGAAGAATTTCTCCATTACATAACCCTCCTAGTTTTCTCGCCCCTTTCGGGGATTTGCAGGTTGTCCGATCTGCCGCGGAATTCAAAACTTTACACAGCTTCAAATTCTTCCGGCGATCAGAAATACCCTTCTATGGTAGCACAGAATCTGAGAAAAGTCCATGTAATGGAACCGATTTTCACTCTTTCGGATTTCCTATAAATACTCATTAGTTATTCTTATAAATATCCGTACCCTCAGTTGCCAAGGACACACACGCCTTTTGTCAACTGAGGGTAGCGTCGGTGTACAAGGGGCAATACGCCTCAGCCCTGTAAATTCGCCTGTTTTCTGCGTTATCCTCAGTTAGGGCGTACGCGGAGTGAAAGTAACGTAGCAGGGGCGCAAATTCAGCCATTTTTGACCGTATTGTCCCTTGGTACACCGACGCTACCAATTCTCTTGTCTTATGTTCCCTCTTATCTTTCTTCTTAATTTCCTGTTTAAATTCCGGCCTTTTCTCTGAATTGTCCGATGTTTTCCGCTTTTGCCGCCAGCTTCAGCCAGCTCTTCAGCTTTTCCAAATCTGTTGTTTCCTGAATCGTCCTGCAGAGCTCTTCCGGAGCGGTCCCCAGTTCGGAAAGAAGCTCCAGGATATCTTCCGCTTTTCCTTCTGCTTTGCTTATCCTTCTGGTCTCCTGTACATCATACGCTTCAAAACTGTCAAACAGCATCTGAAATTCGCCTCCTTTGATCTGATCCGTGAACTGCTCCACTTCCCTGCGGGGCACATTCAGGCGGTAAAGAAAGACTGCTATGATTTTCCCGATCAGCTCCAGCAGATACTGCGGCGTCTTTTCCGAAAGTTCTTCAAAATACTCTGCCGGAATCTCCTTCAAGGTTTTGAAATCCCCGGAATTTCGCAGCTTGTTGATAAGCATAATCAGCGACAGCTCGTCTTTCTTTTCTATCAGTTCCCCATTCGTATAAGAAGCTATCGGCACTACAAGATACTCAAAATCAGGGATGTACTTTCCCAGGACCTCATTCAGGTATACCCTCTCTTTAAAATGCCTTACTGCCGTCCACTGGCTCGTCCCTTCATAGTATACGATGGGAATAATCGGCGGATACCTGAATTCTTTTGTCCTGGTAATGCCCGGCCTCTTCTTTTCCTCTTCTCTTTCGTAATCCGTCAGCACCATGACCATGT
>ERZ1643250.618-NODE-618-length-36418-cov-7.308775_pt1 | contig 36418 bp, 42 predicted proteins | sample MGYA00579262_ERZ1643250 | MGnify/ENA primary metagenome ERZ1643250 (study PRJEB29033, sample SAMEA4952265) | chicken gut metagenome | biome: Broiler Chicken; feature: Gastrointestinal Tract; material: Caecum | place: Ireland | collected 2018 | study: Broiler...
TATAGATAAATAAAGAGAAAAATGGGTAGAAGTTGCAAAAACTTTGCACACTACCAATACTTAAAAGGGGGTATCGTTATGGAAAAGTTATTAACGTTTGTTGTACCTGTTTATAATACAGAAAAATATGTTATTCGTGCTTTATCTAGCATGATTAGTAATGAAGCGAATGTTGTTGTAGTTGATGATGGTTCAAAAGATAATTCTTTGTCTGTAATAAAAGAATTTACCAAAACTAAACCTAATTTTACCGTAATCCATACCGAAAATAGAGGAGCTATGGCTGCTAGAAGAGAAGGGCTAAAATATGTAGAAACGGAGTACTTTGCTCTAGTGGATAGTGATGATATTATCAATACAGATGCTTATATAAAATTAGCTAAAAAATTAAAAGAAGTTAGATATACAGTTGGTGTCGGAAGATCTAGTGTAACATTACCAAATTCTAATATTCCTTTCCACAGTAAGAAATGGAAAAAAGAAGAGTTAGACTTTTTAATCAATAAGAAAGATTTTAGTAATACTTCTTGTACATTTTGGAGTAAAATATTCCATTCTAGTTGTATCCCATATTTTATGGCAGATAGTAAACAATTAGTATATGAAGATATGGAGTTTGTTTATTATGCGTTAGCTAAAGAAAGATTCATGTTCCATACAAATGATATTCTATATCAATATTGTATGCGTGGGTCTTTACAAGGTAGTACATCTTCAAATGGCTTATCTATGCTTAGTGATAAAGGATTAAGAGGCATTCTTGGAGCATCAGCATCTATGCAAAATAAATTTCAAAAAGATAACTTATATCTAGAATATCATAATGAATTAGATGCTATAACAATTAAATTAATATATCAAAGAATATATTCTCTGTTAACTAATCCAAATATTAAAAACAAAAAGGAAATGGCTACATACATTCTCAATATATTAAGTAGTTACTTACCAAATTGGCAAGAGAACAAATACTTTAAAGAGGGGTTTAAAGGTAGTGAATTAAATGATTATTTATTCTATTTACTTGCTAGTAATATTCTAAAAATATTAAGAATAAATATTTATACTGAACCTACAAAAGACTACCAAACATTATTAGATGAATATAATGAAAAATTAGTGTTAAAAAAATAACTAGTAGTTGTATAATTACTAGTTTTTTGTTATGATGTTAAGGGAGATTTATGTATGAAATTAGAAATTTTAAATTTAAAAAAGACTTTTGGAAATAAAGAAGTATTAAAAGGAATTAATTTTACCTTTGAAAGTGGTAAAATTTATGGCTTATTGGGAAGAAATGGAGCAGGGAAAACAACATTTTTTAACTGTTTAAATGACGATATAAAAGCAGAAGAAGGAGAGTTTAATATAACTTATGAAGATCATACAAGACCTTTATCAATTGAAGATATTGGTTATGTTTTATCTACACCTACTGTTCCAGAATTTTTAACAGGAAGAGAATTTCTAAAATTCTTTTTAGAAATCAATGAAGGAAAATTAAAAGAAGTAAAAGAGATAGATGAATATTTTGACTTCATGAAGATAGATAAAGAAGATAGAGACAAACTATTAAAAGATTATTCTCATGGAATGAAAAATAAAATGCAAATGTTAATTAATATCATTGCTAATCCTAATATACTTTTGTTAGATGAACCACTAACTAGTTTGGATGTAGTTGTCGCAGAAGAAATGAAAGATATGCTAAGAAGCATTAAAGAAAATCATATTATTATTTTTTCTACTCATATTATGGATCTAGCACTAAGTTTATGTGATGAAATTGTAATACTTAAAGGAGGAAATTTAACATTAATTGATGATTTATTAAAAGGAAAAGAATTACAACAAAAAATATTAGAAATTTTAAAAGAGGAGGAATAAAATGATACATACTTTTATTACTTCTTTTCGACTTAGGAATACATATAAAGTAAATACATTTATTTATGCTTTAAAAAGTGTACCTGGTCTAAGAAAGTTATTGCCAGATAAACTATATCAAAACAGGGGATTAAAAATAATAGGAAATATTATCAGTATATTATTAGAAATAGTAAATATTTTTCTTGGTAAATTCCTTTATATATTTTTAATGATTTTTAGTATGATGAGCATATATAAAACAAATCCCTCAGCAACATTTTTACACATTTTAATTTTTTTAACAATTATAGGTGCTCTTATGAATACATATATGTTTAATCCTACAAAAGATAAATATTATGCCATGTTTATCATGAGAATGGATGCTAAAAAATATGCATTAAGCGATTATTTTTATGCAATTTTAAAAGTAATCATTGGTTTTTTACCATTTACACTTCTTTTTGGCTTATTAACTGGAGTAAATATTTGGCTTTGTTTATTAATTCCTTTATTTGTAGCATCAGCTAAAATATCTATTGCTGCTTACAATCTATATTTATATAATGAAAAAGGAATTGTTATTAATGAAAATAATCCTGTAAAGCACGTTTGGTTACTTATTTTAATATTTTTAGCACTTGCTTATGGCTTACCAGCTTTAAATGTTATAGTTCCACCTATAGTATCACCAATCATCATGATTCTTACAATTTTAATCAGTATTGTAGCGATAAAATACATTTTTAAGTTTAATAAATACCGTGAAATGTACAAAAAAGTTTTAACAGGAGTAACAGTAAATGTTACAACTAGTGCAAATCAAATAGCTAAAGATACTGTATTAAAACAGATTAGTATTGATAAAAAGTTAACTAGTAATAAAAAAGGTTTTGCTTATTTTAATGATTTATTTATAAAAAGGCACAGTAAATTGCTTTTAAAAAGTGCTAAAAAGGTTGCCATGATAAGTGCTATTGTTATTGGAATAGTTATTCTTATTATTACTATGAATCAAGAATTAAAACAAGAGATAAACAATATAATTATGACATACTTACCATATTTTGTCTTTATTATGTATCTAATTAACAGGGGAGAAAGTATTACCAGAGCAATGTTTATGAATAGTGATCATTCCATGCTTACTTATGCTTTTTATCGTAAACCAACATCAATATTAAACCTATTTAAAGAAAGATTAAAAAGCATAATACTAATTAACTTACTTCCAGCATCAATCATAGGGATTGGTTTATCTTTAATCCTTTATGCTTCTGGTGGAACAGATAATAATTTAAATTATTTAATTATATTTATTTCCATTATAGCCATGAGTATCTTCTTCTCAGTTCATCATTTAGTGATATACTATTTATTACAACCGTATAATATCAATAGTGAAACCAAAAATACCACATACACTATTGTAAATATTTTAACCTATGTTGTATGTTATTACATGATTGATTTAAGATTACCTACGTTTTATTTTGGCCTAGCTACAATAGTTTTTGCATGTTTTTATAGTGTAATATCATTATTATTAATTTATAGGTTAGCTCCAAAAACATTTAAAATTAGAGTTTAAAAAGACATGATAGGAAATAGCTTTATTACTTCATAAATACAGAGTAGGAAAAGCGAATATTAAAAACTTTGATAAAGTCATATTAAAAAGATTTAAAGAATAAAAATTTATTGTCATAAATAAAAAAATATGGTATATTATAAAAGTAAAACAAAAGAAAGACAAGTAATAGCATGATCTTTAATAGAAAGCTTATGGTTGATGGAAATAAGTAAGAAAGTGTTATGAAATCTCCTTTCTAGTGGGACTAATTCTCCCCGGGTAAAACCGTTATATGAATTAAGCAAAGAAAAGGATGGTACCGTCATATTTGACTCCTTTACACCATTCTTTTTTATTTTAGAAAGTAGGAAGAAAAATGATTGATATTAAATTAATAAGAGAAGAAAGAGAACTAGTGCGCGAAAACATTAAAAAGAAGTTTCAAGACGAGAAACTGCCATTGGTTGATGAGATTTATGAATTAGATGTAAAATTTAGAAATGCTAAAAGTGAAGCAGATAATCTTCGGAATGAAAAAAATAAATTAAGTGACCAAATTGGTTCTTTAATGCGAGAAGGAAAGAAAGAAGAAGCATTAGAAATCAAAGAAAGGATAGCATCTATATCTAACCAAATCGCTGACCTGGAAATTCAAGAAGAAAATTTAGAAAAAATAGTTAAAGAAAAAATGATGTTAATTCCCCAAATCATTGATGATTCTGTTCCTATAGGAAAAGATGATTCAGAAAATGCAGAATTAGAAAGATTTGGTGAACCTTTTGTACCTGATTATGAAATACCTTATCATGCTGATATATGCGAAAAATTTAACGGGTTAGATAAAGAAGCAGCAGGAAGAACAAGTGGAAATGGTTTTTATTATTTAATTGGGGATATAGCAAGACTTCATAGTGCAATGCTTGCTTATGCTCGCGATTTCATGATTGATAAAGGCTTTACTTATTGTGTACCACCTTTTATGATTCGTAGCGATGTAGTAAATGGTGTTATGTCTTTTGCCGAAATGGATGCGATGATGTATAAAATAGAAGGCGAAGATTTATTCTTAATTGGAACAAGTGAACACTCTATGATCGGAAGATTTAAAGGGGAAATTATAAAAGAATCAGAATTACCTATAACTCTTACTTCGTATTCTCCATGTTTCCGTAAAGAAGTTGGTGCTCATGGTTTAGAAGAGCGAGGACTATATCGTGTTCATCAATTTGAAAAAGAAGAAATGGTTGTACTATGTAAACCAGAAGATGCTATGGATTGGTACAATAAGATGTGGCAGTATACAGTAGAATTTTTTAGAAGTCTAGATATTCCCGTAAGAACGCTAGAATGCTGTAGTGGCGATCTTGCTGATTTAAAAGTTAAATCATGTGATGTAGAAGCATGGAGTCCAAGACAACAAAAATATTTTGAAGTAGGTTCATGTTCAACTCTAGGAGAGGCTCAAGCAAGACGTTTAGGTATTCGAATGAAAACAGATAAAGGAAATAAATATGTTGCAACACTAAATAATACTGTTTTAGCAACCCCAAGAGGATTAATTGCTTTCCTAGAAAATAATTATCAAAGCAATGGTAGTGTAAAAATTCCTAAAGCTTTACAGCCATATATGGGAGGAAAAGAAGTAATAATACCAAGCAAATAATCTGAGTTTTATTAAAAGCTTTTATTATAGAAGGAATTCTCCTTCTTTTTCTTTTTGAGTAGAAACTAAATTGACTAGAACAAGTAAGTTTGTTACAATTATTTTGAAATGATAAAAAAATGGAAGGGAATAAAAAATTATGATTAAAGCAATTGTCTACAATACAAACACTGAACATACCAAAGAATATGCTCAGCTTTTAAGTGAAGAATTAAAAATACCTGCCTATTCATTAGAAGAAACAAATCATTATTTGAAGAAAGACGATGAAATTATTTATTTAAGCTGGATATGTGCAGGAATTGTAACCAAATTAACTAGAGTTAAGAAGAAATACAAAATAAAATGTATAGGTATGGTTGGGGCTTATCCTAAAAATGATCAATATGTAAAAGAGTTGCAAAAAGCTAACCAATTAACTATACCTAGCTTCTATTTACAAGGAGGGCTCAATTATTCTAAATTAAAAGGAATGAAAAAAATGATTGTTAAATTAGTAGGCAAAACAATACCAAAAGAAAACACTGAATTAAGAAGGCTATTTCAAAACGGGGGAAATTATGTAAGTAAAGAATCTTTAAAAGAATTAATAAAATTCATTAAAAATTATAAAGAAGAAAGAAAAGATAATGAATAACAAAATGATAAGCACTGTCCTATTTCTTTTTGGTTTTATAGAAACCTACTTAATTATGAGTTTTTATATTCCTTCATTAAAAATACTATTAATTGCTCCACCTCTAGAATACTTCTTTAAAAGCATTAGTTCAAGTTGTCTATTTAAAATAATCATATCTTCATTAATTGGATTAAGTCTAAATGGTATTTATATATTAATAAAAAAAAGAAAAGTAAAGATTTATCCAAAAACTCTTTTGCTTGTAATTGTGATATGTCTTTTGTTAATAGTAATAGGAGCGATTTATTCCTCTTTACGTGCCAAATATTTTTAAAAAGAATTGACTAAAAAAGAAAAATGTGGTTAATTATTAATAGGAGAGTGATAGAATGTTAGAAGGAAAAGTAGCCATCATAACAGGTGGAACAAGGGGAATTGGTTTAGCGATTGTAAAAAAATTCTTAGAAAATGGAGCTAAGGTAGCTTTACTAGGATCTAAAGAAGAAAGCGTAACAAATGCATTAAATGAACTAAAAGAACAAGAGGGAAAAGTAATAGGATTTTATCCAGATTTAACAAATATGAGTGAAGTAAAAGAAACTTTCCAAAAAGTTGTAGATAGTTTTGGTAAAATTGATATATTAGTAAATAATGCAGGACTATCTTCTAGTACTAAAATAGAAGAGTATACAATAGAAGAATATGATAAAATAGCAAATGTAAATATGAAAGGCGTATTTGTCTGTTCAAAAGAAGCAGTACCATTTTTAAAAGAAACCAAAGGAAGTATAATTAATATTTCTTCTATGGTAAGCATTTATGGCCAATCTGCAGGATGCGTATATCCAATGAGTAAATTTGCTGTAAATGGATTAACTAAATCTTTATCAAGAGAATTAGCACCATTGGGAATTAGAGTAAATGCTGTAGCTCCTGGGATAACAAAAACAGATATGGTAGCAAGCTTACCAGATGAGATGATCAAACCTTTAATTGCTACAATACCTTTAGGAAGAATTGGCGAGCCAGTTGATATAGCTAATGCTTGTCTATTTTTAGCATCTTCTATGGCTAGTTATGTAACAGGCGAGATTATGCAAGTAGATGGAGGAGCTAGAACTTAAGATTATCACAAGATAATCTTTTTTAAAGAGATGAAGAAAGTAGAAGAAATCTTATATTCTTTATCAAAGTCAAAGTTTAGAAGCAGTTTTCATTTAAAAGAAAAAGATAAAGAATATATAAAACAAAAAGGAATAGATAGAGTAGAAAGCCATGCTTATGATTTTTTAAGAAGTAGACTTGCACCTGCTGTAATACCGAGTGATGGACGACAAACCCCAATGAAGGGTCATCCTGTATTTATAGCAGAGCATGCTACTGCCACTTGTTGTCGTAATTGTTTATATAAATGGTATAAAATCCCTAAAGGAAGAGAATTAACTGAAGAGGAAATAACATTTTTAGTGAGAGTAATTATGGCGTGGATCAAAAAAGAACTAGATAATAAATAATGAACATGTTATAATGTTTCTATAAAAGCGATAAAAAGGGATATTTTAAAGAGGAGGAAAATAAATGATTTGTACAAGTAGTCATAATAATTGGCAATCAGATAAGTACACAACTTATGCTATCTCTGGTAATCGCGGTAAAAATGCTAGTTATCATGGAAAATGCTATCCCAAGCTAGCGCCAAAACTATCTTTTTGGAAAATATGGCATGATAATATTGGTAAAATTCCAGAAGAGGAAAATAATAGATATTATGTTCAAGAATATTGGAATCAAGTATTATCAAAATTAGATCCTGAACAGGTTTATAAAGAACTTGATAACTCTATATTACTTTGTTATGAGGCAAACACCGAATTTTGTCATAGACATATTGTTGCCGCATGGTTTGAAATATTATTAGGAGTAGAAGTTCCTGAGGCCAAAGCAAAGGATTATGAAATTGAATACCATATAGACAGACCAGAATACATTAAAGAGTATCTAGAAGAAGCTATGAGAACGAATAGAAACATGCGTGGTTTTACTTCTTTAAGAGCATTATATTTATTTGAAAAAGGAGAAAAACTTGAATTACTAGCAGATGAATTAGAAAGTAAAACTAAAGAATGCTATGACAATTACAGACAAGCTGCTTGTTTTTTGAGATGTGATGCTGACCAAGCAGAAGATGAGTATAGAAAATTAACCCGTTAACTGAAACGGGTTTTTAATTTAATATAAAAAAGAACCAAAAAATAAAGAAAAGGAATAGTATTTATCTTTGTTATTTAGTATAATTAATTTTGAGGTGAAACAATGTTAAAAGTAGACAACATTAAAAAGAAATTTACAAAACTAACCAAGAAAAAAGAGCATATTGAATTTTATGCTAATAATGGAATTAGCCTAGAAGCAAATGATAGAGAAATTATTGGCATTTTAGGTCCAAATGGTGCTGGTAAGACAACACTTTTGCGTATTATCGCGGGTATACTAGAACCAACTAGTGGTAGTGTATCTTTTGATGGGCTAAACTATCAAGATAATGAAACAGAAATTAAAAAAAATATTGCTTATTTATCAGGAAATACAAAAATATATAATACCTTAAGTTCCTATGAGTTACTACACATGTGCGCGGATATTTATGGCGTAGAGAAAAAGGATATTGAACCAAGAATTATGGAAATTGCCAAAATATTAAATATGGAATCTTTTTTATACAACCGTATAGGTTCCTTATCTACTGGTCAAACCCAAAGAGTAAACATTGCTAGATGTTTAATTCATAATCCTAAATATTACATTTTAGATGAAGCAACAAGTGGACTTGATATTATTTCTAGTGAGATTATTTTAAGATTCATTAAAGAAGAAAAGAAGAAAGGGAAGACCATTTTATATTCTACCCATTATATGGAAGAAGCTGAAAATATATGCGATAGAGTAATCATGATAAATAAAGGGTGTATTATCGCTGAAGGTACTCCTGATAATATCAAAAAGGATACTGGGACAACAAATTTAAGAGATGCATTCTTTAAACTAATAGAGGGGGATAACCATGAAGAATAATATTTTAAATATATTAAAAAAAGAATTAAGAGAAATGTTTAGAGATAAAAAATCTTTATGTATGATGTTAATTATACCGATTTTTATTCCCCTACTTGTAATTGGTATGTCAGCTTTATTTGAAAGTCAGATGAACATGCCTATAACAGAATATAATACCATTGGCTTTGACTATGAATTAAATGAAGTAGAAGAAAGTATTATAGAAAGTTTAGAAATTAATGCTGTTGTGGATACGAAAGAAAATCTAGAAGAGAAATTTAATAATGGCGAAATAGCTTTATTCATTACTAAAGAAAATAATGTCTATACAATAAATGGTGATGATACAGATACAGCGACATATGCTACTAACTTAGCAGAAGGCTACTTTAATGCTTATAAAGAATATTTACAAACGGATTATTTAGCCAATAATAATGTCAATCCTGAAGACGTATTAAATATCATTGTTTTAGAAGAAAATATATCTGTTGAAGAAAATTTCTTTTCAAGTTATGTCATGAACTATGCCTTTTTATTTATCATTATGGCGATAACGGTATCAGCAACATATCCAGCAACCGATGCAACTGCTGGTGAAAAAGAAAGAGGAACATTAGAAACTTTACTTACCTTTCCAATTAAAAGTAAAGATATCATTATTGGTAAATTCTTAAGTGTTTCTCTATCTTCAATGATTACAGGACTATTAAGTTTAATACTGGCTATTCTATCTTTAAAAATTGCGAATAACATGTTTAGTATCTATGAAGAAGTAAATTTAATGTTACCCGCATCTAGCTTAATCTTTGCTATCATTGTAATTATCGCTTATTCCTTCTTAATTAGTGGTTTATGCATAGCCATCGCTTCTTCATCAAAAACATTTAAGGAAGCTCAAAGCGCTTTAACCCCATTAACATTCATTTCTTTCTTTCCTGGAATGATTGCTTTTATGATTGGAATTACGACAACCAATCTATTCGCTTTAATTCCTTTCCTAAATTACACCTTGATATTCACAGATATAACTAACGGAACAATTAATTATGTTCATATCTTACTCATGCTTTTATCGACGATAATAATCATTGCCATTGTCTTAAAAGTAATTATCAAACAATATAAAAGTGAAAGAGTGCTATTTGGTTAATGATTGAGGGCAAAGTATATTTTGAAGATGAACTTGTACAAGTAAAAGTAATAAGAAAAAACAATAAAAATATTTATTTTCGCTTTGATCAAGATAATAATTTAATTGTAACAGTACCTAGGCGGATTAGTACCAAAAAAGTTTTTAGTTTAATTGAAGAAAACAAAAAATCTTTAGAAAGAATGTGGACACGTAGTAAGAAAAAACAAGACAAAGAAGATGAAGTAAGACTACTTGGGTTAAAATATGATTTAGTAATAGATGATAGTTATAAAGAAGTAACTTTTGATGAAGGAATAATTTATACAAGTAGTAAATCTGTACTAGATAAATATATAAATAATTTTACTAAGAAAGTATTCATAGAAGAGATTAACAAAATATTAGCAATTATGCCAAATATCCCAGAGTTCACATTAAAAATACGAAAAATGAAATCTAGGTGGGGCGTGTGTAATTATGTCAAAAAGACAGTAACTTTAAATTCAGAATTAATCAAATATGAAAGAGAGATTATTGATTATGTTATTGTCCATGAATTTAGTCATTTTACTCATCACAATCATAGTAGTGCTTTTTGGAACTATGTAGGGAATTTTTATCCAGAGTATAAAAAAGCTAGGAAGGAGTTAAGAGAAGAATGAACATAGAATCAGTAAATAATAGCAAAGTAAAAGAATGGTCTAAATTAAAGATAAAAAAATATCGTGATGAGACGGGTTTGTTTTTAGTTGAAGGAGATCATATACTCTCTCAAGCGATGGTTAAAAGAAGTATTAGGGAAGTAATTTCTGTTGATAAAACCATGGAAATACCAGGTATACCTTTTTATTTAGTGACAGATCCTATTATGAAAAAGTTATCTAATCAAGTTAGTGGCACTAAAGTGATTGGTGTATGTAAAAAATTAACAGAAAGAGAAATCATGGGGAATGTATGCTTATTAGATAATATCCAAGATCCTGGAAATTTAGGTACTATTATAAGAAGTGCTGTAGCATTTAACATCGATACCATTATTTTAAGCAATGATTCTGTCGATTTATACAATGATAAAGTTATCCGTTCAAGTGAAGGTATGCTTTTTGATTTAAATATTATTCGTGCTGATTTAAAAGAACAAATAAGTAGATTAAAAGAAAAGGGGTATAAAATCTATGGAACAGATGTATTAAGTGGTACAAATTTAAAAGACATGAAATTTAGTAAAAAAACAGCGATAATTATAGGAAATGAAGGCAAAGGAATGAAAGAGGAATTAAAAAGTATTTGTGATGGACTGATTCATATAGAGATTAATTGTGAAAGTTTAAATGCATCTGTAGCAGCCAGTATATGTTTTTATGAGGTGGCAAAATGAAACCAATGAAATTAACAGAAGAAAAAGCAAATAATAAAATCAGAGAATATCTTCTAAAACAAACAGACTGTGGAGAAGAAATGCAAATATTTACTAATATTACTAATGGAAAAATAACTCATTATTATGTTTATGAAGAAATATTTCATCATACTGAAAAAGTAAAAAGATTTTCAATCTTAAGTTTTACCGATTATATTCGCTTATTAAAAAGTGCTTTACAAGAAAAAGGATATGAAGTATATTTCATTAACCCAATAATAAGAGAGGATATAAGATATGAAATTCATTTTCGAGTATATGATTTAGGTAACTCAAGAAAACGGGTGAGAAGATGAACCTAATTTATGTAGGAAAAATTGTCAATACTCATGGAATCAAAGGAGAAGTCCGTTTATTAAGCAATTTTGAAGAAAAAGACTTAGTATTTAAAAAAGATTTTAAAGTTTATGTTGGGGATGAAAGGAAAGAATTGATCATTAATTCTTATCGCCCTCATAAAGAGTTTGATATGTTAACTTTTAGAGGTATTGAAGATATCAATCAAGTCTTAAAATATAAAGGGAAGAAAGTGTATATTGATAAAGAAGATTTGCATTTAAAAGAAGATGAGTACTTATTAGAAGATTTAATTGGGATGGAGATAATATTTGATGGAGAAGTCTTAGGAGTAGTAAAAGATATTTATGAAGCTCCTCAAGGTAAATTGTTATATATAACATTTGCAAAAAATTATTATATACCTTATAATAATTATTATATAAAAGAAATTGATACAAAGAAAAAAGAAATACACGCAGAAAATATTAAGGGACTGATTTTATAATGAGAATAGATATTTTAACATTATTTCCAAATATGTTTGATGGTTTTATTCATGAAAGTATTATTAAAAGAGCGATAGAAAGAGGATTAATTGAAATAAACTTGATTAATATTCGGGATTTTACTCTCCTAAAAAACGGCCAAGTTGACGATACTCCCTATGGTGGAGGATCTGGCATGGTATTAATGTGTGAACCTGTAGTAAGAGCAATAGAATCAGTAAAAACAGATGATGCCAAAGTGTATTTAATGTCACCTCAAGGTAAAGTTTTTAATGATTTTCTAGCAGGAACTCTCTACGAAAGTACTAAACATTTAATTTTAGTATGTGGACATTATGAAGGTTTTGATGAGCGAATAAAAAATTTTGTTGATGGAGAAATAAGTATAGGAGATTACATCTTAACTGGAGGGGAAATTCCTGCTATGGCAATCACCGATTGTATAGCAAGATTTATTCCAGGTGTAATTGATAGTGAATCTTTCCAAAATGAATCATTCAAAGATAATTTATTAGATTATCCAGTATACACTAAACCAAGAGAGTTTAGAGGATTAAAAGTACCAGATGTTTTACTAAGTGGAGATCATAAAAAAATAGATGAATACCGTAAAAGCGAACAGATAAGAATAACTAAAGAAAAAAGACCAGATTTATTAAAGTAGGTGAGTAAAATGAGTTATATGATAAAGAAATTAGAAAGCACTTATGAATTAACAAAATTTAATTATCAAATAGAGGGTTTTTCCTATCCCATCAAACAAAACAAAAGAGGAAATTTAAAAATAAAAGAATTAATTATTGTTAATCCTGAAATTATTTCCAATTTAATTTCTCATAATTTTAATAAGAAATATCAAAAAATAGTAGAATATTTCTTTAATAATAGTGATGTTGATGATGATAATGCAGGAACAAATTTAATGATAGCCTTAGATGAAGTAGCTCGTCTTCGCACCATTATTATTAATAAATATAAACGTTTCTTAAAAAAGAAAAAGGAAGAAGAGCTATTAAAGAAATTAAAACTATTAGAAAATGAATTACGTGTAAAAATAATTGATTTTAAACTCATAAAAGAACAAGAACTTACTCATAATAATATTGAAGAGAAAAGCAAAAGTAGATAATTTACTCTTGCAAAATACATAAAAATAAGTTATAATGTTTAACAGCTAGTAGTTATGACTCCGTAGCTCAGCTGGATAGAGCAATCGCCTTCTAAGCGATCGGTCGAGTGTTCGAATCACTCCGGAGTCACCACTTAGTTTATTAAGTCCATACGGACTTTTTTATTTTGCACTAAAATCGAACAATTACTAAAATAGATAAATTTAGCACCCATTTTAGTCACCACTTTTTAAAATTTACAAAAAACAAAAAGAAGAATATATAAAAATACTAGCTTTTTAAAGTGAACAAATGTATAATGATAAATAAGGAAGAGGTGTTAATATGGAACAAACATCTTTATTTGATCTACCTACGAATGAACCATTAGCAAGTCGTATGCGTCCGCGGAATCTGCGTGAATTTGTTGGTCAAAGTCATTTAATTGGTGAAAATAAATTGTTAAGAAAAATGATAGAAAGTGATCATATTTCTTCCATGATTTTTTGGGGACCGCCAGGAGTAGGAAAAACAACATTAGCACGTATTATTGCTCATGAAACTAAGTCAAAATTCATTAATTTTTCTGCCGTTACCTCAGGGATCAAAGAGATTAAAACTGTAATGGAAGAAGCTGATGAAAACAAAAGATTAGGAATAAAAACAATTGTTTTTGTCGATGAAATTCATCGCTTTAATAAAGCTCAACAAGATGCTTTCTTGCCATTTGTAGAGAAGGGTTCAATTGTTTTAATTGGCGCCACAACAGAAAATCCTTCATTTGAAATTAATAACGCTTTATTATCTAGATGTCGTGTTTTTGTTTTAAAAGAGCTATCTACGGAAGATATATTAAGTCTTTTAAAAAGAACGATTGCTGATCAAAGAGGATTTGGTAATTTAAAAATAAATATAACAGAAGAAAAACTAAAAATAATTGCTAATTTTGCTAGTGGTGATGCCAGGTCTGCTCTAACTACATTAGATATTATAGTTACAAATGGAACAACTAATGAAGATGGCACAGTCACTATTACTGATGAAAATATAGAAGAGTGTTTAACAAAAAAGACTTTATTATACGATAAGAATGGCGAAGAACACTATAATATTATTTCTGCACTTCATAAATCGATGCGTAATAGTGATCCAGATGCAGCAGTATATTGGTTAGCACGTATGTTAGAAGCAGGAGAAGATCCTTTATACATAGCAAGAAGAATTGCTAGATTTGCATCAGAAGATATAGGTCTAGCGGATACCAATGCTCTAAATGTAGCGATTAATGTGTATCAGGCTTGCCATTTTATCGGTATGCCTGAATGTAATGTTCACTTAGCAGAAGCAGTAATCTATATGTCATTAGCTCCTAAGTCAAATGCCTGTGATGTAGCATACCTTCTAGCAAGTGGCGATGCCAAAAAAATGCTAGCTGAACCAGTTCCTCTAAATATTAGAAATGCTCCAACTAAGTTAATGAAAGACTTAAACTATGGCGCAGGGTATCAATACGCTCATGATTATGAAAATAAACTCACCGCTATGGATTGCCTGCCACCATCACTCCTTGAAAAAACATATTATCAACCAACTACTCAAGGAAACGAAAAAAGATTTAAAGAACGTTTAACCCAAATAAAAGAATGGAAGAAAGTTCACAAACAGAAAAAGAATTAAATTGTGATAAAATATAGATTCCCTATAGGAAAAATGTTATAATAAAAAAGAAGAAGTAGGAGAGTAGTAAATGAAGAATGAATTAAATTACCCAATTAAATATGCAGTATTAGGGATAAAAGAACAAGAGGATGAAATAGTTGCTTACATAGCTGAAAAAGTATATGTAATTAGTGAAAAAGTAGAATATTTTAAAGATGGAACAAGTAAGAAAAAGTATCAAGTAGTATTCCCATTTAAAAACAGAAAAGATTATAAAACAGGTGGAGTAACTCCAGAATTTACACATTATAATCAGTGTTATAATAGCGATATTATTGATGATCTTTATGATTCATATGAAGAAGCCAAAAGTATATCCAGTACTCTGAATAAAAAATTACGTGAAGATTCTTTAGTTGGTATTGATAGAACTATAAAGGGTTGGCCAGAAAAAATAATGAGTAAGCAAAGAATATTTGATCAAAAACTAGCCATATATGAAGATTTGGAATTAGCCATAGCTTCTTTAGAAATAGGTATGCTTATAAGCGAAGAACCAGTTCTTTCAAATTCTAGTTTATCTAGATAGAAGAAACTAGTTCTTTTATTTTGCATATATTAAATTAGTTAGGTACTTGACTTTTATAAAAAAAGAGAGTATATTTGTTAGGTAGCTAACTAAAAAGGAGAGAAAAAATGAAATCTAATGTAATTGAAGAGATAAAAAAACTAGATGTCAAAATTGCTAAAAGACTATTTAAAGAAGCAAAAAGTCAAGATATTAAAAGACCGCCAAGTCCATTGCAAGCGCGAATACTAAAATATATTTTAGCACATAAAGAAGAGGTTATATGTCAAAAGAATTTAGAAGATTACTTAAAAGTGAGTAAAGCAACCATTTCTGAAGTATTACTAACTATGGAAAAAAGTGAAATTATAAAAAGAGTGAGTATTCCCGAAGATGCCCGTGCTAAGAGAATAATGTTAACCAACACTAGTTTAGAAAGACTTCAAGAATTAGAAAAGAATTTCCAAGCAATTAATGAAAAGTTAATTGAAGGAATATCTGAAAGTGAGTTAGCACAATTTTTAAATATTTTAAACAAAATGCAGAAGAATATGAAAGAGGAAGGAGAAGAAAATGTTTAAATTATTAAAAAACTTAACTAAAAAAGATTATGCCCTAATTATTGTAAGTACACTTTTAATAATTTTTCAAGTATGGTTAGATTTAAAATTGCCTGATTATATGGCTAATATAACTGCCATTATTCAAAGTGGAACAGATTCTTTAAGTGGGATTTTAAAAAATGGTGGTTATATGCTTTTATGTGCAGGAGGAAGTTTAGCATCAGCAATTATAGTTGGGTACATTACCTCTATGATTTCTGCTAAGTTTTCATCAAACATAAGAAAAAAAATATATAATCAAGTAGAGAGCTTTGGTATGGAAGAGATAAAAAAATTCTCAACTAGCAGTCTAATTACGCGTACAACCAATGATATAACCAACGTTCAAATGTTACTTTCTATGGGACTACAATTATTAATCAAAGCACCAATCACCGCCATATGGGCTATATTTAAAATATTAAACAAAGGATGGGAATGGAGTCTCATTACAGGAATAGCAGTATTCATCTTACTATTTATGGTTGTATTATTAATGATTTTAGTTATTCCTAAATTTAAAAAAGTTCAAAAATTAATTGATAAAATCAATAATACGACAAGAGAACAATTAACAGGAATCCGTGTTGTAAGAGCTTTTAATGCTGAAGAGTATCAAGAAGAAAAGTTTGATGAAGGAAATAGAGAATTAACTAAAATCCAAATGTTTAATCAACGCATGATGAGTATTATGTCACCGATTATGTACTTAATTATGAACCTGCTTACTTTAGGAATTTATTTTATTGGAGCAACGCTAATTAATAATGCTGGAATGCTTGATAAAATAGAAATATTTAGTAACATGGTTGTCTTTTCAAGTTATGCAATGCAAGTAATAATGGCTTTCTTAATGTTATCTATGATCTTTATTATGTATCCAAGAGCAAGCGTATCAGCAGCTAGAATCAATGAAGTATTAGATACAATCCCATCTATTAAAGAAGGCAGTCATAACGGAAAAACAAATACAATTGGTAAAGTAGAATTTAAAAATGTATCATTTAAATATCCCGATGGAGAAGAATATGTCTTAAAAAACATTTCATTTGTAGCAAACAAGGGAGATACTGTAGCTTTTATTGGTTCAACTGGTTCTGGTAAATCAACATTAGTTAATCTTTTACTTCGTTTTTATGATGTAACAGAGGGACAAATTTTAATTGATGACATTGATATAAAGGAATATAAGTTAGAGGAATTGTATAATAAATTTGGTTATGTTCCCCAAAAAGCAATTATGTTTAGAGGATCTATTAGTGAAAATGTAGGCTATGGAGATAATGGCAAGAAAGATACTAGCGAGAAGAAAATTGAAGAAGCAATTAAAGTAGCTCAAGCTGAAGAATTTGTAAGTAAATTAAATGGTAAATATGACTATCAAATAGCAAGAGGAGGAACTAATCTTTCTGGTGGACAAAAACAGCGAATTTCTATCGCTAGAGCTATAGCACGTGATCCAGAAATCTTCATTTTTGATGATTGTTTTAGTGCTCTAGACTATAAAACAGATTACTTATTAAGACATGAATTAAATGAATATACTAAGGATGCAACAAGTCTTATTGTTGCTCAAAGAATTGGTACAATAAAAAATGCCGACTTAATTTTAGTTTTGGATAGTGGAGATTGTATTGGTAAAGGTACTCATAAAGAACTATTAAAAACGTGTAAAGTATACCAAGAAATTGCTTATTCACAAATCTCAAAGGAGGAACTAGATAATGAATAATAAACGTGGCAGCGCAGAAAAACCTAAAGATTTAGTCTTAGGTACTAAAAAATTAATGCAATATTTACACCGTTTTATGCCAGCTATAATTATTGCTTTTATAGTATCCGCTCTCGGTTCAGTTTTATCTATAATTGGACCAAATAAATTATCTGAATTAACGGATATTATTACAGAAGGATTATTAACAGGAATTGATTTAACTGCTGTAGCAAACATTGCGTTATTCTTATTAATTCTTTATTTATTTAGTGCTCTATTTAATTTTATCTCTGGCTTTATCATGGCAACAGTAGCCAATAAATTTGCAAGAGAATTAAGAGAAAAAATATCAAAAAAGATTAACCGTTTACCTCTTAAATATTTTGATGAGCATAGTTACGGGGATATTTTATCCCGTGTAACAAATGATATTGATACAATTGGTCAATCAATGAACCAAAGCCTAGCATCTTTAATTGGAGCAATAACACTATTTATTGGTACAATTATTATGATGTTTGTTACAAACTGGGTAATGGCTCTAACAGCCATTATAGCATCCTTAATTGGTTTTGCTTTTATGTTTATCATAATGATAAAATCTCAAAAATATTTTGATCTAAGACAGACAGAGTTAGGAAAATTGAATGACCATATTGAAGAGGTTTATTCTTCTTTAAATGTAGTGAAAGCTTATAATGGAGCAACTGATGCAGAAAAAGAATTTAATCGCTTAGATAATGCAGTATATGTTGCAAATTTAAAGAGTCAATTTTTATCAGGACTTATGCAGCCAATTATGAGTTTCATTGGTAACTTTGGCTATCTAGCTGTCTGTATAGTTGGAGCAATGCTAGCAATTAATGGCCATATAACATTTGGTGTAATTGTCGCTTTTATGATTTATGTTAGATTATTTACAAACCCACTTACCCAAATTGCTCAAGGAATAACTAGTATGCAAAGTACTGTCGCAGCAAGTGAAAGAGTATTTGAATTTTTAGAAAGTGAAGAAATGAAGAAAGAAGAGCCAAAAGTACATCTTGATAAATCAAAAGTAAAAGGAAACATTACATTTAATCATGTTAAATTTGGCTATAATAAAAACAAAATGATTATTAAAGATTTCTCATTAGATGTTAAATCTGGAGAAAAAATAGCTATAGTTGGCCCAACAGGAGCAGGTAAGACAACTTTAGTTAATTTACTTATGAAATTCTATGATATCAATGATGGAGATATTTTAATTGATGGAGTTTCTACGAAGGATCTAACTAGAGAAAACATACACGATTTATTTATCATGGTTTTACAAGATACATGGCTATTTAATGGTACAATTAGAGAGAATATAATTTATAATAAAGAAAAAGTTAGTGATGAAGAAGTAGTCGCATCACTAAAAACAGTAGGGGTAGATCATTTTGTTAAGTCTCTTCCAGGAGGACTTAATTATGAAATAAATGACTCTGAAAGTATTTCTGCAGGTCAAAAACAACTTCTTACCATTGCTCGTGGTATGATTAAAGATGCTCCATTCTTAATCTTGGATGAAGCAACAAGTAGTGTAGATACCCGTACTGAAGAATTAGTTCAACAAGCAATGGATAAATTAACCGAAGGAAGAACATCATTTATTATTGCCCACCGTCTATCTACGATTAAAAATGCTGATAAAATTCTAGTGATGAAAGAGGGAAATATTGTAGAACAGGGAACACATGAAGAATTATTAAAGAAAAATGGAGCATATGCAGATCTATATAATTCCCAATTTCAAAATTAAAGCTTTGTTATAATTTTCAACTATAAATAAAAGATTGTAGGAAAACATTTTCTACAATCTTTATTTATTGGACATTTTCAATTTCTTCTTTGGATAGTCCAGTTGCTTTTGTAATATCAGTAATAGACATATTCATCATAAGAAGATTCTTCGCAGTTTGAAGAAGTTTTTGGTGACCTTTTTCGATACCAGCTTTCCGTCCTTTTTCTTCGGCATAATATTCAATATCGGTTATTTTATCAAACTCATCTTGAAGCTCTTCATCATTTAAGAAATCTTCCATGAGTCTTACTGCACTTTCCATTACTTCATCCTCCTTTGCAACATCTTGTAATTCCTTCATATCTTTAGCATTAATCATTTTAAGCCACCTTACAAATCTTTTTTCTTTATCTTGATTGTATACGATATCCCTGATTTTGTCAAGTTTAATCAAATACATTTCAAGACATGTACTATGAGTGATTTGATAATCAAATTTATCAATAAGAGAAAACCCGTTGATTACAGAATCATTAGATTCATAAAAGTTTGTTTTAATAATATTCACACTTGTTATTTTCTTAGCGTTCTGATAGTCTTTGCCTCTCCGAAATTGATTAGAAAATTTCCTAGAGATGTATGCTAAACTTTTATTAAATTCTCTTAAACCAAATTGTTTATACATCTCAATAGATATTACTTCTTTTTTATCAAGATAAGCCATAATATCTCCATAATAAAGTTTGTATTTTCTTTTATCTCCGCTGATTCTTTCATCCGTATTTACTCTAATTTTAACAACTCTTTTATTTTCTTTGATATATTGAAAGAAAGAATTAAGAAAATCAGTTAGAATAACTTTATTACTAAAGACATGTTTAAAGACAAGATCATCAGATAAACCTAAAAAGGTATCAACTTTCATTATTTTCACCTACACATTCTTTGAAAGTCGGAGGCTATTATAACACAGGAGAAAGCCTGATTTTGTCGAACGTTGTCGATCCATTTGAAAATGTTGGAAATAAAGTTTTATAAGCTTCAAACAGGGGAGGGGAAATGGGAAGCACCAAAGTGTATTTATTATCATTCTTTTCTTAACTTTCTCCAAATGTTTCTACAACTTCATCATTAACTTTAAAGATAACTTCATCTACATTTAAAGTATCTTGAATAGATAAAGAAATAGAATATTTAACTTCCTCTAAAATATTTTTTTCATTAAAATCATCAAATATAGCATTATTAAAACTTAAAGTGACTTGATTTTCTAATTCTTCATAACTTTCAAGTTCAACAGAACTAGCTAAGTAACTCATTAAGTTTGTTTCATAAATAGGACTTGATTTCAACTCATCAATAATAATTTCAATTTTATTATTTCCTTTATCATTTTCAAGTTTAGTAACAGGAACATAATAAACCAAATCATTAAATTCACCTATATAATAAACCGTAGTTTTAGTTAAATCTTTTAAACTTGTAATATCATAGACTTTATTAATTCCATAGCTTCTATCCAAGGTATTAGGAAGATTAATTTTACTTTGAGGAAGAACCTCTAATTTAGTACCATCAACAAAAATCATAATTTGCTCTACACCATTAATTTCTGTTAAAGTATAAACAAGAGCTTCGATTAGTTTTTCTTCCATATCTTTCTCAACATTCAAAAACTCTTTAGAAAAATCTATCTTTAATAATCCCTGATCTAAGGAAATATTTAAAATTTTTGTGTTCTGTGGAATAACTTGTGAGAAATGTTCAGAGATATATTCTTTTTTATCACTCCCTTGAGTCAAAGCTTCAATTAACTCTTTAGCTAAGCTGATTTCATCTTCGCTTTTTGTTATTATATTTGTTCTAACAACATAATAATCAGGATTAATCAAATAAATAGGGGTTTCATCTACACTTACATATTCGATGTTTTGAGCAAGGGGAGTATATTCTTCAGTAGTAGGAAAAAAATATAATACAGTAACAATAATTAAAGCAATAGTAGAAACCATAACTCTTCTTAACGCTGATTTTTTTAGCATAATATCACCACTAAATTATACGCATATAAAAGTATTTTAATACTAAAAAAATCTCCAAAAGGAGATTAGATTATAATGTTATTTCACCCAATTTAAGTAATTCCACTACTGCACCAGCTCTTCCTTTAACCCCTAGTTTTTGTATAGTATTAGATACATGATTTCTAACTGTTTTTTCACTAATCTTTAATTTATCTGCTATTTCCTTTGTTGATTTATTCTTTACTAATAATTGAAATACTTCTTTTTCTCTATTGGTTAATATACTTCTTTTCATAGGAATTCTCAACTCTTTCTATTATGTTTCTAGTGTATTTTATGAGTTTTCCTACTAAATGGTTAAATAGAAAGCCTAATTAACTAAATTTAACAGTAATATATTTATCTGCATTATACAATTCTTGAACGCTTCTAATAATATTATTAGCAAGTGTAGTATCATGATTAGTACTAGAAATGGTAATTGTAATATTATTATTTTCAATTTGAACAACAGAATCTAATTTAAATTGTTCTTTAATTAACTTAATAATAGTTTCTTTTTCTCCTTCGATTTTATTTAAAGTTTGTAATTCTTCATAAGCATCATTTTTTTCTTGAAGTGTAGCAACATCACTAAGTAAAATATTTTCAAGTTCTTCCATTCTTTCTAATAGTGCTTCTTCATCAGCTACTTTTAAAGCGACTAAAGTATCATTTTCTTCTGATATAACCACATCGGTACCTTCACTAACATCTCCACTTACATTTAAAGTAGACAAGGTATCATTAGACATAGTAAGATAATAAATACTAAGTACCATAATTAAAGAAAATAAAGAGATAAACCATAAATTTTGTTTATTAATCATAATAATTAATCCTTTCTAACTTACTAGATTATATGAGTGAAGAGATAAAATATGAACAAAAAGATAGTCTTATTTCAATTTACATGGTATAATAAATTAAGAGGTATGTTATGAAAGAAATATTAGTATACGGGAGTTTAATTTTTTATTTAAGTTCATTTATTGGCTATATAATAGAAGTTCTATGGTGCTTTTTAGCATCCAAAAGATTTGTTAACAGAGGATTTTTATGTGGGCCAGTAATTCCTATTTATGGTTTTGGAGCTCTTTTAATATTATTTTGTTTATTAAGATATTATGAAGATCCAGTAGTAATATTTGTATTTGGAGTAATTATTACTAGTGCATTAGAATATTTTGTTTCTTTCCTATTAGAGAAAATATTTCACAACAAATGGTGGGACTATAGTAATAAGAAATATAATATAAATGGACGAATATGTTTACAAAACTCTCTAGCTTTCGGTGTTTTATCTTTAATAATTATTTATGTAGTAACACCAGGATATTACTTTTTATTTAGTTTGTTTGACTTTAAAGTATGGATGATTTTGGCAATTATTTTTACAGTAATATTTGTATTAGATGTTATTTATTCTGTAATTATTGCCTATAATTTAAGGAATAGAATTATTATTGTTGAAGAACTTAAAAATGAAAAAATTGCTCTAATCCCTGTAATATTTGAAAAAAGATTAAGAGAAAGTATAGAAGGGTTTAAAGCATTCCCAAGTAGACTTTTAAAAGCATTTCCTAATTTAAATAATAATGTGTTTGATATGATGAAAAATTTTAGAGAAGAAGCTAAAGCCAAGAAAAAAGAATTAAAAAAAGAAAAGAAAGAACACAAAAAAGATAACTAGCCATTTAGTTATCTTTTTCAAATATAAGTTTTATATTATGTCTTTTACATATTTCTAACAATGTCTCATAATAAAATCTTGCATTACCAGTCTCAATCTCTTTAATACCATGTCTACTTCGACGATTAAGCTCTTGAGCAAGTTGTTCTTGAGTTAAACCCGTCCATTCCCGAATAATTTTAAACGTTTCATGTGGTTCATATTCATTGGCAACCATTCTCATCATATATTTTTCCTCCTACACTAAGGTTACTATAAAAGAATCAAAAAAATTCATAAAGGCAGTTGACAACTTCCTTGCGATGTGTTAAATTAGTAACATAATATGGTAGTTGTTATGTACCAATTATATTTTTTTAATATACAAAAGTAAATGAAGCAACACTTCATAGGAGGTAAGAGTTATGGAATTTGAGGTATTAAAAAGAAATCATTTAAAAAGAAATATTATTATAGCAGTAATCGTCATATCTATAATTAGTGCAATCATACTCAATTTTACAAGTGCAAAATATAGAGTAACAGATAGTATTCCTCTAATTAATGGAACAATTAATTATAAACCATATGATTTTAAATTAATGGCTATGTATCAAGAACAAGATGGAGAGTATGTAGAAGTAGATAAAATGCCAAGCAGTGGATATGTAATAAATGAAGAAAAAAGCTACTGTACAATAGATAACGTAAATAAAGATGAAGAGTCGGTACTATATACCAATGATAATGGTGAACATGTAATAAGTGGATTAAAAAAAATAGTAAATGTTATTTATATTTTGATGAAGGAGCAAAATTTCTCAAAGATGTTATTTTGAGTGGAAAAAGTATAAAAGAACGCAGAACATTCACAGAAATTATTACAGAAAATTCAAATGATATAATTTATCAAGCAGAAGATGATTTAGGAACAACATATTATTTTTCTGGTAATGTAACAAATAATTATGTATATTTTGCTGGCTTCTATTGGAGAATAATTAGAATCAATGGGAATAATAGTATAAGAATAATCTATCAAGGAGCATCTGCAACATCATTAGGTGCTGATGCACAAATTGACACGGGTTCTTATAATGGCGGAGATTTTTGGGGTGCGGATAAAGAATTTGTGGGATACATGTATACTCAAAATCAAGACCATGGATTAAGTACTAATAGTGTAATAAAAAGTAGAATTGATTTATGGTATGAAGAAAATTTATCTGCCTATGGCGAATATTTAGATAGCGAAGCTGGATTTTGTAATGATCGTACTATAGCATCTGATAATGTAGATGGATGGGGATCTGAATCATTTAATGCTTATGAAAGATTGACAGAGAGTAATTTTCCGACTTTTAAATGCGAATATGATGATGATTTATTTACTACTTCTACATCGTCTATTGGAAATAATGCACTTGAATATCCAATTGGATTAATTACAGCCGATGAAGTAGTATATGCAGGATCTTTATATGCAGAACCTAGAACAACTAATGGAAATACTTCTTATTTCTTATATACTGGAGCTAACTATTGGACAATGTCTCCATCTCTTTATTATAATGGAACAAATGGGGTTTATGCCCAAGTAATGTTAGTAGATCAATATGGAAATATCACAAGCAGCTTGAATAAAAATTATGATGATGGAGTGTATATTACTGCAGGAATAAGACCAGTCATAAATTTACGTAGTGATGCTACAATTTCTGAAGGCAATGGTACTATTAATAGCCCATACATTGTATACTAAAAAGAATTAAAGTTTATCTTTAATCTTTTCTTTTGTTTTGATATAATAGTATTGGTGTTAAATATGAAAAAAGAAAACATTCGTAACTTCTCAATTATAGCTCATATTGACCATGGTAAGAGCACTTTAGCAGACCGTATCTTAGAATATACTGGTGCTTTAGATAAAAGAGAAATGAAAGATCAAATCTTAGATAGTATGGACTTAGAGCGTGAAAGAGGAATCACAATTAAATTAAATGCAGTTGAACTTCATACTACTTATAACAATGAAGAATACATTTTAAATTTAATTGATACTCCAGGTCATGTCGATTTTTCTTATGAGGTATCACGTAGTTTAGCGGCTTGTGAAGGAGCAATATTAGTAGTAGATGCTGCTCAGGGAATAGAAGCGCAAACTATAGCTAATCTTTATCTTGCTATGCAAAATGATCTTACTATTATTCCTGTAATTAATAAAATAGATTTGCCAAATGCGGATATCCCTAAAGTAACCGAAGAATTAAAAAGAGTATTTGGCTTTGATGAAGAGGAAATAGTATTATGTAGTGGTAAAACTGGTGAAGGTGTTCCTAAATTGATTGAAGAAATAATTAAAAGAATACCCGCTCCCGAAGTACATCCAAATGCTAAAACCAGAGCATTAATCTTTGACAGTAGGTACGATGCTTATAGAGGGGTTATCGCTTTAGTTAAAATTGTGGATGGGCACCTTCATATAAAAGATCATATCAAATTAATGCAAAGTGATTCAGATTTTGAAATTGTCGAACTTGGTGTATCTACGCCCAAAGAGATTAAAAAAGAAGAGTTAACAGTAGGAGAAGTAGGCTTTGTTTGCGCAAGTATCAAAGACATATCCAAAGTCCAAGTAGGAGATACTATAACTTTATATAATGATCCAGCAAGTGAGCCAATTAAAGGATATCAACCAATGAAGCCAATGGTATATTCTGGGCTTTTCCCAGTTGAGCCAAACCGTTTTGAAGATTTAAAAGAAGCACTAAACAAATTAAAATTAAATGATGCTGCCCTAAGCTTTGAAGCTGAAACTAGTGCTGCCTTAGGTTTTGGTTTTAGAACTGGTTTTTTAGGTCTCCTTCACATGGACGTCATTATGACACGTATTGAAAGGGAGTTTGGGATTGATATTATTGCTACTAGTCCTAGTGTAATCTATGAAGTGAAATTAACAAATGGCGAAATAATCAATATTGACTCTCCAAATAAAATGCCAGATAAAGCAAATATAGATTGGATAAAAGAACCATTTATTTATACCAATATTATTGTGCCTAGTGAATATATTGGCCCAATTATGGAATTATGTCAAAATAAAAGAGGTATTTATAAAAGTATGGAATATATTGATGAGACAAGAGTTAACATTCATTATAATATTCCTTTATCTGAAATAGTTTATGATTTTTTTGATAAATTAAAAAGTTATACGAAAGGATACGCTTCTTTTGATTATGAAATCAGTGGTTATGAAGAATCAAATTTAGTGAAAATGGATATTTTACTTAATGGTGAAGTAGTAGATGCCCTAAGTGTAATTGTTCATAAAGACTTTGCCTATGAAAGAGGAAGAAAAATAGTAAAAAAACTAAAAGAATTAATCTCAAGACAAATGTTTGAGTTACCAATCCAAGCAAGTATTGGTTCCAAAGTTATAGCAAGAGAAACAATCAGTGCTATGCGCAAAAACGTTTTAGCAAAATGTTATGGTGGAGATGTATCAAGAAAAAGAAAATTGCTAGAAAAACAAAAAGAAGGAAAGAAAAGAATGAAAATGGTAGGTTCTGTCGAAGTGCCTGGGGAAGTTTTTCTAGCTGTTTTAAGTGGGGAGGAAGAATAATGGATAGAAAATATAATATTGATGATGCTAGTTCTGGTAAAATTTTAGAAATTGCCAATCATTTTTTAGCAAGAAATTTATCTTTAAGAACTTTTGCTAAAGAATACTGTGATTTTTCTCATGTGACCTTAAGGAAAAAACTCTTAACAGTTTTACCAACAATAAATGTTTTAGTAAGTAAACAAATAAAGGAAAAATTAGACGAAAGTAGAGCTAAAAATATTGATGAAGATCCTTTGGCTAGAATTAGAACATTATCAGCGATAGACTTACTTTTAAAAGAAGATTTGACAATACCCAAAATAGCTGAATACCTAAACTCAACAGAAATGACAATATATCGTGATTTAACTAAAAGAGCACCTATGATGGAAGAAATAAGTCCAGAACTTCAAAAAGAAATCTTATTAAGATTACAAGATCATAGTAGATATAATTTAGTAAATAAGGGACGGTGATTTTAGATGGAAAAGATAAAATCAGTATACATTCATATTCCTTTTTGTAATAGTATTTGTTCTTATTGTGATTTTTGTAAAGTAGTGTACAATCATGATTGGTTAAAACCATATTTAGAAAGATTAGAAAGCGAAATAGATAACTCTTATATGGGAGAAGAAATAGAAACTTTGTATATTGGTGGAGGAACTCCCAGCTGTTTATCCATAGAAGAACTAAAAGACCTATTTAAAGTTATCGCTAAATTTAAGCGAAAAGAAGAAACTGAATTTACTTTTGAGTGTAATATAAGTGATATAGAAGAGGAAAAATTTAGATTTTTATATGAACAAGGAGTAAATAGATTAAGTATTGGTATTGAATCATTTGATGAAGAAAAATTAGAATTTATGAAAAGAACAAGTGATTTTAAAGATGCTAAAAAGAAAATGGTTTTATTAAGAAATATTGGGTTTAGTAATATTAATATTGATTTAATGTATGCCATTCCTGGAGAAACTGTAAAAACATTAAAAAAAGATTTAGAAAAATTCTTAAAATTAAAACCAGAACATATTAGTACATATAGTCTAATCATTGAAAAAAATACACTAGTCGGATTAAATAAAATAAAACCGATTGAAGAAGAACATGATTACAAATTATATGAAACCATATGTAAAACTTTAAAAAAGGCTGGCTTTATTCATTATGAAGTATCTAATTTTGCTAAAAAAGGATATGAATCCAAACATAATTTAACTTATTGGAATAATGAAGAATATTATGGTTTTGGGGTAGGAGCAAGTGGCTTTGTTGCTGCTATTCGCTATGAAAATACCAAGAGTTTAACCGAGTATTTAAAAGGTAACTTTGTCAGTAGTAAATCTTTAATGAGTAAAGTAGATAATATGGAAAATGAACTTATTTTAGGTTTTAGAAAATTAGAAGGAATTAATTTAGAACATTTCTTTGATAAATATGAAGAAAATATGCAAAATATATTTCCAATTAAACCATTAGTAAAAAATGGTGATTTAATCTATAAAGATGGATATGTTTATATTAATCCTAAAAAACTATATGTAATGAATGAAATATTACTCAAATTAATCTAAGAAAGCATAAACTTTCTTTTTTTGTTTAAACTAAATTTAGGTGGAGTATATGCTAAAAAAACTAACTATACTAAATGGAGAATTATCTTTAAAATTTGACTCCTTAAATACTAGATATACAGTAAATATGACAACAGATGATCAAGAACTAGAAATAGAGTATGTAATAGATGAATCAGATGAAATATCTATATTTAATAATGAAATTACAGATGAAGTAAATGAAGTAGTAATTACTGTGTATAATGATGAAGAATCAATGAGTTATTATTTAGAGGTATATCCTAAAAAAGAAGAGCAAGTAACAGAAGTGGAAGATTATTTTGCTTCTCTAGAAGTGAAAAGTGAAGAAAAAATGCCAGAATATGTCGCTCCTTTAATTGCCGTCACATGTTTTTTATTAATTTTATTCCTTTTTGCAATTTTATTCAAAAAAAAGAAAAAATGCTAATACTATCGATTTCATAAGCAAATGCTATCGATTTCGCATACAGTTACTATTAGTTTCATAGGCGAATGCTATCAAATTGGACTTTTGCATTATTAAATTCTTTCTGCTACAATGGGTGCGGAAAGGAGGAATACAATGCAAGATATCTTATTTATTTTCAAAAAGCACTCAAAAGACATGATAATATTTGCTCTAATTTTACTTTGTTTAATTTTAGCTATCTATAATATTTTTAAAGAGGATGAAAACATAGATACAATAAATACTGATTTAATTACCAATGAAGAAGAATCAGTAGAAGAAGAAAAAGAAGAAGAGCCTATTGCCTACTATGTAGATATTAAAGGAGCAGTAGAAAACCCTGGCGTTTACGAAGTAAAAGATGGGACAATTATCAGTGATGTTATTGCTCTAGCAGGTGGTTTAAAAGAAAATGCGTATGAAGAAGGAATTAATTTAAGTAAAAAAGTAAGTGATGAAATGGTCATTTATATTTATACTGATTCAGAAGTAAAAGAAAGTATAGCTAAAAATCCCACTACTAACTCAAATAAGCAAACGCAAGAAAATGCATGTAATAGTTCTTCATATGATATCACAGATTGTGTAACATTAACTGAAAGTGTAATTATTCCTGGAAACGGAAATAATAATACCAACACAGATACTGAAGAAACGAATAAAATCGTAAACATTAATACCGCAACAAAAGATGAACTTGTTACATTGTCAGGAATAGGCGATGCTAAAGCTCAAGAAATTATTGAATATCGAAAAACGAATGGTTATTTTACAAGTATTGAAGATATATTGAATGTAAAGGGAATAGGCGATGCCATCTTTGCAAAGATTAAAGATTTTATTACAGTCTAAAAAATTTATTGGCATCACTCTAATATTAGCTATTGCTTATATTATTCTTATGACCAAAATAGTTACCTATAGTTCCAAAATAGAGGATAATACAACTAGCATAGTCGGGAATATCATATCTTATACAATTGACGGGAATAAATTAAGCATGTTAATTAAAGCTGAGGAAAAAGTACAAGTTACTTATTATATTTCTACGGAAGAAGAAAAAGTATTTTTACAAGAAAATATCTTAATCGGCGAGAAAGTCTATTTAACAGGAACTCTGAATATTCCTTATAATAATACTATACCAAACACTTTTAATTACAAAGAATACTTATACAACAATAAAATATATCGCACTTTTAGTGCTAGCAAAATCACATTAAGTCATAAGACTAGTTTTTTTAATTATCTTAAAAGTGCTGTAATGAGAAAAATAGAAGCATCGGGTAGTTCCAAAGCATATTTATACGCTTTAATTCTAGGGGAAGTTGACTATATTGACAAGGATGTTTATCGAGAATATCAAAAAAATGGAACTACCCATTTATTCGCTGTTTCAGGAATGCACATTAGTGCTTTGGCTTTATTTTTAACCACTATTTTTAAAAAGATGCACATAAAAGAGACAATCTGTAATCTAATTATTATCCTATTCTTACTATTTTATATGTTTTTAATCGGTTTTACTCCTTCGGTATTAAGAGGCGGACTATTATTTATCTTTTTATTAATTAATCGCAAACTGAAATTAAATTTAAAAACAACATATGTTTTATATCTGCTATTTCTATTTCTCATTCTGATTAATCCTTTTTATATCTATAATTTAGGATTCATTTATTCATTTCTTACTTCCTTTGGGTTAATTCTATTCAGCTCTAAAATAACAGGAAATTATTTTATGAAATTAATTAAAATTAGTGCTATAGCGTTTCTATTTAGCTTTCCAATTACGATTTATAACTTTTATGAAATCAATCTTTTTACTATATTAAATAATATCATTATTGTTCCTTTTGTCACAACTATTCTTTTTCCATTAACACTATTAACTTTTATAATTCCTTTATTAGAACCACTTTTAAATATAGGAATAATCCTACTAGAACATACAAGCCATTTTTTAAATTATTTTGAAATAAATTTGATTGTTCCTAAAATCAATTTTATTTTCATTATTCTTTATTATTTAGGAGTATACTTAATCTATAAAGGGCATTTCAAATCCATAATCCTTTTAATCATATTAACAATAAGTTATAAATTAATTCCCTATTTAGATAGCAATTTCTATATTTACTTTTTAGATGTTGGCCAAGGGGATTCTACTCTAATTATAGGAAGCAATAGAAGTTATGTAACAATGATTGATACAGGAGGAAAAATAACATATGATCAAGAAGAATGGGAAAAGAAAAATAAAGAATACGATAATATTGATAACACAATTACTTTCTTAAAAAGTATGGGAATAACTAAAATAGATGTATTTATTGCTAGTCACGGAGATTATGATCATATAGGGGAAGCCATGAATTTATTAAACAAATTTAAAGTAGAAAAGATAATATTAAATAACAACAGTTTAAATGATTTAGAAATAGAATTGACAAAAATAGCCAAAGAAAAAAAGATAAGAACATACCAGAATATTAAAGAATTAAATTTAGGAACAAATACGTTATATTTTTTAAATTACAAATTATATGATAATGAAAATGATAATTCTAATATAATATATTTAAATATAAATGATTTAAAAATACTACTTATGGGAGATGCTGGAATAGAAGTAGAAAAAAATATTATAAAGAAATATAATTTAAACAATATCAGTCTATTAAAAGTGGGGCATCATGGTAGTAAAACCAGTACAAGTAAAGAGTTTATAGAAGTTGTAAATCCTAAGTTTTCAATAATATCAGTAGGAAGAAATAATAGTTATGGACACCCTCATAGTGAAGTAATACAAAACCTAAAAAAATCAAATGTTTATCGAACTGATCAAATGGGAAGCATAATGTTAAAAATGAAAAACAAAAAATTAACTATAGAAACATATAAGCCATAAGAACTGGGCAATAGATATATAAATAAAAGACTAGGTAAAATTGTTAAGAAAACCAATATTAGAAGATAAATTAACAATAAGTTAAAATCAATGTTAGATATAGTTATATAGATAGAAATTAATATGATATAATGATAACGAGGACTATGATTTAAGGTATTTAGTTGTAAGGTATTTATCAGAAACTTTAGATATAAAAGATTTTAAAAATTTAATGTCTAATTTTACAATGATTAAAAAAATAGGAAATAATATTATTGAAAAAGCGTTTGAATATTATAGTAATCAAAAAGACTTAAAAAGATAAATTTTCTTTACCTTAATCTATATATTTTACAAATTTAATGATATAATTAGGAAGTGGTAAATATGAAGATAGTATTAATTAGCGGTGAAAGTATATTATTAATTAATGAAGAAATAAATAAGATAATTAAAGACAATAAAAATGTTACTTCTTTTGATATGTTTGAAAATACTATAGAAGATGTATTGCTTGAAGCAGGATATTTTTCTATGTTTGAAGAAGAGAAGTTTATCATTGTTAGAAATGCCACTTTTTTTGGTAGTGGCAAACTAAATGAAAAAGAAACAGAGTCTTTATTAAAATATTTGGAAAATCCTAATTCTTTGTCTAGTATCATTTTTATTTGTAATGAAAAAATAGATGCTCGCAAAAAGATAACGAAAATAGTAAAAGAAAAATATGAGATAATTAATATTCCCAATTTAAAATATTACGAAATAGAAAACAGAGTAGAAATTTTTTTTAAAAAAAGGGAGTATACTATTGATAAAGATACTGTAAAATACATTGTAGCAAATAGTCTAAATAATTATGATCTAGTAATGGGAGAAGTAGAAAAAATTATTTTATACTATGATAATCCTTGCTATGTATCCAGAAAAGATGTAGAAAATATTGTTTCAAAATCAATAAATACCAATAATTTTTTATTTGTTGATGCCATAATTGACGGAGACTTAGAAAAAAGTTTATCTTTATTAAGTGATTTAAAAACAATGAAAGTAGAGCCAACCATTTTAATTTCCTTAATTGCCAGAGATATAAGAATAATGTTAAATATAAAAAAGATGTTAGAGCAAAATAAAAGAGAATATGAAATAATGAGTACTCTTAATCTTTTAGATTGGCAATTAGAAAAATATTTAAACAAAGCATTTCCCTATAAAATAAAAGAATTAGAAGAGTGGCTAGTAAAACTAACAAATATCGATTTAAAAATTAAAAGTGGTAAATTAGATAAGTATTATGCACTAGAACTTTTAATACTGGATATATGCACATAAAAAGTGGTTATTTTTTAAGACCACTTTTAATTTTATCTTTATTTTTAAAATTCATTTTAGCTATATCATAAAGTTTATCAAATCCATATTTTTGAGCAATTTCTATGCCAACTTGATCAACATTAGGACCAGCCCCCTTAGGAATCGTAACACCAAGACTTTTGCTAATCTTATCCATTTCTCCTAAAAAAATATAACGAGAAATAATAGAAGCAGCAGCAACAGAAAGACATTTATCCTCAGCTTTAGTCGTAAAAGTAATATCCGTAACTTTTTCATGAGCTTCCCTTATATGTTCATAATATTTAGCAGGGTAGACAAATTGATCAACAACAATTTTCTGATAAGGATAATTTTTTTGTTTCATACTAACTAAAACTTTATTATGTAGTATTGCTTTAATCTTATTCATATTAAGATCTTCACTCCAATTTTTATTATAACTAGTATTAGAAAGTATATAAGTTGTATAAGGGATTTTCTTAAGTATAGCAGGAGCAATTTTTTTAATTTTATCATCAGTTATTTTTTTAGAATCGCGGACACCCAAATCAATTAAGAAAGAGATATCTTCTTTAGATACATAAGTAGCAGTTACAACGATAGGACCAAAAAAATCTCCCGTTCCTACTTCGTCAGAACCAATTGTACTTTCATTAAATAAAATTCTAGAACTAGCTTCATTCTTTTTATCTTTACCTGTTTTAATATCAATAATACGTCCATTTTTTATTCTTTCTTCTTCAATCCAATAGCTAGCTTCAATATCAGCACCAATTCCTTGAAACATAATTTTACCAGATTCATATAAAGTAATAACACAATCATAATCTTTTACTTGAAAGATAGAGTAGGGAGGCTTCTTATCTTCCATTCTATCTTGATAAAACTCCATCATAAGGGGTTTTATATTATCACTAACTTTAAAAACAACTGTCATTTTTTACACCTCTTTGTATTATAATAACATATATTGCTTTATTTTTCAAAAACTTTATTATATAATTATAGTAAGGAGCTGATGAAATGACAATTGTAGATGCTATTGTAATATTATTTTTGCTTTTAGGAGCAGTTTTAGGATTTAAGAAGGGAGCAATTCGTAGTTTAGTTGGACTAGTAGGTACTATAGCTGTCGTAGTTATTGCCTATTATCTAAAAAATCCTGTTGCCGAACTACTTTACAATTATGTTCCATTCTTTGATTTTAGTGGAGATTGGCAGGGGTTAATAACGTTAAATATTTTACTATACGAAAGTATTGCTTACATCATTGTCTTTGTTATCCTTTATGCTATTTTATCCATCATCCTAAAACTTACAGGCATAATTGAAAAGTTTTTAACTATGACCATTATTTTAGGAATTCCCTCTAAAATAATTGGAGCAGTCTTAGGATTCTTAGAAGCTGTTGTATTTAGCTTTATTATTCTCTTTGTTTTACTTCAATTTAATGCAACGCATACATGGATTAAAGAAAGCACTGTAGCAATGAGCATATTAGATAAAACACCAGTAATAGGAGCTATGGTAAATGAAACTTATGAAGCAATAGTAGAAATTAGTGATTTACAAGAAGAATATAAAGATAGTACAGATAAAGATGCTTACAATGGAGAAATATTAACCATCATGTTAAGATACCATGTAATATCACCAGAAGCAGTTCAAAGCTTGATTGATGGCGACAAGCTAAACTTTACTGGTGCAGAAGCAATATTAAATACATTTAAGGAGGAATAAAAATGATTAAATATTTAGAAAAAGAAAATTTAAATGATGTAATAAAAAGTGGGGTATGGATAGTTGATTTTTATGCTGATTGGTGTGGACCATGTAAAATGCTTGGACCAGTACTTGAAAGCATAGATGCTAATATTTTAAAGATCAATGTTGATACTCATGAAGAATTAGCAACAACATATGGAGTAATGAGTATTCCAACAATTTGTTTCTTTAAAGATGGCGAATTAAAACAAAAAGTAATAGGATTTAGAAATAAAGATGACATAGAAAAAATATTAAAAAGCATTTAAAAAACTGATTTCTCAGTTTTTTTTAATTAGTTTTTCTAAAACCATTAATTTAGCATAATATCTGCCAATCAAAAATATAGTCGCTGCAATAAATAAAGGAATAGCAATAAGCAGGTTACTAACCATATCTTCTTTTCTTATAATAGAATAAACAATAAGGAAAATACTAAAAACATATCCAATAATACTATAAACTAGTAATCTAGTAAGCCTTGACTCAAAATCGCTTTTTGCATATTTTTTCTTATACTCCTCATTCACTTTATTTTTTTCTTCTTTACTTAATTGTTTATATTTATATTTACGCATAAATATTCACCTCTCTTATTTATTTTAACATATAATTTCATAAATGAAAATGATTTACATAAAATAATTTAACTGATATAATAAAAGAGTGATTAAATATGGAAAATAAAAAAGAGAAAACCAAGGTATCTGAATTAGTGTGGCTATTTGTAATAGGCTGTTTAGTAGGCTTTGTCTTAGAAACATTATGGCATTTCTTTAAAAATGGGGAATGGATTAACAAACAAGGACTATTATATGGACCTTTTAAACCTATATATGGCTTTGGGTTAATTTTTGTTGTTTTGATAATGAATAATTATCGCGAAAAAAAATTTTGGCAAAAATTTATTATAGGAGTAATTCTAGGAAGTGCTTTTGAATACTTTGGAAGTCTATTTCAAGAATACATATTTGGCACTTCTACTTGGAACTATTCTCACTTTAATTTTAATATTGGAGGAAGAATTTATTTACCATATTGTCTAGCTTGGGGAGTAATCGCTGTTTTCTGTGTAGATGTAATATATCCTCTATTTAAGAAATTAATAAACAAAGTTAATAAAAAATTCTATAAAATAACAACTATAATTGTAGCTATTTTTATGATAATTAATGTTTCTTTGACAGCTTTAGCATCTATCAGATATTCCGATAGGGCAAATAATAATGCTGCAACAAATACGGTATTTAAAGTTATTGATGAATTATATCCCGATGAATACATGCAAGTAAAATTCCCTAAAATGAAAGTAATCACAAAGTGAAATTTATGATATAAATAACTTTTTGAAGAAAAAGTAAAAAATTAGCAAAATTAGTATTGCATATTACAAAATTTATGATATAATTAAATAGCGTTTGATTGATGTCTCCTTAGCTCAGCTGGTAGAGCAACTGACTCTTAATCAGTGGGTCTAGGGTTCGAATCCCTAAGGGGACACCA
>ERZ1643250.622-NODE-622-length-36287-cov-6.542117_pt1 | contig 36287 bp, 26 predicted proteins | sample MGYA00579262_ERZ1643250 | MGnify/ENA primary metagenome ERZ1643250 (study PRJEB29033, sample SAMEA4952265) | chicken gut metagenome | biome: Broiler Chicken; feature: Gastrointestinal Tract; material: Caecum | place: Ireland | collected 2018 | study: Broiler...
TCTGCATTCATAAACTTCCGTTTCCCGAAATGTTGCATATCGTACTTCCAGCAGTCCGTTATCCAGTTTCTTCTCCTCGGGGAACATCAGGGCCCCAATAAATAAAAGAAGAAAAAATCCCGCCGCAAGGACCAGCACAGCAATCACCAGAAGCACCAGAAGGACTTCCCGAAGTCCTGCTTTTAATTTTTCTATTCCCCATATGAGATACCCCAGTAACGTACCGGCGGGAATCAGATATCCCAGGATAAGGGCCGTCCATTTCACCCAGGAACGAAATTCCAGTCCTTCTTTTTCCATAAAGACCCCTGCCGCCAAATACAAAATAATTCCCGCTCCATAAACAGAGAGAATAAGGAGCAGACACATCCATGGGGTTTTTCTTTTCTTTTTTATAGGGCATCCCTCCCCGTTTCTTCGCCTGCCCGTTTACAGACATCCTGCCAGTTGAAGAAGTCTCTCTGCCACAAACACTGCTGCACAGGCACACAGCGCCACTGTAATCATGCTCTTTTCCAGGTAGGCCGTCACAAGAGCAGTAATCAGTCCTGCAACTGCAGAAATCACACTGGACGTAGCCGTCAGAATCGCCGGAAACGTCATGGCCGCCAGACACGCATAGGGTACGTAAAACAAAAAAGATTTCAGGAAGGGACTTGTGATTTCCTTCCTGGCCAGTACCAGCGGAAGCACGCGAATCAGATAGGTGACAACTGCCATCACCGCTATATAAACATAAATATCAGGACTCAACCTTTACTCCCTCCTCTTCCTGTACCGGACGCAGCCATGCAGCGGCTCCTGCCGTTACTAAAGTCACAATAATAATTACAAATCCGGAAGATACTTCCTTTAACACCGGCAGAACAGAGAACAGGCCGCTAAAGGCCATAGCTCCTGTCACCACTGCCAGAATTGCCCGGTTTGTCTTTGAAGGCGGTATAATAATCGCCATAAACATTCCGTATATAGCAACGCTGAGGGCGCTCATCATAAAGTCCGGAAGTAAGTTGCCGGAAATGGCTCCCGCCAGAGTCCCAAGGGTCCATCCGGGAATGGCCACACACATCGCTCCATAATTATAATAGGGACTGATTCTTCCCTTCTGACTGGCGCTGATGCCGAAAATCTCATCTGTTACCCCAAAGGCCGTCACGAAGCGATGCCTGTTTTTCATATTCTTTTCAAATTTCTGAGACAGGGAAAAAGACATCAGGCAGTACCTCAGATTAATAATCAGCTGGGTCAGAGCCATTTCCCAGCAGGATCCTCCCGCCAGAATAATATCCAGACCGGCAAACTGCCCCGCCGATGTCAGATTCGTAAGGGAGATTAAAACTGCCTGGCCGATACTTAAGCCCCCTGCCACTGCCATCATCCCAAAGGTAAAGGAGACGGCAAAATATCCAAGGGCAATAGGAATCCCGTCTTTCGCCCCTCTTTTAAAATTCTCTTTTTTCACAATCTTCGACTCCTCTCGTGCAAAAGAGATTGTAACACCAATCCCTGTTTCCATGCAAGAAGGAATCTATCGCTTATACAGAAAAAGCCGCCGTCCGGTGAAGCATTCACCAGACAGCAGCCCTGCCACATCAACAATCTTTCAATTCACAATCCGGTAATAGGTTCTGGCCGTAATCCAGTAAATAATCCCGTACACCAGGGCAAACACCAGTATGGTTCCCAATGTGCAGACAATATACAGGGAGGTCTGGTACAGATTCATAAGAGCCAGCAGCCTCTTTACCAGGGGAAACGCAGCCGCCATATGAAGCACGGCCATACCCAGCGGAAGGAAAAACACCATCCAGACCTGTCTGCGAATGGACTGGTGAACCTCTTTTTTATCCATCCCCACCTTCTGCATAATCTGGAAACGTTCCCGATCCTCATATCCCTCCGAAACCTGTTTATAATAAATAATCAAAGCAGTGGCAAGAAGGAATAAAAGCCCCAGAAAACTTCCTAAAAAGAAAAGCCCTCCATAGATGATGCGAAACAGTTTCTCACTGTCCTGCCGGCACTCTACATAATAATGCCCGTTTCCTTCTGCACTTATCACAGGAGAAATCCTCTCTTTCATTCCTGCAGTTAAAATACGGAAATCCTGGATTTTCTCCTCATCGGTTCCTTCCAGATCAACTCCCATCTGCAGAGTAATTCCTTCCGCGTACGCCGGATCCTGGCCGTTTACAATCCTGTTAAAATCCGGTTCGGTTACAATCAGAAAATACATATCCATCGTCCCAATCAACACGCCCCGATAGGGAGCCTCTTTCAGCGTTCCCACAATCCGGAAAGTCTGATCTTCTATCGTAACCGATTCTCTCTCCTGTCCCTTGCCATCTGTAAAAAACAGAACCTCACCCTCTTTCAGAGATACCTTTTTCCCGCTGAGATTTTCATACTGTTCTGCAGTCAGCAGATTTAACATCCTGGACCCTGTCAGAGCTTCTTTTCCGTTTTTCTTGTCCGCCCATTCCAGTTTTCCCTCGGTTTCAATCACCACGTTGGTAAATGTCTGATACTCCTGAACATTTTTATAGGAAATATGGTTTTCCTCCAACAGGCGGTATACCTCGTTTCGGACAGTTTCCCGTTCCTGAGCTGTTCCGCCATTAAAGGTCATCTGAAGCTCCCTGGCAAATCTGGCGTCTGTTATCTGATTAAGCCCCACATACAGACATACTGTGGCAGACACCATCAGAAGGACCGCTGTGCTTAAAATACAGATGCTTGCCAGCCCCGCCGCGTTTTGCTTCATCCGGTAGATGAGTCCGGAAACGCTGGCGAAGTTTCTGGTCTTATAATAGAAGGGCTTTCTTTTCTTCAAAAAAGTCAGCAGGGCAATACTTCCGGCCATAAACAGAAAATACGTTCCGACTGTCACCAGCAGAACTGCCAGAAAGAAGACCGCCATGGCCGCCAGAGGGGATTTTGTCGTTATGGCCAGATAATAGCCGCTGCCTGTGCACAGTATCCCCACAACTGCCAAAGCCCAACGGGCTTTCGGCATTTTTTCTCCGGCTCTCCGGCTGTTTAACAGTTCCATGGGACTGGTCATCTGAATTCTTCTGCAGTTGTCCAGCAAAATAAGAAGAAAGACAGCTCCAAACAGACAGAGACAGGAAGTAATCCCCTTTCCGGATATATAAAAACCGAATACCACCGGCAGTCGTAAGATTTTCAGAAATATAAGCAGCATCAGCTTGCTTCCTGCAATTCCCGCCGCACATCCTCCTGCCAGACTGAGCGCTGCTGCAATCAGACTCTCTGAAAACAGTATCCTCCGGATGTGTTTTTTCTCCAGTCCCAGGATATTGTATAAGGCCAGTTCTTTTTTTCTCTGCTTCATCACAAATTGGTTGCTGTATATTAAAAAGATAAAAGAGAAAATCCCGATGACCACACTTCCCAGCGCCAGCAGGCTGCGAATGTCATCGCCCCCTTCCATCTTATCAATCTCTTTGTTCCAGGTAAGAAAATGCATCATGTAAAACATGGCGGCGGCGCAGATACAGGTAAGCAGATAGGGGAGATACACCCTCTTGTTCTTCCAGATATTCCTTATAGCCATCCGGCTGTAAAATCCTCTTCTATTCATGATACTCACCGCCTGTCGCAAGGATGGTCAGGGTATTGGAAATCTGCTGGTACATCTGCTGTCCGCTGCGGTCTCCCCGGTAAATCTGATGGAAGACCTCCCCGTCTTTAATAAACAGAACCCGGCTGGCATGACTGGCCGCCTGGGTACTGTGGGTAACCATTAAGATGGTCTGTCCCTGCCGGTTAATCTCCCCGAACATATCCAGCAGCTGTCCTGCCGAGCGGGAATCCAGGGAACCTGTGGGTTCATCTGCAAGCACCAGCCTGGGACTTGTGATCAGCGCCCTGGCAACCGCCGTTCTCTGCTGCTGTCCTCCGGAAATCTCATAAGGATATTTCTCCAGAATCTCCTGCAGACCAAGCTGTCTGGCAAGAGGACGGATCTTCTGTTCCATTTCCCGGTAATCCTCTCCGGCCAGAACCAGAGGAAGATAAATATTATCCCGGACGCTGAAATTATCCAGCAGATTAAAATCCTGAAAAACGAAACCCAGATTTTTACGGCGGAAGGCGGAAATCTCTTTCTCCTTCAGTCCCATAAGACTTTTTCCCTCCAGCAGGACATTTCCTCCGGTGGGTTTATCCAGGGCTGCCAGAATATTTAAAAGGGTGGTCTTTCCGGATCCGGATTCCCCCATAATCGCCACATACTCTCCCTCTTCCACAGAAAAGTTTACCTTGGTCAGCGCTTGTACTTTATTTCCGCCGAAACGGGTACTGTAAATCTTTTTTACATTCTGTACTTCCAGTAATGCCATTTTTCAACCTCTTTTCTTCTTTTCTGGTTTCAGTATAAAAAAGAAAAGGCGCCGCTGCCATAATTTCAGCTTACAATTTGCGGGGCATCCTTACATTTTCGTAAGACTCTTCTTTTACCCGGTTCTCAAAATAGATAAACCGCTCAATCCCTTCCAGAATATCCTGAAATTCTTCCCTGGGAGCCAAATCCAGATAGCGGCTTAAAAGCTTCTCCTCTTCCTCCCGGTACCTTCCGTAGAAAATATCGAACAGATTATGCCCCCGCAGATACTGTTTAATTTCCTCCATATGAGCCTTTACATCTTCTGTGGTTTCCAAATCCCGGCCCAGGACTTCCTGTAAATGCCTCCCGCTTCTCAGCTTATGGAGATACTCTTTCCACTTTTCCAGGAAAATTTCATAGAAGGCTTCCTCCTTAGGCAGAATCCCCAGTCTGGACATAATCTCTGGATTTAAGAAGTAGTTCTCAAAGGAATAATATTTCAGGATCAGTACGTTTTTCTCCGTTACCCGCACCAGGCCGTCTGCGTCTTCCGCTCTGCGGTCCTCGTAATATTTACAGAGCTGCTTTTTCAGTTCCCGGGGATCCTTTCCGTCCCCGTCCCGAATCATCAGGAAACGGTCTTTTAAGTAAATCTGATTCATATACTTCAGATTTGCATAGGTTTTAATATTGGTACAGCTGTTGGTGGAGACAATCGCCACCCGGAACAGTTTCCCGTCTTCTTTATAAACTTCGGAATAATACTTTCTTAAAAGCAGGGGCAGACGGTTCTTATCCTGTTTCCCTTCCACAATAAATACAAAATCCACATTCATTAAGTCCCCTGCCGTATATCCCAGATCTCTTAAAATCAGGCTGATGTCCGTTTTTTTGCGAACCTGGGAGTATCCCTCCTCATCCACGTAAATCTGCCGTATCTGCCGGGAATTAAAATCCGGAAGCAGGTTGGGCGAGTGGGTGGAAAATATGACCTGATTCCTTCTGGAAATCCGATAAAGAATTTCTTCAGATACTTTCTGCATCTGAGGATGGAGAAAAATCTCCGGCTCTTCTACCAGCACAATCCCCGGATTGCCGTTTTCCCCCTGGGCATGGGCTTCCAGAAGGGACAGCATATAAATGCTCCGCATTCCCTTCCCCATATGTTCCACCGGTCTTTTCTCTTTTCTTCCCGGTTCCACAAGCTCTGCCCGTACGGAAAGCATCCTTTCCACATCGTGATTCATGGAATAACAGATTTCTCCCGTCCCGCCGTTTCGCCGGAAAATCTCATTGACCTTTTCGGAAAAACCGTCCAGATTCCGCTGATAGAGTTTGTAATCCAGAAGTTTGGCCGCTTCCAGCACATTTAAGTCCTCCGGCTGTTTCCGGTTAATCAGACCGATACAGGAAAAACAATAGCTGCAGTTTCTGGAACGGTCAAACATGCAGCAGCCGGAACGCATCTGCTTTAAAAGATCATCTTCCTGTAAAAGCAGCAGATCCTTCTGAAAAGAGGCCAGATTTCTCTGAATATCAATGTAATATAAAGAAGGAAGTACTTTGGAAATATAAGGATTTTGTTTCTTATAGCCGTCCGACAGGCGGATTCTGCCTTCCCGGTTTGCCACAAATTCATAACAGAGTCTCCCGTTCTGAAAAGAAGGAAGCTTCTTTTTAAAGTCTTTCAGCCAGACTTCATACCTGCGGTAGGAACTGACCTGTCCCATCAGATGAAAACGCCGCAGCTCTTCCTCCGTAATCTCCAGCCACACCTGAATTTCAATATTGGCATAATTTTCATGGAAATCTTCCGCTCTGACTTCCCTGTTTCCCAGGGCAACCCGTATGGCGTCCAGCACTGCCGTCTTCCCTGTATTATTCTTTCCCACCAGGATTAAGGCGTTTTCAATCTGTTCCAGATGCATTTCCTTAATGGATTTGAAATTCCGAATCCACAGCTCTTTTATCTGCATACCTGTTCCCCCTATATCATTTCCAGTTTCTTTTGCCGTAAGTCCAGATAAACTTTTGTTCCTTTGGAGACTTCTGAATCAATCCAGATCCCGTGTCCCAGTTTATCCATAATCTTCTTTACCAGATACAGGCCGATTCCGGTAGCCTTTTTATCCGTTCTCCCGTTTCTTCCCGTATATCCCTTCTCGAAAATGCGGGGCAGATCTTCTTTCTCAATTCCGATCCCTGTATCCTCTATAACCAGAATTTCATCCTCCAGATAAATGGAGATCTGCCCTTTTCCTGTATACTTTAATCCGTTGGATAAAATCTGCTCCAGAACAAATACCAGCCATTTTTCATCGGTCAGAACCTGAGCGGACACCGGTTCATAGTTCAGAGAAATCTTCTTGCTGATGAACATCTTGGCGTACTTTTTTACTGCCTGGCGGATCATGGAATCCAGATCCTGCTCCTTTAACAGCCAGTCCCCTCCCAGACTTTCTGTTCTTAAATAACCGGTCACCATTTCCACATAAGATTCAATTTTAAACAGTTCCAGAGACAGATCCTGCCTTTGTTTCGGATCTGCCTCCTCCAGAAGAAGCCCCATGGCCGCAATGGGCGTCTTAATCTGATGTACCCACATAGAATAGTAATCGTTCAGATCATCGTAACGGTTCCCCTGTTCTTCCTGCAGTTTTTTCCGAATCTGCTCCATCTTTATCAGAATCTCCTGATAACGCTTTTCAATCTTATTTTCCGCTTCCGGAAATTCAGCCAGATACTCATCCAGAGCAGATTTCAGGTATTTTAACTGTTCCGTCTTTCGGCAGAAAGAGGGAAAGCCTGCCAGCAGGATCCCTCCCGTAAACAGAATCCACAGAAAAGTCTGATACAGTACCGTTTCTGCCGCTTCTCCATACAGCCATCCCACGAATGCATAAATAACAACCCCCAAAAAGACAAAAAGGAATATCTGCCTTTTCATCCACAGATATTCCCCCAGCATTTTCCTTTTCATACCAGATAACCGACTCCCTTTTTCGTCTGAATAAATTCCTTCATTCCTATAGTTTCCAGTTTTCTGCGCAGTCTCGTCACATTTACTGTCAGGGTATTGTCATCAATAAAGCTGTCGCTTTCCCATAGCTTTTCCATAATGGTCTCCCTGGAAACCACATTTCCGTGATTTTCCATTAAAAGTTTTAAAATCCGGAATTCGTTTTTTGTCAGTTCCAGATTTTCCCCCTGGTAAAACAACGAACCGTCGCTCAGATTCAGAATCGCGCCTTTATGTTCCACAAGGGACGCCGGATTTCCGAAGGAATATGCCCTTCTCAGCATCGCCTGCACCTTGGCAACCAAAACCTGCATATCAAAGGGCTTAGCCACAAAATCATCCGCTCCCCTGGTCATGGCCATTACCATATTCATCTGGTCAGAGGCCGAAGAAATGAAAATCACTGGTATCTGAGAAATCTTCCGTATCTCTTCGCACCAGTGAAATCCATTATAAAAGGGCAGAGATAAATCCAAAAGGACCAGGTGGGGCTGAAACCGGGCGAAGCAGGTCATAACCTGACGAAAATCGTCGGCACATTCCACCTCTAAGCCCCACGCTGATAATTGTTTCTGAATACTCCGGGCGATGACTGAATCATCTTCCACAATCAATATTTTATACATTGGATTCTCCGCTTATTTACTCTGCTTTTATCCGTTTAATTCTTCTATATCCGTCAGAATATGAAAACCTTTTCTCTTTAAGATACTTTCCGATTCAAAAATATCTTCCGTATACAGGATAACTACCGGTATCTGGTGTTTTCTTCTGAAAGAAGTATAGGTGTAGTTAATGCTGATATTGCTGTCTGCCAGAGTATCTAAAAGTCCGTCCAGGCCTCCCAGTTCATCTTCCAGCTCCACAGCGATTACATCGCAGATTTTCGTCACACAGCCTTTGGCGGTCAGAACGCTTTTTACTTCTTTCGGCTTATCGGCAATCATACGGAAGATGCAGAATTCCGGTGTGTCAAAACATGCAAAGGCATGAATATTCACTTTCTTCTCATGAAGCGCCGCTGTAACGTCACGCAGGCTTCCCGGTTTGTTTTCCACAAATACTGCTACCTGTTTAATCATTGTCTATTTCCTCCATTCTACAGACCGTCTCCTCTTAAATCTGTTACTCGTTTTGCTTTTCCTTCAAATCTCTGCAGACTCATAGGTCCTACAATCTTCAATACCGCATCCAGTCCCAGAAGGGCCTTCAGATTCTTGCGCACCCGGCTTTCCAGCTCCCTTAATTTGGAATAGGAATCCAACAGCCGGTCGTCAACCAGTTCCACCGTAATGGTCATAACATCCAGACGATTCTTTCTTTCTACTACAATTTCATAATGAGGTCCGATTTCCGGAATCTTCAGAAGCACTTCCTCCACCTGTGTCGGGAAGACATTTACTCCTCTGATTACCAGCATATCGTCGGAACGTCCTGAAAGATTTTCCATTCTGCAGGTGGTTCTGCCGCAGGCGCAGGGCTCGTACATCAGGCGGGACAAATCCTTGGTTCTGTACCGGATTAACGGCAGAGCCTCTTTTCCAAGGCAGGTCACAACCAGTTCCCCTTTGCTTCCCGGGGGAAGAACTTCTCCCGTTTCCGGATCAATAATCTCCGGAATAAACCAGTCCTCATTAATATGCATTCCATTTAACTGTTCACATTCTCCGGCTACCCCCGGTCCGCACAGTTCGCTCATTCCGTAATTCTGGGTACATAAGAACTGATCGCCCCAGATACGGTGCATTTCATCCCGCATGGGTTCTGTCATGCCTTCGCCGCCGAACAGGCCGATGTGTATCTTCAGATCTTCTTTGGGATCCAGTCCCATAGAACGAATCACTTCCCCCACATGGAGCGCATAGGAAGGAGTCGCTACTAAAAGAGTCGTTCCCAGATCCTGCATAAACATAATCTGCTTCTTGGTATTTCCGGAGGAAGTGGGAATTACCGACGCCCCGATATTTTCCAGCCCCGCATGAAGACCCTGGGCTCCTGTAAAGGTGCCGTATCCGAATGCAATCTGGGCAATGTCCTCGCTGGAGGCCCCTCCCATACAGGCAATACGGGAAACGTTATTGGTCCATACCCGCATATCATTTCTGGTATATCCCACGACTGTGGGCTTTCCGGTGGTTCCGGAAGAAGCGTGGAAACGTACCAGTTCTTTCTTGGGAACTGCGAAAAGTCCCATGGGATAATTATCCCGGAAATCGGATTTATTGGTAAAGGGAAGCTTCTGCAAATCGGACAGCTTCTGAATATCTGCAGGTTTTATTCCAACCGCGTCCATCTTCCTGCGGTAAGGCTCTACTTTTTCATAAATATAGGAAACCGTCTCCTTCAGCTTGCGAAGCTGGATACACTCGATTTCCTCTCTGGAATAGGTTTCTTCTTTTGCCCAAATCATCTTTTTACCTCCTTAGGCATCATTTTTTATTATAGCACTAATGTTCCTATATTGAAAGTCAAAATCAAACACGTTATAATGGTACGAGCACGAATACATGGAATCCAAATAAAAAACGTGAGGTGTTTCTTATGATCATTGATTTTCATACCCATATATTTCCCGATAAAATTGCACAGGCTGCCATTCATAAACTGGCTTCTCTGATTCAGCTTGAACCGTCCATGAACGGAACGGCCGACGGCCTTCACCGCTCCATGGAAGATGCCGGCGTAGATGTCAGCGTAGTGCTTCCTCCGGTAACGGATCCGCACCAGTATGCTTCCATTACCCGGTTTGCCTGCTTTTTAAACGAACAGGCCCAAAAGGCTTCTCCCGATTCCCCCCGGGTAATCTCCTTTGCAGGAATGCACCCGGACTGTTCGGATTATTCCGAAAAGCTGAAAGAAATCAAATCCCTTGGATTTGCAGGAATTAAAATTCATCCGGACTATCAGGATGCCCTTTTTAACGACATTCGTTATAAAAGAATTCTCTATAAGGCCACAGAGCTGGATCTGGCCTGCGTCACCCATACCGGCTTCGACGTCTACTCCCCTAATCTGATTCACTGTACCGTGGATATGATTCTGGAAGTACTGGAAGACGTCCATCCGTCCAGACTGGTTCTGGCCCATATGGGAAATAATCAACATCTGGATGAAGTAGAAGAAAAGCTCATTGGAAAAGACGTCTATTTTGATACGGCTTTTACCATCACCGATGCAGATCCTGCCCAGCTTACCCGGATGATCCAAAACCATGGGGCCGATAAAATTCTCTTCGGCACAGACGCTCCCTGGACCAGTCAGAAGGAAGCAGTAAAACGGCTTTCCTCTCTTCCCCTTACCGAAGAAGAGAAAGAGAAAATCTTCTGGAAAAACGCCGCTTCCCTGCTTCATCTTTAAACTTATTCTTCGTCTAGCTCCTTTTCCGGAAGAGCGATCTTCAGCTTAACGGATACCGGTTCATCATAGCAGGCAAAGATGGAGTCCATATGCTGCTTTTCCGGCTTCGGAGTCAGAACGCTTACCACAGGTACAATTACCAGTCCCGCCACCATTGCTATGGCTCCCGCATTAATAGGAGAAGCAATAAAATGCAGGAACATATTGGAAACGGTGATGCCTACGCCTGCTGCAAAGCTTGCCCATACAGCCGCTTTCGTCACCCGTTTCCAGAACAGGCCGTATAAGAAAGGCGCCAGGAATGCTCCCGCTAACGCACCCCAGGAAATTCCCATTAACTGGGCGATAAAAGTTGGCGGATCCAGGGCAAGAATTACGGAAATAATAATGAAAAATACAATCAAAATTCTGGTAATCAGAAGCTGCTTCTTATCACTTAAATCCTTCATCAGATTTCCCTTAATGAAATCCAGAGTCAACGTAGAGCTGGATGTAAGAACCAGGGAAGACAGGGTGGACATAGAAGCGGAAAGTACTAGAATCACCACAATTCCGATTAATACATCGGGAAGGGTAGACAGCATGGAAGGAATAATTCCGTCGTAAATAATGGAGCCGTCTTCTGCATAAATTCCCGGATTATCAAACAGTCTTCCGAATCCGCCCAGAAAATAACAGCCGCCGGAAATAATAACCGCAAAAATGGTGGAAATCACTGTTCCGGTATTGACTGCTTTTTCGTTGCGGATGGTATAAAACTTATGTACCATCTGGGGCAGTCCCCAGGTACCCAGAGAAGTTAAGATAACCACACCCATCAGGTTTACCGGATCGGGACCGAAAAAGGAAGTAAAGGCTCCCTGCTGTCCCAGAGTTACCGGTACGTCGCTGGGAATCTCAGAGAGGCTTCTGACCGCCTGCATAAATCCTCCCTGGCCGTTTAAGACAGCCAGAATCACTGCCACAATTCCTGCCAGCATAATAATTCCCTGAATAAAGTCGTTGATTGCCGTGGCCATATAACCGCCCAGGATCACATATACACCTGTTAAAGTAGCCATTAAAATTACGCAGACTGCGTAAGGCACGTCAAAGGCCATCCCGAAAAGCCGGGACAGTCCGTTATACAAAGAAGCCGTATACGGAATCAGAAATATAAATACAATGGCCGAAGCAGCAATTCTGAGAGCATTGCTGTCATATCTTTTACCGAAAAAGTCCGGCATGGTAGCCGCTTTTAAATGATGAGTCATAATTCTTGTCCGCCGTCCCAGAACTACCCAGGCCAGCAAACTTCCCAAAACAGCATTTCCCAGGCCGACCCAGGTGGAAGCTAATCCGTATTTCCATCCAAACTGTCCGGCATATCCTACAAATACCACTGCGGAAAAATAAGACGTACCATAGGCAAAAGCCGTAAGCCAGGGGCCTACCGACCTGCCTCCCAAAACAAAATCATTCATGCTTGTCGCATGCTTTCTGGAATAAATCCCTACTCCCACCATCACACTGAAAAACAGGAGGAGCATTATCAGTTTCACTGCCATTTTCTAATCTCCTTCTTACGATACTTTCACAGTTTAAAGTGTAACGCTTTTAACTGCTAAAATACAGTATAACAGGAAACCCTGAATTGTCAATTCTTTTATTACAATTTCTTTTGCTCATAAAACAGCAGACAGCCGATTTTCATCAACTGTCTGCAAAATCATACCCTCGCATCTGTATATTCTTCAAATTTATCAATGATACCCTTCATAAAGTCGTCGAAAAATGGCAGGGCGGCTTCTTCCAGCTTTTGGGGCACCCCATAATACGAGCCTGCGATGCTTCCGCAGATGGCGGCAATTGTGTCGCTGTCCCCGCCAATAGAGATTGCATTTCGGACTGCATCCTCAAAATCCAAAGACTCAAAGAAAGCCTCCAGTGCCTGAGGAACAGACCCCTGACACGAAACATCAAATCTGTAATTTTTACGGATGCTGTCCAGGGTAAAGTCTATACGGTAATACTCCCTCTCAATCACTTCCCTGATTTCCTCCCGGCTTTTTCCTGCTTTGGCCAGATAAACCGCTGTCGCTGTAGCTTCTGCCCCTTTGAGGGCCTCGGGATGATTATGGGTAATTTCCGTAACGGTTCTGGAAAAGCTTTTGGCTTCACTGAGGCTTTCTGCTGCCTGTCCGCAGGGCCCCACCCTCATAGCCGCTCCATTCCCATAACTGCCATAGGGTTGGGGATTATCTGAAAAAATCCAATTGTAAAATCGTCCTCCGTATCCGGCCTCAGGATACCGGCGGCCAAGCTGCTGCATACTGTTTGCAGCATTTTCAGCAAGACCGGCAAAAGAAGGCGCACTTTCCATAAGCCCTTTGGCCACGGCAACGGACATAACAGAATCATCCGTAAAGAAACACTTTTCTGTTATTAAATGATAGTCTTTCTTCTTTTTATAATTGCGAAACTCAAATCTGGATCCTGCAATATCTCCTATCACTGCCCCAAGAAGAGCTGACTTCTTTCTGTTTTTTTTATCCATTTCCTGTAACTGTTTCCTAATCATATGTTACCCTTTCCATACAACACAAAGAGACAGACCTGCTTTCGCTTTCCCTGCAGCGCAGAACGTTTTTTACAGCATTTTGTTCTCTGAATAACAGGCATATATATAAGATGGATTTTCATAATACACGCTACTGTTATAATCGTCTATTTTTTCACTGATGAAAGAGCTGTAAACACTTTGCAGCGCATCTATAACCGGTATTTTTTCCACTTCCGAAACTTTTTTAATTAGCCGTTTATACACTTTTCCAATATCCCAGTGAGTAGGGATTGCATACCTGCATTCTCCCACATTATCAAAATTTCCTGTTGTAATATGCGCTTCGTCAATAAAGTCCTGACTGACCCTGTCAATATTATCGCTATGGTAGACATCTGCTAAGTCGTAAATTTTCTCAATCCGCTGTCTGCCCAGCATTTTTACCACATCTGCTCTCGTATTTTTACTTTTTCGCGCTATATAGTCTATGAGACTGCATGTAAAAAACAAATCATTATCTTTTAAACTTTCCCTTCCTTTTCTTTTCATCTTTTATCTGACCTCCTCATACCCTCTGTATCTAAGACATTTTAGCGCTTCTTCTGTGCAGAAATTTATCTGATGTGTAGGATATTTAAATTTAGCTAATACCCAGAACTGCTCTCTGTTAATAACCCCCTCCATATAATCTGAAATATAATTGTACACCTGATCATTCGCCATTGCCCCAATGACAATATCGTATTTATGAGATTTTCCACTTCGGCACGAAATAATAAAATCCAACCATTCTTCTGACATCTCTTTAAATTCTTTTATATTTAATTCTGTATTTAAACGAACATCGTATATTGAAACAATTTTACTGCTATATCGTTTCGCCCATCTTTGTGCCTGCTCTTTAATGATAGTACAATAAAATCCCGTGCCAAAATCTTTCGTATAATGCCCTTTGCGAATCTCCGGGATCTGCACAGGCAGATAACTTCCATGATATACTGTCAACATTCTTACATCCTCCCTTACAAAATATTTCCTCCGGATGAAAGCCGTATCTGTTTCAGCAAATTCTAAGGCCATTATATCAATAGAAAGGATCTCTTACAAGCGTCATCCGGCCTGTTCTCTGTTTTTCTCTCCATTAAGAATTTAATTTCCGAAAATAATCAAAATACTCCTATTGTATTGACACTTTCTTTCATTTTAACTATAATAGTTTCTAAATAAAAGAGAATCTTCAGGGCAGGGTGCAATTCCCTACCGGTGGTACAGCCCACGAGCCGCAAGGCATGATTCGGTGAAACTCCGAAGCCGACAGTAAAGTCTGGATGAAAGAAGATTGGAAAATACGGAATTCGATTTTTGTTTTCTGCCCTGAAATGATTTTCATTTCAGGGTATTTTTTTATATCTAGGATTAAGGTGTCAAAAGCCTCTTCTGGAATTATGTTTCGGTAAAATACACAAAATCATCCGAACGCCGCGACTTTGCGCACAATGGAGATGAGACTCAGGGAATCGTGGAAGCCTTTGCTGAACACGATTTCCGGTTTCGGAGGCTCATCGGAGTGTTTTTGTGCGCTTCGCGCGGAAGGATATTTTGTGCATTTTGCCAAGTATAGAAAAAAGAGCGGCTTTTGACACCATGTCTAGGAAAATTTGAAACCCCAGGAAAGGATGTGATTATTTGAACGATTCTGATTATATGCAGGAGGCTCTGCACCTGGCCAGAAAAGGCGAAGGATGGGTCAATCCCAATCCCATGGTGGGCGCTGTCCTGGTAAAAAACAAAAAGATCATCGGGAAAGGCTGTCATGAAAAATTCGGCGGACTCCATGCGGAACGAAACGCTCTGGCAAACGCTTCTGAATCCCCCGAAGGCAGCACCCTCTATGTGACTTTAGAACCCTGCTGTCATTACGGAAAAACCCCGCCCTGCACTGAGGCAATTTTGCAAAGCGGTATCCAGAGAGTCGTCATCGGTACTCTGGATCCCAATCCTCTGGTAGCCGGCAAAGGGGCGCAGATTCTCCGTTCTGCAGGCATTCAGGTGGATGTGGGAATTCTGGAGGAAGAATGCCGGGAGCTTATCCGCATTTTTTCCCATTTTATAACCACCCAGAAGCCTTACGTAATTATGAAATATGCCATGACCATGGACGGGAAAACAGCCGCATATACCGGACGTTCCCGATGGATTACCGGGGAGGCGGCCCGGGCCCATGTCCATCAGCTCCGTCATAACTGCATGGGCATTATGGTGGGCGTCAACACCGTACTGCAGGATGATCCCCTGCTGACCTGTCGTCTGGAACAGGGGAAAAATCCCATTCGGATTGTTGCCGATACCCATCTGCGCACGCCTCTGTCCTCCCGGATTGTTCAGACGGCCTCACAGGTTCCTGTGATCCTGGCTACCTGCCAGAAGGATCCTTCCCGGCTCTCCCCCTATCGGGACGCCGGATGCACCGTCTTAACCATAAAAGAAGAACAGGGACATCTGAGTATCCCCGATCTTATGGAAGCCCTTGGAAAACAGAAAATCGACAGCATTCTCCTGGAGGGCGGAGGTACTTTAAACTGGGGGATGCTGAAGAACCATGCGGTTCATCGCATCTGCACCTACATTGCCCCCATGCTGCTGGGCGGAAACACCGGCAAAACCCCGGTAGGAGGTCTTGGATTTGAAGCCCCGGATCAGGCAGTCCGCCTGACTTCGCCGAAAATTACTCCGTACGGGGAAGATTTCTTATTTGAAAGTGAGGTAATCTATCCATGTTCACAGGAATCATAGAAGAACTGGGAAGCCTGAAGACCATCCGGCCTCAGAAAAATGCCCTGCGCTTAACCATCGCTGCCAAGAAGATTCTGGAAGATATTCACCTGGGCGACAGCATCGCGGTAAACGGCATCTGCCTGACGGTGGTTGATTTTCACTCCGATAGTTTTTCCGCAGATGTCATGCAGGAGACCCTCTTACGGACTTCCCTCTCCCAACTGAAACCGGGAAGCCCTGTGAATCTGGAGCGGGCCATGGCTCTGGGCGGAAGATTCGGAGGACATATTGTCTCCGGCCATATTGACGGTACAGGCACCATAACCCGGATACACAAAGATGGAATCGCCGTCTGGTATACCATCCAGGCCGCTCCTTCCATTTTAAAATACATTGTGGAGAAAGGATCCGTGGCTCTGGACGGAATCAGCCTGACGGTGGCCTCCGTCTCCCAGGATTCCTTCCAGGTATCGGTTATCCCCCATACTCTGGAAAATACCATACTGCCCCGGAAAAACGTCCGGGATCTCATAAATATCGAAAACGACTGTATAGGAAAATACGTGGAAAAACTGCTGAAGAACGAAGAACAGACCCCAAAGGGCATCACCCGGGAATTCCTGCTTCGTTCCGGCTTTTAACAGGAGGTACTCTAAATGAATTTCGATGCTTTAAAACAGGCCCTTGAAGATCTAAAACAGGGAAAACTGGTTTTAGTCACAGACGATGAGGACCGGGAAAACGAGGGGGATTTAATCTGCGCCTCTCAGTTTGCCACAACCGAAAATGTTAATTTTATGGCAACCCATGCCAAAGGACTGATCTGTATGCCTATGACGGAACAGATTGCCCAAAGGCTTCAGTTCCCCCAGATGGTCTCTCACAATACAGACAATCACGAAACAGCTTTTACGGTCTCCGTGGACCATCAGTCCACTACCACCGGTATTTCTGCCGAGGAACGGGGAGTCACAGCCCGTATGTGTGCCGATGAGACATCCTCCCCTCAGGACTTTCGGCGTCCCGGACATATGTTCCCGCTGATCGCAAAGGAAAACGGCGTCCTGGAGCGAAACGGCCATACCGAGGCCACCGTAGATCTCCTTCGTTTATGCGGTCTGGCTCCCTGCGGTCTTTGCTGTGAAATCATGAAAGAAGACGGAACCATGATGCGAAGGGAAGAGCTGAATGCCTTTGCGAAACACTGGAACTTAACCATGATTACCATCCGCCAGATCCAGGAGTACCGTAAGATTCACGATTCTCTGGTGGAATGCGCCGCCACAACCAAAATGCCTACCAGATACGGTGACTTCCGTTCCTATTGCTATGTAAATAAATTAAACGGCGAACACCACATTGCTCTGGTAAAAGGAGAGATTGGAGACGGAGAAAACGTCCTCTGCCGGGTGCACTCCGAATGTCTGACCGGAGACGTTTTCGGTTCCCTTCGCTGCGACTGCGGACAGCAGCTGGAATCCGCCCTGAAACAGATTTCCAGAGAAGGCCGGGGCATCTTGCTGTATATGCGCCAGGAAGGCAGGGGCATCGGTCTGGTCAACAAGTTAAAAGCCTATGAACTTCAGGAGCAGGGAATGGATACCCTGCAGGCCAATCTGGCTCTGGGCTTTAAGGGAGATCTCCGGGAATATTATATCGGCGCCCAGATTTTAAGAGATCTGGGAGTGAAAACCCTGCGTCTTCTGACCAACAATCCGGACAAAGTTTACCAGCTGGAAGATTACGGCATTCAGATTCTTCAGAGGGTGCCCATCCAGATGGAAGCAAACTCCCATGACATTTTTTACTTAAGGACAAAACAGAAAAAAATGGGACATATCTTAAATTATAAGGAGGAAACCAAACATGAAACTGTATGAAGGAGCACTTGTATCAGAAAATATTAAAATCGGAATTGTAGCCGCCCGATTTAATGAGTTTATTACGTCCAAGCTTCTGGACGGCGCCCTGGACGCTTTAAAGAGAATGGGTGTGGAAGATTCCCAGATTGAGGTAGCCTGGGTTCCGGGAGCCTTTGAAATCCCCCTCATTGCATCCAAAATGGCTGGCAGTAAACGCTATGACGCCGTAATCTGCCTGGGCGCTGTTATCCGCGGCAGCACCAGCCACTACGATTATGTCTGCAATGAGGTTTCCAAGGGAATCGCTCAGACCTCTCTTTCCACCGGCGTTCCCGTTCTGTTCGGCATTCTCACCACGGAAAATATCGAACAGGCCATTGAACGGGCCGGAACAAAAGCAGGAAACAAAGGCTTTGACTGTGCACAAAGCGCGGTAGAGATGGTAAATCTCATCCGCGCTCTGGAACAGTAAACTTATGTAAAAATGTTATTCGGAATACTGGCGGACCCGGAAGGGAACTCCCAGAGAGTCTGCCAGTTTCCGGCATTTCTCAATGGCTTCTTCCCCAATAACGCTGACTACGGTAAAGCGCACGTCATCCAGGTATTTCCGGCAGTCCTGTGCAAACTTCAGCATGGCGTCAAAAGATTTTTCTCCGTAGGCAGGTCTTACCACTTCGTTATAAGATTTGGCGTCCGGCGTATTCATGCTGATAGAGACGCTGTCCACCGCCTCGCAAAGTTCTTTTGCAACGGAACGCTTATGAATCAAGTCTCCCAGTCCGTTGGTGTTTACTCTGACATGAAATCCATATTTTTCCTTTATATAATGGCTGACTGCAATCAAATTATCCAGCGCCATAACCGGCTCTCCGTAGCCGCAGAATACAACCCCTGTACATCCGGTAAAATCATAGGCGTCAATGGCCTGATATATCTCTTCCAGAGAGGGCTCTTTTGACAGCCAGAGATTGTCAGCATCTCCTATGGCGTCTTCCGTATTCCGGATACAGAAGGTACACCGGCACGGACATTTATTGGTAATATTTAAATAGACATTGTCTTTATAACGGTAAATAATATCTGACATCATTTCTCTCCCTTTCCGTCTTATTATCAGTCTCTCAGACTGAATTTGTTTTTAAAAGATAACCGATCCAAAGCCAGACCGAAAATCAGAAATACTACAGCGCTTCCTCCCGACTGTACCAAGCTTCCGGCAATAGAAACAAGAAAAGCCGTCTTGAAACCAAACATCAGCCCTTCTGCCAGAAAGTATCCGGTACCGGAGATCAGAAAGGCCAGAAACAGTGCGATCACATTTCTCCTGGTTACAATCCGGTTTCCCTTACTAGAAAACGGCAGTACAATCAGCATTTTAATAATCACTGTGGCCGGAGCCCATACCGGAGAGGTGAGAAGATCCGCCAGACCGCCGCCAATGGCTCCTGCCGCCATGGCATAAGGCATGGGTAAAATAGCCGCTGCAATATAAATCATGGCGTCGCCCATGTGGACATATCCGCCGTTTCCCCCCACGGGGATATGGAAAATATAAGCGGTCATTAAGGTAGTCAAAGCCGCCATCAGTCCGGTGACTGCCAGACGCCGGATGGTCAGCGCTTCTCTCTCTGATGCTCTTACTCTTGTGGAAATTTCGCTGGTTTTCATTTTAAGTCCTCCTTTTTCTCCCATAATTTATATAAATAAGGTTCAAAACAGATTCCCTCATTGGGATCCGTCCCTTCTTCCACTGCCTGTTGGATTCCTTCCCTCAGAAACGCCACCGCTTTCTTGGCACAGGTCTCCAGGCTCTCGCCTTTGACCGTTCCTGCGCTGATCACAGAGGCAAACAGATCTCCGGTACCTGAATATCCGCCGCCGTACATGGGCGAAGACACCAGGGAAAATGTCTCTCCTTCCAGAATCAGATTATGGACTTCTCTTTTTCCCTCTTCTTCTGTGACGATTCCGGTAATCACCAGTCCTTTCAGAGAGAACTTACGGGCCAGACGAACTGCCGCCTGCCGGACTTCCCGGAAATAGTCGTCTCTCTCCATAATCTGCATATCTTCATAAAGGCTTCGCATCCCTTCGGATCCTTCCAGAAGGATAAACGCCTCCGTAAGATTGGGGGTAATCACATCGGCCTTTTCTGCCAGACGCCGCATCTGTTCTGCCAGAGATTCCGTATAGGTCTTATAGGTTTTTCCGTGATCCCCCATCACCGGATCCACAATCAGTTTTGTCTGAGGGCCTGCAAACTTTTCATAAAACTTTAATATAATTTCCACCTGTCTGGTGCTGCCCAGAAATCCTGTATAAATCCCATCAGGACGAAAACCCGCCTTTTCCCACTGCTTTGTATAGGCTTCCATCCGCTCCGTATAGTCGTCCCAGTAGTAGCTGTCAAATCCTGTCTGATTGCTTAAAATAGCCGTAGGCAGGGGGCAGGCCTGCACGCCCATGGCCGAGATAACGGGAATAGCCGCCGTGAGGGAACATTTTCCTAATCCGGATAAATCATTAATTACTGCAATTTTCTTCATTTTTCTCTTCCTGTCATTTCTGCTTGTTATTTTCTTTCTTTTCGGATAGAATAGCATTAAAGTGGATTTGTGAAAATATCCAAAACCAATAAATTTTAAGGGGACAGTTTAAATGTCAAAACTTACATCCGACTCGGAACATCTTTATATGCAGGTTTACCACTATTATCAGAAGCGGATTCTGGACGGTTCCTTTCCGCCTGAAATGAAGATGCCCTCTCTGCGCCGCTGCGCCCAGGAACTGGAATTAAGCCGTACTACGGTGGAATCCGCCTACCTCCAGCTTGCCGCCGACGGCTATATTATCTCCCGCCCCCAGAGCGGTTATTACGTCACGGAGATTGCCCAGAGACCCGTATCTGCACCTTCCCGTGCCAGCGCGCCTCAGATTCCCGTCCGCTTTGATTTCGCCTCCTCCGGGGTGGACCGGGAGAGCTTTCGCTTTGACCTCTGGCGCCGCTATTTAAAAAGCGCCCTGCGCCAGGATGAGCGGCTTTTAACTTACGGGGAACCTCAGGGGGAACGGGATTTCAGGGAAACTCTGGCCGAGTATGTAAAGAAGCAGCGGAACATTCTGTGTGAACCGGAAGATATTGTGGTGGGAGCCGGCGTCCAGAGCCTTCTGCATATCCTCTGTCCTCTTCTGCGCACCAAAAAAACCGTTTCCTTTCCTACCAGATCCTTCCTTCAGGGAATATCTGTATTTCAGGATTACGGTTTTGAAGTCTTTTACCGGAATAAAAACTGTGATCTTATTTATGTAACTCCCGCCCATATGACCAAGTGGGGGGAAATTATGCCCGTCTCCCGCCGGCTGGAATTGATTCACCATGCACAGAGACAGGGCAGTCTGATTCTGGAAGACGATTTTGAAAACGAGTTTGTCTATCTGCAGAAACCCACCCCCTCCCTGCACAGTCTGGACGGGGGCCGGCATGTGGTTTACATCGGCTCTTTCTCACGGCTTTTGCTGCCTTCCATCCGTATCAGCTTTATGATCCTGCCCCGTCCCCTCTCCCGGGCCTATCAGAAAGTGGCCTTCCACTATAACCAGACGGCGTCCAAGGCAGAGCAGATTGCCCTGACTCAGTTTATCCGGGACGGTCATCTGGCCTCCCAGACCCGCAGACTGCGCCGCCTCTACAGCGCGAAGTTAAAGGGACTTCTGGAGGCGGTAACCGATACCTTCGGCACAGAAGTTCCTCTGCAGATCGGTTCCGCAGGCACCAGCATTGCCCTGAGTCTTCCTAAAAAAGAGGACCCCCAGGGGTCCCCTTCTGACTTCCCGGCCTTTGCCGGGGAACATGGAATCCGGATAGAAACGCTCTCTCAGGATTCGGATTTTATTACCCTGCTTCTTTCCTGCTCCGCCATGCCTCTGGAAGACTTTCCTTCTGCATGCCGGACTTTAAAAGAAGTGTGGGAACTGTATGTTTAATCCTCTTTTTCTTCCATATAACGCTGAATATTGGATGCATTTACATACTTCTTCGGCTTTCCGTCTTCCATAACAATTAAGGTAGGCGCCTGCATCACCCCGAATTTTTTCACCAGTTCAGGATTTTCCTCTGCATCAATCAGCTCATACTCTTCTCCCTGCAGCATCTGCTTTGCCATCCGGCAGTTGGGGCAGGTGCTGGTGGTAAACAGATATTTCATGGACGGAACCGGTTCGATTTTCACCTCTTCCCGGAAAATGGTCACCCGGCTGGCCGCCACCTTCTTTATCTGGGAATGCTTTACATCATAGAGAGTACGGTTTTTGTACTCCTGTATTTTACCGTCGTTCCAGTTCTGAACCGGACGGTAATAACCGGTAATCCGGCTGTAAACCTCTGCAGGCTTTCCGCAGTGGGGACAGGTAAAGTGCTCTCCGCTTAAATATCCGTGGGTTTTGCATACGGAGTAGGTAGGAGAAATGGTATAGTACGGCAGGCGGTAATTCTCTGCAATCTTACGAACCAGGGAGGCAGCCGCCTTCCAGTCCGGAAGTTTCTCGCCGATAAAACCGTGGAATACGGTTCCCGAGGTATACAGCGTCTGCAGATCGTCCTGAATATCCAGCGCGTCAAATATATCTGCCGTATAATCCACCGGAAGATGGGAACTGTTGGTATAATAAGGCGTATCGCCCTCTTTACCGGCGGTAATAATTTCCGGCCAGCGTTTCTTATCATGTTTGGCCAGACGGTAAGTGGTAGACTCTGCCGGTGTAGCTTCCAGGTTAAACAGCTCTCCTTCATACATCTCCTGATAATCGGAAAGTCTCTCCCGCATGTGGTTTAATACATCTTTGGTAAATTCCTGGCACTTCTTATGGGTCATATCACATCTCAGCCATCTGGCGTTTAAGCCCACTTCGTTCATGCCAATCAGACCGATGGTGGAAAAATGATTGTCAAAGCTTCCCAGGTACCGCTTCGTATACGGATACAGACCTTCATTGAGAAGTTTCGTAATTACTTCTCTCTTGATATGAAGGGAACGGGCGGATATATCCATCATGTGATCCAAACGCCTGTAGAACTCTTCCGGTGTGTTGGAAAGATAGGCGATTCTGGGCATATTAATGGTTACAACGCCCACAGAACCGGTACTTTCTCCGGATCCGAAGAATCCTCCTGATTTCTTTCTCAATTCTCTCAGATCCAGGCGGAGACGGCAGCACATACTGCGGATGTCGCTGGGCTCCATATCGCTGTTAATATAATTGGAGAAATACGGCGTTCCGTATTTGGCTGTCATCTCAAATAACAGTTTGTTATTTTCACTGTCGGACCAGTCAAAATCCCTGGTAATGGAATAGGTTGGGATGGGATACTGGAATCCCCGTCCGTTGGCGTCTCCCTCAATCATTGTCTCAATAAACGCCCGGTTGACCATATCCATCTCTTTTTTACAGTCTTTGTATTTAAAATCCATTTCTTTGCCGCCCACAATGGCAGGAAGTTCTGCCAGATCATTGGGAACGGTCCAGTCCAGAGTAATATTGGAAAACGGCGCCTGGGTTCCCCAGCGGCTGGGGGTATTCACTCCGTAAATAAAGGACTCAATACATTTCTTCACTTCCTGGTAAGACAGGTTGTCTGCCTTGACGAAAGGAGCCAGATACGTATCGAAGGAAGAGAATGCCTGGGCTCCGGCCCACTCATTCTGCATAATTCCCAGGAAGTTTACCATCTGGTTGCATAACACGCTCAGATGTCTGGCCGGAGAGGAAGTGATTTTTCCTTCGATTCCCCCCAGTCCTTCCTGGATAAGCTGTTTTAAAGACCAGCCTGCACAGTATCCTGTAAGCATGGACAAATCGTGGATATGCAGATCGGCGTTGCGGTGAGCCTCTGCAATCTCGCTGTCATAAATTTCCGAAAGCCAGTAATTGGCCGTAATGGCTCCGGAGTTACTTAAGATCAGACCTCCCACCGAATAGGTAACGGTGGAATTTTCCTTTACTCTCCAGTCTTCCACCTTCACATAGCTGTTTACAATTTCCTTATAATCCACAATGGTGGATTTCATATTACGGACTTTCTCTCTCTGTTTCCGGTATAAAATATAGGCTTTTGCCACATCTGCATAGCCGCACTGGATCAGCACATTTTCCACACTGTCCTGAATGTCCTCTACTGTAATCCGGTTATCCGTAATTTTATCCTGAAAGTCAGCGGTCACCCGCAGTCCCAGCATTTCCATCATATCGCTGCTGTAGTTTTTCTCTTTTGCACGAAATGCCTTCTCAATTGCCGCTGTAATCTTTTTCATTTCGAATTGGGCTACTTCCCCGTCTCTCTTTTCCACCTGGAACATTTTGCTGCCTCCCTTTTCTTTTCTTTATACGTGCAGACTTATTGTATCAAATCCCTGCAGATACGTCAACGCAAAAATACCACATATTGTGTTTGATTTTCACCCTTCACAATATGTGGTATTCTTTTCCATTTATTTCCAGTCCATGTCCGGAATCATCAGGATTCGGTTACGGCCGCATAATACTCTCCCGGAATATAGCCCTTAATGCGGATGCCGTCTTCCTGATATTCTTCTTCCAGAAGTTCCCCGTATTTACGGATAATCTGGATTTTCCCGGCGCTTTCGTAGGGATACAGATGTTCCAGATAAATCCGGCCTTTCCGCAGGATTTCTCCCAGAACTTCTTTCAGCTCTTCCATCCCTTCCCCGGTCTTCGCGGAAACTTCCAGGGAATAATCGGCGCGAAAATCCCGGAAATGTTTCTTTTCCTCCAGTTTATCCTGTTTATTAAAAATAGTCACCACCGGTTTGTTGACCACCTGCAGTTGTTTCAGCGTTTCATAGACAACCTCCATCTGGGTTTCCATCTGGGGATTGGAGGCGTCTGCCACATGAATGATGATATCCGCATAACGGGCTTCTTCCAGAGTACTCTGAAATGCCTCCACCAGATGATGGGGCAGTTTCCGGATAAATCCCACCGTATCGGTTAATAAAATCTCCTGATTCTGATCCAGTTTTAAAATCCGGGTGGTGGTATCCAGGGTAGAAAACAGCATCTCATCGGCCAGTACCTCTGCCCCGGTCAGATAATTCAGGGTAGTGGATTTCCCACTGGAACTGTAGCCCACCAAAGCGGCAATCTTCTGATTATTTCTGCTCCGCCTGGATCGTACCACTTCCCGGTGACGCTTCACTTCTTCCAGTTCTCTTCTTAACTGTCCGATTCGTGCCCGGATCAGACGTCTGTCCATTTCCAGCTTCTTCTCACCGGGCCCCCTGGTTCCGATTCCTCCGCCCAGACGGGACAGAGAGGTTCCGAGACCTGCCAGACGGGCGGAACGGTACTTTAACTGAGCCAGTTCTACCTGAATCTTTCCTTCCCTGGTTCTGGCTCTTCCTGCAAAAATATCCAGAATCAGAAGTGTCCTGTCCATGACTTTACATTCCAGCTCCTCCTGGAGATTTTTCATCTGGGCCGGGGAGAGTTCATCATCACAGATCACGCCGTTGGCATCCAGAATCTGCAGTAATTCCCGGACTTCTTCTATCTTGCCTTTTCCGATATACGTGCCCGGATGGACACTTTCCCGTTTCTGGATGACGCCGGCACACACTTTTGCTCCTGCTGTCCGTGCCAGCTCACCCAGTTCCTCCAGAGATTCCTCGGTTCTCAGGGAGTCCTCCTGCTGCACTCCGATTAATATTACTGTCTCTTCGATTTTGTTCTCCGCATCATACGCCATAAAATCTCTGGTCACTCCTTCGTTTTCTTATTTCTTTGCGCCGGATGCCCCTGCTGTATCGTAAGTACCCCACAGGTTCGTTCCGCTGCTCTGTTTTACATAAGCTCTTACTGTGTAATAGTAAGTGGTTCCCCTGGTTCCTGTAGTATCCGTATAACTTCTGGTTCCGGATCCCACAGTGGCTATGGTTTTCCAGCTTCCTCCTGCTGTCTTTCTGAATACCCGGTAGCCGTCGGCAAAGGTATTGGCTCCTGCTTTGGATCCGGTCCAGGCAACGGTAACTCCCTGACCGGAGGAGGAGGCTTTTACAGATGGCGCAGACGGTACTGCCATTCCCATAACGGTTCTCTGGTAGTCGCCGGCAACCGTTCCTGCATAAGCTTTTACCGTATAGTAATATGCCACTCCCATTTTCGCATTTCCGTCGCGGAATTTCAAGGTTTTTTCATCCACTGTTCCAATAGAACGGAATGGGGAGGTTCCATTTGCTTCTTTCCGGTAAATCACATATTTTTCTGCTCCTGTTACGGAACTCCAGGTAACTTCCACGGTACAGTAATTGATGGAACGTGTTTCCACCAGAGGAAGTCCCAGGGCTTTCACCGGAACCTTTGCCGTTACATCTGTGGGATATAAGGTAGCGGTTCCCGCCGCATTTTCTTCCCGGAAGCCTTTCACTGTATAATAGTAGGTAACTCCCGGTTTCACTGCAGAATCCACATAGGCGGTCTGTTGTGCGTCCACCGTTTTCAGACCTGTGAAACTGCCTCCTGCCTCTTTCCGGTAGATTCGGTAGCTTTTCGCTCCCGCAATCTTCTCCCAGGTTACTACTATGGTTTCATCTTCTTTATCCTCTGCAGATACCACCGGCATCACACCGGCAAATTCGGATTCTGTATAAGGAATCGTTACCTGTACGTCTGTAGGATATTGGGTGCAGCTTCCCTTCGCGTCTTCTTCCCAGAAGCCCTTCACCGTATAATAGTAAGTTGCCCCCGGTTGGGCTGTTTTATCCACATAGGAACTCTGATCCCCGCTTACGGTTTCCAGTCCTTTAAAGCTGCCTCCTGCTTCTTTCCGGTATACCCGGTAGCTGGCGGCCTTCTCCACCGGCTCCCAACTGACGTTTACGCTTCGATCTTCTGAAACAGTGGCTGTCACCACCGGCATCTCCTGAGAGAACTTCTCTTCTGTCATAACCTCTTTGACGAAGTAGTCTCCGTTCTCCCGGAATCCCAGTTCATAAACAGAACTGTCCGCCAATACGAAGGAATCTTTCTTTCCTTTTTCCGCATGGACCACCACTTCTCCTGCAACTGGTTTCTCCAGAGAGAGCGGAATGGTTCCCCATACGTTTTCACTTACTGTCAGTTTTGCCCCTTCTTGCAGGCTCACATTCAGGTTTTTTGCTCCCTGCATGCTGAATCCGTCAATCAGAGTCTCTCCTGACACATAAATCTCAATGATTCCCTCCGGACTTTCATTTCTCAGGTATCCCAGACTGCTGCAGTCCCCTGTTAAAAGCAGATAACTGTTTTCAATCTCACAGCCTGCCAGATCGGTAATACCTTCTGCGGTCATATCCACCGGTTCGTCCTTGCTGCCCCAGTTATACAGGAACAGATCGGTCACTTTATTATTCAGATAATTTCTGACTCCTGTGATACTTCCGATTTCCAGGTTCTGTCAGTAAATTACGAAATCCACATAGAACGAACGCTGAGGATTCGTCTCATCTCTTAAGCCTTTTAAAGTTCCTGTCACGCTGTCTTCGATGGTGATTTTCTTCTTGCTGGCTTCTGCCCGGATGACCAGATCCGTGCCTCCCATCTCCAGTTTCACATTTTTCAGGGTAAGGCTTTCTGCTGCGGCAATGGTCTGAAGTCCTTCTCCTGCTTTCAGGCTCCTGCCGCTGCCATCCAGAACCAGTCCCTTTGCAGGGAGAGCTGCTTCTCCCTGGACGTTCCATTCCTGATCCGCCAGCAGGGTAAGGGTGTAGGTTCCTTTTTCCTCCTGTTCTTCAATGGCTTTCAGCGCTTTTTCCAGAGACTTAAATACCTGGCTGTCCATTCCCGGTCCGCTCACTTCCGCCAGATCCGGCAGTTCCACCAGAGCGTCCAGGGCATTCTGAATTGCCGCTGCCATGGCGTCTACTTCATTCTGGCGGCTTTCGTCCAACTCCCACTGTACCGCTTCTATGGCCTGGGTTACTGCTGAAAAGTCTTCGTAATCCTCAGGATCCAGCTTTTGCGCTTCCTCGATAGCCGCTTCCACGTCATCGTAGTTTGCCTTCACCAGTTTCGCTATGGGTTCTGTATAGGTATGACTGTTGTCATACTGGCAGGTAAAGGTTTTCACCCCGTCTTCATAAATGGTAGGCGGCTTGGTTACCTCTCCCTGGTTCCAGTCATGCTGGACCTCAATCTCATTTCCGGTAACTTCAAATAGCTTTGTACAGATGCTGTAAATCTCGTAATTATTTGTCAAAGGCTTCTGATCTGCAGCTATCATGTCTCCCTGATTGTCAATCAAGAAATGATTTTCTGTGCCGGCTCCGTTATAACGTACGGTTCCCAGGTTTGTAAGAATTCCATTATTCACAAAAGTTCCGCCGGCAGAAGTATCCAGAGTTTTTCCACCTGAAATAACGACGTCCGCTCCGGGTACCACTTCCAGATTCTGTCCGGCGTTTAGTACATAGTCATATTGCGTCCGGAAATTTCTGTGCATATAGAGCGTCTTCTCTGTGAAAACAACTCCTCTGATAAAAGATGTGGGTTCCCAGTTGAAACTGCCGGAGGCCTGACATATATACTTAACCGTATCGCTGATCACCCACGCCTCATCGCTGATATAAATATCTCCGGTATACTGTCCGGCATCTGCTGTATAGGCCCAGATTCCAATGAGATTGCCTTTAAATTCCAGCTCACCTCCGCTCACCTTTACATCTCCATAGGACAGCACTCCATAGGGAGCCGTAATGGTTAATTCACAGCCGGTCATCTGGGTGATATATTTTTTATCCAGATTCTGGGTACTGACTGCCACCTGATCAGCGGTTAATGTTCCCGTACAGTTGGTCAGATATACCCCTCCGAACCGGCTCTGAAGGGCTGCGGAAGCTTTCGCGCTGACTTCCAGGTAAGTATCTGAAATCGTCAGATTCCTGTTATTGGCATGAATCCCCACCACATCGGCGTCAATAACAACATTACTGTTTGTAACAGTCAGGGCGTCAAAGCAGGTCAGAGCGGCTCCATTGGAGGTTAAATCCAGGGAACAGTTTTCTACTGTCAGATTATACTCGGAAAAAATGGTTCCGCAGCTTCCATCCATGCCGTCTTCCGCTTCGTTTGAGGCGATAATATTTAAGTTTTTCAGGCTCATGCTTCCCACCGCCTGAATGGCATGGGAAGTTCCGTTAACTTCTAATGTGGGCCTTTCTCCCCCTTCTGCTCCGCGGATGTCCAGGGTGTAACTCTCTCCGAAACTGATTCCGTTTCCAAGGCCGGTGCCGGAATCTACGGTTACCTTATTGTAACTGCCTGCCGCCAGTTCCACAATCAAATCACATCTGGTTACAATCCGGCCTCCGTCATAACCGTCCAGATACAGAATGCCTGCATCTGCGTCATAAGACCAGCCCTCACCGGAATTTACGGTAAATGCATCCACTCCGTCTACCTGAAGCACATTCTCCTCGGGCAGCTCCTCATCGGATAAGGGCTGTATTCCCCCATTGGTTTCTCCGGTATCTGCCGAAGGATCTTCCCGCAGTTCTCCTTCCGGCTCATCTTCCTCCTGCAGAAGCACCTCTTCCGGATTCAGCAGCTCCTCTTCCAGAGGGGGACTTTCTTCCAGTACAGTTCCCCAGGCAGAAACGGGGAAACTGGCCGCTGTCATAACTGCCGCCAGAAAAAATGCCAGAATTTTTGTGTACTTTTTCTTTTTTCTCATTTTTACCTCCTTTATTTGTAATTTTATTTCACTGTTGTCATTATTATACGATAAATCCTCTATCTTCTCCATCTCTTTTTTATTTTTCCGAATAATTTTACAAATCAGACCCTGTTTTCCTGATATTTTTCTTCTATAACTAAAAAGAGCCCAAAAGTCTCTCTATAACTTTTGGACTCCTTTTTCTCTGTTGTTTATTTCTTTACGCCTTTTACTCCTGTCGCATTATAAGTACCCCAGAGGTTTGTTCCATTGCTCTGTTTTACATATGCCCGTACAGTATAGTAGTAGGTGGTTCCCTTCGTTCCTGTGGTATCCGTAAAGCTTCTGGTGTTGGCTCCTACGGTCCCTATGGTTTTCCAGCTTCCGCCTGCTGTCTTTCTGAATACCCGGTAGCCGTCGGCAAAGGTATTGGCTCCTGCTTTGGAGCCGGTCCAGGTAATGGTTACGCCCCTGCTGTTTCCGGATGCGCTTAAGGACGGAGAAGACGGCACAGCCATTCCTGTGGCGTTCTTCTGGTAATCACTGTACTGACTTCCTGCATAAGCTTTTACTGTATAATAGTAGTTCACGCCCATTTTCGCATTTCCGTCACGGAAGCTCAGAACGGATGCACTGACAGTTCCGATAGACTTAAAGGACGTGCCGGCCTTTGCTTCTTTCCGGTAAATTACATATTTATCTGCTCCGGAAACCTTATCCCAGCTTACTTCCACGGTGCAGTAGTTCAGGGAACGGGTGCTTACCACCGGAGTTTCCAGACTGTCTGCAGGAATCTTAACCTGTACGTCAGAAGGATATTTGGTGGCGGTTCCCTTTGCATCTGCTTCCCAGAACCCTTTCACGGTATAGTAATAGGTGGTTCCCGGTTTGGCTGTTTTGTCCATATAGGTGGTGGTTCCTGCTTCTGCGTTTGCCAGTCCCGTGAAGCTTCCGCCGGCTTCTTTCCGGTAAATCCGGTAACTCTTTGCCCCTGTGATTTCTTTCCAGTTTACTGTTACGCTCTGATCTTCGTTTACAGCAGCGCTCACTGACGGCATTAAGGTGGCAAATTCTTCTTCGGTCAGCGGCAGGGAAACTTTTATGTCCGTGGGATATTTGGTGCAGACTCCCTGGGCTTCTGCCTCCCAGTAACCTTTCACGGTATAATAGTAAGTCACTCCGGCCTGAGCCGTACGATCCACGTAAGAAGTGGTATCGGCATCTGTGGTGGCAATTCCTTTGAAGCTTCCGCCTTCTGTCTTCCGGTAAATCCGATAGCTCTTTGCATTATCAATGGATTCCCAGTCAACGGAGACCGTTCCGTCTTCCTGAACCGCAGCCGTCACCTGAGGCATCACTTCCTGGAAGTCTTTCTGAAGCTGTTCCGTGTCTGCCGGAAGGGTTACCTGTACGTCCGTGGGATATTTGGTGCTGATTCCCTGTCCGTCTGCTTCCCAGAATCCTTTGACTGTGTAGGAATACGTCTTCTCCGGTTCCGTCTCTTTATCCACATAGGAGAGCACATCTTTTCCGAGAACTGCAATCTGCTGATATTCCTCTTCTCCTTCTGCTTTCCGGTATACGCCGTAACTCTGTGCGTTCTTGACCGGTTCCCATTCTACCAGTACCTGGCTTTCCTTATAGACAGAAGCCTTCACTTCGGTGGTGGTATTCTGGAATTCTTCCTGTTCCGTATCGACTTCTTCTTCCTCTCCTTTTACAATATGGATGGTGTAAGAAGCTGCCGTCTCATGATCCTGCGCCTTTGTATTTAAGACCACATCGGTTGATTCTTCCCCAAGGACAATTGTTCTTAACTGTGTATCGTCAATCAGTATGTCTCCTACATAAACCAGTCCGCTGTCTTTGACCGGTGTTGCTTTCATTTTTACAGACTCGGTATCCTTTGGAACCGTTATGGTATATTCTTTCACCTCCGGATCGAAAGGCTGATCCCATTCGCCTGCGGAGAAGGTCAGATCTTTCAGGTTCGGATTGGTATCGTAGTCTGTATTAATGCTGATTCCGTAAAGTCCACCTACAAGGCCGCCGGTGGACTGGAATTTGATGGTGATTCTGCCATCCTCAGTCAATTGATCTTCCGTCAGATACTTCGCCGGAATCTCTCTGCGGATCGTGTAGAAACCATCGCTGGTGACCTCCTGCCCGGAAGAATTCAGACGCTCTGTCACAAATTTCTCTCCGTTTAAGTAAATGTCGAAGCTTCTTCCGTTATCTGCCTTCGTATAAGTAACAGACAGATAATTTTTCTCCGCATCCGGATCCACTTTCATCTGATAGCTGAACCAGCCGCCTGCTTCGGCGTGACGGTACTGACGGCCGCCGTAGGTTCCCACACCGGAATTGGAAGATGCCTGAAGGTTCTGGGCCATTTCATAATTGTTATTGTCAAAGTTGTCCAGATAAGCAGAACTGGATTCCTGCTCTCTTAAAGCCACTTTATTCTCCAGAATCTGGGCCTGCAGTTCTGCAGAATCCGGTTCTGCAAAATTCATATACAGACCGTATCTCTCATTATAACGCAGATAATGAGGAGTATAAATCAGATTGTCATCCTGATCCGTTCCCTGCAGTTTAAACTGTACCTGTCCGTCTTCGCTGTCTTCAATCCGAACCAGATTTTCTTTCAGATTGGCTTTCCATTCTTCTACAGTCTCATCCTTCAGATTAATGGTAGTAACCGCTGTACGGTCGAGCACCGGTGCGTAAACGATAATTCCGGCGCCTTCCTGTTTATCCATATCCTTTGTGCCGAGGCCTGTGCTAAGTACTGTGGGGCCATACTTAAAGGCAATCATATTGGGTTTGTCCGGCATTGCCACATAGGTAACTTCCATGGGCATGGTAATTTCGATTTCATCTCCCGCTGAAGCTTCGATGGGGAAATATCCGTTTTCCGCTGAAATCTCTTTTACTGCTCCGTTTACTTTGATGGTGGCTTCTGCTGCCAGCCAGTCTGGCTGACGCACATAAATCACGCTGCCGTCTGTCTGGTTTACGGTAAATTTCACCTCGTCTTCATTGGGCATATTGGCTTCCTGAGAAAGACTGATGCTTCCGTCATCATAATTGCTGCTGAAGAACATGTTGACATAAAGTCTGCCTTCTTCTCTCAGATAAATGGTATCGCCCAGCTTCGTAAAGTTCTCTACGCCGGTACCGGTACAGCACCAGAAGCTGTCATATGGGGTGCTGTAAAGTTTGTAGTATCCCGGCGCCATAGGCTGGAAGTACATGGTCATACCTGTTTCCGGATTCTGAGAAGATAAGATTGCATTGATATATGTATTTTCATAATAATCCATGTATTTCTTATCTCCGGTTACCTGGAACAGGGCCCGGGATAATTTCAGCATGTTATAAGTATTGCAGGTTTCACAGTTTCTGTTATTGGCATGTTCGCCCAGAGTATCTCCTGCACGGAAGTGCTCACTCTCACTGTTTCCTCCTGTAATATAGGTATGATGTTCAATCACAATATCCCAGAAATTAATTGCTGCCTGAAGATAGTGTTCTTCTTTCTCTGTCACTTCTCCTCTGGCATCCATCACCTGATACCGTTTTAATGCTCCGATAAATTTCGGAATGGTGGTATTGGCATGTTTATTGGGCAGGACGTCGTTTCCTGCTGCAAGCTGATCGAATAAGGCAGTTTCATCAAAACATTCTGCTACCGCTTCAAAATGCTCGTTTCCGGTCATATAGAACAGATTGTACAGCGCTTCATTCATACCGCCGTATTCAATGGTCAGCACCGTATTCTTAGTAGCGTCGCTCCAGGTCTGGCTGCGGTTATACAGGTATTCTCCGAAATTGCAGGCTACTGACAGAGCCTCTTCTCCCACATCTCCCTGTACGTTTCTGGCAATATCAATCAGGCCTGCCAGCACTTTATGCAGATTGTAATAGGGCACAATTACATTGCCCTGATCTGTAGGGCCGGTTCCTTCTACCGCGTCTAAACGGTTCTCTTTAAATGCGGAAATATAACCGCGGCCGGAAGGATGAGCCTCCCCATAGGCATCCTGACATTTCTTCAGGCCTTCTACCGCTGCCACGATCTGCTCCATCAGGGCTTCTTTTGTGGCTTCGTCTCTTGTGGTCACATAGGACTGAGACAGTGCAGACATATAGTGTCCGAAGAAATGGCCTCTGAAGTTGCTGCCGGTGGAAGCTTCCCATCCGCCGTAACCGCTGTCTGTGACCGGATCCAAACCTGCTACAATGTAAAATTCATACAGGAATTTCTCGGAACTCATGGAAAGGAGGTATTCGTTCTCTTTTTCCAGAGCGTTTACCTGATAGTCATCGGATACAGTTACAAACTGGGTATCCACTTCCTCTAAAATCGGTTTCTGTACCGTAACGATAAATTCTTTTTCTCTGGTCTCTTCATTTAATGAAAGGGTGGCCTTTAAAGTCACTTCCACGCTGCCTTCCTCCGGAACCGTAACTTTTCCGTCAGTGGCAATGATCTCTTCATTGGAAGATTCCCAGGTGATGGCGCTGCCGTTTTCCCCTTTTTCCGGAAGCATCATATCCGCTGCAACCGTAGACGGGAGACTTAAGGCTTCGTAGTCTGCAATTAAATCATCCTCTGTGGTAAATTCCCGGCATTCCTCATATACCCCAATGATTTCCTCCTGGGTCATGGGGGCATCTGTAATTAAGAATTCATCCATTGCCACGGAGGCATAACCACCGTTATATTTTGGTCCGTTATATCCCAATGCTTTCTGCATGGTGTTGTCCGGATCAATCACGCCGTCTGCCCCGTTATTTCCGATGGCATAGTCTACATTGGTTTCCTGCTCTTTTCCGTTTCTGTAGATTTTTACTTCTTTTGTCTCTTCATCAAAGGTGACAGCCACATGGGTCCATTCCCCTGCCGGGAAGAATTTGCTTCTGTCAGATTTCACGGACACTTTATATGGCTGTTTTCCTGAATCTGATGAGCCGATGGAAATTGCCACAGGAGTATTGTCGTTTTCCGAACTGATATACCAGCCGTCTGTATACCACTCCTCTTTATTCCAGACGAAGATCTGTTCTCCTGACATGGTTGTCTCCGGTTTCACCCAGAAAGCTGTGGTCAGGCTGGAGGGATTCAATTCCGGTGAAGTTCCCAGATCCAGATAGGTCGTTCCATCAAACTGGAAGGCCTGGGTTCCTTCTTTGGCCCCCTCGGTATAGTTCTCTGTTCCATTGGCAGTTACTGTATGTCCTCCACTGGAGCTGTCTTCCAGATTTCCCTCGAAAGAGAGATGGATCTGCTGCTGCTCATAGGCCGCCGGTTTCTGTGCGTCGTAATCAGCCTGAATCGTTTCTGCATCTTTGGCATAATTGCTGATGGACACTTCATCCATAGCTATTTTTTTCAGGAAGGAACCGTTGTATTTTGGTCCGTTGTATCCGATGGCTTTCTGCATGGTGTTATCGGAATCAATCACACCGTCGGCACCGCCCTGTCCGATGGCATAGTCGATGTGGGTTTCCTGCTCTTCTCCGTTACGGTAAATCTTCACATCCTTGCTTTCTTCGTCAAAGGTAACCGTCACCTGCGTCCACTCTCCGGCCGGGAAAAACGTATCCCTGTCTGTACGGACACTGACTTTATAGGGCTGTCCGTCTGCAGATCCCACAGATAAGGCTAACGGAGCCGTATCGCTTTCAGAAGCCAGATACCATCCGTCTGTATTGTATTCCTCTTTGTTCCAGAAGAAGATCTGTTCTCCGCTCATGGTCTCTTCCGGATTCACCCAGAAAGATACGGTCAGACTGGAGGGATTCAGTTCCGGGGAAGTTCCCAGATTCAGATAGGTCGTTCCGTCAAATAAAAATGCCTGTTCCCCTTTTTTCAGACCGTCTGTATAGGTTTCCGTTCCTGCTGCACTGACCTGATTGCCTGTCAGAGAACTGTCCTCCATGGTTCCCTCGAAAGAAAGATGCAGCACTTCCTGCTCTTCTTCCAGGGAATTGGGAGCGATTCCGTCTTCTTCATCCTGAATCTCATCGCCGGCGCTCTCCTCTTCTTCCATCAGCTCTTCTGACTCTTCTTCCAGGAATCCATCCATCTCTTCCAGTTCCTGGCTGAGAATCATACTGTCTCCTGAATCTTCTTCCAGAACAGAAGCCCCAACCGAAGCGGCCGGTCCGGAGACTGCCATGGTGGCTGTTAAAAGCCATACCAATGACTTGGAAATTAAATTTTTCCTTTTCAACTCATTTCCTCCTTCCAAATTACCTAATTCTCGTTATTATCATTTTATCAAATTTTTACAAATATTTATCCAGATTTCTTTTGAATTTTGTTTGTTATTTTTTTTACTTTCTATAAAAAGGTGGTTTTTTTTTAGGAACAAGTTTGTTTTTTTACGGTATATCTAAGGCTCCCATCCCGGTCATAATACCGGTACGGGAGCCTTGACAATTCAGGCGGGTTTTCCGCGTTTTCCGCGTTTTCTATTTACTTCTTCACTCCGGTTACCCCTGTAGTGTTGTAGGTTCCCCACAGATTGGTTCCATTGCTCTGTTTCACATAAGCACGAACGGTATATACATAAGTGGTGCCCTTGGCTCCGGTAGTGTCGGTAAAGCTTCGGGTATTCGCTCCTACGGTTCCCACCGTCTTCCAGCTTCCGCCAACCGTCTTTCTG
>ERZ1643250.627-NODE-627-length-36041-cov-6.827933_pt1 | contig 36041 bp, 32 predicted proteins | sample MGYA00579262_ERZ1643250 | MGnify/ENA primary metagenome ERZ1643250 (study PRJEB29033, sample SAMEA4952265) | chicken gut metagenome | biome: Broiler Chicken; feature: Gastrointestinal Tract; material: Caecum | place: Ireland | collected 2018 | study: Broiler...
TGACCCTCTGCTTGTAAGGCAGATGCTCTCCCAGCTGAGCTAAGACCCCATATTCAGCGGGTTTCAGGTTTTCCCTCAACCCGCTTTGCTATTATACAATTAAACTCCATAAAATGTCAACAGTTTTTTTGACATTTTTTAAATTTTTTTATTTCTTCCAAAAATACATGGTTTTTATTTAAAGTAGGCCACGCCGGATTCAAAGATCTTCATATCCTGTTCCCCGTAAATATTCACAGCCACACCGTCGTCACGACGTTCGGAATGGGCCATCTTGCCAAGTACACGTCCGTCCGGGCTGGTAATACCTTCAATGGCCTGATAAGAGCCGTTTACATTCCACTCTTCATCATTTACCAGCAGATTTCCGTCCGCATCCACGTATCTGGTTGCCACCTGTCCGTTTGCCGCCAGTTTGGACAGCCACTCCTGTCCGGCAACGAAACGCCCCTCACCGTGAGAAGCAGGATTACAGTACACGCCGCCCAGTTCTGCCATCTGCAGCCATGGGGACTTGTTGCTTACCACCTTCGTATAAACCATTTTGGAGATATGACGTCCCACGGTATTGTAAGTCAGGGTCGGAGAATCTTCTTTCTGGCCTGTAATTTCTCCGTAAGGAACCAGTCCCAGTTTAATCAGCGCCTGGAAACCGTTACAGATACCAAGAGCCAGTCCGTCTCTTTCCTGAAGAAGTTTTGTCACAGCTTCTTTTAATTTCTCGTTCTGGAAGGCAGTAGCAAAGAACTTGGCGGATCCGTCGGGTTCATCGCCTGCGGAGAATCCGCCGGGGAACATGATCATCTGCGCCTGGCTGATGGATTTTTCAAAAATCTCCACCGAATCACGGATGTCTTCTGCGGTCAGGTTCTTAAATACCTTCACATCCACTTCTGCCCCTGCCCGCTCAAAGGCTCTGGTGCTGTCGTATTCGCAGTTGGTTCCCGGGAACACAGGGATGAAGACTCTCGGTTTTGCCACTTTATTTTTACAGATATAAATTTCTTTCGCCTGATAAACTTCCTTTGCATAGTCCTCTTCTTTCTGAGGTTCTTCCTGGGAATGGGTTTTAAATACGCCTTCCAGGGTTTTATTCCAGGCGTTCAGAGCTTCTTCCATGGTAATTTCCGTATTGGAATAAGAGAATTTGCCGTCTCCTGTCACCTCGCCGATCACCGTATAGGTGCTGGCCAGTTCTCCTACCTTTCCGTCTTTTACTTCACAGAGCAGATCACCGAAGCCCGGAGCGAAGAAATCTCTCGGATCTAAATTATGTTCAATTTTAACGCCCATGTGGTTTCCAAAGGCCATTTTGCTTACTGCCGCTGCAATTCCGTGACGATCTAAGGCATAAGCAGAAATCACTCTGCCTTTCTGCATATCTTCATGCAGTCTTCCATACAGATCCATCACTGCCGGATAGTCCGGAAGATCGTAAGCGTCTTTCGGCAGACGAATCCATACCAATTTGTTTCCGACTTCTTTTAATTCCGGTGTAATGACGTCTTTTTCCTTTGCCACATCCACGGCGAAAGATACCAGTGTGGGGGGAACGTCAATTTCATTAAAGCTTCCGGACATACTGTCTTTTCCGCCGATGGAAGGAAGGCCGAATCCCATCTGTGCCGCATAAGCGCCCAGAAGAGCGGCAAAAGGCTGGCTCCATCTTTCCGGATCTTCTGTCATTCTGCGGAAATACTCCTGGAAAGTAAAACGGATCTTTTTATAATCTCCCCCTGCTGCTACGATTCTGGCCACCGATTCGGTCACTGCATAGACCGCTCCGTGATAAGGACTCCAGCTGGACAGATAGGGATCAAATCCATAACTCATCATGGTAACTGTTTCGGTCTTTCCATTGGCAACCGGGACCTTGGCAACCATTGTCTGGGTTTCTGTCATCTGATATTTTCCCCCGTAAGGCATCAGAACACTGCCGGCTCCGATGGAGCTGTCGAACATTTCCACCAGGCCTTTCTGGGAGCAGGTATTTAAGTCAGACAGGGTTTCCAGCCATTTTCCTTTTACATCGGCAACATCCGGACGATCGGCGAACAGATTTCCCTCTTTTTTCGGTATATCTACTGCTACCTTTGTCTCCTGGTGAGCGCCGTTGGTATCCAGGAAAGCTCTGGAAATATTCACAATCTCTTTTCCGCGCCATTCCAGTACCAGACGGGGTTCTTCTGTAACAACGGCAACTTCCACTGCTTCCAGGTTCTCCTCGTTGGCATATGCCAGGAATTTCTCCACATCTTTTTTATCTACAACCACAGCCATACGCTCCTGGGATTCGGAAATGGCAATTTCTGTTCCGTCCAGTCCTGCGTATTTCTTAGGAACTTTATCCAGATTTACACGAAGGCCTGCCGCCAGTTCTCCGATAGCTACAGAAACGCCGCCGGCTCCGAAGTCGTTGCATTTTTTTATAATCGCACTGACTTCTTCTCTGCGGAACATGCGCTGAATCTTACGTTCTGTAGGTGCGTTTCCTTTCTGAACTTCCGCTCCGCAGACTTCAATGGAGGCTTCCGTATGCACTTTTGAAGAACCGGTTGCTCCGCCGATACCGTCGCGGCCGGTACGTCCGCCCAGAAGGATGATAATATCTCCCGGATCGGAGTTCTCACGAATGACGGCCCTTCTGGGAGCTGCGCCTAAGACAGCGCCGATTTCCATTCTTTTGGCCACATAATTGGGATGGTAAACTTCTTTTACATAGCCTGTGGCAAGACCGATCTGGTTTCCGTAGGAGCTGTATCCGTGAGCGGCCCCGCGAACCAGTTTCTTCTGGGGAAGTTTGCCCTTCATGGTTTCTTTTACAGATATTGTGGGGTCTGCCGCACCGGTTACGCGCATTGCCTGGTAAACATAAGTTCTTCCTGACAGAGGATCCCGGATAGCGCCTCCCAGACAGGTGGCAGCGCCTCCAAAAGGCTCAATTTCTGTAGGATGGTTGTGGGTTTCATTTTTAAAGTTAATCAGCCACTCTTCTTCTTTTCCGTCCACATCTACCGGCACCACGATGCTGCAGGCATTGATTTCATCGGATTCTTCCTGATCCTGCAGTTTTCCTTCCGCCTTTAATTTCTTCATGGCCATCAGCGCCAGATCCATCAGGCAGATAAATTTATCATCCCTGTCTTTGTAAATGACAGCCCGATCTGCCAGATATTTCTCATAGGTCTTTACAATTGGTTCTTTATAGTCTCCCTCTTTAAAGGAAACCTCTGTAAGCTCTGTGGAAAAGGTGGTATGACGGCAGTGGTCAGACCAGTAGGTATCCAGTACGCGGATTTCCGTAACAGAAGGATCTCTCTTTTCCTCGTTTTTAAAATAATTCTGAATATGCAGGAAGTCTTTAAAGGTCATGGCCAGATTTAAAGAGGCATATAATTCCTGCAGTTTCCCTTCTTCCATCTCACAGAACCCTTCAAAAGTCTTCACATCTTCCGGCTCCGGGAACTGGGTAATTAAGGTTTCCGGCTTTTCCAGCCCTGTTTCTCTGGAGTCTACCGGGTTGATACAGTGATTCTTGATAGCTTCCAGCTCCTGATCAGAGATTTCTCCCTCAATCACATAGGTGGTGGCAGAACGGATCACCGGCTGTGCGTCTTCCTTTAAGAACTGCACGCACTGTACAGCGGAATCGGCTCTCTGGTCAAACTGGCCCGGCAGGTATTCCACAGAAAATACCCGGGAATTTTCGCTCAAATCAAAGGTTTCCAAATATAAATCATCCACAGGAGGCTCTGCAAATACGGTATGGCAGGCTTTTTCAAAAACATCCTGAGAAAGATTCTCCACGTCGTACCGAATCAGCACTCTGACACGGGTAACGGTTTTAATTCCAAGATAACTGCTGATTTCATGTTTCAATTCCTTTGCCTGTACTGCAAAGGCAGGTTTTTTCTCCACATAAACACGTCTTACGTTACTCATAGAAATATTCCTTTCTTTTCACTTTTTGTGTTTTCGTTTTCTTGCAGCTTTATCTATTTTATAGTATCATAAGAAATATCATTAGTAAAATTAATATATCTTATATTTTTTATAATCTGTTATAATAAAAGGAGTTTTATGAATATTAATCTGGAATTATACCGGGCTTTTTACTATGTGGCGGTCACCTTAAGTTTTTCTGAAGCTTCCCGCCAGCTTTACATTTCCCAGTCAGCGGTCAGTCAGTCGGTAAAAACCCTGGAGAAAAAACTGGGACGGCAGTTATTTATCCGAAGTACCAAAAAAGTCACCCTCACTCCTGACGGAGAACTTCTCCTCTCTCACATTGAACCGGCCATTCGCATGATTACGGAGGGAGAGGCCTTACTGACCCATGAGGACTCCATTCAGGGACAGCTTCGCATCGGAGCCAGCGATACTATCTGCCGCTATTTTCTCCTTGATTATTTAAAACAGTTTCATCAGGATTATCCGGACGTACAGATTCAGGTGACAAACAGTACTTCCATCGGATGCGCCAAGCTTCTGGACAACGGGCAGGTGGATTTTATTATTTCCAACTTTCCCAATTCCTATTTAAACGCCAGCCATCCCCGGATCCCCCTGAGAGAGTTTCAGGATGTTTTTACTGCTCATCCTTCCTGCTTTCCTCTGGATTCCAGAACCCTTTCCTTAAAGGAACTGCTGGATTACCCGATTCTGACCCTTACCAAACACAGTGTAACCAGTGAATATCTTTATGAACATTTCCAGAACCACGGACTGAAACTGGTGCCCGAGGTGGAGTTAAGCAGCAACGATTTACTGGTGGATATGGCCCAAATCGGCCTGGGAATCGCCTTCGTGCCGGACTATATGTTAAAAAAGAATACGGAACTGATTTCTCTGTCCATTCAGGAGCCACTGCCGCCCAGAAAGCTGGTGCTGGTTCATCCGAAGAGCGGACATATGACTCCCGTGGCAGAGAAATTTATGGAATATTTTTAAGGAGGATTTATGGAAATACAGAAATTTACAGAACTTATGGATCTGGCAGAACGCTTAAAGGATACGCCCCGCCATTCCTGGACTTCCCGGGGACGCAGGGAGAGCGTGGCAGAGCATAGCTGGCGTCTGGCTCTGATGGGAATTTTTATGAAAGATGAGTTTCCGGAAATACAGATGGAAAAACTTTTAAAAATGTGTATTCTGCACGATATGGGGGAAGCTTTCACCGGAGACATTCCCGCCTTTGAAAAGACAAAACAGGATTCCCTAACGGAAGAACAGGCGCTCTCTTCCTGGATAGAAACCCTGCCTTCCCCTTATAAGGAAGAATTTTGGGATTTATATCAGGAAATGAACTGTCTGGAAACTCTGGAGGCCAGGGTCTGCAAAGCCCTGGATAAAATGGAAGCTCTGATACAGCATAACGAAGCAGACCTGTCCACCTGGCTCCCCCTGGAATATGAGCTCCAGCTTTCCTACGGCGAAAAAGAAGTTCAGTTTTCAGAATACATGAAAACCCTGAAAAAAGAAGTGAATCAGATCTCTCTGGATAAGATTCACAAATCGAAACGCCGCAGATGATTCTCTCATCATGCGGCGTCTTTTACCACTTATTTTACTACTGCGATGACTTCTACTTCGCAAAGCACGTTTTTGGGAAGTGTTTTCACTGCCACGCAGGAGCGTGCCGGTTTATTCACAAAATATTTTGCGTAAATCTCATTAAAGGCTGCAAAATCACCCATGTCAGCCAGGAAACAGGTGGTTTTCACTGCATTTTCATAGCTGCTTCCGGCCTCTTTTAAAACTTCGCCCAGGTTTTTCATAACCTGTTCTGCCTGAACTTCGATGGTATCACCTGCAACTTCTCCAGTGGCCGGATCTACCGGAATCTGTCCGGAGCTGTATACCATATCTCCCACAATAATTGCCTGTGAATAAGGGCCGATTGCTGCCGGCGCTTTCTCTGTCTGTACTACTTTCATCTTTTCATGCTCCTTTCCTTAGGTCGTACGTTTTTCAATATTGTACCGAAAAATAAGGAGCGGGTCAAGATTCCCCACGTAATTCTCTTTCCAGTTCCGCCATGGTTTTCTGATAAATGGGGTGTCTTAAATAAGGGGCAATTTCCGCCATGGGCGTTAAGACAAATTCCCTTTTATGCATTTCCACATGGGGAATAATTAAGTCCTCATCTTCAAATACTTCTTTGTCGTACATCAGTATATCCAGATCCAGTGTTCTGGGTCCCCAGTGGATCACCCTTTTCCTTCCTGCTTTTTTCTCTATTTTATGGAGAAATTCCAGAAGTCCGTGAGGAGTTAAAAGCGTATCCACTTCCATACAGGCATTTAAAAAATCATCCTGCTCTACGCCTCCATAGGGAGCCGTATTTATATAGGAAGAAACTTTTCTTACCACGCAGTTCTCATTTTTCTTAATATCTTCTACCGCCATATCCAGATACCCTTTTCTGTCCCCCATATTGGAACCCAGGGCAATATAAGCCCTGTGCCAGCTTCTTTCAATCTTAACGGAGACGTCTTTTAAAGGCAGCCCCACCGGAGCCCAGGGTTTCTTCACTTCCACCTGTACCCTTTTAATTTTCTGGCTCTTGGTTAAAAGCGTCCTGGCCACACTTTCTGCAGCCGTCTCAATCAGTTTCCAGGTATGCGCGGTAAAATGTTCTGTTACCAAGTGGCTGACCGTTCCATAATCAATGGAAAGCTCCAGATCATCTTTTCCTCCTGCTTTATGGGTATCTGTTTCCATTAAAATCGTTACCAGAAATTTCTGCCCCAGTTTATTCTCTTCTGGAAATACACCATGTCTGGCGAAAATCTCCAGATCCCGAATCCATATCTGATCCATGTTCATCCCCCTATTTTCCCAGAATTGCTTCTGTCATATCAATGACTCTTTTATTTTCCTTTACATCATGAACCCGTACAAAGGCGCATCCCTTTAATACGCCCAATACAGTCGTCGCCAGAGTTCCCTCCACTCTTTCACTGGAAGGCAGATCCAGCGTCAGACCAATGACCGATTTTCTTGAAGTGGCCAACAGCACCGGGCATCCCAGTTTATGAAGCTCTTCCACTCTGTTAATGGCCTCCAGATTATTTTCATAAGTTTTCCCAAATCCCACTCCCGGATCAGTTATGATGTTTTCCTTGCGGACTCCGGCCTTCGTTACCAAATCAATGCTGCTTTGAAGTTCATTGAGCATATCATCCATAAAATTGCCGTATACGGCTTCTTTTTTATTATGCATCAGACAGCACACCGCCTGGGTCTCGGCCATAATCCGGGGCATTTGGGGATCTCCTTTGGCGCCCCAGATGTCGTTGATAAGGGCGGCTCCCGCCTTTACGGCTTCCTTTGCCACCTGGGATTTATATGTGTCCACAGAAACCGGCACGTCGAACCGGCTGCTTACTGCCTCGATTACCGGCAGGATCCGTTCCATTTCTTCCTGATCGGAGATCCTGGTATGACCTGGTCTGGTGGATTCTCCTCCAATATCAATAATGGCAGCTCCTTCTTCTATCATCTGCTGTGCATGGAACAGGGCTTTCTCCCTGTCCAGCCACAGACCTCCGTCTGAAAAAGAATCCGGAGTCACATTTAAAATTCCCATAATATACGTTTTGTTTTCTATGTCAAACTCTTTTGTCCCGATTTTCATTTTTTCCTCCCACGGCCTGTTATATCTGAATTTCCCGGTTTTTCTTCTGACTGTCCCAGTTGCACCCGGGCTCTGCCGGACAGTCGAAACAGTTTCTGGACTTTTTATCTGCCAGATAAAGCAGCCGTCCCAGACTTCCTTCTGTGCGGCTTTCCTCTTTCGCCTTACTTCTGTGGGCCAGAATTGCATCCATAATCTCTCTGGTTTCTTCCGGGTCAAATCCGCAGTCCGGAAGAATCTTCTCTGCCAGAAGGGCGCTTCCCTGCTCATGGGAGAGACCCGTTCGATTCTGCATCTCTCTTCCCAGATCATGAAGGAGAGCCGCTGCGTAAATCCATTCCTTCTCATATCCCAGATGCTCTTCCAGATTCCATATATAAGCGATTCTGGCCACATCCAGACAATGGGTAAGCAAATGACCGCAGAACTCTCTGTCCCTTTCCTGAACAGCCAAAGCCTCTGCCGTTTTTATGTACAGGGGGTGCTTTCTGATTTGATTCACCCTTTTCATCTCTCATATCCGCCCTTTTCTTCTATTTAATCATATCCATAAACATTTTCTGCATATGGTAATCCTTCTGGAAACAGCCTCTGGTGGCCATGGTCACGGTTTTGCTTCCCGGCTTCTTAATTCCCCGCATGGTCATACAGGTATGTTCTGCCTCAATTACCACCATCACCCCTTTTGGATTTAAGTTGCGTTCCAGGGCGTCTGCTATCTGAGTGGTCAGCTTTTCCTGAATCTGCGGTCTTCTGGCGTAAACTTCCACAGTTCTTGCCAGCTTGCTTAATCCCGCTACCTTATTGCTTGGTATGTAAGCCACATGGGCTTTTCCATAAAAGGGGAGTAAATGGTGCTCGCAGGTAGAATAAAAAGTGATGTCCTTTTCCAGAACCATTTCACTGTTGTCCACCGTAAACTGTTTCTTTAAGTGCTGGTCTCCGTCTTCGTTCAGACCGCCGTAAATTTCTTCGCACATCCGTGCAATTCTCTCCGGTGTTTCCAGCAGTCCTTCTCTGTTTACATCTTCTCCGATGCCTTCCAGAAGAAGGCGCACACCTTCCATAATTTTTTCTTTATCCATAAAAAAATCCTCCTTTGTTTCCGGAGAATGTTTTTCACACAAAAAAACACCTCCATCTTGTGATAGAACATATGTCGAAAAATATTCCCTCCACAATATGAGATGTTCTCCTATATTGTTGCAACGGGTGCGGATTCTGCATCGTAAGACGAGCTTTTCGTTTCGGCGGCAACTCCCCATCCACTGAACACTTGACGCACAAAATCCTATTTTGCATATTTTTTCTATCCTGTGACAGTACTACCTATCTTTTCCCATTCTATCACATTCTCCTGACAACTTCTACCTGTAATCGAAAAATCTTTACAAACTTACCAGTCTTTTTCCCGGTTTTCTTCCCCGGCTTTGATGTCCATCCCATAATACAGGGAAAACTGCACCCGAATCATCGCTCCCTTTCTGACTTTTTCATGGATCTCCATCCCGTTTATATACTCGTTATCCACCGAAATTTCCCAGCCGGATCCTTCAAAAAAGTCTCCCGTCCCAAGGGAATCCGCCCGGTGTTCCCTCTCCTCATATCCTGCTTCTTCCAGTTTCTCCCGGAGGTTTGCCGGAATCCGGAAGCCTTCTGTGATACCCGGCTTTAAAACCTGATCCAGATATTCTTCCTCCTGTCCGCTTCTTCTCCTGCCTCCCACACTTTTGCAGACACCCGCATATCCCTTCTCTTCCATAGCTTTCAGCATGACTTCCTTAATACTGGCCCCTTCTTCAAAGGAAACCGGACTGATAAAATATGTTCCCAGCCCCAGGGACTGTGCTTCCAGGCTAAACAGAGCTGTTCCTTTCCCGGTTCCGTAATAAAAAATACTTTCTATGGTAGTTTTTCTTCCTTCGCTGTCTGTCACTGTAATCGTAACCACATTTTCCCCGTCGGCAAGCATAAGCTCATAATAGGCTCTTCCTTCCAGACTTCCTTCTGCCTGCAAAAGTTCTCCGTTTCCTTCCACTGTCTGGTAACTTTCTCCCAGAGGATTTCCCTGATAGTCCCTTCCTTCCACATAAAACCGTTTTATCTTTTCTGTCACCAGTTCCTCTGACTGTAAATCTGTCTCAATTTCCGGATATTTTCCCTCCTGGACATCTTCCTGCGCTTCCGTCTTTTCTCCCTGCTCTGTCTCTGAATCTTCCGTCTCTTTCCCTTCCTCTTCCTTTTCTGTCTGAAGGGCCAGAGGGCTGGTTTTTATCCTTTCTGTTTCTGTAAATTCTGTTTTTGGCTGCAGTAAGTCCAAAGATTCTTCCTTTAAATTCCCTGTCTCCTCTTCCACCATCTCTTCTTCCGCCGGATCTCCTGGCGCATTTCCCTTCTCTTCTGGATCTTTTACATCCACCGGCGGCTGGTCGGCTTCTTCTTTTGTCTCTTCTTTGGGTTTTTCTTCTTTCGGTATATCTGTCTGTTCCTGCTTTTGCAAAGCCAAAACCTTCCCGTCCTGTTTCCCGGTTTTCCCTGGAAATAAAAGGATACAAAAACACAGGAAAATCAATCCCGCCATTTTCCTGTGTCTTTTTATTCTTCCCATATATAATCTCATCCCCTGTGTACCTAACCCTGTTTATAACAAGAGCTATTGTACATAATAAGGTTTTTTTCTACAATACCGACTTCAGTTTGTTGCTTCCCGGCGGCTCTTCCAGAAAGCCTCTATCTGGGGTTCCAGGGTGTCCAGGCCGCACACCTGAAAATCATTCCATTCTTCCGGAAAAAGCCGTCGGTAGGAGGACTCCAGAAAGCGTTGGTCCAGAAGGAGAATGACCCCTTCGTCCTCTCTGCTGCGGATGACCCGTCCCGCTGCCTGAAGTACCTTGTTCATTCCCGGGAAGCGATAGGCATAATCGAATCCGTTCTCCCCTGCCTTATCATAAAATTGTTTCAGAATCTCTCTTTCCCTGCTGATTTGGGGCAGTCCTGTGCCTACAATAACGGCGCCGATTAACTGCTCCCCTGTAAGATCAATCCCCTCCGAAAAGATTCCCCCCATAACACAAAAGCCTACCAGCGTTCCCCGGTTGTTTTGAAAGTTTTCCAGAAAGGCTTCTCTTTGCGCTTCTTTCATTCCCGGTTCCTGGAGCAGACAACGCACTCCCTCTTCTTCTGCCATCTGCTGATAGATTTCATAAACCTCTTCCATTAACTGATAGGAGGGAAAGAAGACCATATAATTCCCCTCTCTGTGTCGGACTGTCTTTTGGATATATCCGGCAATTTTCCGGTATTCCTCTTCCCCTCTTCTGGTATAACGGCTGCTTACATCTCTTCCGACCAGAAGACTTCTGTTTTCCCTGGGAAAAGGAGACTTTGCGCATACGGCATAATCCCTGCTTTCTGTGCTGAAAAGTCTTTTATAGTATCCCATGGGAAGCAGGGTCGCGGAAAAGAAGACGGCACATCTCGCCCGGTGGATACAGTCCTGCAGGTTTTTCGCCGGATTAACGCAAAACAGTTTGATTTGGAAATCTCCGTCCTCTGTCAGTTCTCCGTAGATGACATAGTTCTCATCTAACAGCTCCGAAACATTTAAAAAATCCCGGATTTTAAAGTAAAAATCCAGAACTGCTTTTCCTGTCTCTTCATCAGGAGGAGCTTCCAGAAACTTCTCCGCCTCGCCGGTAAAGTTCAACATGTCTAAAAGAAGGTTGCCCACGTTGGGGTAGATCTCATATTCCTGGCATTCTCTTTTATATTCCAGCAGTTTCCGGTTTATCTTCTCTAACAGCCTGGTCAGTTTCCTGCTGCTTCCTTTTATCTGCCTCTTTATTTCCAGCACCTGGCTTTTACTTATACCGGCGCTGTACATCTCTCTTCCTCTGTCCACCAGGTTGTGAGCCTCATCAATGAGAATAATCCCATCCCCTTTGCTCCCTTCTTTAAAAAACCGTTTCAGACGGACATTGGGATCAAAAACATAGTTGTAATCGCAGATTATCCCATCCACCCAGGAAGCCAGATCCAGACAGAGCTCAAAAGGGCAGACCTGCCATTTCCTGGCCTGTTCTAAAATCCGCTCCCGATCATAGGCGTCTTCCCGTGTCCACAACTGGTAAACAGCGTCATTAATCCGGTCAAAATGGCCTTTGGCATAAGGACATTGCCGGGGCGTACATGCCATTTCTTCACAGAGACAGAGTTTCTCTTTGGCTGTAATGGTGATCGTCTTGAAACTTAACCCCTTCTCTTTTAAAATCCGAAAAGCCTCCTCGGCTACCGTTCTGGTAATGGTCTTTGCCGTCAGATAGAAAATCCGGTCCCCCATACCTTCCCCCATGGCCCGCACCGCCGGAAAGACGGCGGACATGGTTTTTCCCACTCCCGTGGGCGCCTGGATAAAAATCTGTCTCTCTTTTTTTATCGTATGGTATACGCCGGCTACAATCTCCCTCTGGCCCTTCCGGTAAGGAAAAGGAAACTCCATTCCCTCCATGGAATGGTTTCTCTTCTTTTCCCAGCGGTATTGATAATCAGCCCACTGAAAATATTTATCCATTAAATCCCGGTACCATTCTTCCAGTCTGGCAAGGGAAAATTCCTTCCGAAATCTCCGGATTTCTTCTGTTTCCAGATTGCAGTAGGTCATCTGAATTCCGATGTGTTCCAGATTTCTGTCTGACGCGTACATCCAGGCATAGCACATCGCCTGGGCACGGTGTACGAAAATCGGTTCTTCCAACAGGGAAAGATCCTGGTAAACGCCCTTAATTTCATCGATGAAGATCTGTTCCTTTTCCTGCAGGATTCCATCGGCTCTTCCTTCTACCCGGATAATAAAATTTTCGTATTCATTGTCCCGGGAAAGGGTTACTTCCGCCTGATAGTCCCCGCCCATGCGGCCCTGAATCTTCCTGTGGATCCGGCTGCCCTTCAGCATTGCTTCTCTATCCGACCATCCGCCTTTTTTATTGTCTAAGTCCCCGCTTCTGAAGATAAACTCCACCAGATTTCTCACAGAAATCTTCAGAACTTTTTTGCTGTCTGTTTCCATTTCTTCTTCGCCCCACAAAAGGAAAACCTGCTGCAGCCGGTCATTCCTCTGATATGAAAAAAGAGTACGCTGTATCCACCCCGTTCAGGGATGTGAATACTTCTCAGCCGTACTCTTTCCTTCTCTGATTTCAAATACTTTAAGCAACTGCAAATTTACGGATGCTGTTTAAAAACTTCTCATCTTCTCCGTAACACTTTACCGTAAGCACGCGGGTTAAGTCCATGCTTAAGATTCCAAGAATTGATTTTGCATCAATGGTAACCCGGTTATAAAAAATATCAATGTCAAAATCGCACTTGGTAGCTGCCGCAACAAATTCTCTCACATCTTCTGTCTCTGTTAATTTAATCTGACATTCCATCATAACATTGTCCTCCCTTCCAAGGCAAAACAGAACTTCTGCCTTTCCGTTAAGAAAGTGTTTTTGATTTCTCTTTGCTATTTTACTCATAGAAGTCCAATTGTCAATACTCTTCAAATATTATTAACATTTTTTGTCATTTTCCACTTCTTTTTCAGATACTCCTGACTGTCTTTAGCAACTTTTACTAATTTTAATTCTGAAATTCTACCATACAGTCTCTGTATTTTAAAGGCAGCATTTGTTTCTGCAGCCTGGGATTCTCCCGTTCTTTTATGGAAATGCTGTGAAAGAACTCTTCCCAGAGTTCCTCGTATTCCCCTTTCTGATTACAGGTCCGGTCATATCGGGAAGACAGGACTACGTTCTTTTTCAACTGGATTCCCCCGTCTTTCACATGAAGCAGGGCTGTTTTCCTTCCTGTATCCAGAATCATCCAGTTTTCCCCGGGAAACCGGCTGGAAAAGTGAGGCGCCAGCAGAAGAAGCAAATCGCTGTCGGGATGAATTTCTGCCACAAGCCTGCTCCCTTCCACTTCCCGGAATCTGAGAAACCCGAGCATATGATGATATTCATACCAGACCTTCTGATGCAGTCTGGCGACGGTACGGATATAGGGATTTCTCAGATTCTGCATCACATAGGGATTGGGTCTTGTCCTTCCCAGTCCCTCCACAAGGGTCTGATATATGGCGGTTCCCTTTTCTTCCTCACTGGCCGCCGCCGCATAACAGATCTCCTCATACACTTTCTCCCCCAGTTTTCTGCGGATCGTATGGTCCACTTTACGATACTTTTCCTCATCTTTCGCTACCTGGTGATACTCACAGAAAAATTCCAGATTATCCGGTTCCCTGGTTCTTATTTCTACCTGGGAATGGGGATGTTTCCCGCTCCACGCCTCATAAACGGCGGTAAAGATGCCCTCCAGATCATTTTCGCAAAGATAAATCTGCCGATTGTTCAATGGTTCTCCCCCTTTCTTATCTCAAAACCTTCCTGCTCTCCCAGCTCCCAGAAAGACATCTGGTGAAAGTCTCTTCCCTGATGATCTTTCCAGTCTCTGGGATCCAGGATATTCCGTAAAATATAATCCGCCTCCATGGGCGTAGAATACAGCATTTTCCCGTTGCAGGTGATAAAATACAGGGCCCTCTTTAAAACCACACCTATTTTTTTCAGATGTTCAAAATCCAGCCCTCCGTATCTTCTTGCTCCTATAATTCTCCAGGCAGACTTGGTTCCGATTCCCGGCACCCTCAGCAGAGTATGATAGTCCGCCGTGTTAATTTCCACCGGAAATTCTTCCAGATGATTCAAAGCCCAGTTGCATTTGGGATCTACCAGCACATTGAAATTGGGCTGTCCGGGAGTCAGAAGTTCGGAAGCCTTGAATTCGTAAAAACGAAGCAGCCAGTCCGCCTGGTAGAGACGGTGCTCTCGTAAAAGAGGCGGCCCCTGGGGAAGAGCAGGGAGATCTCTATCGGGATTGACCGCCACAAAGGCCGAATAAAACACTCTTTTTAGGGAAAATTTCTGATACAGGGATTCTGCCACAGATAAAATCTCATAATCACTTTCTCCCGTAGCTCCCACAATCATCTGCGTACTTTGTCCTGCAGGAACGAAACGGGGACTGTGGCGGTACAGGGTCAGCTCTCTTTTATTTTCCTGTGCGCGAAGCTGAATCGCCTTCATAGGTTTTAAAATGGTAGTTCTGCTCTTATGGGGCGCCAGCTTCTTAAGCCCTTCTGCTGTGGGAAATTCCAGATTGATACTCATACGGTCAGCCAGAAATCCCGCCTGGGAAATCAGTTCCTGACTGGCTCCCGGAATGGCCTTCAGATGTATATACCCCTGAAATCCGTACTTATTCCGAAGCAGCCAGACCGCCTTTATCATCTGTTCCATGGTTTCATCGGGACTTCCCTTCACGCCGGAGCTTAAAAACAGCCCTTCAATAAAATTTCTCCTGTAAAATTCCATGGTCAGCCGGCAGATTTCCTCCGGGGTAAAGGTGGCTCTTTCAATATCATTGGAAACCCGGTTTAAGCAGTACTTACAGTCAAATACACATTCGTTGGTCATCAGGATCTTCAGAAGGCTGATACACCTGCCGTCTGCGGAAAAACTGTGACAAATACCGGAGGCAAGACAGTTTCCCATGCCTTTTCTGCTTCCCTGTCTGTCCACACCGCTGGAAGTGCAGGCCACATCATATTTTGCCGCATCGGATAAGATCCGCAGCTTCTCTCCCAAAGATTCTCTCTTCTGTATTATGGTTTCCAAATCTTCTCCCTCCTGACAGAACATATGTTTGTTATTATATTAGAACATATGTTCTTATTTGTCAAGAAAAAATCCCGGGAAATACAGACTTCTTTTTCTGTATCTCCCGGGACATCTGTTTCCCAGTGTTTCTGCAATTTATGCTTCTTTCTGAAGTTTTATTAATAAGGAATCGGCATCCTTTAAATATTCATTATGGATCTCATCAAAGGATCCGGTATCCGCTTTCTCAGCATAAGAAATATCAATGGGCATTTTTCCGAGTACCGGAACTTTCAGTTCGCCGGCAATGGCATCAATATCGCTCTTTCCGAAGATCGGGATTTCCTTTCCACAGTCCGGACATTTCACATAGCTGTAGTTTTCCACCAGTCCCAGAATCGGTACGTGCATCATATCCGCCATATTATAGGCTTTTTTCACAATCATTTTTACCAGATCCTGCGGTGAAGAGACAATCACAACTCCGTCCAGAGGAAGGGACTGGAATACAGTCAGCGGTACATCGCCGGTTCCCGGAGGCATATCCACAAACAGATAGTCCAGATTTCCCCAGATTACGTCGGTCCAGAACTGTTTTACCATATTTGCCAGAATCGGACCTCTCCAGATAACAGGAGTCTCTTCTGTGGGAAGAAGGAGATTTACGGATATTACTTTAATGTCGTTTTTAGTCAGCATGGGGTAAATTCCATTGTCGTCAGCCTGAGCCGCGCCTTTTAAACCATACATTCTGGGAATGGATGGTCCGGTAATATCTGCGTCCAGGATTCCCACACGATAGCCTTTTTCCGCCATCCGGTTTGCCAGTGATGCTGTAACGAAGGATTTTCCTACTCCGCCTTTTCCGCTGACAACACCGATTACTTTATTAATTTCTGAAAATACATTCAGCGATTCCTGGAAACTCTGTGTTTCCTTGCTCTGTGAGCAGCCTTTGCAGCTTTCTTTGCTGCAGGTTGTACTGTTGCATTCTTTACTCATGAAAGGTTTCCTCTTTTCTTTTATATTTTCTCCTGTAAGTGTCTGTGCGCACTTTGGAATTCTTATTTTATAAAACGGTCAATGGCCTTTTCCAGCTCCTCAATGGCCTCGTGATCTCCGTGTTCCACTGCATCCACAATGCAGTGTTCAATATGATCCTGCAGGATAATTTTCCCTGTATTGTTGATGGCCGATTTGACTGCGGATAGCTGTATCAGAACTTCGCTGCAGTCCCGTCCGCTCTCTACCATCCGTTTAATGGATTCCAGATGACCGATTGCTCTGGAAAGACGGTTCAAGACAGCCTTGGTATGTGCATGGCTGTGCGTATGCCCGTGTCCGTGTTCATGGGAATGGGAGTGCTCAATTACAGTTCCGTCTTCCAGCACATGCCTGTGCACGGTTTTGTTCTCACCCATGATTTCCTCCTTTTGTATCTGTCTTTCCGGTTTTACCCTGTTCATTATACCAGTTGTTTAAATTTCTGTAAAGGAACACCGCTGTTTCATCTGGGAAGTCACAATATCGTATATTATGGTTCCATCCGCAGCCACGGTTTTCTCAAAGGAGACGTCCTTTCCCTGAAACTTATTTTTCAGATAGGCTTCAATATCCTCAAGTTCAATTTCTTCAATAAAAATATCCCGCATCTGGTTTCTGGGACACTTATTAAATATTTCCCAGACAACTTCATACTCTTTCATATTTATTCTCCAGTTCTTAAAAATTTGAATTTCTTGTCGAAAGGAATTGATATTCGTCGAAGAATATCGTATCATAATTAAATCACAATAAAGGAGGCGGCATCCTATGCAGCTTTTAAAAGATCGTATCCGCAGAGACGGAATCGTAAAACCCGGAAACGTATTAAAAGTGGACAGTTTTCTCAATCATCAGATGGACATTCCCTTCATTAACGAAATCGGCAAAGAATTTAAGTCCCGTTTTGCCCAATCCCCGATTACCAAAATTCTTACCATTGAAGCTTCCGGTATCGGTATTGCCTGTATTACCGCTCAGTATTTCGATGTTCCGGTTGTCTTCGCCAAAAAATCCCAGAGCGTGAATTTGGACGGCGATATGTATGTAACAAAGGTGGAGTCCTTTACTCATAAGAAAGTTTATGATGTGATTCTGTCTAAAAAATATCTGACTCCCCAGGATCATGTCCTGCTTATTGACGACTTTCTTGCCAATGGCTGCGCCCTCCTTGGGCTGATTGATATTGTAAAAAAATCAGGCGCAGTTCTGGAAGGGGCCGGAATTGTTATAGAAAAAGGGTTCCAGGACGGCGGAAAGAAAATTCGGGATATGGGGATTCATCTGGAATCTCTGGCCATCATTGATTCTATGACGGATTCTGAGGTGATTTTCCGTCCTTAACCAAACGGCTGTTATGACAGAGACAGGCTTTAAGGCCTGTCTTTTATCATCTGTTCATAATTTAACTGTTCATACCCCTGTTTTTCGTATAAGGCAATGGCTCCTGTATTGCCTGAAGTTACCTCCAGCCGGAACCTTCTGGCCTGAGGATACGCCTCTTCCAGCCACTGCAGCGCCTTTTTCCCCAGTCCTTTTCCACGGGTTTCGGGTTTCAGGTACAATTCTTCCACAAGAACTGTCAGGCCTCCCGCCTCATTGCTCCAGGTAAAAGACAGCAGCAGGAATCCCGCTTTCTCTCCCTCTGATTCTAAAATCAGCATTCTCGCATAGGGATTCTCTGTTAAGCAAAGCTGAAACGTCCGTTCCGTATAAGTCTGGTTCATGCCGTGAAGACAGGCGCCGGAGCGATTGTAAAAGTCCTCTATCATTTCAAACAGCTCTTCTTTATCCTCTTCTCTCACGTCGCGAACTTCCAGGTTCGTTCTCTGTGCTTTCATTTCCGTATTATCCTTTCTGTCCCATTCCTCTGTATTCTTTTACTATCCCTTTCAGATATTCTCTGTAAGCCATGGCTTCTTTCCCGGGTTTTAACAGTTTTCCTCTGTTTCCCAGAGTTGTCAGCCATCCGTAGAAATCCTGATCGATCCGGGCTTTTCCCGTAATCAGAAACCGTTTCTCTTTCTCCTGACATCGGGGATTCTGTAAATATTGCATCACCTTATCTTTCACGTCTTTTTTACACAGGATCTTCACTTTTTTACAGTTCTCCAAATCTTCCGGTGCATCTTCTTTGATTTCCTCCGGCTTTCCGGTTTCCTTTGTCTCTGTTTCCGGCTCTTTTCCCTCTTCGGATTCCTTCCCGCTGCACAAAGTTCCTTCCAGATAATAGCCGCTGGGAGCCGGTCTTCGGTATTGGATATCCAGTCCATACTGACGCAGAGCTTCCATATCGTCATAAATACTCTTTCGTTCCGCAGAAATGGAATGGCTCTCCAGCATTTTCAGGATTTCCTGCATGGACAGGGGCTCTCCTTTTTCCCCTTTTTCCTTCAGGGCATCCATGATATATAAAACTTTTAATTTCTGATTATTGGATTTGGGCATAGCAATTTCCTCCTGCTAAAAATCCCTCATTATCTCAGATACTGAGAAAATGAGGGACCTGTTTTTATTCCTCTTCCGCAAAATCTTCTTTACCGACTCCGCATACCGGACATACCCAGTCTTCCGGTAAATCTTCAAAAGCAGTACCCGGTTCAATTCCGTTATCGGGATCGCCCTCTGCCGGATCGTAAACATAGCCGCATGGCTCGCAAACATATTTTTTCATAATGTTCTCCTTTCCTGGTATCTTTATCTGAATCTTAGTATTTCAAAACTGTACCTTTATTATACACATTTCCCTTCCGGAAAACAACCCTTATTTCTCTTTTTCTCCCGAAAATCTTTGGAAAACATAGGTATTCGCCTCTTCCTCCTGAGAATCATCCAGCTTTTCCAGTATTATTTCTTTCTGATACTTTCTCTCCAGAGCTTTTTTTATAAGATAATCTGCAAGCTGGGGATTTTTCGGCAAAAGGGGGCCGTGAAGATAGGTGCCGATTACATTCCGGTATACTACGCCCTCTTCTTTCGTCTGTCCGTCATTTCCGGAACCGTATAAAACTTTTCCCAGACTGCGGTTTCCGTTGATATACGTTCTTCCTCCGTGATTTTCAAATCCCACAATGGGCATTTCCACCAGATCGCTTTTCAGGACAATGTTGTCAATGAGACGGCCCTCTCCCTGTTCCGTATACATATCTACCAGTTCCAGACCGGGAATGGTTCCCTGTTCTGTCTTATAATATTTTCCCAGAAGCTGATAACCGCCGCAGATGGCAATCACTACTCCGTCCTTCTCCACGTATTCCTGGAAGTCTTTGCGGATTTCCCGAAGTTTCTGACACACCAGCATCTGCTCCCGGTCGGAGCCGCCTCCCAGAAGCACCAGATCCAGTTTCGTAAAATCAATGGGTTCTCCCAGTTCAAAGGTCCTGACCTCTGCCTCAATTCCTCTCCACTGGCACCGCTTGGTTAAACAGGCAATATTTCCTCTGTCTCCATAGAGGTTTAAAAGATCCGGATATAAATGGCCAATCACTAATTTCATTTCTTTTCCCCCTCTATCTTTTTCAGAATATTTCGGGTGCTAAACAGCGCCGTATAGTTTACCAGTACATATAAATTGCCCACGCCGTCCCGGATTCTGTCTCTTATGGCCGTTTCCACATCCGCTTCCAGAATGGAGGGAATATCCACATATTTCAGGCGCAGTCTCATATCCTGGCAGCGGATTCCGCTTACTGTGATGGAATGAATGCTTTCTTCCTGAAAACGATCAAAATCCACATCCCAGAGCCAGGAGATGTCCCGCCCATCCTGGGCGTTATCATTGATCACAATAATAATGTCTTTGGGATTGGTATCCTGCATAACGGCTGCAATATTCTGGTTAAATCCTGCCGGGTTCTTGGCCAGGTTTAAAGTGATCCCGGTCTGTCCCATCCGAAACTGTTCCATTCTACCGTTTTCCGGATGAAACTTTCTCAGCATCTCATTGAAATGATCCAGTTTCAGGCCCGCGCTGCGTCCTGCCGCATAGGCGGCCAGCAGATTATAGACATTATAAAATCCCTTATAGTCCGCCACCAGACGGCGGTCTTCCACAGTAAAAGAAATCTGATCGCCCAGCTTCACTGCCTCTGCCCCATAATCCAGATGCGGTCTTTCGAAGCCGCAGCCCGGACAATAATAATCTCCAAGCTGGCTGTAATGGTAGAAACGGTATTCCAGCTTTGTCCCGCATTTCTTGCAGAACCGTCCTTCCCTTATTTCCGTTCCTTCTTCTTTCACTGTCTTTTCCGGAATTCCGTAGGTGACACAGGGTTTGCCTGTCTCCTGAGCCAGAAATGCGGACAGGGCGTCGTCTCCGTTTACTATCAGAGTCATCTTATCCACTTTCTGAATCATTTCTTTTAAAATGTTCATGGTAATGTCGATTTCTCCGTACCGGTCAAGCTGATCCCGGAATAAGTTGGTTAAAATCATATAATCCGGCTGCAGCGGAGGGAAAATATATCTGGTGGAAGCCTCGTCCGCTTCAATACAGGCATAGTCTGCGTCAATTTTTCCATTCAGACCTGCTTCCAGTACAAAAGCCGCCGCTACCCCGTTTAACATATTGGAGCCGGTATGATTGCATACCACTTTCGCTCCTTCTGCCTCCAGAGCTGCGCACAGTAAATTATTGGTTGTGGTTTTTCCATTGGTTCCGCAAACCACAAAGATTTTCTTTCTCACCTGACCGCTCAATTCCTCCAGAATCGAAGGGTCTATTTTTAAAGCAATTTTTCCGGCCCAGGTTACCCCCTGGCGACCCATCCGCCGGCAGACGGCTCCTGCGGCTTTTGCCGCCCAGATGGCCAGTAATCCTCGTATTTTCATATTCTTTTTCCTTTTATTTCTTTTTTCTATCATTATACCTTTTTCTATTGCAAATGAAAAGGGCTGCTCACTGGCAGCAGCCCCCTTTTCTTTATTCTTTTCCGTTCCAGCAATAGGTGCAGAGCTTGCAGGGAGAGATTCCCACAGTCTTTACCATATCGTCCAGACGATGATACTTCAGAGAAGTAAAGTTCAGTTCCTTACGGATTTCTTCTAACATTTCTTTATAGTTGACGGAATCAGGATTTGCATAATCTTCCAGGGTTTTCTGATCGTATCCCTCTCCCTCCCGCTTCAGAATCACTCTTCTTGTAATCAGATCCAGTTCCGATTTGGAGCGTGAGAAATTCAGGTATTTACATCCGTATAATAAAGGCGGACATGCCGGACGGATATGAACTTCTTTGGCTCCGTGCTGATATAAGAATTCTGTGGTCTCCCGAAGCTGGGTGCCGCGTACGATGGAATCATCAATCATTAACAGACTCTTGTCCTTAATCAGACGATGAACCGGAATGAGTTTCATGCGGGCAATCAGATTTCTCTGGCTCTGCTGTGTAGGCATAAAGGATCTTGGCCAGGTGGGTGTATATTTAATAAAGGGACGGGCAAAAGGTACGCCGGAACGGTTGGCATATCCGATGGCGTGTGCGATTCCGGAATCGGGAACGCCTGCAACCAGATCCGGAGTTACATCCCCGTGATCCCTCTGTGCCAGCATATCTCCGCAGCGATACCGCATTTCTTCCACATTGACTCCTTCGTAAGAAGAAGTGGGATAGCCGTAATAGGTCCACAGGAAAGTACAGATCTTCATCTCTTCACCGGCCCCGGCCATGGTCTGCACTCCTTCCGGAGTGATATAGACAATCTCTCCCGGTCCCAGCTCTTTATAATCTTCATATCCCAGATTAATATAGGCAAAACTTTCAAAAGAAGCACAAAACGCGTTTTCTTTCTTTCCAATAATAATAGGTGTTCTTCCTTTTGCGTCTCTGGCGGCATAAATTCCTTCTTTGGTCATCAAAAGCAGAGACATGGAACCTTCCACTTTTTCCTGTACGTAACGGATTCCTTCCACGATGGACTGTCTCTGATTAATTAATGAGGCAACCAGCTCTGTGGGATTTACGGAACCGCCGCTCATTTCCAGAAAATGTGTGCACCCGTTTTCAAAAGATTCTTTCATCAGTTCCTCTGTATTATTAATCTTTCCAACGGTTGTAATTGCAAAACTGCCAAGATGGGACTGTACTAACAGGGGCTGAGGCTCGTTGTCTGAAATACAGCCGATTCCCAGATTTCCCTCCAGTTCTTCCACATCTCTCTCGAACTTGGTACGAAACGGGGAGTTTTCAATATTATGAATGGCACGGTCAAAACCTTTTGGACCATATACTGCCATACCGCCTCTGCGTGTTCCCAGATGGGAATGATAGTCAATTCCGAAAAACAGATCCATCACGCAACTGGACTTTGAAGCTACTCCAAATATTCCACCCATTGTTTTTATTCTCCTTTACTCTTTCGACTTTCATATATTGTTTTCGTGTTTATTATATAGAACCGAATTCCAGAAGTAAAGCATTTTCGAGATCACCCTTTATTTTTTCTCTTTAATGATGCCGTCCCGATATGCGCAAAGCAGCTCTTTGAGCTCTTCGATCCGCTCTTTTAAAGCCATTCCTGTATCCGTATCCCCCACCAGCAGCCTTCTCTGTGTCCTTTCCACCGCCACCTGACGGGAAACGATGTCGGTTCCATGAGCCACTGCTGCAGCCGCATTGGTAAAGGCTTCATGAGAGGCCAGCAAAAGGCCGTAGGAGTTATAAATCAGCGTATAGCCTGCAATTCCTGTCTCTTTCTGATAGGCTTTGCAGAACCCGCCGTCAATTACCAGAACCTTTCCTTCGCATTTCACCGGACTTTCTCCCTCACTTTGATGAACAGGCACATGTCCGTTTACAATATGGATATTCTCTCCGGTCAGCCCGAACTCCTCCAGAATCCGGTCCACCACTTCTTCATTTTCCAGAAAGGAATAATAGGGATTCTTTACTTCTTTATGGGTTTCTTTCTCTGTCAGGAAATACCGCTCGAAGGTGGTCATTTTATCTTTTCCAAATAAAGGAGAGTTGGGGCCTGCCCAGATGTACCACAGAATATCTTCTCCCCGTTTCTTCTCTTCGGGATCCAGGGCGAAAAAGGCTTTCCTCACATAGATCTCCAGCGCGTCATACAGGGATTTTCCCTGGTAAACTTTATCATAAATTCTCACCTGTTTAAAAGATCCGTCCTCATTGAGAGGCACACACCCGTGATAGAGCAGATTTCCGTTATAAACTTTATAAAGTCCTCCCTTATTTAAAAGAAGGTGCATATGTTTCTGCAGTTTCTCACAGTTTAAAAAGGCAGAACGCAGACGCTCCATCACTTCCTCTTCCTCAGCGGTCAGGGCATACGGATTTTTTCTGGAAACAGTGGGGAAACTGGTATCCTGCATCTGGTATTCTTTTCCCTGCAAAGTTATAGTTCCCTTATCAAAATCGATCCGGTGCAATAGACAGCGATCCTCCATCTGGAAGGTTTTTCTCCTGCGGATAAGCTGTCCTTCCAGTTTAAACTGGATGATGGTGATGGCTTTGTGCATTTTCATGACCAACTCTGCTTCTGCTCCGCTGATGGGATGATTTCCTTTTAGTTTAAAACAGGTGCAGGGATCCTCTTTATAGGTTTCCAGGGCAAAAGTGGCCAGAGGCAGCAGGTTGATTCCGTAGCCGTCCTCCAGAATATCCAGGTTTCCGTAGCGGGCACAGTTACGGATGATAGTGGCGATACAGGATGCCTGTCCCACAGCCGCTCCCATCCACACAACATCATGGTTTCCCCACTGAATATCCAGAGAGTGATATTCACTTAACCGATCCATAATAAAGTGGGGACCCGGACCTCTGTCATATATATCGCCCAGCACGTGGAGTCGGTCAATGACCAGTCTCTGAATCAGCTCTGCCAGGGCAATGATGAAGTCCTCCGCCCTTCCTATCTGTATAATGGTATTGACGATGGCATTATAGTAAGCCTCTTTATCCAGCACTTCTGATTTCTCAGTAATCAGTTCCTCAATTACATAGGCATAGTCGGGAGGAAGCGCTTTGCGTACTTTAGAGCGGGTATACTTGGAGGCGGTTGTCTTACATACCTCTATAAGCCGGTACAGGGTGATTTTGTACCAGTTTTCCATATCCTCTTCTTCTTTTCTGGCCAGCTCCGTCTTTTCCTTGGGATAGTAAATCAGCGTAGCCAGAGAACGTTTATCCCCGGTTCCCAGGGTATGTCCGAAAACATCATCAATCTTCTTTCTCACTGCTCCGGATCCGTTTCTCAGAACATGGGAAAATGCCTCATATTCTCCATGCAGATCAGAGAGAAAATGTTCTGTCCCTTTGGGCAGGTTTAAGATTGACTGCAGATTAATAATTTCCGTAGAAGCCTTGCCAATGGTGGGATATAATTCCGCCAGCCTCTGTAAATAGCGCAGTTCCTCCTTTTTCATACGCAATCCTCCTGTAATTTTTATACACCTGTAAAATCAAACAGGGAAATCTGATTGGAGTTTGGAATATCTCCAAACAGATGCAGGTCATCCATCAGGTCAATAACCGTTTTACTTACTTTTGTTCTCTGACGGAAATCGTCTTTTGATAAAAACTTTCCGTCTTTGACCGCATCGACTACGGCGTCTGCCGCCTTGTCTCCCAGACCTTCAATGCTGTCCAGGGACGGCATCAGTTTCCCCTCTACGATCTGGAAGCGGTGAGCCTTTGCCCGGTAAATGTCAATGGGTTCAAACTGGAATCCTCTGGCATACATTTCCTGGACAATCTTCATATCTTTGATCATTTCCTGCTCTTTTTTGGAAGCAGCGTCCCCTTTCCGGTGGATTTCTTCCATATAAAATTCCAGTTTTTCCTTTCCCATACACATCAGTTCATAGGAAAAGTTGGTGGCTCTGATACTGAAATACGCCGCATAATAAGCCAGAGGATAGTAAATTTTATACCAGGCTATCCGGTATGCCATCATAACGTAGGCAGCCGCATGGGCTTTGGGGAACATGTAGGAAATCTGCTTACAGGACCAGATATACCAGTCCGGAACATTGTTTTCCTTCATAATTTCTTCCCATTCCGGACGCAGTCCCTTTCCTTTGCGGACGCTTTCCATTATGGTAAATGCCTGGCTGCTTTCCACTCCCATGTTAATCAGATACCCCATAATATCATCACGGGTACAGATAGCCGTGGAAATAGTCGCTTTCCCCGTACGAATCAGTTCCTGGGCGTTCCCCAGCCATACATTGGTTCCGTGAGACAGACCGGAAATCCGGATTAAATCGGAAAAGCAGGCGGGCTTTGCCTCCTGCACCATTCCGATAACGAAGTCCGTTCCAAACTCGGGAATTCCCAGACATCCCAGAGGGCATCCTCCAATGTCCTCCGGCTTTATGTTTAATGCCTCTGTGCTGGAAAACAAAGACATCACCTGCGGATTATCCAGGGGAACTTCCTTGGCGTCGGTTCCCGTTAAATCTTCCAGCATACGGATAATCGTCGGATCGTCGTGTCCCAGAATATCGAGTTTTAACAGGTTTCCATCAATGGAATGGTAATCAAAATGGGTCGTAATAATATCGGAATTCACATCGTTGGCCGGATGCTGTACCGGGGTGAATTTCTCAATTTCCTCTCCGTGGGGAAGAACCACGATTCCTCCCGGATGCTGTCCGGTAGTTCTTCGTATACCGGTGCAGCCTTTTACAATCCGGTTAATTTCACAGTAACGTTTCCTCTGCCCCCGCTCCTCAAAATAATTTTTCACATATCCGAAGGCTGTCTTCTCCGCCAGGGTACCTATGGTCCCCGCCTTAAAAGTATGGCCTTCACCAAAGATGACTTCTGTATATTTATGGGCATTGGCCTGGTATTCTCCTGAGAAGTTCAGGTCAATGTCCGGCTCCTTGTCTCCTTTAAATCCCAGGAAGGTTTCAAAGGGAATATCAAATCCGTCTTTTCTTAAAGGAGAACCGCAGACCGGGCACTTCTTATCCGGCATGTCACAGCCGACTTTTCCCACGAACTTTTTCACATCTTCTGAATCAAAATCACTGTATTTACAGTGGGGGCACACATAATGGGGCGGAAGGGGATTTACCTCAGTAATTCCCGACATGGTAGCCGCAAAAGAAGAACCTACGGATCCTCTGGATCCTACCAGATAGCCGTCCTCATTGGATTTCCATACCAGTTTCTGGGCAATAATATACATCACCGCATAGCCGTTGGAGATAATGGAGTTCAGTTCCTTTGACAGACGCTCTTCTACGATTTTGGGGAGCGGATCCCCGTAGATTTCATGGGCCTTTTGATAACAGATCTCCTTTAAATCCTGATCGGAATTTTCGATAACCGGCGGATATTTATCCGGATGAATAGGAGAAATCTTCTCTATCTGATCTGCGATTTTATTGGTATTGGTAATCACCACTTCTTCTGCTTTCTCACTGCCCAGATAAGCAAATTCATCCAGCATTTCCTGTGTGGTTCTCAGGTACAGCGGCGCCTGGTTGTCTGCATCGTCAAACCCTTTCCCCGCCATAATGATTCTGCGGTAGATTTCATCCTGGGGATCCATAAAGTGAACGTCGCAGGTTCCCACTACCGGCTTGTTAAACTGCTCTCCCAGTTTTACGATTTTACGGTTTAATTCTTTTAAATCTTCTTCTGAATGAACCATGTCGTGCCGATCGCTGGCAATCATAAAATAATTATTTCCAAGGGGCTGGATTTCCAGATAATCATAGAAGTTGACCAGCCTTGCAATTTCCTGTTCCGGCGCTCCCCGCAGAAGGGCCTGATACAATTCTCCTGCTTCACAGGCGCTTCCGATTAAAAGCCCCTCCCTGTATTTTTCAAAGACGCTTTTGGGTACCCGGGGACGGCGGTTATAATATTTCAGATGGGACAGAGAAACCAGCTTATAAAGGTGGATTCTTCCAATCTCATTTTTAGCGAAAATAATGGCATGGTAGGTGGGCAGCTTCTTAATGGTATTTTCCGATACAGCCCCCTCCTCATTCAGGGCATCCACATCACAGATTCCCCTGTCTTTTAACATCTCAATAAACTTTATAAAAATCTCTGCCGTACAGGCTGCGTCGTCCACAGCCCGGTGATGATGAGCCAGAGGAATACTCAGCGCTTTGGCTACGGTATCCAGCTTAAACCGGTTCAGCGACGGCAGAAGGAAACGGGCGATTCCCACCGTATCCAGATAGGTGAACTCTCTCTCGATTCCCTGTCTTTTGCAGTTTTCCTGGATAAAGCTCATATCAAAATCTGCATTATGAGCCACCATGACTGCATCTTTGCAAAACTCCATAAACTCAGGCAGCACCTGAGTAATCACAGGGGCGCCCATAACCATGCTGTCATTGATACTGGTCAGCTCTTCAATCCGATATGGTATCGGTACCTGCGGATTTACGAAGGTGGAAAATCTTCCTGTTATTTTTCCCTTTTCCACACGCACTGCCCCGATTTCAATAATCTCGCAGCTAAGAGGGGAAAATCCCGTAGTTTCCAAATCAAATACCACGAAATTCCCGTCCAGGCTCTGGCCTTTTCCGTTATTGACAATTCCCTTACTGTCGTCTACCAGATAGGCCTCCATTCCGTATAAAACCTTAAAATCTGCATCCGGAGGCACACAGCCGCCCCAGGAATCAAAACAGTGATTCGCTTCCGGGAAGGACTGAACTACTCCGTGATCCGTAATGGCAATGGCTTTGTGTCCCCACTCATAGGCCCGTTTTACCAGGGCTTTGGCATCGGTCACTCCGTCCATATCGCTCATCTTCGTATGACAGTGCAGCTCGACTCTTTTCTGGGGACTGGTATCCATCCGGCTGTTGGTAAAGTCGCTGATTTTCTTAATGCCGATAACGGATCCGATGGTCAGCTCGCTGTCGAACCGGTCAATGGTGGTAACGCCTTTCAGTTTCAGGAAGGCTCCCTTCTTAACGCTTTCGCAGACCTCGGATACTGCCTCGTTTCGCAGAAACATTTTTACCACTATGGTATCTGTAAAGTCTGTCACCGGGAAGATCAGGATAGTCTTTTCATTTCGGATTTCCCTCTGTTCCAGATCCAGTACCTGCCCCCGGATTACCACTTCCCCCATCTCCTGGGTAATGGTTTCCAGAGGGATGGCTTCTTCCTCAAAATCCCGTCCGTATACAACATCAGGATTGGGATCTTTGCGGAAACTCCCTTTCCAGTTTCCGGACTTATAGGACTTTCCTTTCGTTTCTCCTTTGGTTTCTCCGGATGTTTCCTTCTCTTCTCTGACTTCCTCTTTTACAGGCTTTTCCTGGTAAAGATGGGCGTTTTTTATTACCTGACGCACTTCCTGTTCCATCTGAAGCCGGGCGTTTTTCCGGTATTTGCTCTCCGTCGTTTTCTCATAAACCGGTTCTACTTTCAGATTCATAGAGCATCGTTCGCAAAACACTTTTTCCAGATACTCGATGAGAATTTTCCCTTTTTCTCTGGCAATTACCGAATCCGGAAGGACAAGCTGCAGTTCCTCCTCTGAGGGAAAGGAAATTCTGGCCCTGGAAAAAAGATTGTATTCCAGCATATTATAGTTTTTCAGTTCCAACAGCATACTGGATCGATAGACCTTAAAAAAGTTCTCCGGCGTATACTGACTGGATAAACGAAACTTCTCAATAATTTTCACTTTCACCGGAAGTCCTGGGAAACACTGCCGCTCGATCATCTGCTCAAGCTTCATAATGTGCTTCTTATGGATCCAGCGGGTACATTTAATATAGACCCGAAGCAGTGTCCGATCCGCGTTGCAGGTCACTTTGGTAACCAGAACTTCCGGCAGCCGCTTTTCCAGTTCTTCATCCGTCTCTAAATGGGGAAATACTTCTAAAAAATCTTTATCCATGTTGTTCCTTCCTTATTCCTCCCAGTGCAGAAGTTCCTCTCTTAGGCAGGTTAAAAGTTCTTCTTCAGGAACTTTTTTTATCACTTCTCCTTTTTTAATCAAAAGTCCTGTTCCTACGCCTCCTGCAATTCCGATGTCCGCCTCTTTGGCCTCTCCCGGTCCGTTTACCACACATCCCATCACGGCCACTTTTAAGTCCAGGGGAATATCTTCCACCATTTTCTCTACCTGATTGGCCAGTCCGATAAGATCGATCCGGGTTCTGCCGCAGGTAGGACAGGATACCACTTCAATTCCCCCCTGATAAAGTCCCAGAGTTTTTAAAATCCGTTTGGCGGAACGGATTTCCTCCAGAGGGGCTCCCGTAAGGGATACCCGGATGGTATCTCCGATACCCTGAGATAAAATGATTCCCAGCCCCACGGCCGATTTAATATTTCCTGAATACAGGGTTCCTGCCTCTGTGATTCCCACATGGAGGGGATAATTGGTTTTCTCTGCAATCAGGGTATGGGCTTTGGCGCACATCATCACATCTGAGGATTTAATGCTGATTACCAGATTGTCATATCCCATATCTTCAATCAGTCTGGTTTTATCTAAGGCGCTTTCCACCAGTCCTTCTGCCGTAACTCCATGGTATTTTTCCACCAGTTCCTTTTCCAGGGAACCGCTGTTGACCCCTACACGGATGGGAATGTTTCTCTCCCTGGCACAGTCAACTACCGCCTGGATTCTGTCTCTGCTTCCGATATTTCCGGGATTAATCCGAATCTTATCCGCCCCGTTTTCCATGGCGGCAATTGCCAGACGAGAATCAAAATGAATATCCGCAACCAGGGGAATGTGAATCTGTTTTTTGATCTCTTTTAACGCCTCTGCCGCCTCCATGGTGGGAACGGCGCAGCGGATGATCTGGCAGCCTGCAGCCTCCAGCTCTAAAATCTGTTTTACCGTCTGTCTGACATCCTCTGTTTTCGTATTGGTCATGGACTGGATTAAAATAGGATTTCCCCCTCCGATAACCTGATTTCCTATCTGAATTACCTTGGTCTGCGTCCGATGCATTTCTCTCTTCCTCTCCTTATCTGGCAATTTCCAGCAGTTTCATTTTCAGTTCCTGTTCCATTTTTCCCATCTCGGCTTCCGCCTGACGGCGTTTCTCCCTGCCCTCTTTCTGTATTTTCAGAACATCGTCCAGGGTCTGAATTAAAGACTGATTGGTCGCTTTTAATGTTTCCAGATCCACAATTCCTCTCTCCGACTCCCTGGCCGTTTCCACAGAAGCTATCCGAAGCGTTTCCGCATTCTTCCTTAACAACTCATTGGTCAGATCTGTGACCTGTCTCTGTGCCTTTGCCGCTTCCTGGGAATGAGCGATTCCAAGAGCCAGTACCATCTGGCTTTTCCACAGGGGAATGGTATTTACCAGGGTGGTCTGTATCTTTTCTACCATCACTGTATCGTTATTTTGTACCAGCCGGATCTGAGGCGCCGTCTGAATGGAAATCATCCGGGTAAGCTCCAGATCGTGAATTTTTTTCTCAAAGCGGCTGCATTTCTCTTCCAGATCCCTGGCCGCCTGGGCGTCCTCCGGAAGTCCGGTTATTCTGGCTTTTTCTACCAGATTTTTCAGCATTCCCTGCTTTGTCTCTGCCAGTTTCTTCTTTCCGGCCAGAATGTACATGGAAAGCTCTTTAAAATAAGTAAGGTTCTGATCATACATTTTATCCAGAATGGCTGAATCCTTCAGTAACCGTACCTGGTGCTTCTGAAGAGATTCGCAGATTCTGTCCACATTTTCCTCTGCTTTTCCGTATTTCATTTTCATGGTTTCGATTTTATCGGCCTGCTTTTTAAAAAATCCGAAGAACCCTTTTTCCTCTTCTTTGTCTATGTCTTTTAATTCACCTACCACATGGGAAATCAGTTCTCCCACTTCTCCCAGATCCTGTGTTTTCACATTTTCCAGAGCAGCCTCGGAAAAGTCTGCCATCTTCTTCTGGGTTCCTGCCCCGTACTGCAGAATCTGTCCGGTGTTTGTCACATCGATTTTTTCTGCAAACTGTTCCACCATCTGCCGTTCTTCTTCTGTCAGCTTCGGTTCTTCCCATACGGCTTCTTCCCTGGGCTGCACACTGGGTTTTTCCAGATTATCCGGCTCTAACGTCAGGGAAATTCCCTGCTCCTCAAATATGTCCTTCATACGTTTTCTCCTTTTCTGGGTTTTGCAAATGCGTTTTCTGTCAGTCCTTCCTGGGCAAGCATGGTATGCAGCACGGATATGTCGCTGGAAATATCCCAGGCAGTATCCTGGAAAATAGAATCCAGCAGCTTTTCAAAAGCAAACACCAGGGTATCCAGCGTCTCCTCGATCTCTTTCCGGGCAGATGCAATATTATCTCCCTGAACCGGCTGCTCTTCCAGCTCCTCATATGCCTCCAGCAGTTTCACTGTGGTGGGCAGGTAGTAATCCATCATCTGTTTCAAATCCGGTAAGACCTCCGGATGTTCTTCCAGCCGTTCAAAGATTTTCTGTACTACCACTTCCATATGACAGATTTTCTCTGTCATCTGAGGCTGATCAATCTCCTGCCTGCACTGCTGCAGTCTTTCTCTGTATCTTTCCCCTTTTTTCAGAATCTCCCTTGCCTCTGCCGGAAGAGATTCTTCCAGAATTTCTTCTCTTTCTTCTTTCTGTCTCATCCGTCTCTGGAGCTGTTCATACTGGGAATAGGTCTCATTGCTGGTAATCAGACAGGTCTCCTGCAAATCCATATGTCCTTCTAAGAACCAGCCTTTCCCCAGCATTTTCCTGATGTCTTTTTTTATAAATTTCACAGACTTTCCTGTTCTCTGTGCAAATTTTTCAAATTCACAGTAAGTCTTATCCGCCAGAATAGCCTGGTATGCTCTGAACCGTTTCAAAAACCCTGCCTTATTGATTCCCACGGTCAGCAAAATCATCCCCAGAATGTCACCGGTTCCTAAAATGGCCATGGCGCCTGCCCACAGGCCGTTGGCATGTCCCACTGCGTAGCCGATAACTGCCGCTAATATTCCCAGACTGGTACCGCTTACTAAAATTCCTCCGGTAATGGCCATCATGTAAGCTTTCATCTGCTCCCCGGAAACATGTTTATATCTGACCGGAGGTCTGGGCCGCTGTCTGGGCGGCTCTTTGGCCAGGACCTGGTTGCTTTTTTTTACCGCCTGACTGACCGTTTTATTTATAGTCTGATGAATGGTTCTGTTTAATTCCTGATAGTTTCTGGATTTTACTGCATCCTGGACGAGATTTTGTATTTTTTCGCCCAGATCCATCCATTCCTGATTTTTCATGTCTTCCTCCCGCGCTCCTTCTCTCTGATAAAATCATTATAACGAAGTTACCTGCCGTTGACAAGGACGCCGGCCGGGCAGCTCCATAAATTTTATTTTTTATTGCACATTTCGCTGAAAAGTTTTACAATGGTAAACAGATAAATTGTTTACTGGGAGGAAGTTATTATGGAAAAAAAGAAGATTGACTGGTCCAACCTTGGTTTCGACTATCAGAAAACAGAATACCGTTATGTAGCTGATTTCAAAGACGGCAAGTGGAACGAGGGAGGTCTTACCACAGACGCCAACGTGGTGATTAATGAGTGTGCCGGCGTCCTTCAGTATGCCCAGACCGTATTTGAAGGACTGAAAGCGTACACCACTGAGGATGGACGTATCGTTACATTCCGCCCCGACTTAAACGCCGAGCGTATGGAGGCTTCTGCCGCAAGACTGGAGATGCCTGTTTTTCCAAAAGAACGATTTGTAGAAGCTGTTAAGGAAACGGTAAAGGCAAATGCCGCTTTTGTACCTCCTTATGGTACAGGCGCTACGTTATATATCCGTCCTTACATGTTTGGAACCAATTCTGTTATCGGTGTAAAACCTGCCGATGAATATCAGTTCCGTGTATTCACAACCCCTGTAGGCCCTTACTTTAAAGGCGGCATCAAACCTCTGACCATCCGTGTCTGCGATTTCGATCGTGCCGCTCCCCGCGGTACCGGACATATTAAAGCCGGTCTGAACTACGCTATGAGCCTTCACGCAATTGTGGATGCCCACAATCAGGGTTACGATGAAAACATGTACCTGGACGCTGCTACCAGAACGAAGGTGGAGGAGACCGGAGGAGCCAACTTCCTGTTTGTTACAAAGGATCAGAAGATTGTTACTCCGAAATCTGACAGTATCCTTCCGTCCATCACACGCCGCTCTTTGATTTATGTGGCTCAGAAGTATCTGGGAATGGAAGCTGAGGAGAGAGAAATTACTCTGGAAGAGGTTTACGATTTTGCAGAGTGCGGCCTTTGCGGTACGGCTGCCGTTATTTCCCCGGTTGGAAAAATCGTGGATCATGGAAAGGAAATCTGTTTCCCAAGCGGCATGAGCGAAATGGGACCTGTCACCAAGAAATTATACGATACCTTAACCGGTATCCAGATGGGACGAATCGAAGCCCCGGAAGGCTGGATTCAGGAAATCAAATAATTGTACAAAAAACCTCCGGAGCAGGTATCAGCACCTGCCCGGAGATTTTTTATTCTTCCTGCTTTTTTTATTTATTTTGCTTTTCTGACATATTTTACAAAACGGTATTCCAGATCAAAGTAGGTCTGTTCTTCACTGGATGCCGCAACCTCCCATTCCCCGCTCTCATCCAGATTAGGGAAATACCGATCCGCTTCATATCCGTAATCGATCTTAGTAATATGAGCCGTATCGCAGTAAGGAAGCAGCAGGCGGTAGATGCTCTCACCGCCGATGCAGTAAACTTCTTCTGCGGGATATTTTTCCAGCTCTTTTAAAAGTTCTTCCAGGGTATGGACAATCACGGCTCCCTTTGCCTGATAACTCTTATCCCTGGTCAGTACAATATTGGTTCTGTTTTTTAAAGGAAGTCCTCCGGGGAAACTTTCCAGGGTCTTTCTTCCCATTACAACCACTTTCCCCGTGGTTTCCTGACGGAAAAATTTCATATCTGCGGGAATACTTACCAGAAGTTTGTTTTCTTTGCCAATGGCCCAGTTTTTATCCACTGCTACAATAAGATTCATACATACACCCTTTCTTTTCTCTTAAACTGCTATGGGAATATTTTTAATCTGGGGTCCTGCCTGATAGTTCTCTACGATTAAATCCTCCACGGTAAACTCATAGAAATCCTTCACGTCCGGATTCAGTTTTACGGTGGGTGCCGGATATGTGGGCCGGCTTATCAGTTCTTTAATCACGGGAACATGTCTGTCATAAATGTGACAGTCGGAAATCACGTGAACCAGTTCTCCGGCCTCCATGTTGCAGGCCTGGGCGAACATCATCAGTAAGATGGAATACTGGCACACATTCCAGTTATTGGCTGCCAGAATATCCTGGGAACGCTGATTTAAAATGGCGTTTAACACCAGCTTGTCCCTGTCCGGTTCCTTTGTCACATTAAAGGTCATGGAATAGGCGCAGGGATACAGATTCATCTCATGAAGATCCTGATGCACGTAAATATTCGTCATAATTCTGCGGCTGTAAGGATTGTTCTTCAGATCGTATAATACCCGATCCACCTGATCCATCATGCCTTCCTTATACGGATGCTTAACCTGCATCTGATAACCATAGGCCTTTCCTATAGAACCGTCTTCATCTGCCCAGCTGTCCCAGATATGGCTGTGTAAATCATGGATATTATTGGATTTCTTCTGCCAGATCCAGAGTATTTCATCCATGGCGCTTTTTAAAGCGGTTTTCCTTAAAGTCAGAGCCGGAAATTCTTTTCTTAAATCATAGCGGTTCACCACCCCAAACCGTTTAATGGTATAAGCAGAAGTTCCGTCTTCCCATACGGGTCTGACCTTTTCTCCTTCGGTACTGGTTCCGTTTTCAATTATATCTTCACACATCTGTATAAAAATCTGATCTGCATAACTCATCGTTTTTTCACCTCATTCTGCAGTTTTGTTTCAATTATAATATAGCCCTGCCTGTTGTGCAACACGAAACTTTATGCTATATTATTAGGCATGAGAGTACTGATTACATTATTAAAACCATTATCTTTTCTCCCGGCCCTGCTGATGATGTATATGATTTATTCCTTTTCCGGCCAGACGGGAGAGATTTCAGGAGAACTGAGCTATAAAGTCAGCTATCAGATTGTAAAAGCGGAAAACATTCTTCTGGATAAAAATATGGATGAGGGCCAGATGGCCGCAAGAGCTGACGGTATCCATTATTATGTACGAAAGGCTGCCCATATGACAGAATATTTTCTTCTGGCTGTGGCTGTTTCTCTGCCCCTTTATGTTTATGGAGTCAGAGGGATCTGGCTTCTGATCCTGGCGGGAGGATTCTGTGTGGCCTTTGCCTGTCTGGATGAATATCATCAGTCCTTTGTGGGAGGCCGCAGTCCTGCCGTTAAGGATGTGTTCATTGACAGTGTGGGCGTGTTTGTGGGGGTTATCCTGGTACAGATGTTCTGCTGGTCCACCCTGCACAGTCCGGGCCGCAGGAAAAAATATAAGAGAAAGAAGAGACGATAAGAAAAATCGAGGGCGTAAAATTTTCTGTGTCTATGGGGAAAAATCTTCTTTGATAAGAACCAGATATGTATAATTGTATTGTCCGAATTTCTGGTTTTCTGCTGTCGAATTATTTATCTGATAATAGTATTGCCCATTCGACGCAGGTTATACATGAATTTCGAAATTTTTTGCAACACAAATAACGGCATCAGCAATCCCTTATCGTGGGCTCTGCCCACACCCGGCCTC
>ERZ1643250.630-NODE-630-length-35951-cov-8.502479_pt1 | contig 35951 bp, 33 predicted proteins | sample MGYA00579262_ERZ1643250 | MGnify/ENA primary metagenome ERZ1643250 (study PRJEB29033, sample SAMEA4952265) | chicken gut metagenome | biome: Broiler Chicken; feature: Gastrointestinal Tract; material: Caecum | place: Ireland | collected 2018 | study: Broiler...
CTGACTGTTACTAATCGGTCGAGGGCTTGACCAAGAGGGCAGGAAAAAAGTACTGTCAGGTCTTGTGTTCCGAAAGAAAGTGTGGTATGATAGCAGATGTACGAAATGTGTATGCGGTTTTGAAGGTATATCCAATACCTTTCTGAGTAATCCAGCAAAATGTTATTTATAACAGAGTGTTGGGTTATTTGCAAATCATTATATAATATTCCTCCTTAGCTCAGTCGGTAGAGCACACGACACGGTTACATACCGGAAAGGGCTAAGACAGGATGAACAAAAAACAGGTTTGATATTTGTGCAAACCTCACAATGATCCTCCTTAGCTCAGTCGGTAGAGCATTCGGCTGTTAACCGAAGTGTCGTTGGTTCAAGTCCAACAGGGGGAGCTCACAAAGCCCGTAAATTCAACGTTTACGGGTTTTATTTTATTTTGAAACATGCCCCTTGGGGGCAAAAAAGGCTGTCTGCTTAAGAAAGCAGGCATTTGATTGTTAACCGAAAAATGAACCGGAATTGCGTTGCTGGATGGGTTCCGGTATGTTGCCCGATGGTAAATTTTAAGTTTTACTGTCGGGCTTTTTTTGTGCCTTTTTTAGAAAGGGGAACACAGTATGGAATTGAATGAATTGGAAAAACGGCAGCTCTTTCAGGTCGAGGGAGACTGTCAGACAAAAGTGCTCAATGAACTTTATCTTACTGCCCGGTATACGACGGATCCTAAGCAGCGTGAAGCGGCTCAAAGCCTGGCAGATAAGCTGCGGAGTATGTCGGCGGATGAATGTATGGATCTAGTGAAAGATATTCAGAGCAATTACAAGCTGCCTTATCCTCCCCGCACAGTTGGGGAAATGATTGCGGAAGCAAGACGGCAGTCCCGGGCGGATAAACTGAAAGGACATGACATTATGGCTCTGGAGACATTTGCAGAGGATACAAAGCACATGATTGTCTTTGATGTATTATCTTCTGACTCTCCGATTGGGGATAAAGGAGACCGGATGCGTCTTTTCCTGACAGATGAGGGATATAAGAAAGCCCTGAAGAATCAGGAGAACAGGCATATTAAGATCAGAAATCATGCAAAAGTATCAGCGGGGCATCTGCATTATGAGCATAGAGACCGCGATTTGTAAATAGGACAACAGAAAGGGGGAGCGCAGTATGGCTGTATTCCGAGTGGAAAAGACAAAAGATTTTACGATTATGAGCAACCATCATCTTCGCAATCCAAAGCTGTCTTTAAAAGCGAAAGGGCTTTTATCGCTGATGCTGTCGCTCCCGGAGGATTGGGATTATACCACGAAAGGGCTGGCGCAGATCTGTAAGGAGGGAGTTGATTCTATCGGTACTGCGCTGAAAGAACTGGAACGGTATGGATATCTGACGAGACGGCGCCTCCGGTGTGAAAATGGTCAGTTGGGAGATATTGAATACACGATACATGAGACACCTGCGGAGACCAGCAGAGAGAGCAGTTCACCTAAACGGGAAAATCCAGGACAGGTAAATCCAGGACAGGCAAAGCCTGAACAGGAGAAACCTGAACAGGAAAAACCGGCACAATTAAATACTAATATACAAAAGACTGATCCACCAATTACGAAAAAATTAAGAACGGATCTATCAATCAATCCATCTTCTGATGGTGATACAGAGATCCGGGCTGGGATTGATGGATCTGATCTGGTGGATGCATATCGTGAGATTATCAGGGATAACGTGGAGTATGAGTGTCTTATCAGCCGTTATGGGAAGGAGCGCATGGATGAAACAGTAGAACTGATACTTGAAACAGTGGCTGCCAGACGACCGTATATCCGTATTGCGGGGGAAGACTATCCGAAAGAAATTGTCCGGAGCCGGTTCCTGAAGCTGAACTCCGGACATCTGGAGTATGTCTTTGAGTGTATGGACAGGAACACGGCGAAGATCAGCAATATCAAATCCTATCTGCTGGCAGCCTTATTCAATGCGCCGGCGACAATGGACAGTTATTACAGGGCGGAGGTGAATCACGATCTGTATGGATAAATTTTCAGAAGCAGGGAGGTGCAGTATGGTACTGATTGGAATCATACAGTTGTTATGCCGGGCGTGACCAAAGAACAGATCCAACAGGCCAGGGAGACGGATCTGTTTGCTTACCTGCAGTTCCATGAGCCGACGGTATTAAAGAGAGATGGACCGAATTACCGGCACAGGGAGCATGACAGCCTGGTATATGTTACTGGGAAAAAATATTGGTATTGGAACAGCCGGGGGCGAAGTATCAATGCATTAGATTATCTGATTGAGATCCGGGGATATGATCTGGTCGATGCAGTAAATCAACTGCTCGGCACGGATACGCGTTCGGTATCAATCCCGAAGAGTTCCAGGGCAGTAACGGATCAGGAAAGAAACGTGGCAGGAGAGTAAAGAAAGCAGGGAAATCCATCAGCGGAATCTTTCTCCCTTCCCTGGGCCAGGCGGTGTGCTACATTTGCGGTATCCTATTTGCGGCGGAGAGGGATCAGCAGTGAGGTGATCCTGAAGTGTTTCCGGTTAGGGATTTTCTATGAAGCCAGATACAAAGGTGAAGCAGTCTGTGTATTTGTAGGGAAGGATGATGAAAAGAAAGCGAGATTTGCCTGTATGCGGAGCATTATGGGAAAGCTGAAAAAGGATGTCTACGGAAGCGACAAGAGATACAGTTTCTGCTATCCGCCGGAACATCCGGGGAGCCGGCAGGTCGCTGTGTTTGAAGCGCCTATAGATGCGCTTTCCCATGCCACTTTGCAGGAGATGGAAGGCTGGAAATGGAACGGATATAGACTATCTTTAGGCGGAACATCCGGAGTGGCGCTGTTCTCCTTTCTGGAAAGGCACCCGGAGATCCTGCGGGTTACACTCTATATGGATAATGACCTGGCAGGCCTTGTCAATGCACGGAAGATTAGATCAGCACTGCATAAGGATCCCATGTTTAAGCATATCCGGGTAGGGATCAATCCTCCCCGGACAGGAAAAGATTACAATGAGAAACTGCTGTGCAGATTACAACAGATAAAAGAAGATCCCGATGTGAGCCGCCAGAAAGAGGCGGCCATTTCTATTTAGGAGGAATTTCAGAGATGATGAAGAAAGAGAATACTGCGCTGCATCTGATCGCAGAAGCAGCCCGGTGTCCGGACTATGGACCGGATATGGTCAAGGGGTTGATGGAAAAGCTGGATATGAATGAGAAAGGTTTTGCCCTGCTGATGAATGTCACTCCTTCCACGGTCCGGCTGTGGACAAGCGGGGCGGCGCAGCCGTCCGGAACTGCGAAACGTCTGATGCAGATCTTTGAAACGGCACCGGAGACGGTGAGCAGGATAGCCGGGGAGAAACCGGTGTCCGGGAGGACAGAAGAATGATGGAGCAGGAGAGAGGGCAGCTTGCGGAAAATGAACAGGTAAAAGAAGTCATGGCACTGTTTCAGGAAAATAAAACGCCGGGTGCGGAGGAATTTGCTCAGCTGATCAGTTATGTGGGCGAGATGGAGAACCGGCTTGCCGAGGCTGTGGGCGAATTAAAAAATATGCGTCAGGAGATGCAGGAGGCGCAGAGCCATTCCCTGAAAGCAGTTATGAAGAAAAGCTGCCGGGCAATGGAAGAAAGTATTGCAGATATGAGAAGCAGGCTGAATGATTTAAAAGATAAGATTGTGAGCGGCTGCCAGAATATCCTTTCAGATTTTAAACAGAGAGGCGTGGACGCTCTGGATGGGATTACCCGGTTCCTTGGTTTAAAGACGATGCTGGAGGGCATCAGGGAGGCGGCAGACAAAAGCATCCAGACAAGTAACCGGGCGATTTCCAGAGTAGAGTCATTCGGTGCAGAGTTCCATGAGACAGGACGGCATCTGAAAAATATGGGAAGAGTCCTTCGGGGAAAGGAGCTTTCCGAAACTGCAAAAGAAAACGGAAGGGCTGCCGGTGCGCTGAAAGCTGTGATCCGGACGGAGAAAAGCTGTGTTTCTGCAATCCGTAATGGCGCAGAAAAGTCTCTACAGAGTCTGGAGCGGTTGGAAAAGGCGGCACAGAGACCTTCGGTACTGAAAGCGATGAAAGACCAGAAATTGCAGATAGATCAGGGAACAGTACGGACTGTTCCGGCAAAGGACCGGGAAAGCCGGTAGAAGGGAGAATGAAAGATGATGCAGGAAGCACTGACGAGGATCTACTATATTTCAGAAGTGGATCTGACGGATTTTATTTATAAGCTGCACATAATGTGCGGTGATTATACGGAAGATGTGGAGCGCAATATGAGTTCCCTGATGAAAGGTCACGGAACAGACCTGATCGCAGTGATGGGAAACGGGCGTCTGCGGCTAGGAGATGCAATGGATGCGTATTGTTCCACCGGAAAGATCCAACAGACAATTTTTACAAGAGAATATGAAGATGGCCGTGCGTTCCTGTTCCATATCATGGAAGAGAGGTACGGTCATTTTTATGGCGAAGTTCTGCTGACCGATGTAAACACGCTGCGTCAGGATATCAGAGGTGTGATCCAGTATCCTTCCGGCGTCAGTATCGTGGACAGCGGAGGAGAACAGACAGAGATCAGTCTGGAGGCATGGATGACAATGCGGCTTTGTGAAAAACTGGAACTGCGAACCTGGGGATTCCGTTACCGGGAAGACCAGACCGGTCTGATCCAGGTCCATCTTTTAGAAATTTTTGACGTATGGAGAAAACTGGCGGTCCAGGTTTCGGATGAATATATCCAGCATCAGCTGAACATGGAATATATGCTGGATGCAGAAAATTCGGATCCTGATATGATCAGGATCCCGATGGAGACGGCAAAGCAGCTTCTGCTTTACGGAGACTGTCCGGTGTACCGTCTGTACCCGTATGATCCCGAGCAGCTTCCGGCGATCGCGGCATTCACATGTGGACTCTGGTATCAGGAAGAACAGGAATTTGCCGTCATGCCGGAAGACGCAGGCGCTTTGAACCGTCTGGCGCAGAGGGAAGCCGACGTCTTTTTAAGAAACCGGATCCGTGAACGGGATGCAGGGCGGAATTATTATGACAAGTGGAAGTGAGCGAAGTTGGAGGTGAAAAACGATAGCAAAGAACATACAGCATGAAGACTTTGGTGAGAAGATCGGCGGCGCAAAAAAGGATTTGTGGAAGAGCAGGGGGCTGTACACAGATGATCTGGAAAGTATGAACGAAAGGGAAGCGGAGAAGTACGTCAAAAAAGATAATATCTGGAAAAAGCCGGACTATCAAGCAATGATTGACGAAGGTATCCCGCTGGGTGTCGTTTATTATATCAAGAAAGTAAGAGACTGCCTCCCTGCGTCGCCCCGATATCCGTATGGCGACAACACAACGGAAAAAAGGCTTGCCAGACAGAAAGAATATATTGAAACTGTCCGACAGCTGGAGGCTGTGATGAAAGATGTCCGGACCGTAGAAGATGCGATGAAGGCCTGCGACAGATTTATGGTCGGTAACGGCTATCTGAGCAGAGTTCCGATAATGGGCGGCAGTGCGTGGTATATGGTGGAAAAGAAAGGGCGGGATAATCCGTCAGTTACAGACAAACTTTTTACAACTTTGCACATCCGTTCTACAGATCAGTTTGAGTGGCACTTTACAAAAAAGGCGCAGAGCGAGCAGTTTGGCGTACCAAAAGAGAGAAAAGTTCCGCGGGGGTATTCGATCCGCTATTATGACGGAGAAAACGGTTATTCAAGATCCGGGGAATGGAAGCCGGATACCTATTATGTGACGAAAGGGTATCAGATCCTAAAAAATAATCTGGCGACATGGGATGAGGCGCTTCACTGGGCGCAGGAAAAAGCAAAAGACCGTGGGCGCGGAGGGAAAAAGAGATTTGTTCCGGAGCAGCTTTCCAAAGTCCGGCGGAATGGACCGGACTATCGCAATGGTCAGGATATTACGGGAAAGGATTATCTGGATACGTTTGGCTTCCGGGGCGGCGAGTTCGGAAACTGGATGAACCAGAATGACCGGCAGGCATCTCTCAATATGGGATTTGAAGCATTGAAAGATCTGGCGTCGGCGTTGAAGATCAATGACAGGGATATCTCCTATCAGGGTACGCTTTCCATTGCTTTTGGTGCCCGCGGCAGCGGAAATGCAGCGGCTCATTATGAGCCGCTCAGGAAAGTGATCAATCTGACAAAGATGCATGGGGCAGGTTCACTCGCACATGAGTGGTGGCATGGTTTAGACGATTATTTAGGCGTAAAGATGGGAGCCGGGGAGATGCTTTCCGAAAAACCTGGAAGCCACCCTCTTTTCCGTAAGCTGGAAAGTGTTATGAAATATAAGCTGGAGAGCCCGGAACAGGCGCAGGAGCGGGCAGAACAGGAAATGTGCAGGGCAAAGAAAAATGCAGAAAGAGTGTTGGATGATGCTGTTTCCTCTTCTCTGGATCAGAATGGAAATAAAGCACAGAGGGAACAATATACCGAGCTCAAGGCGGCATTTTTATCAGGGCAACCAGGAGCGGTTGAGAAGATCAATGCCCTAAAAAAAGAGGTAAGCGGACGGATGATCCCGAAGACTGACAGGGGGATGTTGGAGGCTTACGAGCGGATACTTCACGGGATGTCTGAACAGGAGACTGTGAAGCCCAGACAGATCAAGACAGATTATTACCAGAATTCGATCAGAATGGGAAAGGAATATGGGAAAGATAGAGGATACTGGGATTGCAACGCAGAGATGAGCGCCAGAGCTTTTGCCTGCTATATCAAAGATAAGCTGCCCTATCGTTCGGATTATCTGGTCGGACATGCAGAGAGTGCGGTTGCTTTTAGCAGCGGAGAGAATGGACATCTGGATATTATCAAGGCTTATCCCGAAGGAGAGGAACGCAGGGCGATCAATGCCGTGTTTGATGAAATCGTGGCGGAGTTGAAACTGCAGAATATCCTTACCCACGAAGAGACGACACGATCTCTGGATATCAGCGGGATACGCGAGGCGTCGGATGGGCAGCTGTCTATGTTTGGAACTGAAAGAAGCTCGGTACTGGATCGGTTGGAGGCAGGGAAGAGCGCAAAGACAAAATCAGAATATATGGCTGCGGTGAGAAAAACGGAGCCGGAGCTTTAGATGGGAGGTGGAGACAATAGAAGAGATGAATCATTTTGTTGCGCATCGAACAGACCGTTTAATCGAAGGAAAAGAAATCCGGCTTGAACATTCCGTAATCTGCGAAAATCAGGATATTTTAAATCTGATCGGTCAGGGCAAAGAAAAAATAAAAGCGATGCGAGCAGAGAGCATGAGTGACGAGCAGAAAGCCTTTGAGATCGTAAAAGCGGCGGCAAAAGAGTGGGAGAAGCAGGCGACAGTTACCCAGCAGTATGAGCAGGCACTGGAATATCTTGATACTCCGGAAGTAAAACATACAGGAAATCAGTGGATAAAACGGTCTTCTGGCACAGGGGAGGAAATCAGTAACCGTGTGTATAAAATGAAAGTCTGGATTCGGGAGAGAAGAAATCTGGACAGCCTGACAAGAGATAAAAATCCTACAGTCTGGTATGTCAGCTGGCAGGTGTCGCTGAATTCCCCGGTAGAAGGACCGGAAGGTCCGACAGTGATCGACGGGCGGATTAAGATGCGGTTTATGGACAAAAATGAAGCAAGTGAATATCTGGAAGGACAGAAGACTGCATATGCACATTTCTTTAGAGAAATTTCTCCGCCGGTACCAAAGGAATATGAAAATCTGTTTTCGGTGAATGGCGTACTGCTTCCGGGATATCAGACAGAAGGAAGTGAGCCGGAACAGAAAAAATCTTCTGTAGTGGATCAGCTGAAAGAGAGTGGAAAAGATATGGGAAAATCAGGGCGTCCGGCATCTGATAAAAAGAAAGAACCGGAAATAGGATGAAAGGGGGTACGGATTGGAAGTCAGGAAGTTTTATGATCTGAATATCCGTGGAGACTGTCTCGAGCCAGGAGGGAAGTTAAGGATAGATCATGGGATCACATTTCGCTCCGAGCGGGCAGATCTGTCGCCTTTTGTAGAAACTTCATTAGAGGAGCTGAAAAATCTCAGGGGAAAAAGTGCAGCTGTGGAACAGAATATTTTTGAGCGTATGAAAGGGCTGGCAGACGAATGGGAACGGGCTGCGGCGGTTACGACGCTGTTGGATCATGCAGTTGATTATCTTTCTGTACCAGAAGCAGAACATACAGGTAACCAGTGGAGACAGGATAAGAACAATACGAACGGGATGGAGATCAGCAACCGTGTATATAAAATGTGGTATATGATCTGGGTAGAGACAGAATATGATCCGAAGACAAAAGAGAATGTGCCTGTCGCGGCGTACGTCACATGGAATGTGAGTCTGAACAGCCGGAAAAGGGAGGTAAAATTAGCCGGGCAGGTTGAGAAAAGGTATCCGGATAGAACTGCTGCGATGAAATATGTGGAAGGGCGGAAGAAAGCATATGCACATTTATTCAGAGAAATTTCCCCGCCGATCCCGAAGGAATATGCAAAAGAATTTGAATATAACGGGCTGCTCCTTCCGGGGTATACGGTAGAGGGGCAGGAACCTCACAGGGCAGAGCATACCGCCGCCGAGATCTTAGAATCTATGGCAGGCGGTATTTTTGCGGAGCGTGAGAAGAAAGCCTCTATACTGGGGAAATTATCCGTGAGGAAGGATCAGAAACAGGCAGCAGTTCTGACAGGAACGGAAAATAAAAAGAAGGAGGCGGCTGTGCGATGAAAGTGTTAATGATAGAACCGGGGAAAGTTCCTTATGAGACAGAAATTGAGAACAGTCTGCGGGCGATGCAGGCAGCAGTCGGAGGCAGGATCCAGACAGTAGAATTTTCAGATGATCCGGCAGTCCTTATCTGCAATCAGGAAGGGAAGATGAAAGGGATGCCTCTGAACCGGCCGCTCCACGACAGCAAAGGGGAAGTATATGACATTATTGCCGGGAGGTTCTTTATTGCCGGAGCAGGAGAAGATGACTTTTGTGATCTTCCGGATCATCTGCTGAAAAAATATGAAGAAGAATTTCATCAGCCGAAGCAGTTTAAAAAAGTGGCCGGAAGAGTCCTGATTATGGATCAGAAAGAAGAAAGATCGCTGAATGGATATTCGAGTGGTAAAGCGGAACGTCTGAGCGAATCGAAAGATTTGGCTTTTAAAACAGACACATTTCTGAGAAAGAACAGTCCGTCTTATGCTGAAATGTGCAGCAATCCGCAGGCAGAAAGAGAAAAAATCGCGCGGGATCTGCTTGATGGGAAGACGTGGAAGGTGCGGATGTGCATTGCGACAGCTGTACAGGAGGAATACCTGTCGGATGAGGCTGTACCTTTACATAGGATGATTTCTGATTATGAAAAGAGATACGGGATCAATACCTATTCCATCTATCAGCTCAATCTATCTTACAGCACAGATCCGTACCGTTTTATGCCTTTTAGCTGGCTGCAGGAGAAAGGGCTTTCGATTGAAAGGGAGAATTATCAGATGGTCTACTCGGCGGAGCTGACGCCCGGAGATACGTTGCATACGATTTTTGAAGACCTGAACCTGGATCTTCCGGCAGATTATAAGGGGCACTCTCTATCTGTATCAGATATTGTCGTCTTTCACGAATACGGTCAGGAAAGAGCATGGTATGTGGACAGTATCGGATTTAAGGAGCTGCCGGACTTTTTCGGGAGAGAAGGGCAGGAGAAGGAAAATAACCGTAATCCTTCTGTGAAAGAGCAGCTTGATACAAGGAAAATGCAGGCTGCGCAGACGGAGAGAAAGGAAACCGTGCAGAAGAACACACCGGAAAGGAGCTGATGTGAAATGCTGATGGCAGCGAAAGACGCCTATCTTCTGCTGGTACAGCCGGACGATGTGATGATCAGTCCGCGGGAAGTGGACGAGACACTTGGAACAATGGTCTGTTTCCATCCCCGCTATGCCTTGGGGGATCATCATAATTATATTGATCCTGACGATTTTCTCAGGGAAATGTACCTGAATACAGTCGGGCATGATGAAAAGGGCATGAAGCGGTATGAATGGATGGTCAATGCGATCTGGAGCAGGAAAATGACCGGGCCAAACCGGAATGAGCAGGCAGTAGCGGAGACTATGCTGAATGTGATTTCAAAAAAATATATCATGCTGCCGCTGTATCTCCTTGACCACAGCGGTTTGGCTATGAGGACAGTCAGTTTTCACGATCCCTGGGATAGTGCACAGGTGGGATGGATCTATGTATCAAAAGAAGATGCCCTCAAAGCATTTGGTGCAGCAGAGATGACACCGAAGATCAGGGAAATGACAAAGAAAGCTCTTCGTGATGAAGTTGAAATTTATGATGCGTATCTCCGCGGAGAGTGTTACGGATACGAGCTGTATGAAAAGGGTGAGCTGAAAGAGAGCTGCTGGGGATTTATCGGCGATATGGATGAAGTCAGGAAAAGGATTGCAGAGCAGCTTCCAGATGACTGTAAAGATCTGGTGGATCAGCTGGAAGAAAGGATCCGGCCTCAGTCGGTTATCAAAACGTTTCTTAAACAAGCGAAGATGCAGATTGACCAGGCGGCGAAGTCGGCAGGAGACAAACCAAAACAGCAGGCTTTTGAGATTGCGAGATAACAGAATGGAAAGGAAGGAGGACTTAGTTGCAGGAAGATATTGAACAAAGAACCGTATCTATTACGGTCCAGGCGGCAAAGCTGTCCGGACGTGTCCTGAAGTCAGCGATTGCAGCTGCGCTTCGGAAAATGGAGCAGCAAAGGACGACACCGACAGTCGGACGCAACAGTATGAAGCGCCTGGCTGGAAGAGACGGCGGAACGAATACGATTGACGTACCGGGCAGGATTCGATCCTTTGAACGGTATGCCAGAAAATATCAGGTCCGCTATCATATTGAAAAGAATACAGCTACTACACCGCCGTCATGGACCGTTTATTTCAAGGCGAACCAGGCTGATGCCGTGACTGCGGCGTTTAAAGAATATACAAGAAAGGATCTTACCCGGACAAAAAGACCGTCTCTGCTGGCACAGCTTAGTAAATTTAAGGAACTGGCACAGGCGCTCGGCCGTGACCGCGTGAGGAACAAGGAACACGGAGGGCCGGAGCGATGAAAATGGATCGGGAGGCGTTTAAGCGTCAGCTGATCCTGAACCTGCCGTATCTGTTGTTTCTCTTTATTTTTGCAAAAGTCGGACAAGCTGTGCGTCTTGCGCCCGGAGTTGATATGTCACAGAAGCTCTTAGGACTGGCAGAAGGATTTTCACTGGCAGTTCAGAGTATATGGCCGGGAGCTTTATCTGACTGGCTGGTAGGAGTATGCGGGATGGCGGTCATGCGTTTTGCTGTATATCTGAAAGGAAAAGATGCAAAGAAGTACCGGAAGAACGTAGAGTACGGAAGCGCCAGATGGGGAACAAAAGCGGATATTGCGCCATTTATGGATCCGAAGCCGGAGAATAATATTATCCTGACACAGACGGAGGGGCTGATGATGTCAGGAAGACCGAAGAACCCGGCATATGCAAGAAACAAGAATGTTCTTGTGGTCGGCGGTTCCGGAAGCGGCAAGACTCGGTTTTTCATAAAACCGAACCTGATGCAACTTCACAGTTCCTATGTGGTGACAGATCCAAAGGGAACGGTATTAGTAGAGTGCGGGAAGATGCTACAAAGAGGAAGACCGAAGACAGGAAAAGACGGGAAACCGCTCCGTGATAAAAAAGGAAAGATCATCTATGAGCCATTCCGGATCAAGGTATTCAATACCATCAATTTTAAGAAAAGCATGCATTATAATCCTTTTGCGTATATCCATTGTGAAAAAGATATCTTAAAATTGGTGACAGTGTTGATCGCCAATACGAAAGGGGAAGGAAAAGCCGGGGATGATTTCTGGCAGAAAGCGGAGACACTTTTGTATACGGCGCTGATCGGATATATCTACTATGAAGCGCCGGAGAACGAGCAAAACTTTTCTACGCTGGTCGAGATGATCAATGCAATGGAAGTCCGGGAAGATGACGAGTCCTTTAAAAATGCGGTGGATCTGCTCTTTGACGCACTGGAGCAGAAAGATCCGGATCACTTTGCCGTGCGGCAGTATAAGAAATATAAGCTAGCGGCAGGTAAGACAGCGAAGAGTATTCTGATCAGCTGCGGAGCGAGGCTGGCGCCCTTTGATATTGTGGAAGTACGTGAAATTACCATGTATGATGAACTGGAGCTTGATCTGGTGGGAGACCGGAAGACAGCTCTGTTTTTTATTATCTCGGATACGGATGCCACTTTCAATTTCCTTGTCAGTATGGCTTATACGCAGCTGTTCAATCTGCTGTGTGAAAGAGCTGATGACAAGTATGGCGGACGGCTTCCGGTGCACGTGCGCTGTCTGATCGATGAAGCGGCAAATATCGGGCAGATCCCGAATCTGGAAAAACTGATGGCGACGATCCGGTCCAGGGAGATTTCCGCGTGCCTTGTATTGCAGGCGCAGAGCCAGTTAAAGGCACTGTATAAGGACAACATGGACACAATTATCGGGAATTGTGATTCCAGCCTGTTTCTGGGTGGCAAGGAAGAAACTACCCTGAAAAGCTGGAGTTCCCTTCTTGGGAAAGAGACCATTGATATGTATAACACAAGCGTTACGAAAGGAAATCAGGAGAGCCACGGCCAGAATTTCCAGAAGCTGGGAAAGGATCTGATGTCAATGGACGAGTTGGCTGTGATGGACGGCGGGAAATGTCTGCTGCAGGTCAGAGGCGTCCGGCCGTTTCTTTCTAAGAAGTATGACATTACAAAACATCCGAACTATCATCTTCTCTCTGATTACAATGAGAAGAATGCTTTCGATATTGAAAAATTTCTCTCTACAAGGCTTCATGTATTGCCGGGAGAAATGTACCAGAATTATGTAATTACGGCGGAAGAGCTGAAAGAGCAGCCGGCGTAAGGAAAGGAGATGAGGCGGGCTGAGGATCCGTGATTCACCGTGAAAACTGAATATCCGGCAGGGATGCTTCTGCCGTTTGTATGCCGCCTTTATGCCTGAATATTTTCAACGCATGAAGGTGGCTTATTACGGTTTATCGAAATAAAGGAGAGACTGAATGGAGTTTTGAGTGTGTTGTGAATAATGAACATTGGTTGATATCATGGTATAATAAGGTGATTTAATTTATCTAAATAAGGTGGTAGAAGTTATGGATTGGAAACAAGCGATAAAAGAAATTCAGAAGGCTCAAGAAAAAAACCAATTGGTTATTTTTGTTGGCTCAGGAGTTTCAAATAATTCTGGTATACCGACATGGTGGGATTTGATAAAAGTTATTGCGGATGAACTAGGATATGATAAGTGTAATTCTTGCAAAAACCGGCAAGAAGATTGCCCTAAGTCAGAGTGCGAAGAACGATATGATTTTTCTCAAGATGAATATCTTCGTATTCCAGAATACTATTTTCAAAAAGATACATCGAAAGATCATAGTCAATACTATGAACTTATAAAAACCACATTGAAAAGTGATAAAGATTCTAATCCTATAGATGATGAAATTTTCAAGATTTTACCCCATCATATTATTACAACGAATTATGATGCACTGTTAGAAAAATCAAAAAATCTAAATTCAAAATTGTATACTGTTGTAAGCCAAGACAGCGACTTGCTATCGAAATCAGATGAAAGATATATTATTAAAATGCATGGCGATCTTGAAACTCCAGAGACAATCGTTTTAAAAGAAAGTGACTATATTGATTATGAACAGAAACATACGTTGATTAGTACTTTTATACGGTCTCTTCTTGTAAATCATACCTTTTTGTTTTTGGGATATTCTTTGAACGATTATAATTTGAATCTCATAATTGGATGGATTAACTACTTCAAAAAATTCTATAATGTAGAAGACCGACCAATGAATTATATGGTGAGTTCTACGGTACCTTTGGAATATGAAAAAATGCGTCTTAAAGATAAGAACATTTGCGTAATTGCTCTTGATTCATTACCAAAGGATCTAATTGATAATATAGAGATGCCTAGATCGATTATTAAAACAGAAGGGAAAAAATTGTATTCCTTTCTGAGATGCATTACAGATTCTGAAATTTATCAAAGATATATTCCCTTAGCTAATACGTTAGCAGAAAGATATCAGGTATTAAAAGCATATAAAAAAATCTCGTTTGAAGATTTGATCAACACATATCCATTAGGACAAACATTTTTTGTGAGTACAGAACTTGTCTTTTACGATAAAGTTTGGTATGAAAAAATTTCATCTATTATAGACAGTGGGAATGAGCAGATATTAGATGTTTTTCAACGCGCAATGATAACCAATATTGCACTATTTAAAGAGAAGCATAGTAAACAAATCCCATTGGTATCAGAAGAACAGAATGAGGTGTTTAATTTATATATTAGTAACGATTATATAACTCTTTGGTCAAAAATTCGAGATTCTTCTGATACTGCTGAAAAAATTTATTATTATCACTTTTTTGGAAAGAATAAAACGGAGATTAAAGACATAATTAATGAAGAGTCTTTATTAATTGATTCCAAAGACTATGTTAGTATTATACTTCATAAAATGCGTGCTTATTTAGCGACATTAGACTTTTTAAATAATCAGTCATCCAAAAGGAAAGAACTAGAACAATTGTTTGACACTGCACCTATAAGATATAGAGAAGCAATCAAATACATAAAATCGCTTTTTGAGTCGCCGACACAAAATATGGTTAAAATGAATAAAATCCTAGAGGAACAAGAAAAAAGGTATAAATCAAACAGTAATACCTTGTTTTCAGGACATAGCTTTACAAAAATATGGGATATGCAAAGATATATTTATGATTATTACTTTTTTTTCAAAAAAAACTATTTACCTTTGGATTATTTTTCCGATCCTCAAAATTATTTGAATTATTATGTAAAAGCAATTTTATGTTCATATTCTCCGGTAGCAATAGAAGATGATGAAGGCTTATTATTTAAAACTGACCGTAGACATTATTCACTTAATGAAATTGATTTTGATATAATTATAAAATATATTAATACAAAAGCATTAATAAATACATTGGAAAATTATTCCGTTCAGTTTTTAGAAGTAACAGAAGAAGTTAATATTATTAAGAAATATAATAATTTATGTGCTAGTATTGCAGAATTTAAGTATGACAGTTGGATTGGTCAATTATATAACTTTAATGTACTTATTTGCATATTAGATTTAGATAATGAGTGCAAAAAAGAGCTTTTCAATGCGTTTTGCAGTATGTATATAAATGTCGTTAAAGGGCATGTATATATGGCAGAGAGTTTGTTTGAACCATTAAATCATCTTATAAGAAATATGTCAGTTGGAGGTGTAGAAAGGATAAAAGCAGAGTTACTGGATACGTTGCTCTTAGAAAAAGTTTATGAAGTGTTGATAGAAAGAAAAAGCAGAATGTTTTCAAATGTAATAAAACTCTTATCGCCAAACATAAAGGAAGAGACTACAGAGAGAATTATATCCGAAATCAATCATATAACTGAAGAAAGCAAAAAAATTGAAAAAATATTTATATTACGCTTTGCTTTTTCAAATGAACAATATAGCAGTTATTTGAGTAATAGTATCGGAGAAATAAATTTGGGATGTTTGTTTCAGTTGGTCATTGAAAAAAGAGTTCCATATAATGATTCAGTATTTCAAAGGTTCCTTGAAACAATAGAGAACGAAGTTAAAAGGCGAAAAGAAAATCCAGGAGTTTATTCTTATCCGAATCAATTATCATCCGCTATTGAGGAATGTATTATATTAAAGTTAATAGACTTTGATATAGATATAACCAAATTAAGTCCATATGCAGATTATTCAGAGCCTCTTCAATTTATGTTAGAACCGAAAGAGTTTGATTATTCAAAGGTAAATACGAATAATTATATGTGGCAGAATTTAATATATTCTCCCATGTATAAGCAGTATTTTTTGGAACATAAAAAGGAGATACTTTCAGATGACTTAAGAAAAGTTTTCGATTTAGGATTAGAGACAAGAGATCAACAGAAAATTGTTTATGGTTTATTGTTAGAGGATGATGAATTACGAGGATTTTCTTCATGACAAGTTGTCCGATAATATAGAACTAGTATATGTCGAACTTGCATAATATAATAGCGCTAATCCGCAGCCAGGTAATTGAGCGATATCAATTATCTGGCTATTTTTATATTCATTTTTATCTTGTAGATATTTACGAGGAGGTGTTAAACTGAGAATCCGTGACTCACCGTGAAAACTGAATATCCGGCAGGGCTGCCCCTGCCGTTTATATGCCGCCTTTGTGCCTGGATATTTTCACTGCATGGAGGCGGCTTTTTTGCGTTTTATGTTCAAAGATGAAATATAGAATTACCGAAATAAAGGAGGAACTGAATGGAGTTTTTTTCGAGTGCTATCGATACCCTTCGTATTCTGGTTATTGCTCTGGGAGCAGGACTTGGGGCATGGGGGATCATTAACTTATTAGAGGGTTACGGAAATGATAATCCAGGTGCGAAATCACAGGGAATCAAGCAGCTCATGGCGGGCGCTGGCATTGCCGTTGTGGGTATGACGCTGATCCCTCTGCTGTCCGGCCTGTTCGGTTAATAGCCGATGGGCGGTCTGTTCGACTGGATAACCGAATGGATTAAAGAGGGGCTGATCGATGCGATCACCGGGCAGTATACGAATATTTTTGACTCGGTGAATACGCAGGTTGCTGACGTGGCGTCTCAGGTAGGGGAGACGCCCCAGGGATGGAACAGTGCTGTATTTACCATGATACAGACGCTTTCAGAAACAGTGGTCATTCCCATTGCGGGGATTATCCTGACATTCGTACTTGTGTACGAGCTGATCCAGATGATCCTGGAGAAGAATAACATGCATGAGTTCGATACCTTCAATATCTTCAAGTGGATCTTTAAGACATTTGTTGCCACATATCTGCTGACCAACTGCTTTACGATCGTGATGGCGGTCTTTGATGTGGCGCAGAGCGTGGTGGCGGACAGTGCGGGGGTGATCAACGGAAGTCTGGACGTCACTGCAGCTCTGGAGAACCTGGAGACGCAGTTGGAAGCAATGGGGATGTGGGAACTGATCGGTCTGTGGTTGGAGACGAATATCATCAATCTATGTATGTGGATACTGTCTATCGTGATCTTTGTGATCGTATATGGAAGGATGATTGAAATCTATCTTTCCGTGAGCCTGGCGCCGATCCCGTTCTCTACGATGGTAAACCGGGAGCTGGGGCAGATGGGGCAGAACTATCTCAGATCCCTGTTTGCACTGGGATTTCAGGGATTTCTGATCCTGATCTGTGTTGCAATCTATGCGGTGCTGGTGCAGTCTATCCCTGCATCTGATGATATCCACGGGGCAATCTGGGGCACGGCAGGGTATACGGTCCTGCTGGCATTTGCCCTCTTTAAGACAGGAACCTTATCCAAAGGAATTTTTAACACACATTAGTAATGAGTCAAAATGACAGGAGGAATTGATTTTATGGGTAAAACAAATACAGAAGGAAATATGGCGGAAATTCCGGCACAGGAGGAAAAGAGAGAAGGCTTGCAGATGGACGTCCGGGTGAGGCCGATCGCGCCGATGGGAAATCTGCTTGCTTTCGGTAATGTGACGATCGGGGGATGCTTTAAGATTGACGGGTTCCGTATCTGTTCCGGGGATAAAGGGATGTACGTCAATATGCCCTCTACTCAGGACGGGAAAGGGAACTGGAAGGATGTCTGCTATCCGGTAACGGCAGAGTTCAGAAAGCAGTTATGTGATGCGCTGATTGAGGGATACAGCGCAGCGATTGAAAATCTCCAGGCAACCCTTGAAGCGACCAGGGGAGCAGCGGAAAAGCCGTCTGTTTCCGGATCATTAAAGGAGAACGCCGGTAAAGTAAAAAATCAGCCGGCGAAGTCTGCTCCTGCAAAGACTGAGCAGGCACGCTGATCTTGCAAAGGCGAGGGAGCAGCAGGATGGGTAAAGAAACAGATGAAAAATATGTAGAGCTTATTCAGCGTATAGGCAGTAATCTTTTCGAGGTTCAGGGCAGATTCCTGTCTCTGGATAAACAGGTAATGGCTCAGAGCGTGGAGCAGGTTTCTGTGGCTATGGAAATATACCGCTATATGATCAATCATTATGAGCCACAGTTGGAAGAGATGGAATTTCTTCTACAGTATGAAAATCCGTTGTCGGTGATACAGAGTTACTGGCCGAAACCGGATCCTCTTTTAGGCCATACTGTTATGAAGAAGATCCGGGAAGATGCCCGTGCAGAATTAAAAGAACGTCAAGAGAAGGAATCATCTCTTCATGGGAAACTCAAAAAATCTGCAAGGGATATCAAAAGGGAAAATGACAGAAAGAATAGTGGTAAGGAAAAAACAGGCCGGACGAGAGAGAAAGGACGGTGATTACAATGCCTTATGTGCCTGTGCCAAAAGACCTTGCCCGGGTGAAGACGAAGTTGGCGTTTAATCTGACAAAAAGACAGCTGATCTGTTTCAGCCTGGGCGGGCTGGCAGGGCTGCCCGTATATTTCCTGACACGCGGGGGGATTGGAAATTCAGCAGCGGTACTCCTGATGATCGGGGTAATGATGCCGTTTTTCTTTTTCGCCATGTATGAAAAGGATGGGCAGCCGGCAGAAAAGATCTTAAAGAATATACTCCGTCACAAGCTCTGGCCGAAACAGAGAATCTATCGGACGGAGAACTTATATAGAGCGATGACAAGGAAGGAGGGCTGTGAGATTGCCAAAAAGCAAACAGCAGGAGGCTCAGGAAAAGCGTCTGCAAAGAAATATCCGGCAGGCGGGAAGAAACAGGGCCGACGCAAAAAAAGGAGGGCATAAAGGTTCACGCACAAGGCCGCCGGGGAAGAATAAATCCATCTTCGGTCTGAGCGCGGATGCCCCGCAGACAGTCCAGCAGAGTATCCCGTACCGGGAGATGTACCGGGATGGGATCTGCCGACTGGATGACAGGACCTATACAAAGACAGTACAGTTTTACGATATCAATTATCAGCTGGCGCAGGCGGATGATAAAGCGCAGATCTTTGAGGGATACTGTGATTTCCTCAACTATTTTGACGCTTCGATCCATGTGCAGCTGACCTTTATTAACCAGAGAGCCAATATGCAGGATTTCTCCCGGAATATTGAGATCCCGGAAAAAGGGGATGCATACGACGGGATCCGCAGGGAATACAGTGAGATGCTGAAAGGACAGCTCCAGAAAGGAAACAACGGTCTTACGAAAAGAAAGTATATCACGTTCGGGATCGAGGCAGATGACCTGCGCACGGCAAAGATGCGGCTGGAGCGGATTGAGGCGGATGTGATCGCCAACTTTAAGACGCTGGGAGTGAAAGCCAATCCGCTGAACGGGCTGGAGCGACTGGAGCTTCTGCACAGCCAGTTTCATCCGGACGGCCAGGAGAAGTTTCATTTCCAGTGGAGTGATTTGGCGGAGACCGGGCTGTGTACCAAAGATTTTATTGCCCCTTCCGGGATGTCGTTCTCAAAAGACGGGAAGACTTTCCGGGTGGGAGAGCATTCAGGCGCAGTTTCCTTCTTACAGATCCTGGCGCCGGAACTGACAGACCGGCTGCTGGCAGAGCTGTTGGACTTAAATGATGCGGTGACGGTAAATCTGCATATCCAGTCTATTGACCAGGCGCAGGCAATCCGGAATATAAAGCGGAAGATGTCGGATCTGCAGAAGATGACCATTGAGGAACAGAAGAAAGCGGTGAGATCCGGTTATGACATGGATATCATACCAACGGACCTGTCCGTATACGGGGAAGAGGCGAAAAACCTGCTGCAGGATCTGCAAAGCCGGAATGAGCGGATGTTTCTTGTGACTCTGCTGGTAGAGAATATCGCCCCGAAACGGCAGAAGTTATTCAATGATATCTTTGCTGCATCCGGCGTGGCGCAGAAATATAACTGTGCGCTAAAGCGGCTTGACTATCAGCAGGAGCAGGGGCTGATGTCTTCAATCGCCCTGGGCAGAAACCAGATCGAGATTGAGCGGGGGCTGACAACAAGCAGTACCGCTATTTTTGTGCCCTTTACGACCTGCGAACTGTTCCAGGAAGGAGAGGCACTTTACTATGGCTTGAACGCTTTGAGCAATAACCTGATCATGGCGAACCGCAAGACGCTGAAAAATCCAAACGGGCTGTTCCTTGGAACGCCGGGAAGCGGCAAGTCATTCAGTGCGAAACGGGAGATCGTGAATGTTTTCCTGACAACGGATGACGACATTATTATCGCAGATCCGGAGAATGAATACGCTCCTCTGGTACGGCAGTTCGGAGCCCAGGGGCAGGTGATCGATATTTCTCCGGGTTCTGCGAATTATATTAACCCGATGGATATCAATCTGGATTATTCGGATGACGAAAACCCGGTCACGCTGAAAAGTGATTTTATCCTGTCCTTGTGCGACCTTATTATTGGCGGAAAAGACGGGCTGACACCCATTGAGCGGACGGTGATCGACCGCTGTACCAGGCTTGTGTACCGGGAGTACCTGCAGGATCCTGTACCGGAAAATATGCCGATCCTGGGAGATCTGCACGGCCTTCTTTTAAAGCAGCCGGAGCCGGAGGCGCAGAATATTGCGACAGCGTTGGAAATCTATGTCAACGGATCGTTGAATGTGTTTAACCACCGTTCTAATATCCGGATGGATGACCACCGTGTCATCTGCTTTCAGTTGAAATCTCTGGGAAAGGCGTTAAAAGAGATCGGGCTGTTGATCATGCAGGATGCGGTCTGGAACCGGGTAACGGCCAACCGTTCAAAGCACAGGACTACATGGTTTTATATTGATGAATTCCATCTTCTTCTGAAAGGGCAGACGGGAAGTTTCAGCGTGGAGATCTGGAAACGCTTCCGCAAATGGGGCGGGATCCCGTCAGGATTGACGCAGAACGTGAAAGATCTGCTGGCTTCCCGTGAGATTGAAAATATATTTGAGAATTCCGATTTTATCTATATGCTCAATCAGGCCCAGGGAGACCGGCAGATCCTTGCGAAACAGCTGGGAATCTCACCCCATCAGCTTTCTTATGTGACACATTCCGGGCCCGGGGAAGGGCTTTTATTTTTTGGAAATGTCATTATCCCATTCGTGGACCACTTCCCACGGGATACCATGCTGTATTCCGTCCTTACGACCAGGCCCGAAGAGGTGGGAACCGGCAGGATACAGGAGGCATCGTAAATGAGTGATGAAAAAAACGGAAAGATTACGTTCTATGCGGCGGAGTGTATGGAGTTCATTCATTATGGAGAGCTTCGTGATAATCTGACGCTTGCAGATGCGGTCAGGGAATATAAGAAGATATATCGGAGAAACGCCTCTTCCGGACCGGGGATCGGATTTGTCCTGGAAGACAGAAATATGCCGGATTATTCCGGGATCGAGTATCCCATCTATGAAGGCGGCAGGCTTGCAAAAGAGCAGATTGAACTTGTCCCGGCATTCCGGGATCATCCTCTGGTAAAGCAGGCTGTAAAAGCGATGGAGGCATATCTTCCGCAGCTTGCAAAGGCAGAGAGAGGAAGAAGCGGTGCGGAGCGATAGAAAGAGAAAATCAGAGCGGGTTATTTACGGGAGGTGATTAAGATACCGCGTGACAGAAAATTTGAGAAAGGTCGAAAGGACAGCCGTATGCCGGTCCGGGATGTACATGGAGATGAACGCATGGACGCCGGGAAACGGGAGCAGGACTTTGAGCTTCGCAGACCCAGGGATGCACCGGTGCATGGAAGAGAAAAGAGATACCGGCAGAATGGAACGATAGACCGGCAGCAGAGGGCAGAGCCACGTCCGGGGGATGGATCTGGATCCGGCGGGGAAAGAGCTGAATATGAGAGGTTTGGCAGAGACGAAAGGAGCGCCTCTTTTTCTGATACAGAAAGACTACATCCAGAGCCGGACAAGACCGTGCAGTCCGGGGAGAACGGGAAAAGGCGGAGACTGGATCAGCATGGAAATCAGTATCAGCAGCGCTTCCAGGAGGCGGCGCAGGCAGAGGATGCAAAAGAGAACAGTCAGGGCGCTGTATCGGAGAAACCGGGGCGTAATTCCAAACTGGAGTTTACGGCGGATGAACTTCCGGTGGATCGTGCGGAGAAGAAATTGGCAAAAGCCCGGCAGAGGGCAGAGCGGACAGAACAGAAGCTGGAAAAGGCGGAGGCGCGTCTTCCGGCGCAGAGAAAACTCCGGTTGGAGACAGAGGCGGATCCGCAGACCGGGAAAGGAAAGAGACGGCTGAAATTTGAAAAAGAGGTGAAATCCCAGAGCGCTCATGTCAAGGGCGCTCTTCCTTTGCGCCCGGTCAAGGCGGCAGCAAATGCAGCAACTGCTTATGCGCACAGAAAAGTGTATCAGGCTGAGGATGAAAATGTAGGCGTCAAGGCAGCGCACCGGATGGAGATGGCAGGAGAAGCCGGAGCGCGGACTGCGTACCGGCGGCACCGGACAAGACCTTACCGGAGGGTGGAACGCCTGCAGAAACGGTCAGCCCGTGCCAGGGCAAAAGCAGCCTATCATCAAGCCCTGCAGGAAAACCCGCAGCTTAAGAAAAATATATTTTCCCGGATGTGCCAGAAACGGAAACTGAAACGCAGGTATGCCAAAGCAGCAAGGGAAGCGCAGAAGACCGGAAAACGGGTAAAGAATACGGCGGTTACGACAGAGCGGATTGCAATGCACGTGACATTGTTCGTGAAGAGGCATCCGGTTATTTTCGGCATCCTTACGCTCCTGCTTCTGTTGGTCTTCCTGATCAGTTCTGCACTTACCTCATGTTCCAGTATCGGATCGGGGAGTCTGGGGGCCATGGCTGCTTCTACCTATCTTGCAGACGACCATGATATCAACCAGGCGGAGCTTGCCTACACCGAGTGGGAAACAGATCTTCAATTACAGATCAACCGTGTGGAGACCGACCGTCCCGGGTATGACGAATACCGCTATCAGATCGATGCGATTGAGCATGATCCCTATGAACTGATGGGATATCTGACTGCGGTGTATCAGCATTTTACTTATGAGCAGGTAGAGAGTGTGCTCCGGGAGCTCTTTGCAGAACAGTATACCCTTACTTTTACCGAGGAAACAGAAACCCGTTCCCGGACAGAGACACAGACGGATCCGGAAACCGGAGAATCGATAGAAGTCGAAGTGCCTTATGAGTGGAAAATCCTGAATGTAAAACTGGATGCAGCGCCTATGGCAAACCTGATCGTGGCACGGATGACAGCGGATCAGAAGGAAATCTGTGAGATACTGTTGCAGACGAAAGGGAACCGGCAGTATGTACAGAACGTATTCGGAACCAACTGGCTGCCTTATGTTACGAGCTATTATGGTTATCGGATCCACCCGATCAGCGGGGAGAAGAATTACCATACTGGAATCGATATTGCAATGGCTCAGGGTACAGACATTCTGGCCGGGCATGACGGTGAGGTGACAATGGCGGGAGAAGCAGGCGGTTATGGTCTGTGCGTTGCGATCGAGGGAGAAGCATATGAGAACCATACCCTGACGACGAAGTACGGGCACTGTTCACAGCTTCTGGTATCCGTGGGGCAGGAAGTAAAAGCTGGGGATGTGATCGCCAGAGTGGGGAACACGGGAAATTCCACCGGAGCCCATCTTCATCTGGAAGTGCTGTTGGATGGTGAGTATGTGAATCCAATGTATTTTGCAGATACCGGGGATACGACAGAGCGGCATCTTCCGGATCTGGGAGCAGGCGGAGCCGGCGGCAGCGGGGATTATCTCGACTATGATATCCCGCCGGAGGCGCTGGAAGATGAAGAGTTCGCAGCTATGATCGCAGAGGCGGAAAAATATTTGGGATATCCTTATGTATGGGCTGGATCAAATCCGTCCACATCCTTTGACTGTTCCGGCTATGTCAGCTGGGTGATCAATAACTGCGGCGTAGGATGGAATGTGGGCAGGCTGACCGCGGACGGACTTCTGGGAGTGTGTACGCCGGTGTCCAGAGAAGAGGCAAAGCCGGGCGACCTGGTCTTTTTCCAGGGAACCTATAATACAAGCGGCGCATCGCACGTAGGCATCTATGTGGGAAATGGAATGATGATCCACTGCGGGGATCCGATTTCCTACGCAAGTATTAATACAAGTTACTGGCAGCAGCATTTCTATACATTTGCAAGACTGCCATAACAGATGGGAGGTAATAAGACAGATTGAATCCGAAAATCGAAAAAGTGGAAAAGGAGATCACGAAAACAAAGAATAAGATCTCGGAGCTGCAGGAAAAGCTCCGGGGTCTGGAGAAGCAGAAAACTGAGTTGGAGAACACGGACTATGTGGCGGTTGCCCGCAGCTTTCGCCTGACTCCGGAGGAACTGGCAGAATTTCTGAAAACAAGGCAGGTTCCATCTACAGGGAAGGAACTGCCGAAAGGACAGGAGGAAGGAAATGAGGACTAGAAAGATTTCCTTATTGGCGGCGCTTATGGTTTCCATAGGCGCCTTTACTCTGCCGTTGACAGCCTATGCGGGAGGGAAGACAGATACGTCACCTCCTGTGCTCTCGGCTTTGTTGGAGGGCAGTACGCTGCATGTGTCAGGCAGCGATGCGGAGTCCGGCTTACAGGCGGTGTATGTAGATGGAACCCGGATCAACTCTCTGTCAGATGGATCAGCGGACGTCCTGCTGAAAGATTATGCAGGAACCGGGAGACTGGTCAGTGTCTATGCAGTGGACTATGCCGGGAACCGGTCGGATACGGTAAAGTTGGAAAATCCGTATTATGAAGAACCGGAAGTAACGGCTATTTCTGCGGCAGCGCAGGCTGCTCAGAACACGGCAGAACCGAGTGTGGCGGCAGTTCCGGTCAGTACGGGAAGTGCAGAACAGGACAGCGGATCTTCTCAGGAAGATACGGGATCATCCAGTGATACAGGGAGTGCATCTTCGGGCAGCAGTGAGGATGCAGGGGAAGAAAATGCTTCGTCCATTCCTGACGGAGCGTTTACCCCGGAGGGAACCGGAACGATCCAGGATGCGGCTGTGGAAGAGAAAGACGAGAAACAGTTTTATACCATTACCACCGAAGACGGCAATGTCTTTTATCTGGTCATTGACGGGAAACGGGATGCCAATAATGTGTATTTCCTTAATGGGGTTACAGAAGAGGATCTGATGAGCCTGGCAGAGAAGAGCAACGGCAGTATCAGCGTGATCCCGGAGGAAGAAGCCTGCACCTGCACGGAAAAATGTGAGGCGGGCAGTGTGAATACATCCTGTCTGGTCTGCAAGAATGACCTGACAGGATGTACGGGAAAGGAAGTGCAGCCGGAAGAACCAGAGGAATCTGCACAGCCGGAAGAGTCTGCAAATGAGGAAGGAAGTATCGGGATGATTGTCTTTTTGATACTTGGTGTACTGGCAGTGGTCGGGATCGGATACTATGTGAAAGTGATCCGGCCGAGGAAGCAGGCAGAGGAAGAAGAGGAATTTGACGAAGACGGCTACGGGGATGGTTTTGATCCGGATGAAGCCTATGGAGAACCGGAATACTTGTCAGAGGATGACTTTGACGACAGGAGGGAGGACGGCCGGTAGAGCCGTCCTTAACAATATGAGAAAGTGAGGATTTTTATGGTGAATACGAATACACACCGCCACGGATGGAAACGGTTCGTGGCATTTCTGCTTGGTGTCATCTGCGCACTGGGGATCCTTCCCATGCAGGCGTTGGCTTTATCGCCGGGGCAGACAGCAAGCTCGTGGATCGGGGAGAGATATGTAGGATCTGACGGAAAGGAATATTATGCTCCGGCACCCTATACCTATCTGGTTTATAATTCTGACGGCACAATGGATGTCCGCACCAGCTCCGGAGGCGGAGCCTATCAGCATTATATGCTGACAGCTTCGGATGGAACAAGCCACCAGGTTTACTGTGTAGAGAGTGGAGTGGCTTACAATGCCTCTGAAAATACTTATACATCAGAGAGCGGGAGCAACAGCCGTTATCTGGATCTGCTTCCGTCTGCATCCAGACAGGGGATCAAGCTGACTTCCATATATGGTTGGAAACCGGGGGCTTCCCTTCCGGTCTCGGGAATTAACGAGGATGACTATAAGATAGCGACACAGGTGATCCTCTGGGAGTACCAGCAGCAGTTACGGAGTGATCCGTACAGCCGGCACGGAAACGGACACGCATCGGCGGATCAGTATTACAGTGTGATCGCCGGACGTCCGGCAGAGAAGGCATATAACTGGATCCTTGACCAGGTGGCGTCCCATTCGACGGTTCCTTCTTTTACCTCGTCCAGTCAGTCAAAAGCTCCGGAACTGGAACTGAAATGGGATACAGAGAAGAAGATCTATACACTTACAGTTACAGATACGAACAACCTGAATATTGATCTGGAGATGCTTTCCGGTAGCGGTGTGTCGGTTACGCGGAGCGGGAACCGTTATACCTTTACCAGCGAGAAGATGATCATGGATCCGGTTACTTTTACATTCCGTAAGGATATTCCGGTGGCGGAAGATATGCTGATCTGGGGCAGGCCGGGATATCAAACCATGATGACCGGCGCCAGTGATCCGGTGTCTTTCTATGTGAAGATCAAGACAGAAACTTATGGCACGGCAAAGCTCGTTAAGACAAGTGAGGACGGGATCGTATCAGGAATTACATTCAATATATCCGGCACGGATATCCTGGGAAATAAAGTGGATCAGGATGTGACCACCGGGGAAAACGGACAGATCGAAGAGAAGTTCCTTCCGGGAACCTATTTTGTAAAGGAGCTGCCTGTGGACCGTTATGTGACGCCGGCGGCTCAGTACATTACCATTGAAAGCGGGCAGACATCCACTGTTCATTTCAGCAACATTTTAAAGAAGTTCCGTGTCCATGCCGTGAAGACAGATGCGGATACGGGAACTGCACAGGGCGACGCTACCCTGGCAGGCGCGACCTATGGACTGTACAATAACGGGGATCTGGTGGATACCTTTACAACGGATGCAGCGGGGGAATTCCTGACCGGATATTATGTGTGCGGGGAGAACTGGACGCTCCGGGAGATTGAACCGAGTACAGGATATCTTCTGAATGAGACAGTTTATGAAGTAGGCGCTTCTCCCACTCTGTACGAAGTGGAGCTGAATACAGCGGAGAACAGTGTTACTGAGACTGTGATCTATGGAAATATTCAGCTTGTAAAGCATACCGATGAAGCAGATCCGGATGTTTCGGAGGAAGAGAACGCAGACAATCCGAATGAGGGTGTGATCGAAACGCCGGAAGCCGGAGCTGTGTTTGAAATCTATCTGACAGCAGCAGGCAGTTATGAGGAAGCGAAAGAAAGTGAGCGGGATCTGCTGACAACAGATGAAAACGGGTTTGCGGCGTCAAAACAGCTGCCCTACGGTCACTATACAGTCCATCAGATTGAAGGGAAGGATGGGAAAGGATTTATCCCGGATTTTACCGTTTTTGTCAATGAGAACGGCCATACATACAGCTATATCTTAAACAACCGCACGATCACTTCCAGACTGAAAGTTGAGAAATGCGATGCGGAGACAGGAAATATCATTCCTCTTTCCGGAACCGGCTTTCAGATCAGGGATCTGTCTACCGGGGAGTTTGTTACACAGGAAATCTATTATCCGAACCCGGAGACTCTGGATACCTTCTACGTTTCCGATGAAGGATGGCTGATGCTGCCGGAGCCTCTGCCTACAGGGGATTATGAACTGTACGAAGTGGCTGCTCCGGAGGGCTATGTACTTGCAGATGAACCGGTGCCTTTTACTATTGACGGAAGTGAAGCGGTGGTGACGGTCACACAGTATAACATGCCGCAGAAAGGACAGCTGACAATCACGAAGACTGGAGAAGTTTTCTCTTCTGTCCAGGAGAATGAGGGATTATATCAGCCGGTTTATGAAGTGACCGGACTGCCGGGAGCAGTCTATGATGTGATTGCAGATGAAGATATTTACACTGGCGACGGAACACTCCGGGCAGAAAAGGATACGGTTGTGGAAACATTGACGACCGGGGAAGACGGATCCGCACAGAGTTCCCTTCTGTATCTGGGGCGCTACCGTCTGGAGGAACGGCAGGCTCCGAAGGGAATGGTGCTGAATACCGAACCGGAATATGTGGAGCTGACCTATGCAGGAGAGACCGTGGAAGTGGCACAGGCAGCTGTGGGATTATATGATGAACGGCAGAAAGTTTCGCTTAATCTTCTGAAAGAGCTGGAAACGGATGAACTGTTCGGCATAGGGCTGGGCGAAGAATATCAGGATATTTCCTTTGGCCTGTATGCGGCTGCTGAGGTGACGGCGGCGGATGGCAGTGTGATCCCGGAGGACGGACTTCTGGAAGTTGTGTCAGTTTCACAGAGAGAAGATGGAAGCTATGGAGCAGCGTTTGCGGCGGATCTTCCTTTCGGCAGTTACTATGTAAAAGAGCGGACAACGAACAATGCTTATGTGCTTTCGGATACGGAGTACCCGGTGGATTTTGAATATGCCGGACAGGATACGGGTGTTGTACAGATCACAGTGAATGAGGGCAGTGCGATCCCGAATGAGCTGATCCGAGGAGATGTGGACGGCAAAAAGTACGGGGAGGCAGAAGACGGCAGCGATCCCGCGGAGCTGGCCGGAGCAGTGATCGGGCTTTTCCGGCCGGAGACGGAAGAATTTACAGAAGAGAACGCCCTGCTTACTGTGACGACTGGTGAGGATGGCAGCTTTGCCTTTGAGGGAATTCCGTATGGTCATTGGATTGTGAAAGAGATTTCTGCGCCCTCCCTTTATACGGTCAGCCCGGAGGAACATCATGTTTATGTCGGGGCAGACGGACAGAGCATCCAGATCCGGATTGATGATACATTGATCCGGGGCAGCGTACAGGTCAGAAAGACCGAAGCGGTAGACGACCCTTCCTCCACAGAAGCAGAGGAGGAAGAAAAGCCGTTTATGCGGACTCTGGAAGGAGCGGTCTTTGAACTGTATGAGGATACCAACGGGAACCAGGAATTTGACGAAGAGGATCAGCTGATCGGGGAACTGACGGAGACAGACGCAGGACTTCATGCAGCGGAAAATCTTCTGGCAAAGGGATATTTCATTAAAGAGAGCCAGGCGCCGGAAGGATATGAGCTGGACGAAAATGCCTACTACTTCCAGATCAGCGAAGACGGCCAGACAGTCGTAGTGGAGAACGGCGAGGCAGGATGCGGATTTACCAATGAGGCACAGAGAGGAAACCTGAAGATTACGAAGGATTCCAGTGACGGGCGGAAAGACGGCTTTGCTATTGAGGTGAAAAGCGCGGATGGCTCTTACTGTGAGACATTTACTACACCAGAAGACGGGATCATCGAGGCTAATGGTCTGCGGGTCGGCGTCTATACTGTGACAGAGATTTCCAACCGTGCAAGCCAGGATTACATCATCCCGGATGCGGCGACGGTGGAGATTAAGGCAAATGAAACAGCAGAGGTACAGCTGTTCAATGAGAAGCCGGTGGAAGAAACACCGGATAATCCGGATACACCTGGAACAACAGGCGAAAGTGGAAAAGCGGTACCGCAGACAGGTGACGACAGTATGACCGTTCTGTATGGCGTTCTTTTGGCAGCGGGGCTGATCGGTGCAGGTACTTCTGCGGTTGTCCTCTTCCATATCAGAAAACAGAAAAAAGACAGGGGGAGAAGGGCTGCGGGGATCGCGGCTCTCTTTGTCTGCGGCATACTTGCTGTGGGCAGCGGGTTTTTGATGACGCGGGATCTTATGCAGTATATCCAGGGAGCAGATGCTTATGAAAAACTGGCGGAACATGTAGAGATAGCGGATCCGGCAGCAGGAGATGAAGGGAGTACGGCGGGTGATCCTGCCGGGCGGCTCCCGAAAGTGGATTTTGATGCGCTGCGGGAGACAGGACCGGATATCATCGGCTGGCTGAACCTGCCGGATACGGAGATCAACTATCCTGCGACTCAGACCGTGGATAACGAGTATTATCTGAATCTTCTGTGTGACGGCACTTACAGCAAAGTCGGTTCCCTCTTTGTGGATTATGAGAACCAGGCGGATTTCTCAGACAGGAATACGATCATCTACGGCCACAATATGCGGGATGGATCCATGTTTGCCCTGCTGAATGAATATGACAGCCAGGCATTTTATGAGGAACATCCGAAGATGTATCTTGTCACGCCGGAGGGCGGGTATGAGGTGGAGATTTTCGCTGCATTTGCGGCGGAGCCGTCAGAGTCTGGCAGCGATGCTTCCCCCTGGCGTCTGGAATGGAAAGACGATGGGGATTACACTACGTGGATCACTTCCATGAAAGATCGCTCCCTGATTGAAACGGATGTGACCGTGACCGGGAGCGATCAGGTGCTGACGCTCTCCACCTGCACGCCGGGCGGCACAGAACGTTTTCTGGTCATGGGAACTATGACAGAAGTGGAAGAGTAACTGAATAACTGGAGAAAGGATGCGGGGGCGGATGCTCCCGCATTTGCTATAGGAGGAGTTGTATGGTAAATACCATTGTTACGTTACCGGGATATGTCCATCTGTACCGTTCTCTCCTGCGCTTTTATGAGATGCCGGAAAATGAGGTGCGGGAGATGCTGTATCTTTTGAATACGGCAAATCTGGAATGTTATGAGTATTATCATCCGGGGCGGGTTATTGTCGAGAGCGGTCCTGTTGCTTTCTGCGGATGGCTGGAGAAAAAAGGATACCGGCCTTACCGGACGGAAGTTCAGCTGTATAAGTCGCTGTTATTCTTAAAGCGCAGCATTGACCGGGAGCTGATCGTCACGTCACAGCGGGAGGCGCTGCAGACGCTTCGGTGTATCCTTTCCAATCTGGAGTACCGTTTCTATAAGGCGTACCGGATGGAGATTGAGGATAAGCGCACAGTGTTTGGGGAATGCAGCTACCGGCTGGTTCCCCGAGAGGACGAGCCGAGCGTGTGCCTGATGCGAGACTGGATCGAGCTGCCGAGCGCGTGATGTCACGGATAATATATAAAATATGTGACATAAATTTGTTGGAAATGTCTTTATCTGAATCTGCATTCGCAGCGTATAAAAATGAATTATGAAGATAATACTCAAATTAAAGCACTGTGGATTATTGCATTCATGTCACGGATAATATATAATATTCGTGACATGGAGAGGAGGCAGTATTGTGGATCATGGATATACAAAACAGATACGGGAACGGATTTTGTCAGCTGAAGACGGAAGCGTTTTTACGGCCTCTGATTTTGCGGATATTGCAGATACGACAACAGTACGGCAAAGCTTAAAACGGATGACGGAGTCGGGAACTCTGCGCAGGATTCTCAATGGAATTTATGAAAAACCAAAATACAGTGCGCTTCTCGAGGAATATGTTGCAGCAGATCCTGATGCTGTGGCAAAGGCGCTTGCAAGGAGTTATCATTGGACGATTGCTCCGTGTGGGAATACAGCCTTAAATCTTTTGGGGGTGTCCACACAGGTAACAGCAGTATGGTCTTATATCAGCGATGGCCCATATAGAACCTATGAGTGGAATTCTACAAAATTGGAATTCAAACATCGGACAAACAAAGAGATTACCGGGCTGTCGTATATGACAAGTTTGATCATACAGGCACTTAAAACACTTGGGAAATCAAATGTTACCTCCGAAATCAAACAGATACTAGCAGATAGATTAACGGAGAAAGATAAAAAGGCGTGCCTGAAAGAGGCAACAGAAGCAACTGACTGGGTTTATGATACGATACGGCAGATTTGTGAAGGAGAAAAGATACAATGAGAAATGTAGCAAGGCTTTCCGACAGTAACAGGAGGGAACTGTTCAGAAACACGTCAGATAAAATGGGATTAAATGACGCTATTGTGGAAAAGGATTTCTGGGTATGCTTTACGTTGGATTATTTGTTTCACCGTTCTCCATGGAAAGACTCCATTACCTTTAAGGGCGGCACCAGCTTGTCAAAAGCCTTTCATCTGATCAGCCGGTTTTCAGAGGATATTGATCTGATCCTTGACTGGCGCATTTTGGGATATGGTAAAGATGAGCCTTGGGAGACACGTTCTAATACAAAACAGGATGCCTTTAATAAAGAGGCTAATATGCGGGCAGAGGTGTTTTTGGAAAAAACATTTTGTCCGACAATCAAATCGGAACTGTCACTGGAACTTGGACACGAGGCAAAGATATACATAGATGAAAAGGACAAACAAACCGTTATATTTGCATATCCAAATCTTTTTACTAACAAGGCAACTTTGCAGGTGATCAGGTTGGAGATTGGTGCGCTGGCAGCGTGGACACCGGCTAAAATGGCAAAGATTGAACCGTATGCCGGAAAGTATTATCCGAGAATATTTAAACAGAGAGAAACTTCTATTCTTACAGTTGCGCCGGAGCGGACTTTTTGGGAAAAGGCAACAATCCTGCACCATGAGGCTAACAGACCGGAACATCTGGAGATGCCGCAACGGTATTCAAGACATTATTATGATCTGTACCGTATGTCTAAGACGCAAGTGAAAGAAGCTGCGTTTGAAAGGCTTGATCTGCTCAAAAAAGTTGTGGATTTTAAAATGAAATTTTATCCCAGGGCATGGGCGAGATATCCAGAGGCTGTTCCCGGAACTTTAAAGCTGATTCCTCCGGAATACCGGTTTGCAGCATTGGAGGCGGATTATGAGTCCATGAAGGATATGCTGTATGGTGATATTCCCACATTTGCTGCTGTTATGACATCGGTTCGGGAATTGGAAACAGAAATCAATACACTTTAAACAACTATATAATCATTGCTTTGTCGGCTATTCTAAGGTGTTTTAGAGTAGCCGTTTTTATTTTAGGAGGGATGCTGTATTACACAAAAAGAAGTAGACGATGTTTTCAACGAACAGGTACGGCTCTGTGAGGACACGATGCAGAGAAAGACCAGGGAATACACCGGGGATGAAGAGGACAGGCTGTGCGCATTTAAAGCAGCGGCAACTCTTCTCCATACAACCCCGGAGCGGGCGCTTGCGGGGATGATGGCGAAACATATCGTATCTCTGTATGACATGTGCTTTGACGATGGCGGAAGTTATGATATGGATACCTGGGAGGAAAAGATTACAGACAGTCTGAACTATCTGTTCTTACTGAAAGCGGTTGTAAAGGAGGGAGATAAAGATCGACAGGATTGAAGTGAAAATCTTAAATTGCATGGCGGTGGGAGAAGCTGAGAAAAATATGGTGTTTGCAGCCAGGATGACGCAGCGAGGACACAGAATCCGGGGAATGGACAATCTGATGGAACTGTATGAAAAGACATTTACGGACGATACGGTGGAGGCAATCAGCAGCCTGCCTCATCCTGCGGTCCAGAAGTTTGCCGCGATCACTGTAGCTGTCACAGGTGCAAGCCGTCGTTTTCTTGCACAGATTACCAGACACCAGAAAGAGGTGCAGTTTATGAGTGCATCGCTGCAATATAGTAATTACGCAGGGCAGGCGGACTTTGCCGTGCCATATGAGATCATGGCATCTCCCAGGGAGATCAGGGAAATGTATCTGGAGAGCTGCCGGAAAGGGATGGACTGTTATGAGAAATTATGCGGCGCCGGAATAGGGCATGACGCAGCTGGATATGTGGCATCTCAGGGATTAAGGAATGTGCTGCTGATCAGTGCGACGCCTTATCAGTGGAAGCATATGATCGGGCAGAGAGTTTGCCGGCGCAACACAGATGAAACCAGGATCGTAATGCTGAAAATATGGAAAGAGCTTTCGGCTTTGAGTCCGATATTTTTTGCACCACCGTTTACAGGCCCGTTCTGCCAGAGGGAGCAGTGCCTGGAGGGGAAGATGGCCTGTGGAAGAAAACTGGGAAAAGAGATGAGGTCGGATGACATTCTGAGGGCAGACTACCCTCTGCTTTACACGGCAGAAAAGAGGGCGGCAGATGAAAGTTAAGCTCATAGACTTTGGCGTGCTGGAGGATCAGAGGCCGGTCCGGATTCACGGGAACGACGCAGGAGCAGACGTGTATATGCCTTATGACTGCATATTACAGCCGGGAGAGGTCGCAAAGATCCCTCTTGGTTTCGGACTGGAGCTGCCGGACGGCTGTGCCGGGTATGTGTTCCCGCGCAGCAGCATGGCAGCAAAAGGACTGACCTGTGAGCTGCCTCCGGTGGATTCCGGATACCGGGGCGAGATCCATGCGATCATCAGCAACGTGAGTAACCGGACGCAGAAACTTGTCAAGGGATCAAGGGTGGGGCAGCTTGTGATCATGCCGGTGGTCATTGCGGATTTTGTTTCGGATCTTGGAGAAGACAGGGGAAAGGGGGCATTTGGAAGCACAGGAAAATAGATAAAGAAAAGCGCAGGAACCTCTATTTTTCGCAGAGGGGATAGGATATAATAGAAAGAAAAACGGCCTGTAGAAAAGGCCGTTACTTCCTGCTGTTCAATTCTTTCATAATACCAAGTATGTAGGATAAGGATTTCGGATCCAGTTTCTTTGCTTCGGCGATAAACTCGTGAAGGATTTCAGGGTAAGCAGTTCCCTGATCAAAGAATTCCTGCGGAGTTATGCCGAGATATTCACAGATATAGAAGAAAGACTGCATGGAGGGAAGTGCTTTTTTGTTTTCAATGTTGTTGATGTAATTGTTGGCCTGTCCTATGGACAATGACATATCGCGTGCAGATACGCCTTTTTGTGTCCTTAACTGTGCCAGCCGTTCCGGAAGAAAATCTTCATACATCAGCATCACCTCCCATTCTGCAATAGATTCTATCTTACATGATGGCGAAAGCCGCTAATACAGAAAGGGCATTTACATTGACTTGAAAAAATAAATCTATTACAATGAGAAAAATAAAAATTTTAATCTATCAAATGGAGGCGGCACAGATGGAAAAGACCTGCTGTGTTACAGGGCACAGAGATATGGATACAGAGCAGACAGAGGAAATCAGGGATGCTCTGAAAAAGGAAGTTGAGAAAGCGGTGGAAGACGGCTATGTCTGTTTTCTGAGCAGTTTTACCGGACCGGCAGAACTGGTTTTTGCAGAGACCGTTCTGGATCTGAAGAAGGATCATCCGGATCTGAGACTGTCCGCAGTCATCCCTTACCGGAATAAGCTGGTGCGTCTGATGGATCAGGAGGCGGCAAAAGGGCTTCTTGACGACTGCGAGGATATCATAGTCCTGAAAGAAGAGTATCAGCCGAATGTATATACAGAGCGGAACCGCTATCTGGCAGAACATTCCGACCGGGCAATCATCGTCTATGACGGCCGGGATAAGGGCGCAACTGTAAATATGATCCGTCAGGTTCACAGGAACAAAAAGGAGATGCGTGAAATACCTATAGGTCTGAATCTTAAGTTTTCAGGCGGACAGAGGTTCTGACAGAAATAGTGTAGAGAGAATGACAGCCAGCCGGTTTCGGCTGGCTGATTTACTTCCGCTTATGTTCCAATACTGCCTTGATCATTACGATTACAAGTTCCTGTTCGCTGGGAGAAGCGTCTTTCCAGAGGGCTTCAATCTCCCGGATCCTGCTGATCTCATTTTCTTCCAGGTCATCCTGAAGAAGATAGTCCGGAGAAATATGCAGGGCTTTACAGATATCTATAAATACCGGCAGGCTCGGCATTTTCACGCCGCCTTCGATCTGCCGGAGATATGTGGCATTGATATTCTGAACTTCCCCCAAAATTGACACTCAATAAATTGGCACTCATTGGGGAAGCT
>ERZ1643250.633-NODE-633-length-35926-cov-4.969279_pt1 | contig 35926 bp, 36 predicted proteins | sample MGYA00579262_ERZ1643250 | MGnify/ENA primary metagenome ERZ1643250 (study PRJEB29033, sample SAMEA4952265) | chicken gut metagenome | biome: Broiler Chicken; feature: Gastrointestinal Tract; material: Caecum | place: Ireland | collected 2018 | study: Broiler...
TGAAATTGGCAGGGGCAGAACGCATGCCGAATTCCGTACCCGCGAGGTAAACGGCGTCTGCGCCAAAGCGCAGAGCGGCTTGCAGCTGTTTCATGCCGCCGGCGGGAGATAATACTTCAGGTTTGTTCATCAGCGCAGGCCAGCCTCCACAAGGTTCTGCTGATGTTCGGCGGCTGTCTGCGCATAATAGGCATTTCCGTCCGCATCGTGGCAGAAATAATAATAGTTTGTATCCGTGGGATTCAAAGCTGCTTCAATCGCCGCAATACCGGGATTGCAGATGGGTCCCGGTGGAAGGCCGCGCAGCGTGTAGGTATTATAGGTACTCAAGAACGTTTCACGTTCGTCTTCCGGAACATCGTCGATTGTGCGATAAGGATAGTACATCGTGGAATCGCAGTCCAGCGTGTAGATATCCTGCGACGCACCGTTTTTCAAACGGTTGTGCAGCACAGAAGACACCATGGCCATGTCGTCATTGTTGGCAGCTTCGCGTTGGATGATGGAGGCGAGCGTCAGTACCTCGTCCACCGACATGTTGGAAGCAGCAATCTGCTCCTGCAAATCTTCGTCCATTACTTTTTTGTTGCAGTTATTGACCAGCTTCATGAGGACGGACGTAACATCGTCGTTTTGATAAAAATCGTACGTGTCCGGGAAGAGATATCCTTCCAGATGGTAGTAGCGTTCGCCGCGATCGGTAATATTGCTCAGGACATCATAGCTTGCATCCAATTCCGTTGTATTGCAGGCTTCCAGGAAATCGCTGGCGCTGCACACACCATTCTCCTCCAGGAGCTGAGCCAGCTCGCGCACGCTGGTTCCCTCGGGGATCATGACGGTGACGACGTCAAGACGGTTGGAAGTCTTTTGAAGCGTGTTGATAATGGCCTGATAATCCATGGAGGTGTCGAGCTGGAATGTGCCGTTGCTGTAATAATTGCTGGAGTTGGTGAACGCGGCGTAGAGCTCAAAGAACGAGCGATCTTGAATGATTCCCTTTTCCTCCAGAATTTCCGCCACCTCTTCGTTGGTTGGGTCAACCGGCAGATCGACCGTCACGCTGATGGATTCCCGACCAACAGCCAGCATATCGTTGATTCCGTTTACCGCATAAAAGCCAGCCGAGAAAGCGATCAAAAGCACCATGACAAGCCATAAGATGCGGAAAAACCGGCGGTTTCCCTTACGTTTCTGCTTATTGCGCGCCTTATGCGCCTGCATAGCACGCTTCTTTGCTTGCTTTTCGCTTTTAGCCTCCTGCTCAGACTGCCGTTCCGCCACGGAGGGATCGCTGTAACTGTTGAGTGAGGATGATTCTTCATAATTGTTGTCCTCTTCCCACTCATCGTCTGATATATTTAAAGAAAAGTTATTCACGCGTTTTTCGCGCAGGCGGCGGCTGAGTTCTTCCTCTGATAGCCGACCGTTCTGGTTATTTTCGTTCATCTTGTTTGACCCCTCCGTTTCCTGTGCGGAGATTTTGTTTTGGAATATTGCGGATGCTTCGTTCTGTGATCAAAATTTCAACGGGTCGGTCGTAATATCCATGAGGAAGCAATCGTCTCAGGCAGCCTTTATAGCAAACACCAGCTGTAATGCCTGAGAAGCGGGAAAGAAATCGATCGTAATACCCTTTTCCATACCCCAACCGGTATCCTTCCGTGTCAAAACTGAGACCGGGCACAATGCACAGGCCTCCCGTTTCCTCCTGCACGAGGCGGGAATTCCCCGGAACAGGTTCCAAAACGCCGAATGTGCCGGGCTGCAGCTCGGAAAGGGAATGAATCTCATAAAATTCCATTTCCCGTGTGCCGGGCACACACCGCGGCACCGCCACGTGCTTCCCGTGGCGGAGAGCGTTTTCTATTAATGCAAGGGTGTTAACCTCGATCGGTTTGCTGACATATGTATAGATCCACTCTGCTTTCCGGTATTCTCTCAAAGAAAGCAAGCGCCGCAGAATCGCCTCATCTGCCGCTTCTTTTTCTGCCGGATCCATGGCTTCCCGAAATGCGCGGCTGTACATGCGAAGAGAATTTTTCCATTCCTTAATATTTCTGCTGTGCATAGATCACCTGTCCTTCCGGCAGCGACCTCATGGCCCTGCAGTTTTTACATGCCGGGAACGCACATGGCGACACCGGTTTGACGGGCCTTTTCAGCCCCCTTCAAAACTTCTGCCAATTTCAGGGCAAACGGCAGCGCAGCACCCGCACCACGTCCCGTGATGAATGTTCCATCCACCTCCACGGGGGCATGCGTCACTTCCGCACCGATCAATTCCTTCTCAAAGCTGGGGTAAGAAGTTGCTCTTCTACCCTTCAAAAGGCCGAGATGACCGAGAATGGACGGGGCGGCACAAATGGCGGCCACCCAGGCGCCGTTTTTCGCGGCTTGCTCCACGGCAGCGCAGACAGCATCGGATTGTTCGAGGTTTGGCGTTCCGGGAATGCCGCCCGGCAGCACAACCATTTCCGCTTTGTCGATCTCGATGTCCGTCACTTCCATATCTGCTTTTACACAGATTTTATGGGAGCCGGTGATTTCTTTTCCGCCTACACCAACGGTCTTGACTTCACATCCTGCACGGCGAAGGACATCCACAGGCGTAAGTGCTTCCACTTCTTCAAATCCATTTGCAAGAAAAACATAAATCATGGTTTGATATTCCCCTTTCACTTTCAGTTGCTTTTGTCCTATTGTATCTCCTCTTGCATGTAATAGCATTAACAGACTGTAAATCTCAGTCCAGCGTCATTCCCAAATATGGAAGCGCATTTGTTTCGACAGCCGGAAGTTCTGCGCAGGAGAGAGGCTTGATCAGGCCGAACGGCTGCCGCTGCACGGGAAGATCCGGAACAGGCGGCTGCATTCCGGCCGGAAACCGGAACCGATAAGATTTCGACGGCACACGATCGAGAAGCAGGCGAAGCAAAGCGGGTCTGTCTGAAGGTTTTGCAATCCATTCCGTTACGGCGCACTCTTTTCCCCCACTGCAAAGAGCGTAGGAAGGAGCGGCAGAGCTGCCTGCCGAGAGAAGCCCTCCTCCGTAAAGACGAGCGCTGCGTTCTGCGTAGAAGAGAGCGTCTGCGGTCCACAAAGCGGATCCGGTCCGGTTGCGCAGAACATTGTTTCGGACACGTGTAAGCTGCGCAAACGCCGGGACCTGCCGCACTTTTTGCTTTGATGGGGAGGAAAACGCAGATAATTCGTGCGCAGATGCTGTTTGCATGTCCAGCTGAAAGAACGGAAGATATCCCGCCGCCTCATAAAAAGCATAAAGGCTATCACTTGCCGGAAGGACCAGCGAATACGTTTGCCCGTGCGCTGCACCGTACAGCGCAGCATATGCCAGCAGAGATGCCATCAGGCCCTTCCCCCTGTATTCCGGAAAGGTTGCGGCGGCGTAAATGTAATGTGCCTCCGCCGTGCGGCCGCCGCCCAGCTGCACCGAGCAGGGCAGAAGATGCACGGCGGAGGCAACTTTGCCGTGAAACAAATAGACAAGGCAGTTTTGGGGCCGATAGACCATTCGGAAAAACAGGCTGATAGGACGGCTTTCCTCCTGAAAAGAGATCAGCCACAGTCGTTTCAGTTCGCGTTCCATACCCGGAGCGGCGGGCACAATCATGTGGTTTCCTCCCGCAGAACAGCCACATACTTTTCCAGCAGGACAGCAGGATAATAGGATAGTTTTGCTTTGCGCAGTCCCTCGATTCCCATGTCCTCCTCGCGGTTGATATATTCATATCCAGCCAGAGCATGAGAGGCAAATTCATGGTTGATAGCGGGGTAGAGACCATCGTAACCGTCAAGCGCTTTTTCGAAATGGACAACAAAGCATTGCGGATTGATTTCCTCTCCCAGGGAAAAGGCAACCGGTTTGCCATCGACGGAAATGAGGCCGCCTATCATATGAAGCTCTTCAAAGTGATGCAGGGCAACCGCAACCGCGCAGTTTTCCTCGCTGCGGCCGTCTTCCCCGCAGCTTCCGCTTTTCCGGCACCATTCCTGCGCGATCTCCATGCAGGCAAGGAAGCGAGCGCGCCCAATTTCCTCATAGCTCCATTGATACGTGCGGGTAAACCGGGCCAAATGGTTCCGTTTTCCGTGATATTTTCTGCCGGCAAGTGTGATCAAATCCGAGCTCCGATAAATATAATCCGCGTCGTTGCGAGCAGGCAGAAACAAAAATTTACCAGGAAACAAGCTTTCAAATTCTTCAATCTCTTCCTGTGTGACGCCCCACATGCGGAAAGGAATGCCTCTCTCCTTTGCATCAGCCAGAAGGGCTTCCACCGCCTCTTTTCTGCTTCCATTCCCCACAGGGACGGCGTAAGAATGCTGATCTTTGCCAAGCGAGGAGAGAACAAAATCGTTCCAGCGGCAGATTTGGCGGTGATAGGTCCACCTCCAGATATACATCGTCCCAAACGCATATTCGCTTCCCATGCCGCCCGAGGAAGCCAGGATCGGTTGTACCCAGACTCTGTCTTTGATTTCAGGGTAATGGAATTCCAGCATACAGTTTTGCGGCGCTTGCCGCTCTCCTTTCCCGTATTACACCCATGTGTTTTGCAGAAGACAAGTCTCTGCAGCCATGCGGATCTCCCGTTGTACCTCCGAGATAGCTTTAGGATTTTGCCCGGTGGCGCAGTGAATCATACGCCACCCCATTTTTTTTGCCACATAGAGAGCGGCAAGCCTGCAATTTTCCATATAGGGAAGATCTCGCTCGTGAATATCTTTTTTTGATTCGTTTCCATGGTAACGGCCGGCGAGCAGTTTTTGGGAAACAGCAGGAGGCATGTCTAAATACAGCGTTAGATCCGGTTGCGGAAGACCAAGTTTTCCGTATTCAAAATCGCAAACCCAATCCAGAAAAGGATCCCATTCATCCCGGGGAAGTTTGGTAACCTGGTAGATCATATTGGAAGTCGTGTATCTATCGGCAACCACCCATTCCCCGTTTTCCAGCGAGGCTTTCCAGTATTTCCGGTAGCTTGCATATCGGTCAACGGCAAAGAAGGAGGATGCGGCATATGCGTTGACATCCTCCGGCTTGCTGCCGAATTCCCCGTTCAAATACATTTTGACCAACGATGAGGAAGAATGTTCGTAGTCAGGAAATGAGACTTTACGGACACGGATCTCCATTTCCCTGAGAAAATCACAGAGCAGCCTTGCCTGTGTGGCTTTGCCGCTCCCGTCAAGCCCTTCCACCGTCAGAAGCCGTCCTCTCATTTTTTCACCCCGAAGGCCTTCCGCACTTCCTCAGCCTTGCCGCAGGACATCTTCCCTTCCGGGCAGGCGCCGCGCAGGCACGGCGGGCCTGCGGTGGCAAAAATGTGGGGTGCTTTTTCTTTCACAAGGCTAAGCATCTGGCAGGCGACATCTCTAATTTCCCATTGTGCACGGTTGCAGCAGCGATGGGAAAAGAAATTCAAAAGCGATCTGGCGTTCATCGTGCAGATCAATTTCGTGGTGCAGGCGTTGGGAAGAACGAAACGGGCGTCCTCAATGGCGCGTTTTTGCGCGGCACGCTCCGCTTCTTTTTCCGTTTTTCCTGCTTTTATCAGCTCGCTGCGATATTTTTCCTGCAAAATTGACGTCAGCTTTTCATAGTGGCGCTGGTCTTCCTCCATGGCTGCCAGAAATTCCTTTCTGGCTTCCGGGATGGAGGCGATCTCCGGCGGAATGACATACTCAAATGCATGTTCTGCCACCTATCTCTGGCTTTGAACGCTGAAGGAAGCAATGCGGTGACGCGTGATTTGCGCCAAAAGAGATCGGGAAACACCTTCCAAACCAAAGGTGAAGCTTGCGTGTTCGATAGGGCTTTCATGCCCGATTTCGGCCAACATCTGGACAAAGGATGCGGTTTTCTCTTCCGTCAGCCCTTCCAGAACGGTATCAATGGACGCAGGGGAATAGCAGAGCTTCGCGGCAGCGGCCACTGTTTTTTCCGGTTCCGGTGTGAAGGCCAACAAGGTTACTTTTGCCATCTGGAATCAAGGCCTTTCTTGAACAGAATCCTGCCGGAAGCTTTTTCCTGATTCTTCAATCCGTTGAAAAAACTGCGGCAAACAAATATAGTATACCAAAATAACCGGAGGGATTCAAGATTTGGCCTTCGGCTTTCTTTTTCATTCGATAAAGTGGCTGCGCAAAAGTGCAATTTCTGCCGCATATCCTTCCGTCTCGTTTGGCGTTTCGAGGCAGAAAGGAAGGCTGCGCAGGAGAGGATGATTGCTCACGCGGACCAATGCTTCAAGGCCGATGTGACCCTGTCCAATCTTTTCATGCCGGTCTTTTCTGCTTCCCATTTGGTTTTTGCTGTCGTTGAGATGGACGGCTTTCAGACGGGAAAGGCCAATGATCCGGTCAAATTCATCCAGAACGTCATCCAGATGGTTTACAATGTCATAGCCTGCGTCAAAAACATGACAGGTGTCGAGGCAGACGCCGACTTTTTCTGGCAAAGCGATGCGATCCAAAATGGCGCGCAGTTCTTCAAACCGGCCGCCGACCTCACTTCCCTTTCCCGCCATGGTTTCCAAAAGCACGACTGTGTGCTGTTCCGGGCGAAGAATCCGGTTCAGCAAGTCGGAAATCATTTGGATTCCCTTCTCTGTTCCCTGACCCACATGGCTGCCGGGATGAAAATTATAGTAATTCCCAGGCAGGTATTCCATGCGTGAGAGATCGTCCGCCATGGTTTGCTCGGCAAATTCCCTCGTTTCAGGGGAAGCGGAGCAGGCGTTGAGCGTATAAGGCGCATGAGCAAGAAAGCGGGAAAAGGCGTGGCTTTCGGCAAACGCCATAAGAGCGGCAGCATCTTCGGCGTTCATCGGCTTTGCACGGCTGCCCCGCGGATTTCGAGTGAAAAATTGGAATGTGTTTGCGCCAAGAGCCAGGGCTGTTTTGCCCATAGCGAGCAAGCCTTTGGAAGGCGATAGATGGCAGCCAATATTTAACAAACGGAATTCCTCCTTATAAAAAGCAAGAAAACGGATCCCGATACACCGCAGAGAGCGGTTTGCAATTATTCTTTTCCAAGCTTTTCTTTCAGAAATGCAATTCTATTTTCGTGGGTCAGAATAGCGTTCTTTACACGCTCCTGTGTGTCCCGCGGTTCCGTCTCTTTTCCCTCTTCATATGCTTTTTTTAAGCGTTGAAGCCTTTCTTCATATTCTTCCAGTTCAATTTCTAGAGGAATGGTTTCTCCCAGCGCATCGCCGTAGACAGCAAGCAGTGTCTTTTTTGCCTCCGGATAGGAGACAGTGTCATTGTCCTTCAACGCAATACACTCAAGTGCTTTCAGCAGGAGACGTTCCACCGGTTCACCGCTTTGAAGTCCCTTCATAATCTCCACTTGAAGCTGATTGGCATGGGCGAGTGCACTCCTGCGTTCCTGTGAAAGTTCCTGCGCCATCATTCTTGCATCCTCTCTTTTTCCTTGTGATTTTCCTTTTTAGTATACGTTTCTTCCTCCCTTCTGTCAAACTTTGTCATGATTTTGACATAGATTTCTTCTTTGATGTTCATACCAATTTCATAATCTCGGTTTACCATAAGCTTTGAAAACAAGAGAAGGAAACGAACGTTTTCTCAAGTGCTGAAGAGCATTTGGGCAGCGTGGGTATTCCTTCGGAAAGAGGTAGTAAGCATGACAAAGCAACTGAAAAAAATGGTGGCCGTTCTTCTGGCTTGCGGAATGATCGCAATGCTGGCTGCCTGCAATAACAATACGACGTCCAGCTCTTCTTCCGCTTCCTCCGATGCTTCGTCTTCCCAGACGGCGAGTGAAACGGTTTCCGGCGAAGAAAGTGCCGCTGGATCCTCTGAGCCTGCAAGCGGTGAGACAGCTTCCGGCAGCACAGAGTCCCAGGCTGCAGAATCCGCTGTGTCGGAGAGTCCGTCTTCTGTGGAGGGTACGCCCATGGAGCACATGATGAAGGGAACCATTGAGGATGCAACGATGAACTCATTTGTCCTCAAGACGAGCGATGGTTCTATCACCTTCCCCATTGGTGCGGATACCAACCTGAGCAATCTCCCGGATGGACTCAAGATTGGCGAGGAGGTCTATGTGATGTATACCGGCAATGTGGACGGAACGGACGGCAGCGGCACAACTGTAACGCGTGTCAATCCCACGCAGAAGGATTGATGGGTTCGGTCCTACCGGCATTTCAGAATAAATAGACAAAGCGGGCTCCTGCACAGCATTATGTGTATAGGAGCCCGCTTTTTGCTGGTTTGTATTGCAGGAAGATCGCCTGTTTACAACTTTTGGAGTCTTGCAAAATTAGCCATAAGTTTTTTTGTGCCCACTCGCTCAAAGGCAATTTCCAGAAGAGTATCATTTCCCATAGGGGAGGCAGAAAGGATCATGCCGTCTCCAAAGGTTTTGTGATGCACAGTGTCGCCAGGCAGGAAAGCTGTTTTCGGCTTTTCCGGTTTTGTTGAAGCGGCAGGCCCAAAGTGGCGCGCTGCCTGCACAGAAGCTGATCTGGTTTCCCGATTGGATATCGGCAGAACGGTGCCCGGCTCCGGTTTTTTCCATTCCCGCTCGCTGTGGCGGTCGATCAGTTCTTCCGGAATTTCCATACAGAATCGGGAGATTTTGTTTCGTGTGGTGCTTCCAAAGATCATTCTGTGCTCAGCGTTTACAATCGTGAGTTCTTCACGGGCACGTGTCATTGCCACATAGGCCAGCCGTCGTTCCTCTTCAATATCGGAAGGATGGTAAATGGCCTGCATGCCGGGAAAGATTCCTTCCTCAAACCCTGGCAGGAAAACGCACGGATATTCAAGCCCTTTTGCGGAGTGCATCGTCATCATTACGACGGCGTCAACGCTTTCATCCAGATTATCCACGTCGGTCATAAGAGAAATTTCTTCCAGGAAACCGGAAAGCGTGGCCTCTTCCCCATTGTCCATTTCATATTGGCGAATGTTTGAGGCAAGTTCTTGAATGTTTTCAATTCGATCCTGAGCGGTTTCTTCTTCTGTTTCACGCAGATATTGCTGGTAGTTGGTGCGTTCCAGGAGAAGTTCATAGAGATCCCCCGGGCTGAGTGCTTCAGAGGCGCGCATCAGTTCCTGCATGAGTGCGGCAAATTGCTGAAGCTTTCCTGCGGACCGCTTGAGCTGCTCGAATTCGTCTGCATGGGCAATGACTTCAAACAGGCTTTCCCCGACGCCCGCGGCAATTTCTGCAGCCTGTGCGATCGTTTTATCACCGATAGATCGCTTCGGCTGATTGATGATGCGGCGCAGTCGAATCTCGTCCTCCGGGTTATTTATAACAGACAGGTATGCAATCATGTCCCGAATTTCACGTCGTTCATAAAAGCGGAGGCCGCCAAGCATCCGATAAGGAATGCCGGATTTGACAAAGATGCGTTCCAGCGTACTGGATTGGGAATTCATGCGGTAAAGCACAGCATAATCAGAAAACTTTCGATTCTTTTCCACGCCATCAAGAATTTGTTTTGCAATGTAGTCGGCTTCCCCAAGCTCGTTGGCCGCCGTATATACGGAAATTGGGTCGCCCTTGGGGTTTTCTGTCCAGAGTGTTTTCCCTTTTCGTTCCGCATTGTTGGCAATCACTGCATTTGCAGCGTCGAGAATGGTTTGTGTGGAACGATAATTTTGTTCTAACCGGACGACATGTGCGCGCGGGAATGTCTTTTCAAAACTGAGAATATTTTCAATTGTAGCACCGCGGAATTTGTAAATGCTTTGATCGTCATCGCCTACCACGCAAAGGTTCTGGCTTTTCTGGGAGAGCAGTTTGACAAGCATATACTGCGCATGGTTCGTGTCCTGATACTCGTCCACCAGGATATATCGGAACTTGTTCTGGAAATACGAAAGGACATCAGGACATTCCAGAAACAGGTGAACCGTATTGCTGATTAAATCATCGAAATCCATGGCATCCGCTTTTTTCAGCTTTTCCTGGTAAAGGCTGTATGCCTGTCCAATCAGGACAAGACGGTTATCATGGCCGGCCGCTTCCAGATAAGCCTGCGGTGTGATAAGGCTGTCTTTTGCACGGGAAATCTCATTGAGAATCGTTTTGTGGGACAAAACCTTGTCCTCAATTCGCAGCGTGCGCTGACATTCTTTCATGAGCCGTTTGGAATCATCTGTGTCATAGATGGTGAACCGGCTGGTATAACCCAACCGATCGCCGAACTGGCGCAGGAATCGGGCGCAGGCCGAATGAAAAGTGGAAGCCCAAATTTCTCCGCCGGATTCTCCCAACAAATCTGTAAGCCTTTTTTTCAGCTCTCCCGCAGCTTTGTTTGTGAAAGTGATGGCCATTATTTGCCAGGGCTCGCAGGGAGAAACGGCCATATCGCGCTGCGTTTCCGGGCTAAGCTCTGTGCCGATTGCCAGATATGCACGCATATTAGCCGCATCCTCGGCTGTGAGCCGATCCGCTTCCTCGGAATGGTATGCCGAGCCATATCGAATCAGATTTGCAATTCTGTTGACCAGAACTGTAGTCTTACCGCTGCCTGCACCGGCCAGCACCAGCAAAGGCCCTTCTGTCCAGAAGATTGCCTCGCGCTGCCGGTCATTCATGCGATTGAATTCTTTTTCCAGAACCTTTCTGCGGAGATCTGTCCATTCACTCAAAAGAAGTTCCTCCTGACAAAATTACCCGCACACGCCGAACCGAAGTGTGCGGGTAATACGTTTTCTTTTTCTTATCTCAAAATACTGATCAGAATACCGGCCGCAACAGCGGAACCGATAACACCGGCCACATTTGGACCCATAGCATGCATGAGCAGGAAGTTGCCCGGATTATCCTGTTGGCCAACCTTCTGGGAAACACGAGCGGCCATCGGGACAGCAGACACACCGGCGGAACCAATGAGAGGATTGATCTTGCCGCCAGAGAATTTGCACATCAGCTTACCGAACAGGACACCACCGGCCGTGCCAAAGCCGAATGCAAGCAGGCCGAGGACAACGATACCGATTGTCTGAGGCGTGAGAAACACCTCGCCGGTAGCAGTTGCACCGACTGTTACACCAAGGAAAATGGTAATGATGTTCATCAGTTCGTTCTGAGCCGTATTGGAAATACGGGACACAACGCCGCTTTCACGCATCAGATTGCCGAGCATGAGCATGCCCACAAGCGGAGCAGCGTCAGGCAGAAGCAGAGAAATCAGAATGGTAACAAGAATGGGGAACAAAATCTTTTCAAGTTTCGTCACAGGACGAAGCTGCTCCATCACAATCATGCGTTCTTTCTTCGTAGTGAGAGCCTTCATGATCGGGGGCTGGATGATCGGTACCAGCGCCATGTAGGAATATGCAGCCACGGCGATGGGGCCTAAGAGGTGCGGCGCCAGAATGGACGTCACATAAATTGCGGTCGGGCCGTCAGCACCACCGATGATGGCGATCGAACCGGCTTCCTGAGGCGTGAAGATGCTGAGCGCCATGGCGCCGATAAAAGTGAGAAAAATGCCGAGCTGCGCAGCAGCGCCAAGCAGAAAGCTCTTTGGGTTTGCAATCAGAGGGCCGAAGTCCGTCATGGCACCAATGCCGAGGAAGATCAGCGGCGGGTAAATGCCAAGCTTGACACCCTGATACAGGTAATAGAACAGGCCGCCGTTTGTAGGAATCTGGTAATACTCCTGTCCATTGAGCAGAACAATGGGATAATTTCCTGCCACGTTGCCATGGGCTGCCATGTAATCTGTTACAAGCTGCATTTCTGTGGAGGGGTTTGCCGTAATACCGGGAAACACGTTCACCAGCAGCATGCCAAATGCGATCGGCAGGAGCAGCAGTGGTTCAAATTCCTTTTTGATTGCAAGATACAACAGTGCCAGTGCAATCACAATCATAATATAGTTGCGGGGATCGTTTCCGATGAAACCGGAGGACGTCCAGATTCCCTGAAGGGCGTCCACAAATCCCTGCGCAACTTCCTGGAAAACGTTCACGGGAAAAATCATCCTTTCTAAATTGATAAAAGTAAAAAAATACTGCTGAGATCATTGGCTTAAAAAGGACGAGTATTCTCCATGATGCCGGCCATGCCCCATGCCGAACGGGAAGCCTTGCGGGCACGGCGGATAGAGTGGATGGCAGAACCGGACATACCATCAAGCGAATAGACGGCAGCGGCGATAGCCGCAACCACTTCACCAGGAATACCGGCTTCCACATGCAGAACAGCCTGGGTAACAGGAGTGGCAGTCCGAGCGGCCACAACCGGCTCCTCCCTGGTTTTTTCCTCTTTGTTGGCGATGTTGAAGATGGCCGTTCCATAGCCCTTGATTATGGCTGTGAGAACAATCAGAACCAGAAAAACAACTATCAGACCCGTTACCAGAATGGTTAAGGACAAAACCACCGGATCGTCTGTTTGCAGTGCTAGAAAATTGGGCATGGCCGACTCTCCTTTGACACATAATTTTCATTGCTCCTGAGGCACCTTCTCAAGAAGCAGGATTGGTTTTATTATAACCGATACAAAAATCAATTTCAATTCCCTTTTCGCAAAATGTTTTTCTTTTTCCATAATTTTCGGGAATGATTGAAAAGAGTCCTGTTTCGGCTTATAATAGAAAATAACTAGAAAATAACTGGAAAGGCGGCGGGAGGTTTGGTGAGTGATCCGTTTCGGAGATCCTTCAAACAGGATTACCACAACAGTCTGGAGCTTGCGGTGTATAGCTGCGGCATTCAGAAATGCTCGCCAGGGCACGCATGGGGGCCGGCCGTGCGGGATCATTACCTGATCCATTGCGTTACTTCCGGAAAAGGTGTGTTTTCGTTCGGCGGGAAGGAATATCTGCTCACAGGCGGGGATGGATTCCTGCTTTTACCGGGTGTGGTCGCTTCCTATGAGGCTGATGCTGAAAGTCCTTGGCAATATTGCTGGATTGGATTTAATGGCGCAGATGCGAAGCATTTTGTGGAGCTGACAGGACTTTCTTACGAAAATCCTGTTTTTCATTTTTCTGATACGGCTCTTCCCGATCGTCTGGAAACTATCAGCCGCCTTTCGCCCTCTTCACACAGCAATGAGGTGCGCATTCAGGCAGGGCTTTTGCTATTTCTTGCTGATCTGATGGATCGGTTCGGCAATCTCTCCCCTGCACGCCACACCGGCGGCTATGAATATGTGCGCAAAGCAGTGCAGTTCATTGAATACAATTATTCACGGCCGATCAACATTGAAGACATTGCCGCCAGCGCTGGAATCAGTCGCAGCCATCTTTATCGGCTCTTTATGGAAAATGTATCCATGCCGCCGAATGAGTATCTGATGCGCTGCCGGATGAACAAGGCCGCGGCACTCTTGGAGGAGGGTTCCCTTTCCGTAGGGGAAGTGGCATATTCCACAGGATTTTCCGATCAGCTTTACTTTTCCCGTGTGTTTAAAAAATACATGGGCGTACCACCCAGCCATTATGCCGCGAAAACCGCATCCCACAACGGATAAAAGACGAGTTTTTTGCAACAAAGGAGGAAAAACGGAATGAATTCTTCTTCCGATGCCATTCAAACATGGTGCGAGGAGCTGGATCAATACCAGCCGCAGCCGTGGGAACGGATGCCTGAAATCTATTTATATATGGATCAGGTACTTAACTATATGGAAAAACAGCTTGGCGTTTTTGATCGGAACGGTGAAGGTGTTCTGACTGCCAGTATGGTCAACAATTATGTAAAGGCCGGCGTTCTGCCCCGGCCCGAAAAGAAAAAATATTCGCGGGATCACCTTGCAATGCTTACAATGATCTGCATGCTGAAATCTTCTCTCTCCATCCCCGATATCTCTTCCCTGATGAACTTTTTGCGTGGAGAAAGCGGGGAACAGGAGATGTACAGCCGTTTTTCCAAAGCGCAGCAGTCAGCGATTGACGAAGTTTGCGCCAGACTGCGAGAGGGTGTTTCCGGCGGGAAAGAATCGCTGATTCACTTGGCTGCGGAGCTTTCCATTGAAGCCTCCATGCGCCGTGCGGCGGCTGAAAAAATCCTCAGCGAACTGACAAAACCGGAGCCCGAAAGCTAATTTTTTCTGCCGCTCTCTTTCAAATCTATGACCACACGGATTTCGGTTTGCAGATCTGGAAGCTCTTCCTTCCAGTGTTCTCCATGTTCTTCCCAGAAGGTAGGGGCCTCGCGTTGGAACAGGCTATAAAAGGAAAAGATATCTGTCTGCTGCTCCTTGAGGCACAGGTCCATGACGGCCTGTGCCTCTTTTTTGATCTGTTCTTCCAATGCTTTCCTTTCCTTATCCCTAGTCCCGCCGGCTTCGGCTTCCTGCCCCAGGGAAACAACGGCAGCTTCACAGGCAATGCGAAGGGTGAGAGCGGGACTTCCCTGTTGGAAGGAAGGTTCTGCAGAAAGGGAGACGCCGGAAAGCTCTGCCGTGAGAACGGTACCGTCAGACAGAGAAACAGTTTCCATTCCCCGGTCAAATTGGCCCGAAAGGAGAAGGAGGCCACGCGTTTCCTCCTCCGTTAAGGTGTCCAGGATAGTACCATCTTCACTGAAAAGAGCGCTTCCGACTGCTTTCACGCCATCCTCTCCGCTGGTAAAAACAGGCAGAACAGCGCCTCCGGCCGGGTGTGATACGCCGTTGACAAATTCGACGAGGTTTGTGTTCACAATTTGACCGTTTATATTTCTTGTTTCCAGAATCTCGCTCATGGTTTGTGCTGTCACAGTCTCTCCATCCCGTTCAGCCGAAAGCAGTTCTGCCGCTTCTCCTTTTGACAGCAGGAGCGAAATGTCCGGCTCCACACCGATGCTACGGATCAAAAAGTCAAGCGTTTCCCCCACGCCCTGTTCAGCGCAGGATGGGCCGAATGCAATGAGCGACGCGTGATGGTAAAGCGGATCTTTTCCCGTTTGCTTTGTGAGTGCTTGGAGCGCCTCCAGCACGCTCTTCCCTTCCGTGGTATAGATAGTGACCCCGCTGGTTTCCTGCTCTGACGCATTCAAAGCCTGCACAGTGACAAGATATTGTTTCCCGTCGAAATCAATCCCAATTCCATTAATCAGGATTCGTCTGTCCAATCTTGTCTGATCGGTACAGCTGCACAAGGATAGAAGGATCAGACAGGTGACGGAAAGCAATACGAGTTTTTTTCGGGATGACGTCTTTTGTTTCTTGAAAAGCAGGAGAAGTGGAAACAGGAAAATACACAGAAGTGAATACGGAAGCAACACCCCAAAATGATAAATTTCGCTTTGCCAAAATGAAACAGAGAAGGCTGCAAGCGAGAAAATTGCTACGGCAAGCGCCCCGAGCAGAGTAAGCTTGCTTTCGGCTTTTGGGGAAACGGATCCCACACACAGGGCAAAGCAGCGGAGATCCATGGAAAGGCCTATGAGTGTGCTGAACAGCCACATGGCAATGACGATAGCCCCCAAACCGCGAGCAGGGCCTGTTTCGGCGTAAGAGGCGGCCGTATAGAGAGGAAATATCTGATTGTTCAGATAGTTTCCCATTGCGCCTGCCGCTGCACCGCTGAGAATGCAGGCAAGGGCAGTGCTTGCAATATCCCAAAGGCAAAAGGAGCGCCATGCGTGGGCACGAGTTTGACCGGAGAGGAACAGAAACGGTCCCAGGCCGCTGCCGCGGGCCAGCAGAAACAAGATCCCTGTTGCGGTATTTTGCCCTTCACCCTGCCAGACTGGCTCCCAGTTGGAAAGATTCTGTTTTGTGAGCAGCATTACAGTTAAAAGCAAGGCGCCGAGTGCCAGAAAAAAGCTGAGCACAGCGGCGGTTCGTCCCATAGCCTCCGTTCCCTTACGCGAGGCATAAAGCCCGGCGGCTGAAAGCGCCAGGGACACCAGGGGAACAGGGACAAGAGGTTCAACGGTTCGGGAAAGAAAAAGCGAAAGCAACACAAGTGGCACAGCAGCTTCCAGCAGAAACCAAAGTGCATAGAGGAGCAAAGGGATTGCAGCCGCTTTTCCCCATTTTGCACGAAGGATTTGAGGGAACGGCTGGCCATGGTACTTTTTTTGCAGCAGCCAAAACGGTAGAATCAAAAGAAATAAACAGAGCCCTGAAAGGATAAGCGGCAGGATCCATTGCTGAAGCGAAAGCTGACCCGGGAAAAATGCTCCCATTGACAGCAAACAGGAGATACGGGCTCCGAACAGCAAGGCAAAGAGCTGGCCGGAACTGATCTGATGTGAAGGACACACATGTGTCACACCGTTTCCCTCCTCTCTTACGATTGTCTTGTGGATCCCGGCAGATCCTGAACTTTTTCCACCCGGTTTCCGAGCTTCCGCCAGCCGCTCCGGAACAGGAGATCGCGTGCTGCCCTGCGGCTGAAGGGAGAAACAGGTGCGCTGAAGGGAATCCCGTACGAGTTCTCTCCGCAGAGGTTGATGAGGAGGACAAAGGCAGACAGGGTAAGGCCCCAGAATCCGATTGTTCCTCCAATCAAGATAAGGATGAGTCTGGACACTGCCACCGGCTCATAGAGGGAAGGTGTGAGATAGGATGATATGGCTGTTACGGCCACAACCATGAGTGTGGGTGCTCCGATCAGGCCGGAACTCACAGCAGTGTCGCCGATTACAAGCGCACCCACAATGCTTACTGCGTGGCTCAGTGTGGTGGGTACTCTCAGCCCTGCCTCGCGCATGATTTCATAGATGATATGAATGAGCAGAACTTCTCCCATAATGGAAAAAGGTGTTCCCAATTCCGACTGCACCAGTTTCACAAGCAGCGGGCCTGGAATCATTTCCGGGTGAAAGGTTGAGACCGCCACATAGAACCCAGGCAAAAACAGTGCAAGAAAGAAAGCGACCAGCTTTAAAATACGCGTAAAAGCCGCATAGAACGGGCGGGCTGCATAATCGTCGAAACTTTGAAAGTTTTCCATAAACAGATGCGGCACAATCAGAACGTGTGGGGTTCCATCCACCAGAACGGCAACGCGTCCTTCTTCTATTTTTCCACAGACAGTATCGGGCCGCTCTGAGACGCCGACTGTGCTGAACAGAGAGAAACGATCTGGCCTGCAGAGGAAGGGGGCGACATATCCGGCTGCCAGTACGGCGTCCAGTTTTGCTTTCTGCAGATGGGTTCTCAGATCGGCAAGCAGGCTCGGGGAAATACGATCTTTCAGATAACACAGGCAGACAAAGGTATTGCTCTCTTTCCCCATTGTGACTTTCTCAAATTTCAGATTTGTTGTTTTCATGCGGCGCCGTATCATCGTCATATTGATCTGCACCGGTTCTACAAAACCTTCCCGTGAACCGCGCTGCATTTTGTCATTCTGCGGATCCCCCACGCTGCGGAAGGAGAAGCCCTGAATGCCGATGGCCAGAATCACGTGGCAGCCGTCGAGTAAAAACAGGGCAAAGCCGCTCATTAAGAGATTGAGAGCCTCCGGGTATTCCCGTACCTCTTTTTGATCGACCGAAGCGAGAACACAGTCACAGAGATAGCGGAATGTTTCCATGGGTGTTTTCTGCCGGCATTCGGCTGATACGAGAGGATTCAGAACACTTTGGGAGGCAATTTGTTTGTTGACCATTCCCTCCATGCTGAGAAAAGCTGCATCCAATCCCGAGACACGAAGACGGCGCAGAATAAAATCAACGCTCCCGTCAAAATCGGCTTCAAAACGGGAAAGATTTTCCTGTAAAGATGATGAAAGCATGGCGAAGACTCCTCCTTGATCGCATCGTCATATCCTGCCAAAGCCAAATCATTCTTACTGTGTGCCACTTTCCACCTGTTTATACGCATCAGGCCATGGTACAACCAACGTGGGAACAAATGTATTTCCTGCTCGCATAAAGCGGCGGTTATAGGGGAAAAGATATCACTTGAAACGGGAACGAAGTTCAGAAAGGAGGAGGCTAGTGGCGATTTCTTTTATTCGAACCTTGCTGCTTTATGCGGTGATTCTTTCTGCCGTCCGTTTGATGGGAAAACGACAGATCAGCGAGCTGCAGACCAGTGAACTGGTCGTCACAATGTTGATTTCGGATATTGCCGCTATTCCGATGCAGGATGCAGGGCAACCATTGCTCAGCGGTCTCCTTCCCATTGCAGTGCTGGTTGCGTGTGAAATTTTGGCCTCTTTTTTTATGCTGAAAAGCGAACGCTTTCGCAAACTGGTCTGCGGCAGCCCGATTGTGGTAATAAGTCACGGCAAGATTATGCAGAGTGAGCTCAAGCGTCTGCGCATGACAACGCAGGATCTTTGTGAAGAATTGCGGCAGAAGGATGTTTTTTCCCTTGGGGATGTGGATTACGCGATCATCGAAACAAACGGCAGAATGAGCGTCATCAAAAAGCCGGAAAAGGAACAGCCCTCTGCTGAACAGCTTGGACTTAAACCGCAGGGAACGGGAATTGAAGCGGTTGTGATAAGTGATGGCGTGCTTTCAGAGGAAGCTCTTCGGATGGTCCATAAATCACGCCAGTGGGTACTGCAAATTCTTCAAAAACAGAATCTCTCTCAAAAGGAAGTTTTTATTATGACAGCTAACTCTTCAGGTCTGATTCAGATTATCAAAAAGGAAGGGCAAAAAACGTGAAGCGCCTTTTTGCAGCTTTATCACTCCTTCTGCTCGCACTTTTAATCTGTATAGGTGAAATACTTTACACAGAGAATACTGCGGAAGAAGTTGAACAACAGCTTTATAGCACGATTACCTCTTCAAGGCAAAAAGAGGCTGAAAATGCTGAAAAATCTGCGCGAAGAGCCCATGATGCCTGGGGTGAGAATTGTAAAGTGATGTATCTTTACACAACTCACAGCCGTTTGGACGGCATTGAAGAACGCCTTGCGGCCCTGCCTGTTTTGGCACAGCAGGGAAATTGGCAGGAACTTGAAAAGGAAAGCATACGGGCATTGGCACAGATACGTGCTTTGAGAAAAGCAGATCTTCCCTCTCTGGAAAATATTATGTGAGAAAATTTGTCACTCTAAAAAAGAAAATTGCAAATTTCTGCTCCACATGGTAGAATAATGGCAGGAAAATGACAATGCCACTCACCCGGTCTTTTCGGGTTTCATAGATGACAAGAGAAAAAGTTTCCCCTGTTGTGATTGTTCCTGTACGAAAACGGCTGCCATGCCGGGAACAGAGAGGAGATTTGCCATGAAATGCCCATACTGCAGTTATGGGGAAAGCCGGGTCATTGATTCCCGCCCTACAGACGAAGGGGAGCGAATCCGCCGGCGCAGGGAATGTTTGAAATGCGGCAAACGGTTTACCACCTACGAAGTGATTGAAACGGTTCCGGTGGTGGTGATCAAAAAAGATCGCTCCCGCGAAACGTTTGACAGAAACAAGTTGCTCAACGGGCTGCTTCGCGCCTGCGAAAAGCGTCCGGTCTCGCTTGACACACTGGAAAATGTGGTGGATGAAATCCAGAATACCCTCCAGAATTCGCTGGAACGGGAGGTTCCTTCCAGCCGAATCGGAGAATATGCGATGGACAGGCTGAAAGACATCGACGAGGTTGCCTACGTGCGCTTTGCCTCCGTATACCGCCAGTTCAAGGATGTTCACAGTTTCATGGAGGAACTCAGCAGACTAATTCAGACCAAAAAGGAAATATGAAAAAACGGCGCTTCCCGCAGAATTTTCCACAGGAAGCGCCGCTTTTTATTTTTTTCGTTTCACACATAGGTGCCTGTGCACAGAGATTCAACAAAAGATTTGGCCTGCAGAAGTTCGGAATCCTGAGAAAAATTGCTGCGGTAGACTTCAATGATGAGATCGCCGTCATAGGAAACGGAACGGAGTTGACGCAGCAATTGTGCATAATCCATTTCACCGGAACCGGGCAGCAGGCAGTCTGCCCCGGCCTTGTGGTCGTTGATATGAACATGAACCAGGCGATCCCCCATGGCGCGGCAAACGGCAAACGGATCTTGCTTTGCGCGAACTGCCTGCTTGATATCGAAAACAAAGGCACATTCTCCGTTTGTCTGTTCCCGCATTCTTTGCAGGAAAGAGGCCTCCTCACTTCGAAAGAGATTGACGTTTTCTTGGGCCACCGTTATTCCAAAGCTTTTTCCGAGCCGGAACAGGCGAAGATAGCGCTCAATATATTCCTCCTCCGTTATTTTTCCCGTCTGATAGCCTCGCTGGCCGTGAAGCACGAGAAGTTTGGCTCCCAGTTCATTGGCAGCGTCGAAGTAAGCTTTATAGAATTCCAAACCATCCTCTATCCTGCGGCTGTATTCGGAAAAAAACAGCATGCCCTCGATCCCGGAGGTGAACGGGTGCAGAGATTTGACTTCTGCCCCGCTCTCGCGAAGCATATGCTGGATGCTGTGAAGGAACGGGGGCTGAAGTTCGCTGAACGTATTGATAAAGATCTCAAAAAGTTTGAAATCCATAGAAAGCAGGTGTTTAAGCGATTTTTCAACCAATGTGGGATACAGACAGGCCGTAGAAATTCCTGTTCTCATGATTTCGCTCCTTTCTGAATACCCCCATTGAGGTCCCATTGGCAGGGTATGCGCGCGTTTTGCATTCTGCTCCGGGGTGTTCTTCTCCTACTTTACTATTTTCCGCCTGCGTTTGCAAGTGGGACGCAATCATTTTGCGTAAAGTGCAGCCGGTAAGGGCATGCTATTTCTGCGGCGGAATGCGTGCATTCCTTTCCCTTTGTCGCCGCGATCGATTGGAAAAGGAGAAAATGGAAATGAAAAATAGACCAACGGAAAACGCAGATGAAGAACTGCTCTGTGAACTGACCCGAACGGCTGAAATGGGCGTGGAAGCCATGTGTGCTGTGGTTCCAAAAGCAGAAAATCGGGAGCTGCGCGGGCAGCTGAAACGGCAGGAAGATGCATATCGCCGTCTTTCGGTCAAAACCGAAAATTTGATACAGGAAAAAGAACTGCCGCTCAAACACCGTTCTCCCCTGCAGAAAGCCATGATTCGCGGGGGGATCAATATGAATACCATGATGGACCGCAGTACCTCTCACCTGGCGGAACTCACACTGAACGGGGTAACAATGGGCATTATCAGTGTTACGAAAAGCCTGCACAGCCTTCCTCATGCAGACGGCCGTGCGCGCCGGCTTGCGGAAGATTTCCTTTCCGAGGAACAAAAGGCTGTGGAACGCCTTAAACCTTTCCTGTGATTGTGTACTTTCCGCTGAATCGTTTTTATTCCCTGCTTCAGGAATTCGGAACGAAAACGGAATGTTTTGACGAAATTGAGAGGATTCCTCCTGAAACAGGCAGGAATTGTGCTGGATTGCCTTGATCGCATGCCATTTTTCGCTTATAATTAAAGAAAAGGAGATCCCCTTCCCTTTTTTCGGAAGGGGCTTTTTCCTGCAAGGACTTCAGTGGTGAGGAGCGTGTCCGCAATGGCAATTTTCAGCGTCAGCAACCTGCAGAAATCGTTTGGCACAGACGTTATTTTTTCAGGAGTGTCTTTTGAAATACAGGATGGAGATCATATCGGCCTGGTTGGTGTGAACGGTTCGGGAAAAACGACGCTGCTCCGCATGCTGACAGGGGAGCTGCCAAATGACGGAGGCGACATTTACAAGGCCAATAGCACAAAAATCGGGTACATGGAACAGCATGTTTGCCGGGATCTGGAAAAGAGTGCTTACAGTGAGGTTTTAACCGTATTTGAGCCGCTTCTTGCCTTGGAACGGGAGCTGGAGGAGATCAATCTTCGCCTTCAGGCGAAGGCAGGAAGTCAGGATGAGCTTATCGAGCGTCAGGCACAGCTGACAGAACAGTTTGAACGCGAGGGAGGGCTTACCTGCCGTTCGCGCGCCCGATCGGCACTGCTGGGCCTGGGATTCGACGACGCGGAGATGGCTCAGCCCATCGGCGTTCTAAGCGGCGGTCAGAAGGCAAAGCTGCAGCTGGCAAAAATGCTGCTCAGCGGTGCCAATCTTCTTCTGCTCGACGAACCGACCAATCACCTGGACATCGCGAGCGTGGAGTGGCTGGAGGATTTCCTTCGCGCCTATCACGGTGCATTTCTTGTGATCTCCCATGATCGTTATTTCCTGGATCGCATCACGGATCGCATCTTCGACATGGAGAACGGCAAACTGGCGCTCTACCGCGGAAATTACACTGCTTTCCTGCAGCAAAAGGAAGAAAACAACATTGCCTTGCAGAGAAAATATGACAATACCAAACGGGAAATCGCCAGATTGGAAGGCGTAGTCGCCCAGCAAAGGCAATGGAACCGCGAAAAAAATATTAGGACGGCAGAGAGCAAGCTGAAGGTGATCGATCGGCTGGAAAGCACACTGGAAAAGCCGGAAGATGCCCCGGAAACACTGCGGTTTGATTTTTCCATTCGCCAGCGCGGCGGTAACGATGTGCTGATCACGGAAAACCTCGGTCTTTCCTTTGGCGAAAAGCAGCTGTTTCACAATGTCAATCTCCACATCCGCCGCGGCGAACGCGTGTTTCTGATTGGCCCGAACGGCTGCGGAAAGACTTCTTTTCTGAAAACGGTTCTGGGCGTGTATCACCCGACGGAGGGCAGTGTTCGTTTCGGCGCCGGGATCGATACAGGCTATTATGATCAGATTCAGGCCAACCTGGATTTGAATAAGACGGTGATCGATGAGATCTGGGATGCCTATCCTCGCATGACGCAGACGGAGGTTCGCAGTGCACTTGCGGTGTTTCTCTTCAAAGGAGAAGATGTATTTAAGCCGGTTTCCGCCCTTTCCGGCGGAGAGCGCGCCCGTGTGCTGCTGCTGAGGCTGATGCTGTCGCAGGATAATTTCCTTTTGCTCGATGAACCGACGAACCATCTTGATATCAGTTCCTGTGAAGCGCTTGAAAATGCGCTGCAGAGCTATGAGGGAACGCTCTTTATTGTGTCCCATGACCGTTATCTCATCAACAAAATTGCGGACAAGGTGTACCGCCTGGAGGAGAACGGCGTTTCCTGCACACTTGGCGGCTATGACGCTTATCTGGAGGCTTTGAAGGAAAAGAAGGAAGGACAGGCTGCGGCAGCAGAAAGCGCTCCCTCTTCCCGCGCTGCCGAATACCGTGCGCGCAAGGAACAGCAGGCGGCTCTGCGCAAGGAAAAGGCGGCTCTGCGCAAGCTGGAGAGAGAAATTGAGGAAACGGATCAGCTGATTGCCTCTCTGGAGGCACAGCTTTCCGATCCAGAAACAGCCAGGGATTATGAGGCTGTGGCTTCCCTTTCCCGCCAGCTGGAGGAAACCAAACAGACGAGTGAAGAGCAGTTCAACCGCTGGACGGAGCTCTTTGCCCGTCTGGACGAAAAAAAGGAACAGGAGGATGCGGCTACATGAAAAAGACATGGAAAGACGGAACCAAAGCCGCAGCCGTTCTTCTTGCGGCTGTGCTGGGCTTTTCCGGTTGTGCGGAGCCGGCAGAGGGCGGTGAGACGAGCGGGATGCAATCAGATGTGCGGGGCAGTACGTCAGGCGGGCAGACCGGTTCTTTGCCGGACGTCACGGCGGAAGAATTGATGGCGGAAATTAAAACGGCGCCAAACGGGGCTGGGGTCAGCGTGCACGATCCGTCTATCAAGAAGTTTAACGGCAGATATTATCTTTACGGTTCCCACATGACAGGCGCCTGTTCCGATGATCTGCAGACTTGGACCACGATTGGAGACGGATACACACCGGACAATCCGCTGTTTGATAATCTGTTTGCGGATGGGCTTGGGATCTTTGACTATGCCGGCGATTACGGGGACGGCACCTATGCTGTTTGGGCGGAAGATGTCATTTATCTGGAACAGATGCAGAAGTATGTGATGTATTTTTGCGTATCTTCTACATACGTCAAGTCAAATCTGTGCTATGCTGTGGCGGATCAGCCGGAAGGCCCGTACGTGTACCAGGGACCTCTCCTCTATTCCGGTTTTACCCCATTAGATGTGCAGGAAACGGACGTTTTCAGTGTGGTGGATCCGGAGGACGCTGCCTCCTATTGGAACGGAGGCAATTACAACAATATGCTTTGGCCGAACTGCATCGATCCGGCGCCATTTTTTGACGAGGACGGCCGCTTATGGATGGTATACGGTTCCTGGTCAGGCGGCATCTTTCTGCTGGAGCTTGACCCTACGACCGGTTTGGTGATACACCCTGAATCTGATCCGGAGAACAGTGTGGACGCCTATTTCGGCAAGCGGCTGCTCGGCGGCGGCCATGTATCCATTGAAGGGCCGTATATTCAGTATGACAGTGATTCCGGTTATTACTATCTCTATGTTTCCTACGGAGGGCTGGAGCGCACAGGCGGCTACCAGATCCGTGTGTTCCGAAGCGAAGCGCCGGATGGCCCGTATGTGGACATGAATGGAGCGGCTCCCTCCCCTATTGGGCTTGACCATGCGCCCTATGGACTGAAACTTTCCGGAAATTATATGATGCCGAGCTGTGAAACGGCTTATATGGCCACAGGCGGTCAATCCCTTTTTCAGGATGACGACGGAAAAACGTATGTGTGCTATCATTCCCGCTTTGACAACGGATCGGAATACCATGAACCCTGTGTCAAGCAGGTGTTCCTGAACAAGGAAGGCTGGCCTGTTCTGGCTCCCTTTACCACAAAAGGGGAAACGATTTCGGCACAGGGATATGGGAAAGAGGAACTGGCAGGCACCTATTTCTTTCTCAATCTGGGTTCCGACATCAGCGACAAAATTGCGGAGCCGGTGCTCGTTACCCTGCAGGAGGACGGCACTGTTTCCGGAGACATCTCAGGCAGCTGGACATATGAAGATAAGACCTGTTTTATGAGTCTAACATATGACGAAACAACCTACAGCGGCGTTTTTTGTCGCATGCAGGACGAGGCTGGAACGGATGTGATGACGTTTACGGCTGCCGGAAGCAACAAATCGGTTTGGGGCGCGAAATATGCGTAAAAAAGGAGGGGAGTCCTGACTCCCCTCCTTTATGGATGAAACGGTTCACAAAATGATCTTACGCCTGGAAGGGTTTGATTTCTTCCAGGAACTCCGGGGCCGCTTCGTCCTCTACCTCCAGCGTGACGGGCTTGGAAAGGTCAAGGCTGAAGACGCCCATAATGGACTTTGCGTCGATCTTGTATTTGTCCGTCGTCAAAGTGATCGGAAAATCATACTTGTTGGTGATGGCCACAAACTTTTTAACCGATTCGATGCTCGAGAGCATAATGCTCTTTTTCACCATACCTGTTGCCTCCTTTACAGAAAATATCAAGCTGTAAAGCCCGGAGCATTTGATCCAGCCAAACGGCGGGCTTACAGAAACCGTATTCATGATAATACAAATTGCGCGTGCTGGTCAAGATGAAACTTTGACAGAGATACTGTTTTGCGGTACAGTTTTCTTTATGCATATTCCGCTTGACATGGATTTCTGCAAAAAGGTCTCTTTACCACTGGCTGCATGCTGGTACGTAACGATGAGGGAAGGAAGTCAAGATATGAAAGTTTTCGCTGAAACGCTCGGCTGCAAGGTCAATCAATATGAAACGCAGGCAATGCTGGCTTTATTGGAACACGAAGGGTTCTCTCTGGCGGAGCGGGCGCAGGACAGTGACGTGATTTTGGTAAATTCTTGCACGGTAACGGCGGTGAGCGATCACAAAGTGCGGCAGACGCTCCATCGTTTGCGCAGGAATGCTCCCACGGCTGTTCTTGTGCTGACAGGATGCATGCCTCAGGCATTTCCCGAGGCTGCACGTGAATTGACGGATGCCGACATTGTGCTAGGGAATGCAAACCGCTCCCGTCTGCCCTCTTATATTCTGGATTATCTTTCTTCCCGGCAGCGCATTGTGGATATTGTGCCCCATGAAAATGGCGAACGGTTTGAGCCCATGCAGGTGGAACAGTTTCATGAACGGACGCGGGCTTTCTTGAAAATTGAAGATGGCTGCAACCGGTTCTGTTCTTACTGTATCATTCCCTATGCCCGCGGACGTGTGCGTTCGAAGCCCTTGAGCGACTTGGAGAAGGAATTGCACAAGCTGGGCGAAAACGGATATCGGGAAGTGGTGCTGACCGGAATCAATCTTTCTGCCTATGGACAGGACCTTGGCCTGCATCTCTGTGATGCCGTGGAGGCAGCCTGCGAAGCGCCAGGGATTGCACGAGTCCGTCTTGGCTCTCTGGAGCCGGAACAAATGGAGGACGCAGTCATTGCCAGACTGGCCCGCCAAAAAAAGCTTTGCCCGCAGTTCCATCTTTCCCTGCAGAGCGGATGCGATGCTACGCTGCGCCGCATGAACCGGCACTATGACACGGCGGAGTATCGCAGAATTGTGGGACGTCTGCGCGCATCGTTTGATAATGCCAGCATTACGACCGACATCATGGTTGGGTTTCCTGGGGAGACGGAGGAAGAATTCCGCCTTTCCTGCGATTTTGCGGAAGAAATCGGCTTTGCAAAGGTCCATGTTTTTCCGTATTCCCGCAGGCCGGGCACGGTGGCGGATCGAATGGAAGGCCAGCTGACAAATGCCGTGAAAGAGAAACGAAGCGCCAAAATGATTGCCCTTACGCAAAAAACAAAGGATGCGTTTTTCCGTTCACAGATTGGGCGGGAAGAAAGTGTGCTGTTTGAGCGGCTATGCGCAAAGAATGTGTGGGAGGGCTATACAAAAAATTATACACCTGTCCGTGTCGTCTCCGCCGTTTCCCTTGCCGGCCAGGAACGTCTGGTGCGGCTCACGGAAGGAAGCGGTGATTTCTGCTTCGGTATTCTTTTGCCGTGAAAGAGTATCCTTTTTTACAATGTAAAGAAAAAAAGCATTGACTTTTTCCTAGAATCTGTCACAATAAAAATAGGGCATTTCACAATGAAATGGAGGAAGTTCTTTATGCGTGCGGCACCAAAGGACAAGTTTACCAAGCAAGAAAAAAGCTGGATTCTGTATGACTGGGCCAATTCGGTTTATGCGACAAATATCATGGCGGCTATCTTCCCGATCTATTTTACTGCCGTTGCGGGAGAAGATACGGTAGGCATGCAATGGTGGGGATATGGCACATCCCTTGCCACACTGATTGTGGCCGTGATGGCGCCGATCCTCGGTTCTCTCGGTGATTACAAGGGAATGAAGAAAAAATTCTTTACCATCTTTATGCTTGTCGGCGTGTTCTGTACGCTAATTATGGCAGTATTTGACAACTGGCAGATGCTGCTTGTCGGCTATGTCCTTTCCTATATTGGATTTGCCGGTTCGTGCCTGTTTTATGACTCGTTTCTCACGGATGTGACAACACGGGATCGGATGGACAAGATTTCCGCCTGGGGGTATGCCATGGGGTATATCGGGGGAAGCACCATTCCCTTCCTGATTTCCATCGGTATTCTTCTTGTCATGGGGATGGATAACCCGACTGCCGTGAAGATTGTGGTGGTGCTCACTTCCGTTTGGTGGGGATTGTTCAGCATTCCCATGATGCGCAATGTGAAGCAGACCTACTACCTGGAGGGCCGTCCGCATCACATGGTGAAAGCGGCGTTTACGAATGTAGGCGCGACGCTTCGCAGCATTGTGAAGAATAGAGGGCTGCTGTTCTACCTCCTTGCTTATTTTTGCTACATCGACGGCGTAGGTACCGTCATTCATATGTCTACTTCCTACGGAAGCACACTGGGATTGGATACAACGGGCATGATCCTGGCCTTGCTTGTCACACAGATTGTTGCCATGCCTTGTTCCATTCTGTTTGGCAGGGTTTCGAAGAAAGTCGGTTCTATCCGCATGATCGCGATTGCGATCGGCGTGTATTTTCTGATTTGCTGTGTGGGATTCTACATGGGCTATATTGTGGAGATCGATCCAATTCATTCCAACGGCCTTGCCCTTACACTCTTCTGGTGCATGGCTTTTCTGGTCGGTACGGTGCAAGGAGGCATTCAGGCGCTCTCCCGCTCCTATTTCAGCAAGCTTGTCCCGCCGGACAAAAGCAACGAATTTTTCGGTTTCTTTGATATCTTCGGCAAGTTTGCCACCGTTGTCGGTCCCTTCCTGGTAGCTTTTGTAACGGGTTTGACGGGGCGTTCCTCGTTCGGTATTCTCAGCCTGATGCTGCTCTTTGCCATTGGTGGTGTACTCCTGTTTGTGGGGCGCAAACCGATGCGCGAAGCAGAAATGGCTGCACTTCAGGCGCGAAACGGCAAATAACGATTCCCATGATTGAAAAAGGCGCTTTGTCTCCGGCAGAAAGGCCGGGCAAAGTGCCTTTTCGTTTTGTTGCAGCTTTCAGGAGACAGGATCCTGCTCCAGTATTTTCATGACATTTTCAATTTCTTCCTGCGTCTGTCCAGCGGAGAGATAGTCGATGGAATAAAAGAAGAAGCCGTCACATTCCACTGTGCGTCCCAGGCTAACCTGACGGGCCAAAATATCCCCGGCGTTTTTCCAGGTGCCGTCGTCAGCATCGGAACCTGCTTTGTAGACGGCAAGCCCGAAATAGAGTTCAATGTCAGGGTTTGTCACGAGTCTTTTCCAAGTTTGTGCGGCTGTTCCAAACGGAAGCACCGGATTTTCAAAGTTGACGTAGAGCTGCGGGCAAATGTAATCGAGATATCCCTTGGCACTGCACCATGCCGCCACATCTGCTCCGATATTCCAGTCGTTCTGAATGTTGCCCTGGGGAGAAACACCAAATTGTACCTCTTTCCTGACTGATTTAATGCGGCGATACACTTCCGCCAAAAGAGAATTGATGTTGGCTGCGCGCCATTCCTGCAGGGAAAGCGGTTCCCCGGATTGCGAAGCCGACTCGGTATATGTCTCGTAGGCGGCTGCGTCAAAGGCAGCATCCTGCGTTGGATAAAAGTAATCATCAAACTGAATGCCATCCACGTCGTAGGAAGAAGCAATCTCCTCTGCGCAAGCCGCTATTTGGCTGCGAACCTCGGGATAAGCGGGATTGTAGTACTTCCCATCCCCATATTCCACAACCCAACCTGCTTTTTCCTTGTCTCCCTGCCAAGTGTTCCAGGGATTGTCTGCCGAGAGTGTTTCCGGCGTCTGGCTCACCTGGATGCGAAGCGGATTCATCCACGCATGAAATTCCAAGCCTTCCGCGTGCGTCAGCTCCACCATAATGGCGAGAGGATCATACCCCGGGTCTTGCCCCTGTATTCCGGTGAGAAGATGGCTCCAGGGTGCAAATTCCGAGGGATAGAGCGCATCGCCAAACGGCCTCACATGCACGATCAGGGCATTCATGCCATGCTGTTTTGCCTGCTGGACGATGGAAGAAAATTTGTTTCGAAATGCCTCTTCCCCCTGTTCTTCGTTCGTCATATCGAGACTCATGAACGGAACCCAGACGGCGCGCATCTCCTCCTGCGCGGAAACGGTTTCTTCAGAAAAGGTTGACGCAGGAGCAGCGGAGACAGCAGAGGAAGAGGAATCCGGACCAGCGGAGGATGGCGACTCTCTCAAAAATGGTTCCGGTTCCTCTTTGCTGCGTCCTGTCAGCACCATGGTGAGAATGACGGCGAGCAGCAAGAGAATGGCGCCTGCCAGAATACTGTGCCGCTTTAGAAAACGCATCTTTTCCCACTCCTTTCCCCTCTTGTCCGCTTCTGAGAACGGTAACCATTTTATGCGCCGCCAAAAAAAATATGACGCTATACCCCGATGCCCATGTTCAGGATGAGGGCAGTGATGCAGGCGATGCTGATCACAAATGTAAGGGAAGCCGTGAAGCTGGAGAGCGCCGTTTCTCCTCCCAGCCTCTCTGTAAAGTACGGCGTCAGGCTGGAGATGGGAGCAAAGCTCAACACCACGAGAATTTGGCGGATTTCGAGCGAATAGGGAAGCAAAAAATAAAACAGACAGGAGAAGAGCATAGCTGCGCCATACCGTAAAAGGAGGACAAGTGCCGTTTTCTTCAAATGGGAGGGCTCGAAAGAAAAGTCCAGCATAAGCCCTATCATGAACATGGAGAGAAAAGGGTTGGCGTCACCTATCCGCTCTGCCAGCGCCAGCACCGGCAAAGGCAAGGAAAGGCCGCAGAGATTGAGAAGGACAAGCAGCAGATAGGTGTCGATGGGAACGGATGAGAAAAAACGCTTCAGAAAGCTTTTGACACGGTTTCCCTCTGTTTTGCCCATAAGAGCGGAGGTCAAAGCATAGTTTCCTCCCGTGCACATCACGGAATTTCCCATATCAAACATGCAGGCGATGACCACACCGGAGGAACCAAGAAAGCTTTGAATAAACGGGAGTGTGAATGCCCCGATGTTATATCCTGCCACGCTCTGCGTGTAAAACGCACAGGAGGATTCCCCTCGTTTCCTGCAGGCCAGATAACAGCAGCCCCACAGCACGATATTGATACCCAGGCCAAAGAGGGCAAGCAGATACATTTCCCCGCTTCGCTGAAACCCCTCGCTGAATGCCGTGATCACGGCACAGGGCAGGCTGAGCCGGAACACGAGCTTGGAAAGAATCTGATAATCCGCTGTCTGGAACACGCCGATTCGTTTGAGGGCGTAGGCCAGCACAATGATGGCAAGCAATACGCCTGCTTTTGTCAATACATCCGTCATAACTCCTTTTCCCCTTTTCCCACAAGAAAAAAGCCGCGCGCTTTCCAATCAGGCGCAGGAAAGCGCGCGGCTTCTCACAGCCGAGTCAAGTTCTGTTCCCGGCTTTATTTTTTCACAACAATGTTAACCAGCTTCCCGGGCACACAGATTTCCTTCACAATCTGCTTGCCGTCCAGCTCGGCTGCAATCTTTTCCTCTGCCTTTGCGGCCGCAAGAATATCTTCCTTCGAGCTGTCAGCAGCGATCTGGATGCGGGCACGCACCTTGCCATTTACCTGCACTGCAATTTCGACCGTATTGTCGCGGCATTTTGCTTCGTCGTAGGCAGGCCACGTCTGCTGGCAGGCCATGCCGTTGTCATAGCCTACAGTCTCCCACAGCTCGTCTACCACATGCGGTGCAAACGGATCCAGAAGCAGAGCGAACAGGCGCAGTTCTTCCTTTGTGATGGAACCGGTGTCGTAAATCTCATTCATCAGAGACATCAGGGCCGCGATAGCCGTATTGAATTTGAGATTTTCGATGTCTTCGCCTACCTTCTTGATGGTCTTGTGGAAGGAGGTTTCCAGCTCCTTGCGCAGCCCGCCCTCTGTGAGAATGTTTTGGAAATTCCAGAAGCGTTCCACAAAGCGGCGGCAGCCGCGGATGCCGGCAGGGTTCCACGGAGCGGCCTTCTCGAAGTCGCCGATGAACATTTCATAAAGGCGCATGGTGTCGGCGCCGAACTCATTGACGACATCATCCGGGTTTACCACGTTGCCGCGGCTCTTGCTCATCTTTTCGCCGTTTTCACCCAGGATCATGCCATGGCTTGTGCGCTTGGCATAGGGTTCCACCGTGGGCACCATGCCAATGTCATACAGGAACTTGTGCCAGAAGCGGCTGTAGAGCAAATGAAGCGTCGTATGCTCCATGCCGCCGTTGTACCAATCAACGGGGGACCAGTACGCCATGGCTTCCTTGGAGGCGAGCGCATCGCTGTTGTGCGGATCCATATAGCGCAGGAAATACCAGGAGGAGCCAGCCCACTGAGGCATAGTGTCCGTTTCCCGCTTGGCAGGACCGCCGCAGTGCGGGCAGGTGGTGTTGACCCAGTCGGTCATATGGGCAAGCGGGGATTCCCCGTTATCGGTAGGTTCATAAGATTTCACATCCGGCAGGCGGAGCGGGAGCTCGCTTTCTGGAAGCGGCACATATCCACATTTGTCGCAGTGCACAATCGGGATCGGTTCACCCCAGTAGCGCTGGCGGGAGAACACCCAGTCGCGCAGCTTGAAGTTAACCTTGCTGCGGCCGATACCCTTCTCCTCCAGATAGGCGAGGATCTTTTTCTTGGCTTCCTCCACCGTCAGGCCGTTCAGGATGCCGGAATTGACCAGGACACCGGTGGCGCAGTCCGTGAACGCAGCTTCTTCCACATTGCCGCCCTGAACCACTTCGATGATCGGAAGGTTAAATTTCTTCGCAAATTCCCAGTCGCGCGTATCGTGGCCGGGAACAGCCATGATGGCGCCGGTTCCGTACGTGGTGAGTACGTAATCGGAGATAAAGACAGGGATCTCCTTTCCGTTGACCGGGTTAACGGCGGCCACACCGTCCAGGCGAACGCCAGTCTTATCCTTGGCAACCTCCGTGCGCTCAAAATCGGATTTACGCGCTGCGGCTTCCTGGTATGCCTGAACTTCATCCCAATTCTTGATCTGATCCTTCCACTTGCCGAGCAAGGCATGCTCCGGGGAAAGAACCATATATGTCACGCCGTAGAGCGTATCGGGGCGGGTTGTGAAAACGGTGAGTTTGTCGCCCGTGGTGGCAGTAAAATCAACTTCCGCGCCGGTGGAACGGCCGATCCAGTTTTTCTGCTGTGCCTTCACGCGCTCGGGATACTCCACGAGATCGAGATCGTTGATGAGGCGATCCGCATACGCGGTGATTTTAAGCATCCACTGCGACTTGATTTTATGCACCACAGGGCTGCCGCAGCGTTCACACACGCCTTCCACGACTTCCTCATTGGCAAGAACACATTTGCAGGAGGTGCACCAGTTGACGGACATCTCTTTTTTATAGGCGAGACCGTGCTTGAAGAGCTGCAGGAAAATCCACTGCGTCCATTTGTAATAATCCGGGTCTGTGGTGTTGATTTCACGGGACCAATCAAAAGAAATACCCAGAGAGCGGATCTGCTGCTTAAAGCGTGCAATGTTCTTCTTCGTTACCTCGGCAGGATGCACATGGTTTTTGATGGCATAATTTTCAGTGGGCAGGCCGAAAGCGTCCCAACCGATCGGGTAGAGGACATTATATCCCTGCATTCTGCGCTTTCTTGCCACAATATCGAGAGCCGTGTACGGGCGTGGATGGCCCACGTGCAGTCCCTGACCGGAGGGATACGGAAATTCCACCAGCGCGTAGTACTTCGGCTTTGTGAAATCGTTGGAGGCGTGATAGACGCCGGCTTCTTCCCAGCGGTCCTGCCATTTCTTTTCAATGCGTTTGTGGTCGTACTTTTCACACTTCATTGCTGCGTCGCTCCTACGTTTTCAAATTTCTTTCGCGATCATCGTTCCTGCCGAACGGCACAAACGTTACTCCTGCGTGAGGTATTCCTCAATATTTTCGGAAACGCCGTCTTCCCACAGACGATCCAGGTCATAAAAAGCACGCGCTTCCGGCGTGAAAATGTGAATGATCACCGATTCATAGTCGAGCAAAATCCAGGAGTTGGAGCGGTACCCTTCGACGCGGGCAGCGCTTACCCCCTTTTCCTTCAAACGGAATTCCAGTTCGTCCGCCAGAGATTTGACATGCGTCCCACTGGTTCCGGTTGCAAGGACAAAGTAATCTCCCAAAGTGGAAATTTCGGAGATATTGATGAGATGGACCTGATCGGCCTTTTTCCGGTCTAAAATCTGTACAGCGGCAATTGCCAGTTCCTTCGAATCCATATCGCATCTCCCTGTTTGTTATTTGAGATTTTCTCTTTGCAGAAGCAGCCAGTTATAAAGGGACACCGTGTCCGGATGAATCAGCACTGTGTGGGAAGCCAGATCCGCAATGGTGAAGGAAGTTCCCTCCAGCATGGCAGCCTGCAGATCGCTTTCCGCAAGATGGCGGAGCTTTTCCACACCTTTGTATTCCCGATCTGCAGAAATAAAGTCGGCGGTGAACACAATCTGTTCCAGAAGGGTCATGTTGGCTTTGCCTGTTGTGTGCCAGCGCACAGCGCTGAGAATCTCCGGATCGGTTACGCCGCATTTTTTTTCCAGGTAGGCAGCACCCAGTATGGCATGCCAAACCTTGCGGCTGCGGCGTTCCGTTTCCGTAAGTATTATAGCAAAGCTCTCCATCATTTGCAATTGTTTCTCCGGGGGAATCTCTTTCGTGATGTCATGCAGAATCCCGGCGAGCTCCGCTTTTTCCGCATCTGCGCCGAATCGCATCGCCAGGCGGACCGCTTCCTTTGCCACACAAAGAGAGTGATGATATCGTTTATCAGAAAGCATGGGGCGGATGAGCGCTTTTGCCTCCGCTGTCGTCATGCCAATGCCTCCTTTTCACAAAATCTTTACGCCTCTTCCGTAATACGGTAGAGGCTGTGTGCCGCAATATAAGATGCTACTGACCACGGCACCAGTTTGTCAATCGGTTTCCCTTTCCGCACGGTCTCCCGTACCAGGGTGGAGGAAATGGGCAGAAAGGAAATGGGACACAGGTGCACGCGCGCCCCGCGTGCTTCCAGCGCCTGCTTCTGGGCCTGCAGTTTTTCAGAAGCGTCCCGGCTGCGCGGAGCGGCACAGATGTCTGCCGTGCTCCAGATTTCTTCCGGTCTGCGCCACTCCTGCAGAGTAAGAAACATATCTTCTCCCATCAACAGATATAAATGATCCTTCGGCCGTTCTTCAGACAAGATATGAAGCGTGTCGGCAGTATAGCTTTTTCCGCCGCGTCGCAGTTCTACATCGCTCACGCTGCAGAGCGGCTGTTCCTGCACAGCCAACCGGCAAAGCTCCAACCGGATTTCCCCGGGAGCAAGATCCTTCGCCGCCTTGTGCGGCGGCACAGCAGCCGGAATCAGCAGCACCTCATCGAGGGACAGCAGGCGGGCAAATTCCTGCGCAATGTGAAGATGCCCCAGATGAATGGGATTGAAGGTGCCGCCAAACACCCCCAAACGTTTCCCGCTCACACCTGTCTGGCCGCCCTGGGAAGCTGAATGGCAGAATCCTTTTTCTTCTGGCGGAACAGAACAAATTTCGAACCGATCACCTGCACCACCTCGGAAGAGGTGGCGGAGCCGATCTGCTCGGCGGCATCCCGCGCGGAGATGGGGCTTGTCTCCTGCAGGACCTTTCCTTTGATAAGTTCCCGCGCTTCCAGCGCATCATCCGCCTGTTTGATCAAAGCCGGAGAAAGGCCGCCCTTCCCCACCATCAGCACCGTATCCAGATCCACGGCAAGCGAGCGCAGGTAAGCACGTTGTTTGCTTGTCAACATCAGAACAACCTCTTTCTTTTATTCATAGCCATGTTCCCGCAGCCGTTCCGCAAGCTGGCGCAGCGCCTTGCCGCGGTGACTGACGGCATCCTTTTCGGATGGGCTCAGTTCCGCATATGTCTTTTTTTCCACAAGGAAAATGGGATCATAGCCGAATCCATCTTCCCCGCGAGGTGAGCGGGCCACACGCCCTTCGCAGACACCGGTCACGGTAATTTCGTCCCCGTCGGGAAAGGCACAGCAGATTGCGCTTACAAAACGTGCCGTCCTCTTTTCATCCGGCGTGTCCTGCAGTTCACAGAGCAGTTTTTGATTCCGATCAGCGTCAGTGGCATCCGGGCCGGCATATCGGGCGGAATACACGCCCGGCGCGCCGCCGAGTGCATCCACGGAAATGCCGGAGTCATCCGCCACGCTGGGCAAACCGGTTGCGCGGCAAGCAGAACGAGCCTTGAGCTGTGCATTTTCCTCAAAGGTGGTGCCTGTCTCCTCCACTTCCGGCAACTCAGCTGTGGTCACCTGGATTCCCAGCGGCTCCAGAATGCGCTGCAGCTCCGTGATCTTGTGTTTGTTGTGAGTGGCCATGACAAACGTTTTCAAAACCATTCTTCCTTCCTCTCAAACGGATCCCGTCCCCATTTGCAGGCCAGTGCCTGAATCCTGTTAGGCTCACGCTGTCTCCTGTTCAAAAAGAGCCTTCGCAAATTCATTGGCGTCAAAAGGCTGCAGGTCGTCAAGCTGTTCTCCTACGCCGATGAACTTGACGGGAATTTTCAGCTCTTCCCGAATGGCAATCACGACGCCGCCTTTGGGCGTGCCGTCCAGCTTTGTGAGTACAATCCCTGTAATGTTCGCAGCATGTTGAAATTCGCGTGC
>ERZ1643250.636-NODE-636-length-35879-cov-7.471332_pt1 | contig 35879 bp, 22 predicted proteins | sample MGYA00579262_ERZ1643250 | MGnify/ENA primary metagenome ERZ1643250 (study PRJEB29033, sample SAMEA4952265) | chicken gut metagenome | biome: Broiler Chicken; feature: Gastrointestinal Tract; material: Caecum | place: Ireland | collected 2018 | study: Broiler...
CTGTGCATTTTCAATAGATTTAGTGCGAATTATTTTTACCTGTCAAAGCTGCTCTGCCCAAAGTAAATAATGATATCTCTTATATTTCGGCAAGACAGGCATACGCCTCTTCTCGTTCCCGCCCTTGATTCGTCCGAATCACCCCAAAACAGCACCGCCTTATTTCTCCCCTCAGAGTAATCATCTCCTCAGGTGTCGCATTTTCCTTCCATCCATCATATATGTATCGATAGTACCGCATCATGTCTCCAAGACGGCAGACTACACACTCTCCTTCTTTTGCCAGCTCACCATATATGCTTATTCCTTCATGTCCACACCAGCTTCCACTAACAATCTCTCCAATATGATCCACAACTTCTATGTCCGACTGAATATAGCCTGGAAAATAATTCTCAAAATTTTTCTGCATATTCACCTCCGCGATCATATCTTCTACTTCCTGTAAAGTCGCTTCTCCGGCTTTTCTTCTCCGAATTGGTACAAGTGCGGGGTGAAGTTTCATCAAATAATTCTGATTTTTAAACTGCATGCAGTAATCCTCATAGCAACTCCTTATGTCTTCCAGACAGTCCCCGCCTCTTGTAGCAAGCTGCCAGCCTTCGGTGCGCATATACGCCATCCACCGCTCGTGTTCCAAGGCATAATAAGCTCCAAGCTCATCTCGGCATTCCGAATAAAAATCCACCGGATGGATACATCTGTCGAAAATATCACGCTCCCATTTTTCCTTTGGTAACCGCAGGACACCATAACCCAACTCCCAGAGCTTTGTTACAATATGCAGTCCATTTGCAATACTGGATTGTCTGTTTGACTGCTTTTCGTAAAAATTCCGCACTGCATTTCTACGTTCTTCCGCTGACGACTCTTTCGTAATACGGCAGTAATGTGAATGCACGCCCAGTCCCAGATATTCAATAATAAATGTCGCCGCTGATTGTTTATTAAAAAGTCCGCTCCTGTTTCCGAAAGGAATAATATTATAATACAACCTTTGTTTTGTTCTCATTTTTTCACATAAATTCCATACCGCTTTACTCTTACCGGGATTTTCTATATATAGAGAGATTAACGGTTCGATCTTAAATTCGCGCAGATAAAAATATCTCTTAAGCCAGATAGCAGCTCGGATATTCAACTCATCATCCCCAAGAGATATCACACAGTAATTTATATTTTCTAAAAAATCCAGATTATTTTTTATTTCTTCACTAAACACATCAGCTTGAATAAAATCAATATGATACCCGCTCCTCTCTGACAGCAATTCAGGAAATTCTACTTCAAATCGTTTTCTCACCAAAGCACTTTTTACATCGACTATATGCACTTCCAATCCGAAATTCTTCATCTGACCGGACCACACTGACGCTTTAAGAAACTCGATTCCAATCTTCCCTCCACCAAGGATAAGCACCGATATTTTCTCTCGTTTTCCCTTCATGCCTTTTGTCGGATCCATATTTGCATACAAAGGATGGAGGTACAAATGTTCATACACAGCGTCCCTGACTTCATCCATAAGCACAACTTTCAGATTTTCTTTTTCCTGTGCGTCCAGAAGAATCTCTGCTTCCATGCCCGCAGCATAACAATACAGGGCTGTATTTTTCTGTTCCACTCCTCCAGATTGAAGCCATAAAGATTCTCCTGTCATCTCTCGAAGCATCTGCAGGGTATGATCAAGATTTTTATTCATATCTTCTGATATAAAAAAATATGTAATATATCTGCCCATATTTTTTAAACGCAGATAATTAATCTCTCTCGGAACGTATATTGCGTTCAATTCTTTTGCCTTTTCTTCCAAATCTATATTGAAATTATCCTTTTCATCAGAACAACAGAAAACAACACATAGATTCCCCTTTTTTTTATCACTGTTATAGATGTTTGTTGCAATCCCCAGCGAATGTTCATTCAGTTCCGAAAACACATATAAATTCTGTCTTTTTTTCAAAGATAAGCGAATCTGTTCAAAAAAATTAGAAAAATAATGTAGTACAATTGTCAGCGTAAATACCGGAGCCAACAGATAAAGCAGGCAAACCGCTACCTTATATGGATAAAACAACATTCCCAGAGATTCCGCCTGCAATCCCTCCAGAACATCCGACATACCAGTATCGACCAGAAACATACGAATACTTTGTGAAATGCTCATCAAAATAGCGAACCCTGCCTGATCCGAAAGACACATTACCGGAAAGCATATGGAAATACAGGCCAGAAATACTCCGCCGCCTAAATATCTGACCTCGTTTTTTCCCTTCTTTCTTCGGATTGCAAAGCCGATCACACCTAAAGTGAAAAATATCAGTGCCAAACCAAAGCACACTACCCATAACATAGCTTTCGTATCCTCCCCTCAACAAATTTATATCACTGCTTGTCAGAACTAAATATTCTTCCAGCCTGCCCAATTAATATTGACCGACACTGCGTTCAGTTCTTTTGTGTTATTCATGTAAAACTCATTCCATTAAATTAATCGTATATTTTTTGCTACTGTAACTTGGCCTGTTTCGTAGTTCTCACTAATATATCTCCTATCACACATCATGGAAGTTTTTCTTTAATTCTATTTGATATATCGGTAATTCCTTAATGGCTATTTTCACATATATCTCAGTTCTCCATAGAATTAATTATACTATTCTGATATAAAATATTGTCTCTTCTCAGCATCGGTCAGCCTCTGACCATCCAGAATTTCCTCTGCTCTTCTGCTAAGATCGCTATATTTATAAATCGGAGCAAACCATCCTCCAGAATCCGCAGTAAAAATCTCATTTGTCTTAAAGTTCACATAGCCGTCCGATATATCCGCATACGGATAAAACCTTCCTGCATCATCTACATAGTAAACACGAAGCGAAGATGAACGCATCCCATTATCATTCATCATATATCCATAAAAACCTGTTGCAAAATAATGTTCGTTTCCATCTGTACAGATTTCACTTACATAGGTATCATTATCTTCATCCTGCATAAGAATTTCTCCGGTTTCCACATCCCACATCGTTAAAATACTGTCATCCCCACAGCTTATCAAATACCTGTCATGATTCATAAATGCGAAGCATATCTTCCTGAAATATCCACATGGGAGCGACTGAATAACCTGCCCGCTTTCCAGATCAATAATATCAATTATACCATTTGTGCTGTAAACCGCTACCTTATTATTCTCATTGCCCACGCATATTTCCTCTTCAGACAGATATACCTGTTTTCCCTCTATTTTCACCCAGGTTTCATTTTCTATATCCCATATCTTTATGCCTTTCACCTCATCAGATATTGTAAAAATAATATACCTGTCGTCAGCTGATATGACAGTATTATAAACAGCTCCACAGGGAATACTTTCCGTATTCGGATCCGGAATTTTCAACCCTTTCTCTGTCAGATCCGCAACTGCAAAACTGCCGTTGCTATATATGAGCACTTTTTCAGCAGAATGAAAAAAACAATAAGTGGGATACCCCCAGGCTGAGTATTCCGCAGATTCGGATTCTGATACCACCTCTCCGGTTTTCAGATCAGCCATAATAAACTGCCCGCCTTCTCCTGACAGACATATCAGTATGTACGGGGAACCGTTAATTCTCTGAATATTTGTATCTCCGATCCACTGGCTATCAGACTCGCACAGATATTCAAACATCTGTTTTGTACTACCTGCCTGATAGACCTTCACCCCCGTAGCGGATATACCTCCGTCTTCACTATAGAAAACGCAGCGATAAACAACATCTTCTCCGTCCTGTCCTCCCTGTACTGTATAGTATTGAACATCGCTGATCTTTGTTTCCAGCGACAACCCAACCATATTGTCATCCTGAAGCATTCCCCCGATCACGATTTGTCTGCCGCCTGCTGCCGGCCATATCACCGTATTATTTTTTCTGCTGAACACAAACCCGAACGTATCCGCCAATATAGATCCCGCCTCAAACTCAGTGCTCATCTGTTCGATTGTACAGAGTCTGATACTGCCGTTTTCAAGACCGACAAGGAAACGCGTATCATCAAATTTATATATGCCTGAGATATTCTCAGGATATCTTCTATCCTGTAAAACTTCTCCGGACTCCGGATTCAAAATAAACACCCGGTCTTTTACTGCGACAACAGCCACATCCTGTACCTCACCATTAACTTCCATGCTTTTCACTGACAGACCACATGGATTACCCATAGCCTGTGTGTCATATGAAGCTGAAATCCATACAGGTTCTCCCTTTTCTATATCATATAGTGTAACGGAAAAACTTCGTTTAGGAGCAGTTTCTGAAGCCTCTTCCCTGTCAGGATACTGATATTGCACCGCCATTACTTCTTCATTTCCGAGAAATAATACTTTTTCTGTTTCAAGTTCTGAAAGCATACAAATATTTCCGTCATTCACAGAAAGAACCATCAGTCCTTTCTGTGGCTCAGCATCATAATAATCTACCGAAACTCCAAACGCCAGCAGACTTCCATCTTCAGAGAAGGAGAGAGAGTTCGGATTATAAGACTGATATGTATCACCTGTATACTGCACTTCCTGAAGTTTTTTCCCTGTTCCAAGATCATACACCCATACTTTATCTCCATTCGTTAATGCAATCTGAGTATTCCAGACTGTTACCGTGTTCGATCCTCCTGTAAAATTTTCCTCATTCCGGATAATACGTATTACATTTTTCTCCTGCCAGTTCACATACACAATAGACCGCTCTGATATCAACACTGCCGTTTCTTCTGAAACCGGAAGAAAATCACTAAACTCATCATCTTCCATTTCTTCGATTTCTTCCGGTCTTATTCTCCAGATACACTCACCATCTGCCGGATTTAAAATATAGGCATTTCCTAATAAATCTACGCAGAAATATCCTGTCTCTTCAGGACTCAGCCTGCTGCAGTCCGCACCATAGTTTTCCATAGTTTGTCCATCCAATTTTGTAGAATAGACAGGTCTGTATCTGATCTTGTTTGTCTTATCATAGGAATATAACGCATTATTCAAGGCATACATCTGTTCCGGTACTACAGGACGGTCTGCATCTTCATCTTCCGGACAGATCGCGAGCGCTGTCTGCAGGGCGCCTTTCCTGTCACCGCCTGACAAAAGTTCTCCTGATATCTCAGAAAGGTATCTCGCCTGATTTCGCCGCGCTTCCTGATAGCGTCCGTCTGACACAGATGCCTGTTGAAATGCAAATACAGTAAACAATACCGCCAGAGTTGCCACAGCACCGGTCAGTGCTATAATTCTCTTGAACAAATACTCTCTGTGTCTCTGCCGCAACATATCATAGGTGCATGACAGCATTGGAGCCAGAATACGCAAGAACTCTTCCTTCAGGTTTTTTTCAACTTCTTTCTTAGTCGTTCCTCTGACATCAGCTGCCATAGGTTCTACTTTCTTCTTGATAATTTTTTCTGCACCGTCTTTATCAATTATCTTTTCCTCGTTATAACAGAGGATTTGTGGGAATGCATCTTCAGGCTCTCCGTCTACAAGTACGGTGAGAACCTTATCTTTCTCATGAGTCTCAAGAAATACATCTATCTCGCTTTGAACCCATTCCGAACGCGCAGCGCGGGGCGAGCATATAACGATCAAATATTCAGAATTATCTAAAGCCTGCCTGATATTTGCCGCCAGGTCCGATGAAAGCGGGAGTTCCTCCCTGTCGCGAAAGACGCGGTCAATCCTCTTTTTTCCTGAGATCTCCTGAATTTTTCTGGATATATGATAGTGTTCCAGCATAAAATGGAGCTTTTCAGCGACATAGGCATCCGGTTCGCTGTGGCTGTAACTGATAAATGCATCGTAAATATTTTTTTCCATCTTGCTCTCCTTGCACTTATTTCGTCAGTCTCGGCTTTAATCTTTATCTTCCGGGAGCAGCTCGTACGTTTTATCAAATTCAGTCCCCGCAACAAAATTAAAGTCCGCATCTGTAATTTTCCCAGATTCATCCCTGGAAATCCTGTAAATGACAATAACCGCATCCTTTGGGGCAGACAGTTCGGTTCCCCAGAGCGGCGCGCGAAAATATTTATCCGGGTCATCTTCATGGAACGTAAGATGCTTTTGCTCTATAAGATAACTGATTTCAGGGCACATCGAGTCACCGTACATCCAGACTAACACTGTCTTTGACCGCTGTTCATAGAATGCTCCCGCAATATGGCAGTGATTTTTTTCAAAATATTCCGCACTGTTAGGATATGGATTGCCTGATGAATCGAGCTTAATATAATCTCCTGTATAGGCAATCTCTCCGGAATCTCCTTTCGTCTCCTGTGAAAACACCTCAAAACTACCGTCTCCCTTCAGGTGTATCTCCCCTTCTGCTGTCAGTCCGGCTAAAACGTCATTTTCCTCGCCAAGACGGTAGGCCTGAACGACCATCGGTCTTTTTTTTGCCTTCCTCATCTTCCCCTCCTGCTTTCAAAATAAAACGTCTTTTCATAAGTCTTTTTTATTATAACTCTGTATCGCCCGATCCACAATTGCTTTACTGGACATTCTTTTTAGAAGTACAGGATCCAGGAAAAGAATTTTATTGCAAGAGCCTCCTTTTTTGCTTATAATAAAACATAGTAGCATTACATATACAGCGGTACCTTTAAATCAGGAGGAAATCGTTTTGCAGGCTTTGTACGATAACGAAAAATTCTTTTATAATTATTTAGATTTAAGAAATGATGAAAAAAACTATAATGATTTATTTGAACAGCCGCAAATTCTTGATATGTTGCCCGATATTTCCGGAAAACATATACTTGAGCTTGGCTGCGGATATGGTGCCACCAGCAGAAAATTCATCGAAAAAGGCGCTGAATCCGTCTATGCGCTGGACGTCTCAAAAAGAATGATCGAAAAAGCAGAAATAGAAAATTCTGATAAAAAAATCACGTATTCCTGTATGGATATGAATGACCTCAATAAGTTACCCGGTTCATGGGATATCGCATTCAGTTCTCTTGTATTTCACTATATAGAGAACCTTAATCAACTCTTCTGTAATATTAATCAGCATCTGAAGCCAGAAGGTGTTCTGGTTTTCTCTATGGAGCATCCTATTGTTACAGCGGCAGTGAAAGAGTGCATCTGCGAATTTGACCAAAACGGGGAGCCTCTCTATTTTAAGCTGGATCATTATGGGGAATCTGGAGAAAGGAACATAGTATGGCTGGATACTTATGTCAAAAAATATCATCGGACAGTTGCCGACATCATCAACAGTCTGATTTATTCAAATTTTATTATTGACGAACTGCGTGAGCCATTGCCCGAATCATCTTTGTTAATCAATAATTTGAGAATGCACCAGGAAATTCACCGTCCCAGTTATTTAATGTGTCGATGCCATAAAAAGTAGAAAAGAATTAATTACCATGTACGATTTTTTTATTTCTTTTAAATGTACAGATAACGGAAGACCAACTGAAGACCGCGCGGTTGCAGAAGAACTGTATTCCAGACTTCAGGCATTGGGATATCGCGTCTTTTTTTCCGAGCAGATTCTTGAAAAAGATGGAATCACAAAATATATAAGCGAAATTAATCAGGCATTAAATGACGCACGGACATTTGTCCTTGTATGCAGCAGAAAACAATATATCCTAAGTGGCTGGGTTGCCCAAGAATGGAGTTCTTTCCTGAATCTAATGATGACAAATGAAACAAAAAAATTATTTTCGTATCTAATTAATATGAAAGAATCTGATCTCCCCGCTCTTCTGGGGCCTTTTCAGTCATTTCAACATAGTAACGGCATGGACAAAGCTATAAAATACTTAAAAATTGCAAATCCGGCTTCTCTATCGCAAAATGTAAAGCCTCTGTCAACTATGCAGGCAATTCTTGACGGGGAATTTGGCATTTTCGGCCATTTAAAAACTCTTGACATAAACTCCATTACACATTATTCAGATAAATATCCTGAAATGGTATACTTTATTCAGGCACATTATTATTTCCGGCAGGGAGATTATTCTCAGGCCTGGGATTATATATATAAATTATCTGATCTAAACTCCTTAAAAGGACATTATCTGTCTTCGGTAATGCATAAAAGGGGATGTGGTACCGAACGGAACATAAGCATGGCAAAAGAAGAGCTGAAAAAAGCGTATATTGTATGGGAAAATGCCATCTCAGCTCATTCTGTTTCTTCTGAAACGCTTCTTCTGGTTTTTAATTCCGGGTCAGGATTATTTACGCCGGTGGATTACATGGCGGTCTGTATACACGACATATTAGATATATTTGGTTTGAAATGCACAATACGCAATATCAGTTGGGATTCTGCTCCTGAAACAATATCACTGTTGAAATATAAATATGTCCTCTTTCTTTCCAACAACCTGGAAGGGTTTTCCCGCGACAACTATATTTCCCCAGCTATTATTGACGCTTTATCTTCTTTGGATAAACATACTCTCAAACTGGGCATACATAATCTCAGGCAGATCAATATGCCCAAACCCTTCCGAAAATTCAAAGTCTTTGAACTGTCACGAAACGGGATTGGAAAATACTGTCAGTATCTTTTGAGAAAAAACGCGCAACTAATATGGAATGATAAAGGGGTTCAGTAAAATCATGAAAGTACAAAGGGATTTATTTAACTGGAACATAACCAGAGCTTTAGACTGGCTGTTCGAGGTGCAGGATGAAGATAACTTCGGTTGGAGCTGGATACGTGATATTTCTCCTAATTCTCAAAATACTGCCGAAGTTGTCAATGTGTGCTCTCAACTATCGGATTATCTTGATTCAAACCAAAAAGCGTTGGTATCCGAAGCAGTAGAAAACTGGCTCCTTGAACCATCTATCAATGGTGCTATTGTGATTGATTATGTTTGGATTATGTACTCGCTTATCCATTTCAGCGAAAAATATGATGATTTCGCCCCTTCCTTTGCAATAGAAAAAGTTTATCTTGCCGCAAAGGAATGCGCCGACCTGATCATAGGGCTTCAAAATGAGGACGGCGGCTGGGGAGATAACTATGGCGAACCCTCCACTTCAACAAGAACAGCTCTTGTTGTCTATTGCCTGAAGTCCTATACAATGAGACTGGGCTCGACTTCAGCGTATGATAACGCCATTCAAAAAGGTGCCAGCCTGCTCATCAGCACACAGAACAATGACGGCGGTTGGGGGAATCAACCCGTACAGCAGGTCATCAAAGAATTCAAAGGGACTAAGCATGTCTTCTCCGCAAAAACAATTTCTGAGCAATACCTGTCCCAGGCTGTATCGACCGGCTATGCATTGATGGCCCTTGGTCATATCTCGCCGCACCAATACTATGATAATATCCAACGCGGCGTTACCTATCTTCGCTCTATCCAAAATTCAGATGGAAGCTATGACATTTTTTATGAAATAGGTATCAGAAAGGACGTTATTTTTACTTTCCGACATTTGGGTACAGTCTGGGCTCTCAATGGGCTTCTTCGGAACACGGAAATTTCTTTCTCAGATGACTGTATCTCAAAGGCAATATATTATCTGATTCAGCTTCAGGACGACGCAACCGGAGGCTGGAAGTGTTCTCCGGAATCTGATGTTTATACATGGTCGACAGCCAATGCGCTGTCCATCCTTGCAAAAGTTCTTTATATCTGCGACAATGCATTCAGTTTGGATTTGCGAAATTATGTGGATGATGTTTTAAAAAGCTCTATCTATAAATATGCTCCTGAGTCCGCTGCGGCAGATAAAAATACTCCGGCATCCAAACCAGAAGTATCCCTGCGGAAAGGCAAAAACAGGATTGTATTTTTAAATCTCATTATTAAGATATTGGTGCTTTTAACCGTACTATTTATATCCCCTGCATCAGCATTTATTGTTGAATTGTTGATATTGGTCGATATTATAACATTATTTATTAAAGGAGGATTTATTGAATGAAAGCAAAAATATGTGGCATTAATTCTTTACCCGAAATGAAAATCGCCCTCGACGCCGGAGCCGATGCCATCGGCTTTTTAGTAGGGATTACTCATCTTGCTGAAGACAAAACTGATATTCCGACTGCCCGGGAACTGATCAGGCACATCCCTCCCTTTGTGTCCAAAGTCGCCGTTACACATTTGCAGACTGCACATGATATAATACCTTTGCTAAAAGAACTTAATGTTGATACCGTTCAACTACATAATGACATTACGCTTGAAGAAATAAAAAAAATACAAAGAGCTCTTCCTTATCTGAAAATTATAAAAGCGGTAAGCGTTACTGGTAAAGAATCAATTTCAAATGCGAAAAAGTTTGATGGGTATGTGGATAGCATAATACTTGACAGCAGAACGCATGATCGTCTCGGAGGTACAGGAGTCACTCATGACTGGACTATCAGCCGGGCAATTGTTAAAGAATTAACCATCCCTGTTATTTTAGCAGGTGGTCTGACTCCTGATAACCTTTACAATGCCATAACAACGGTACGTCCTTATGCTGTTGACGTAAATTCCGGTGTGGAAACCGAACACAGAAAAGATCCTCAAAAAGTAAAAGCCTTCATCCAGACAGCTCACAGCTTCTACTAAAACAGAAGCGGAAAGACATGTCAAACAGAGAGAACTACGTTTTGCTCCGCTTTATTTTCTCTCAAATTAAATATCAATCCCCCGTGCCGTCCTTGCTACTTCATCTGCCGCAGCGCTCAGCATATCTGCGTACTCTGTCATCGCATTTTCTACATTTTTCAGATCCTGCCGCAGGGCGTCATATTTTCTCACAAGTTGATCGTGCACGGGGTCAGAAAAGTAACTTTTCATTCCGGATACGGCATCATCTATTTTCTTTCTTTGAGTGTTGAAATTCTTCATGCTGCACCGTATATTGGCAGCGGCGCGCATCATGCCGCCGGCATCATATAAGGATCTTCCCATCTCCTTCACTCCTCTCCCACGCTGCTTCTCAGCTCTGCCGCATACTCAGCTCGGACTCCCCCGCATTCTTCCATCGCATCCAGCAGATCAGAAGCCCTTTTTTCTTTGTTATCTTCAACCATAGTCTTTACTATATTTTCGAAGAATTCCGCATTATCCCGACAGTATTCTTCAGAAAGCATCTGTACTGCATCTGGGATTCTTTTATATTCTCCGTCACCAAGACAGCTTTCAACAAAAGCCTCCGCTGCCTTGTCAACATTCTTTCCACTTTCATACAGTTCCTGCAGCTCTACCATTGCAGTGCCGTAGGTTTTTGAATTGATATAGGAATATATTCTGTTATTCCTGGAACTCCTGATGCCGATGATAGTTCCCGCAATGATCAGAATCACAGCGGCAACAATTGCTATGATGATCAGCAGGTCTTTCCGGTCTTTGTTCCCATTCTTCCGCGCATTATTCTCCTGCTCTTCCCGCTGCGCACGTTTCAGCTGCTTCTCGATCTGCTTCTTTCTCTTTTCCTCCGCCCTGGCTTCTTCCCGCGTTTTCTTTTCTTCTGCCCTGGCATTTCTCCGCTCTACACGTTCCTGAGCTTTGATATATTCCTCCGGCTTCTCTGTATCTGTCTTCTGAGCGCCCCCTGTTGCGCGTTGTGCCGGCTGACCTGTGTATCCTGGATCTGGCATATGGCTTCCGCCAAAACTTTCTACATCAAACCGTCCCATATATTCTTCATCTCTGTAAGAATGCCCGGTAATTTCGGAAGTAAGCCATTTTTCAGGCAGGCGCTTCCGGATCTGATCCAGCACATCTCTAAACTGGCGTACATCGGAATATCTGACCTCCCTGGATGAGCAGGCTTTGCTCACCGCCTTTTTCAATGTCTCCGTCCCATACAGCGGTAACGGCGGTTCTGCAGAAGTCAGCCTCATTTGCTCTGCCTCGTCCTCTGTCTGACAGATATCAATGAAAGGCATCTCATCCTCATTCATCAGAAGATAGAGAAGCATCCCAAGACTGTACACCTCACTTCTCATATCATAATTCTTGCCCTGTACCCATTCCGGCGGCATGAATTCAGGACGCATCGGTCTTTCCGATGAGTTTGCAAGGAAGACTCCAATCTTCCAGCCTTCTTCAGGAACCCAGTACAACATGCGGTAATCAATAGCCTGAATGGCAATCCCGCATACTCTGCATGCCTCCATTGCTTCTGCGCACTGGATTCCGATCTGAAGCACATCGCCAAGCGTCAGCCTTTTCTCCGTCACCCGCCGCTCCAGCTTGCTTCCGTACTGCATTTTGACCATCAGTTCCGCCTGAAAATCCTGATTCTCATTGATCCATGTATTTTCCAGATAACGCAGAAAAACAGAAGGGCAGTGCTCAGTCATTTTCCGGACAGACTCTGCGCGTCCTTCTATTTCCCTTCTGTATTTTTCCTCATTAAAAACCTGAACGATCTGGAGGATATAAGTATTCTGCCGGTCTCCGATACAGTATACTGATATATCCTCCGTATTTTCCAGTTCAGCCTGTATATAATACCCCTCTCTTCCGATCAGCTCCCGCCGTCTGTCTCTGGTCTCTCCATTCATCTCTCCATATCTCCTGCTGTTTTTCTATCCGATGCGGTACAGGACATCCCCCACTGCCCTGTACCGGGAGGAACACTCTCTGAGTTCTCTTCGCAGCCTGTCACACTTGACCCCCTCTGCCGCCAACGGGAGCTCTGCTTCGACCGCGTCCAGTTCCCTGCTGATTTCATTGATCAATTGAATACACTCCTGTACTTCATATGGAACCCCTGCCATGTCACTCTCTCCTTTGCCTTCTCCCTTTTATCCTTGTTCAGCCGCGCAAAAGCTTTGCGTCCATTGCCCTCAGCGCAACTGCCGCGTCCGTCAGCCTGGCAGAACCTGCCCGAAGTATGCCCGCCTGGTTCACTGACAGCGAACTGCTGCTGACTTTATATTTCTCCGCGAGCGATATCTTTTGCTCGTCCTCTGTCTCCACTTCCTGGTACTGCAGCTTCCAGCGGAGCGAATCCAGCAAAGATTCCAGCCTTTCTGCTTTGGACGCAGCCCGTCTCATACGGTCGCTTAAACTGTCAATTGCGTTCAAATCCAGTACCAGCCTTGTCTCTGCCGCGGAATGAACGCTTTTTGCCGTATGGCAGATCGGCTCTGCGATTCTGACATGGAGCTCTTTAATAGCCTCATGTGTCTCCGTGTCAAACTGAGCCATGAATTCTCTGATTTCTTCTCCTGCCCAGGACAGAAACTCAAGAAATTTATTCCACAAATTTTCCAGCATGGACATCAACGCATTTTTCAGCGCTTCTATGGCGCTCATAATCGCATCTTTGATCTTATCAAACGTACTGCCGACCCATTCCGCCACACTCTTTGCCATGCGTATGATATCGTCGCCATATTCATCCCATAGCATCGCAATCAGAGCTCCGCCTGCGATCACGCCCATTATGACCTTAGCTGCCAGCCGTGCCACGGGATTGACGATAATAAAAATAACAACTGCTGCTGCCAGACATGCAATAATCGGATGCTCTTCCGCATAATCTGTAACAATATCGGCAGCGCCTTTTCCAATAATCTTAATTATCCGCCCTTTATCAACCCAGCTTAGATCCATAATAAAATAATCCGCAATACTCACTGCAATATCAAGGGATGACATATCTTCAAACGCCTCTGCTCCCCCGATCTTCTCCAGATATCCGCATGCAATCCTCGCAGCATGTATCAGCGACTCGGTATCAATCCCCTCAAGCACCGATGCAATTACCGGATAAAACGGCTCTGCGCTTTTCAGCGCCTCCGCCAGCTTCCGCGCCTCCTCACTGCTGCTGGTCTCCAGTTCCTTCCTCCATGCTGTCAGGAAATTCTCGAGATTATCATCGGCCATCAGTCCCTGGAGCATTTTATTGAATGCAGCCTGCTGCTCTTCATCCATCCGAGCATATACGTTCAGAGCCTCCTCAATCTTCTCAGACGTACTCATATTCTCCGACGCCAAAAAGTTCTGCATATCCGAAACCGTCGATATTCCAAGCCCCATACAGAGACTGTCCAGCGCATTCATCAGATGCCTCAGTTCCTCTTCCGACAGGCTGGACAGCAGCCCGTCTATCAGTCTGTCAAACGCCCGACTGGCCTCGGTCGGCATAGTGGCATCTGACTTTCGGAACGATGGCACTCCATTCTCGTCCAGAATTACATTCCAATAGGTATAGTCATGGTTCAGGAACATCAGCCATGCATCCGCATCCAGATATGTGTACTTCGAATGATCCTCCATCAGGCTGCCGACAAATGAAGTATAAGGTGTAGCCGTGGGTATGATAATTCCCTTTTCATACAGCTCCGCCAGTATCTCCCGAAACGACTTCCCGTTTACCGCAAGGTCAAGCCGGCCGCTGCTGAATCCGGGGCCGTCAATATTGATTGTCTTTCTGATCCTGTCACTGTATTCTTCAAACAGCATGGCTGTCGTGTACACAGCCTGATTTCCTCCTTTTGAATACCCGCAGAAAGAAAAATCATCTTCTCCGTACTTGTTCATCATGTGCTCAGCGTATTCTTTTCCCCATACCTGCGCACCGATACCCTCATCCGCACACGCCATGCGCCCGTCTTCGATCCAGCTGAAGATACTGGCGCCAGTTCCCGCGTAAGATATAATCTTGCCGTCCGGAACCTCTACTGTCACTGCTTTGTAATTTGCTGTATACTCGTCCCCCTGCTCATCCTTATATGTCCGGTCTTTGCTGTTCACAAATCCTGTAAAACTGATGTCTTTATACCGGGGAGACTCTGCCATTGCCTTAAGCAGCTTATACTTGTCGTCATTCTTAAGGGCATCTGCATCGTAAACCTTCTCATACAGCTCAATCAGCTCTTGTACGGTAAAAGACTCATCAACATGATAGGAAACTGTTCCGTCCGCATTATAAATAAATGCATTACTGTACGGTCCCGCCAGCTTCTCAATATCAATCCCCGAGATTTCTGCGAAAAGCAGGGCGTCTACATCTGTATAATCTGATACTGACACATGCCCGTCCGCATCAGCCAATGCCTTCAATATTTCTTCAAAATTTCTGGTATTATCACCTGTTAAAGCCACTGATAATCTCCTCCGTATCCAACGGCTCGTTCCCGGAATTCCACCGTACAGTCACCTTATTCTCATAGCTTTCCCCACAGTCGGCAAGCATCATCGCTCTTCCGTCTAAAAGCTGTTCCTCTGATGACGCATAAACCGTTCCGTCCACATAATAGCCTTCCAGCGTGCCCCTCATTTCGCTCAGGCAGCCAACACTGAGAAGATCCGCAATCCGAACCGCTTCCTGTTCTTTATCAGGCGCTGTATCCGGGATCATAAGGAAAATCTGACAGTGTACATACTCCTCCTGTATGACGGCTTTCGGGTCTGCATCTGTTCCCCACTCCTGCTCCGGCACATCATCCCAGAAGCTGCACAAGATCTGCATACGGCTCTTTTCCCAGCCTGCCTCCTGCTTGTCCTTAAGCTGCCCTTCTACATATTCTTCCACCAGGTCCAGGCATCCGCTGTCCCTGCATTCTCCTGTTTCTGCGTCCGCCAGGACATATATTTCCTGATTTACGTCTCCTCCCGGATAAGCCTGCGTCTGGAAATTGCCGATGTCATTTCTGTGGGGAAGCTGGACTTCATAGGTTCTCCCGTATTTTTCTTCCAGATAAGCCCTTATCACTTCCCTCGCCTGTTCTCTTGAGGTAATCACCTGTTCCTTTATCAAAATATCATCCTTCCCTTCCCGGCCATTCCCCGGATCAACGGCTGTGATGCCGCACCCGGCGCAGCCCAGCGCCGCAGCCGACGCCAAAGCAGTCAGCCCCGCGTAAAATCTGCGCTTCATTCTTACAGCTTCGGAATGCTCTGGGCAACATTCTGAAGTCTCTTTTCACGGTCTTCCTGCCGGTCCGCTTCTTCCTGCAGATATTTGCCATAAGCATCCATTGTCTTTTTAAACTCGTCAAATTTCGACGCTGACGCTTTGAACTGGCTGCGAAGCTCCTCTCCCGCCTGTGAATCGAAACAAGACGTCGAACTGTTCATCTCATTCTGCACATTGGTAAGCTCATTGTACATTTTGCCTGCTGCGGTCAGAATATCATTTCCCGCCTCTCTTAATCTCACACTGTCAAATCTTCTTGCATCTCCTGCCATAGTCTCTGATCCTCCTTCTTTTCCCGTCTCTGATATTAAACCGTTGTTTCATCCTCAATTACTTTTGCCGCCTGCGTGAGATATTCCGCATACGCATTCATCAAGTTCTGCACACTTTCCATATCCTGCTTCAAATTCTGGAATTTCTGCACATAGTCCTTATTGACAGGGTCTTCCCAATACTGAGTGGTGTCCTCCACAACACTGTTGATTTTTTCACGGTTTGTCCGATATGTATCCATCGATGTCGTAATCTTTGTTGCCGAAGATCTCATTCCGGCGATATCATAACTTCCTTTTGCCATTTATTTTTCCTCCTTTATTTTAAATGTCAGATTAGCAGCAGTTTACTTCCATTCATGATCCTCGTCTCTTCAATCAGATCTTCCGGGTTGTAAATCACCCCGTTGTCTTTGTCACAGAGCATCATCTGTGAACTGTCTCTGAAATATTCATCGTTCAACCCGGCAAATACATTATTCAGCATCTGAACCGCCTGGCTCACACTGATGCTTCCGGGCAGAAATACGTCATAACTCTTCCCGATTGCGGGAACCGATACTTCAGCCAGTATTTTTTCCATCTCTCACCCCCTCCTTTCCGGCATCTGAAACGCAGTGCCTCTGCCTTCTCTGCAGAGCACACACACGCCTGCGTCGTATTCTTCCGGCTGACAACTGAACACATCTGTCACTTTCTTCGGATCACCCAGCCAAATTCCGTTCTCTTCCGGCAGCTTCCAGAGTTCGCTGTTATAGTAGGAGTCCATCTGCTCCGCAAGATTCAGGAATACAAAGTGGATATGGTATCCTGACGTGACAGACGCCAAAATGCCGCGCAGAGTCTGATTCTGCTCCGCCGGGAGCCGCCGCATCAGATCCTCATAATGCGTGATTACAATCACCATATGCCTGAAGTCCGGCAACGGCTTACCTTCCTGCTTCGCTCTTCCTCCTTCCTCTGCTCTTTTCAGTATCTCACTGTACAGCAGATTTATTTTTTCACTGATCTGGCCTGCACCTTCCGAATCCGAATTTCCATGCCACACCTGCGTATCCGGACAGATGCGGCAGATATATCCGATCAGACGGTCCGCCAGTTCCAGGTCTTTACTGCTTTCTGCGGCTATAAGGTGTTTTACGCCTGTGGCAATGTCCCAGCAGAGCCTGCTGCCGTCGGATGTTCCTCCCAGAGGAACAGCGCTGCATGAGGATGCTTCCCATTCTTCCTTAAAATCTTCTTCTGTCACTCTTTTTTCAAACGGCGCTGCATCTTCCGCGGCGTACCCGTATTTCTCACGGATCTCCAAGCAGTATTTCTTGATTTGCTCAAAGGGCTCCGGATCTTCTTCGAACAAAATTGTCGTCTGGAATTCATAGGCAGTCCGGCTCCTCATAAAGATTCCTCTTCCGAGATACGGCGCTGGGAGCAGCCCGCCAGTCCTGCCGAGGATATCCCGGTATGCGTCCTCCTTATTCTGTTGAAGAACGAAGACCTGCCTGAAATTCGCGGCCAGCTGGCTGCGGACGCTTCTCTCATCCACCGCAGTCACAACAAAATAGATGCCGTACTGGGCGCCTTCCCTGCTAAGCTGGATGAAACGCTGCATCCTGTCATAGCTGCTGCTCTCCTCAAAAGCGACCGCACAGTTCAGGAGCATGACCACGATATTGGGTATCGTGCTGCCCGAATTCCGAATATAATTCTGATAACTTCCCCCGTATCTGGAGAACAGCTTCTTTCTCCGTTCTGTCTCCATGGAAAGGAAGTCCAGAATACGGTCGATCTTCTTTTCCTCATAGCCTTGTACCACCTCCGCCGTCTGCGGGGCACGGGCAAATGCCTTGAGCGCGCCTGCTTCAAAGTCCAGAAGATACATCTGCAGCTCATCCGGCGAATGCTGCCCGATCAGGAAATACGCCATGGCATTTAAAAATTCCAGAGTTCCGCTTCCCGCTGCTCCATATACAAGCACATTGCCTTCATCTGAGATCGGTACAGACAGCTTTCTGTACTCCCGGTTCCTGAGATCATCGTACTGTCCGACGACCGGGTTGAGCACATATGGCTGCTGCCTGTCGGAATAGATCTTCTCTTTCTGCCCCTTAGGTCCTGGAAGCTGCGCCCGCCAGAGAGGTTTTACTCCATAGCCATTCTGTCCGGATATCTCTGCCACATAAGCGAGAAGCACGTCGATCTGTTTCTCAGCCGCCTTCTTTTGCCCCGCGCTCCGTGGCTTGACGCTGATCCTGTCAAGTCCGTTGAAAATAACGATAGAATCGTCGGTCCGGCGAGTCACTGTATCCGCTTCTTCATATTCTGCACCGGAGAATGGAGACTGACCTTGTATGAACAGTTCATTCATACCTACTTGGAGATAAAATCTCCCCGGAACACGGATCGTCGCTGCATCCGGGCGGTCGATCATGCTTATACTGTCCATCTTGTCCTGGACTCTCAGGCAGATCTTAAATTTGATATTGCTCTTGATCTGATCGTCCACTACTCCGTCCGGCTTCTGGGTAGCAAGAATCAGGTGCACGCCAAGGCTTCTTCCGATTCTTGCAGTTCGGATCAGCTGCGCGAGGAAATCCGGCTGCTGTTGTTTCAGCTCGGCGAACTCATCAGATATGATGACCAGGTGAGGAAGCGGAGTTTTCACTCTTCCTTCCCTGTAAAGCTGCTGATACCGATAAATATCGATATTGCTGATCTTCAGTTCATTGCTTGTATCTTTAAAAAGCTTCTGCCGCTTTTCAAGTTCTGTCTCGATCGCCACGAGAGAACGCTTTAATTCATTTCCATCCAGATTCGTGATACTCCCTGCAAGATGGGGAAGAGTTTTAAATACATCCGCCATTCCGCCGCCCTTGAAGTCGATCAGTATAAACGCCACATCATCCGGGCTGAAGTTCAGCGCCATCATAGTGATATAAGAAATGATAAACTCACTCTTTCCGGAACCTGTGCTGCCGGCGATCAGGCCGTGAGGTCCATGCGCTTTCTCGTGAATATCCAGATAGATCGTGCTTCCCTCACTGTCTACCCCGACAGGAACCGCAAGTGATTTCGTGGGATTGCTGTTTTTCCACCGATTCATAAAGTCCATGTGGCGGGGCTTCCCGATTCCGAGCATCTCAAAGAGCGTCAGTTGTTCCGGAAGCGCTGATTTATTCGCGACTACATCCAGGCGGACATCTGCCAGGCTTTTGAACACTCTTTCCGGATCTTCCCGGTAAAACATGCTGCCGTCCGCAGTCCTGGCTGCTCTGTCATCATCCGTATAGTCATATGCGGCAACGCCGTCCGCACTGACTTCAAGAACATTCTTGCAGGTCTTAGGCAGCGCCTTCTGTTCATCATATAAAAGGATCATGCTGATCCCCGTGGCTTTCCGCTCCTTGTACATTTCCTTGATGATCTCGGATTTCTCAGCAAGACGCTGCCCGGCAAGGATAAATACATAGTACGGTGCCTCATAGGCCAGCTCCTCCTCCGACATATTCGTACGTATGGACCGCACCAGCTCAATATGAGAGCTCAGTGAATTCAGCTCTTCCTGGGTATCTGCCATATACTTGACCATGCGGTCGTCCGACCAGCAGTGAGGCAGCCACTTCATGCACTCCCATTCTGGCTCACTGTTGTCATGGATGATGCCGATCTTTAAATCATCATATCCGTGCAGGGAGACCATCTGGAGGATCAGGCCAAAGACAAACTGTTTGACCAGGCCTCTCTCCCCGGTGATTCCGGTCAGGGAATGGCTGTAAAAAGAATAAGTGATCGGAACACGGTCGAGAAATTTTTCTTCTTGCCTGAACCGATGGAGAAGCTTCATGATCTCCGCCGAGGCTTCAAACATATTTTCGCTTGGATAACGGATATCGCATTTAAGTTCATCTCTCCCAATCCCGAGTGAAAGTTCAAGGAAATCGCTATCCCCGATGCTTCTTTCCCAGAGGGAAGGCTCCCTTCCGATCACACGGTTCTCACACTGGATCAGCGCAGGGTAATTTGCCCGCAGCTTTTCCTCCTGCTGTGCGGTCAGCTCCGTGACCTGGGCGCGCAGCTGACCGATGTAGTTTTGATAGCGTTCGTAATGGTCTGCATCTTTTTCCAGCCGTTTACGCTTGGTATACCGCCGGGAGAAAAACGGCCAGACAATACTGCCCAGCATCATAGACGCCACCATAACGAGCGACGGCATCGCCTGCATAATATCCCCGTTGTTCTGTATAATATTCATTGTGCTGTAAAGTCCGGTCACTCCCGACGCTCCGGCCATTGTTATTGACGGTCCCATGGTCAGATAGAGAGGGGTATCCTGATCAGACTCCGGGCGTGGTGGCGCTTCTACTGCGATCTCCGCTCGCCGGATCTTCCGTTCTTTTTTGGGTGAACTGGAAAAATACTTTTCCTCTTTCCTTACCCCCGGTCTCCGCCTCTTTGCAGAAGCGGCTGCCGGGAGTACAAACTGCTGCAGACGGAACTGCACCATCCCGCCAGGATTATTCACGCTGATAAATGTCCGTCCGATAATCACTTTCAAACCATATATGTAAAGCACGTCTCCGTAATGCAGCGCCGCGCGCTCTACACAGCGCCCGTTCAGATAGATCCGCCCCGCATCTCCCGCCATGCCGGCTCCGTTATTTGCCACACTGATCTCCTGACCTCGGTATGTGACCGTTACATCCAGCCTGCCTCTGATACACGGACTGTTATAGATAATCCGAGCGTCCTGCGAGTTCCCAATCGAGATAATACCGTCCTGTGGCACGCTGCACTTATAGTAAAGCGTTCCATCGATTCCCCCGGTTTCTGTCAGGAGCACGACCTTCTCCATGGAAGGCAGAAACGTAATCTCATAGCTGTGGTTTTCTTCCAGAACGACATATTCAGCTTCCGGCATCAGGCTAATGTGATCCGCCTTAACATCCACACCATCATTCTTTCTGATAATCCAGCGGCTTTTGTCCGCTTCAATATGGATCTCCCTTCCACTGCCACCGCCTTCTCCAGTCTCAGACAGCCTGTGCTGACCGTAGATCTCTTTGGGCAGTGTTACATGTGAAACAGAATGTTTTCCCAGCAATACAACTTTCATATCCTTTTCTCCTGCTTATCTTGGATCCTAAGTCTTTTTTATCACCGCATTTCTACTTCGCCGTATCTGCGGCAAAATCAAAACTACTTATATACCATTGCTCATCCACTTGTTCCATATGGAAAACACCGTATTTTTCCATGGGTTCACCCGCGATTTCAAATGAAATATCGGCGTATACATCTGCACTCCCGCCATCTTCTTTATAATCTGTAACTTCAATATCAAGTGAATTAAACATTTCATCTGAATCAATATTTCCACTTTCGAGCTGCCCGCCCAATTCAGAGGAGATCATATCTACTATGTCTTCCGTCTCCTCGCCTGACACCATATTGGCCAGAGACAACACGGCGCGGATCGGATCTGCCACATCCGGGTGCAGACATCGGAGCATAGCGTCTACGTCAAGTTCATTACAAGCGTACTCAAATTCATTTATCACATTTTCGCACTCGCTCTTCTCCTTTCCACATCCTGTAAACTGAACGGCAAGTAGCACAAAAGTCACTATGCAGATTGCTTTTCTCTTCATTTCCCTCACCTCAATATTCATTTTTTCCTCTGTCTGTCAGTTCTCCCACATCACAGTAAGAAGACATGTGTTTTCATTAGTTTGATAACTTATCCCGGTCTCAGCCAGCCCTTTCACTTCCATCTCATAATTCATTGCCTGGTCAAGCAGCGAATCAATCTGTGCCATGACCTGAGCAAATATCTCAGGTGTTGAGAACTGAATATCCGTCCGTTCCGCACTGTCATCGATATCCGCTTTCATGATATTTAAAATCTCTTCCGAATCTGCTGTCGCCAGATATCTGTCCTGCATCCTGTAATATTCAAGAGAAGTATCGGTACATTCAGGAACGGGAAACATAGAATCGGGAGTATGTGTACGGGAAAGCATCTCCGATGTACAGCAGAGATATTCATATGATGTAGTATCCACATCTACGCCGATCCCCTCCTGATATGTAGGATCTCCCCAGGTAGTATCAACGCAGTAATACGCCCCGTCACAGTTTACAATATTCCAGCCATGACGCTCGCCTGCCATTCCGGTAACATAGATACACTCTACTCCCATACGGTCAAGAAGGTATTTGGTAGATTTGGCATAACCGGCGCACACTGTCGTCCAGTTTCCGAATACACTGTATATATTCTGATTATCCGGAGCTGACTTGTCATACTGAGTCCGGTCCACCAGAGTCTCAAATACATATTTGACTTTCTCATAATCAGACCCGCCGGACGGAGCCGCGGCAATGATCTGGGCAGCCTGCTGTTCAATGATACGTTCCCTGTTTTCTTTTTCTCCTCCTGCACAGGTATAGTTAAAGATAAATTCAACGCTCCCGGTTCCAGTCCTGTAACTATAAGAATTATCAAGCCAGAAATACTCCGGATGATCATTCATGACACTGATCAGGATCGGTTCCGCTTCTTCAAAAGTAACCCCTTGTAAGGATACAGATTCTGCTGAGGACGCGACTGCCTCGTCGATCTGAGCATAATAATTCTTCCCGGCATCATCCAAAAGCGAATAATAGTACAGAGAAGGCTCTGATTCCGCAGCGTCATCAGACTCAGGCTGTTCATCATCCTCCGCCGCACCAATACCCAAATCCGGTGTTTCATCCTGCCCCTCTCCCGGAGGCGTATCCGGATCATCTGTATGATCCAGGCGCTCCTGCACGCCCGTTCCCGCCGCTCCCGGCAAATCCGAATTCAGGATCACCCCGCCTAGAAAAAGGGCAACTGACATTATAAAATACCCGATAACGGACAGGAATCTTTTCATCGTTCTCACTCCCTGGTTTTTTCTTTCGTTTTCTTTACTACTATAACAACATCTGCTGATCAAATATTTTTTCAATAAGACCGCGGACTCTTAAGAACCCGCGGTCATACGCATCGTTTTAAAGGGGCGGGAACTCCTGGAATGGTGTACGCCGCTTTTCCTGGTTATATGACAGGGAATACTTCTTCAGATATTGAATAAACCCACGTCCATATTCGTCCTCCCGGAGCATTGTACGTATCTGTTCGCGTTTACCATAGGCAATTTCATTTAAGTACAACAGATATTGTATCTCTGCCCATTTTGCCATTCCCTCATATACTTCCAGCCTGTTATGCGCTCCATAAGTATCAATGATTGCTTTGTCATCCCAGTTCTGATACTGCCAGATATGAGTCAGTTCATGTGCGATCGTTGCCATGGCTGCAAGCTTCGGTGAACCATTCTCAATATACAGACTATATCCTGTTGAATCTTTCTGGGCAAATCCGAGGACTCTTCCGTCTGCCCCCGGCGTAGGAACAAATTCTTCGCCAAAGTGTTTTGCGATACTGTTTGCATCCGTCATTCGGACTTTGATCGCCGCATTAATCTTAATACCGTAGAATATCTCCATATTCCGCATAACGATCTTGAATATCTCTTTAAACTGTTCGCCTGTCCGAAGAGCTGTCGATGAACAATGGTTGCACCGTTCTCTTCCGTCTTTCAGGACATCATATTCGCCGCCTGCCAGTTCCACACCGCAAAAATCACAGAAATGCGCCCCTGCCTTGTTGGGATCATACGCTTTGGCATACTCTTCTGCGGCCTTCTCGTTATCACGCACCTGCTGAAGAGGATTATGGTCGTAGCCATATTGTGCCAGATAAGACGCAGTTCCTTCCAGATCAAGGAAATCATCAACCTCCTCGTATCCATACTTAAGGAAACAGTTCTTCTGGTAATAGGTCATCTCGTCCTCCGCTGCCTTTAGTTCTTCATCATCGCCGTCTATATCAGGCTCTTCTGCTTTCTCTTTTGGCTGTTCTCCCTGCTCTGGCTTCTGCTCCTGTTTCAGAACTTCTGAAGTCGGTTCTTTTTCCTTTTTCGGTTCCTCTGCTGCCGTTTCTCCCTCCGGCTTCGGCTCATCTGCCGGCGCTTCTTCCTCCGGCTTCGGCTCATCTGCCGGCACTTCTTCCTCCGGCTTCGACTCTTCTGCCGGCGCTTCTTCCTCTGGCTTCGGTTCTTCTGACGGCACTTCTTCCTCCGGCTTCGGTCCTTCTGCCGGCGCTTCTCCCTCCGGCTTCGGTCCTTCTGCCGGCGCTTCTCCCTCCGGCTTCGGCTTCTTCACAAAAACAGACTTTATCTTCTCCCATAATCTTCCGAAGAACCCTTTCTTCTTTTTGCTCACCGGTCCTTCCGGCTCTGGCGGGAATTCCGGCTTAAATTCCTCCTCTGGTTCTTCCTTTTCCGGCTTTTCTTTCATCTTGATATCATGCCATGCCAGAACTTCAGTGATAATCTCAAGATATCTCTCCAGATTACGTTCAACAGACGCCGTCAGGCCAAGATCGATCTCGCTGTCCTCAACAATATAAATTCCTGCGTCATCCTCATCACTTTCTAATGTATACATGGCATACTTCAAATGCTCCGGAACCTGCTCCCCGCTATGAAACTGTGTCACTGCACAGATATAGGGATAAGCATCCGGATACGTTGTGCGGAATATTTCATTCATGAGCAGGCAGATGGTATATCTGATCCGGTCTGAAGCTCCCGGGAATATAATCTTCATAACAAGCTTATTCCGGTAAGAACGCTGCGGGATTCCACTGACATGAATATGCCGCGCAGTATTCAGGTCATTGTAGGAACTCATCTCCAAATAACCATCCGTATGTACGTCCACCTGACAATAACCCCTGACAAGCCGGATATCCCCAAGTGTCTTCTGTCCGCCCACATTAATGTCATCGCACCAGCCGCTTAAAGCAATATGCCTGATCTGCCGGTAGTATTTTCTTCCCGTAATATGGTCAGCCGCCCTGCGGACTACAACTCCGCTGTGCGGAGTGATCGATTCTACCTCATAATATTTCCCGCCATAAGTAAGGAACTGCCCCGGGATCAGTGACTGGAACACATGACCGTACAGCTTTGCCCCAATATAATACTTCTCCCCTTCTTCGTCCTCCGCAATGTAATATGCATTCTTGAGTCCCCGGGCAAACTCTGCGGTCTCAGTTTCTTCTTCAACTGCATAAAATTTCTTCGTCTCTGTCCTGAAGCCGTCTTCCAGCAGAACTTCTCTAAAGCTCACCCTGAAATTGATTTCGTCGATATTGCAATGTTTCCTTATCAGTTCTTTAAATGTGTCAACCGGTGATTCAAAACTGATTCCGCTGACCATCAGAGCCTCTGCAATATCTTCCTCCGGCACCTGCTCTCCCGCCATCCGCATGAGCAGCTTTAACACAGTATTTCTTTCTGTCCTTGCATAGTCAGCAACGATTGTAGGAACCGCTTTGGGATCAGATATAAAAGTCTGTGCATTCTGGAACATGTAATCACGGAGTAGATAATTCTCGCTGATCACATTGATAAATCCCTGCTGCTTTGCCCTCGTGGAAAACAGGCGGATCATCTCAAAAAGATTCTGGAATTCATCCTCAACAACAAGGAATGCGTTCTCAGCCAGAGGAAGATTCCAAAGATTTGATTCCACCTGGAAAGCTTTGTTAAAGCTCTCCTGGCTGACCGGAAGATTCGTATAGCTGCAGATCTTCTTATAATACTGCCCTGCGATCCATTTCATATCCGCAACCGGAAATTTCTCGCCGCTGATCCACTTCGTGTTCGCGATCTGATATTTCATGGCGACAGAGTTGATCTCCGTGCCGATTCCAAGGTAGCGGGATACATTTGAGAATATCCTGTGATGCATATATTCACCGTCTGCATCCCAGCACATCATAGATGTGATCGTGCCGCTCTGGCTCGTTGCCGCAACTTCTGTAATATTCGTTTTAAGAGTATGGGACAATGCGTCAACCAGACCATCGCAGTTTCTGTCGCAGGCAGCGTATACTACATTTCTATCCTTGTCAAATCTGCTGACAAGAAGATTCAGCCCCATCTGGCCAGTCGCAAGCAGTTTAGAAGGCTCTACGATAAAAACAAACCCTACTTTACTCAAAAAGTCTGCATTTTTCTTCTGGATTTCAAAGTTAAAGAGGTCGCTGAACTTCAGAATCCCAATATCAGTTTCCGCAGCTTCCTCATCGAGAACCCTGACTTTCCAAAGGCTGTCTGTATTAATTTCCTCAAGCAGCCCCTGCTTCAGCCATTCTTTCACATCATCGGTAGAAGAATCTCTGCCCATAACGATCAGACATTTTCGATACCGCATGAGCTGCCCAGTCATGGGAATAAGAATATATTCCGTCAAATCCCGGTAAAACGGGTCGCAAAACAGCACGCTCTCGCCCTGCACAAGTCTGATACAGCTCTTTACGTAGCTGGGATCAATATCCTTCCCGCTCTCTTTGACTGCCCGGAAGTATTTTCCAAGATTAGAAACTTTAGAATCCGGGTCCTCGCACATCTCTTCTAACGTTTCGAATGTGGGCGCCACTCCAAGACCGCTGTCCATTGTCGCATCATACAGAACATGTCCCTCAAACAAGCTCTTCAGGACATCCCTGAGCAGCCCATAATTAGCCATCCTGTATGATTCTTCATCTTCTCCCAGGATATCTTCCACAAACTCTCTTCTTGTAAGCCCCGACAGGAAACTTACCACCTCGCCGATTATGAGCACTCCAAATACCGGGTAGAACGCCGTCTGGAAAAACGGCAGCTCCGGAAAGTACTGGGAGAGTACGAATACAATGCTCGAAATAACTGTGGCAGCTATATAAATTCCTTTATAATAGAACCTGACTTGCCCGAACCGGGGTTGAACAAACCACTTGTCCAGCTCTCTGTCATATTCATAAAAATGACCCGAAGTCGCTTCCATCAGAGACTCAGATCTGCCCCATGTCCTTTTTAAAATCGGAAGAGCAATTCCCTTTATAATCAAAAATCCCAGCACCATAAACGCATTTACAATATAAATCAAATACTGATGCAGATTAAGCCTTCCAATAATAGGAAGAAGCCCTTCCAGGAAATTGATCAGCCTTGTGATCTGTTCATAGATGCCATTCAGAAAAATCATAACGAGGATTCCATATATCAATGCAATCCCCGGCATCACAAATTGTTTTGCCCTTTCTGTCTTGTCCAGGTTCACCCTCATTGCAGCGATACACAGAAGAATAAAGGAAGCTGTACAGAGCAGTAGTTTAATTATATAGATAATCTCTGTCATCAGTCTCCCCCTTTCTCTTCTTCATATATATCTTCACGCTCGATTGTAAGCCCTGCGACAAATCTGTACGGAGCTTTTACCATGTCCCCTGCCGTATTGAGGGGTATCTCCGTCCTGCCGCCGTCCGCTTCATAGTAATAGAGACTGTTATCCTGCGGCGGCTTGTCCTCGTCAAAAAACCTGGTCACATGTTTTTCGAAGTCCGCCGCTCTTTTAATCCCGAATACCGCCGCAATCTCCTCATCCCTTTCAATCGAAACAGCGAGTGCCTGCTTGTGTGTACGAAGTCTCGATATCCGCGAAGATACTTTATCGCTCTTCCTCGTCGCCCCCACATAGACAGACTGCGCTTTCATAAATGTACAGAGCACAGAAAAATACTGTTCGAATTTTTTCGCAGATCCGTTTACATTTCTAATAAGCTCTTTCATCAGACCATTGAAGCGTTCCATGCTCCTGACCAGCTTTCTTCTCAACAGAAAAAGCGCCACAAAGCCGCCGGCAGAAGAAAGAGCCACCGCCGCAGCCGTAAGGCCGAAAGATGCCAGGAACTGTACCCCGCCCAGACGGAGTGAATTAAACATGTACGGGAAATATCCGATCATATAGATCAGAAGAAAAACAACTCCCGTTCCGATCACAACGCTCTTTCTCATCCGGGCGTCTATATCTTTCCTTACCTGCTTATCTACTTTGTTCAGTTCTTTTCTGATCCGCTGTTCATCGATCACACTGTGAGTATCGCTCGTCAATACCTGAAGTTCAAGCGTGTCGATCTCATCCTCTAAATCAGCAATCTGAAATCTGTCCAATTCGTAATCATCATCAAAAAAGCTGTCCGCCTGGCTCTTTACATGCTGCGAAGCCCTGTCAATTGCCCTGCGCGGCGCTTTCAGAAACTTATCTATAAGCCCCTGTTTTTCCCTGATCTGGCTGTTCCAGTACAGAAGTTCATCATCCGGGCAGCCACGGCTCAGGCCCACATGCCCTGTATCAATAAAGAGATCTGTTCCGGAAGTCCCTTCAAAAATAACCGGAATATGCTGTTTCTCAACAATTTCTTCCTCTTCTTCAAAAGAATACTCCGGTTTCATCCTGAGCCGCTCCTGGACAAAAGCATAGGCTGCTTCCATCTTATTAAGATGTTCATTCAGCATGTCCGACAGCGCCGCGTCAGATATCCGCACTCCTAACCGATATAATTTATATGCCTGAAGCGTACTGGCAGGAATAGGGTTGACCGTAACTGTAAGGACCGCCAGCCAGAATTCCATCAGCTCTTTCATATACTTGCTGTTTTCCGGATTTGTTATCTCGGCGCACAGGAACCGGCAGTTTCCCGGATAATTATTTCTCCGACAGAAATCAGAACTTTCCATCTCAAATGGTGATTTCCAGGAAGAATAAATATGATCCTCATCATCCGGATGCCTGCGCGTTGAAATCAGATAAACCTCCTGGGGGCGGACATCCAAAAACGAATATTTCTCCTCCAGCGCTTTTCTGGCAAGCACCGTTTCCTCGGGTACCTCTTCCTCCAGATATATCCGGCGGAGCCCCTCTTTGTACTGCGCCGCCAAATCATAAAACTCATCCTCAGAAAGTTCCGACGCCCTCACTCTTTTTACTTTTCCGGTTATATGATCTGTATATTCATACCCGTCTTCAAAATTCCTGACCGGCGAAGACGGATAGCCGCACAGCATATGGGTAAGCCGTATGATCGGAACTCTGCTGGGCCTGGGAGCCGCTGCGTCCTGCACCTCGTCAGGATAGTCAAAGGGATTCTTCTCATCAGGCACAGGACCGTTCTTCCGACCGAAAGCCGGCTCTGTATCTATAACGACAGCTCTCCACTTCAGCCTTCCTCTGATCAGTTTGTATAAGTCGGGAACAGATGCTGTAAGATCTGTCCCTGACTCATTCCAGTCGCAGAAGCTGACCACACCTTTCTCTATAAATGGTCTGAACAAAAAACGGTAATCTTTCAGCAGCTCCGATGAGTTCTTACTCAGTATTATCACTGTGTGCATTACATTCACCGCCTTTATACTCTGATGATCACTCTCTTCTTGTCCTTGCATCCTCAATCATCGTCTGGATCTTCTCATAGAGATCATCTAAACCTCTGTTCTCGATTTCATTTGAAGCAATCTGCATCAGGTCATCAACATAGTCGCTGAAATTATCTCTCCAGTTCTCAAAATACCAGTCAATATTTTTATCGAATTTCTCAACCTGCGCAAACACAAAGTTTCCGTATACCCAGTCAAGGTCATCCCCGAGAACGATCGTCTTCATGTAATCATATACAAGGGCAAGCGCTTCTTTTACAATATCCTTGCCGACCTTCTTATCAAATTCAGCCGCAGGCGTAGACACCTTGAGTAGCAGTGCAAGGTCAAAAAGAGTAAGGCCGTCCCGCTTAAACTCCTCGCTTTTAAGCTTCGACAGATGTTTATAAAGAAGACTTGTCTCAAATGTAATCTTACCGGCATTGTTTCTCTCTGTATCAAACTTCTTGTTCATATAATTCACAAGTGTATTGACAACGACCGGATTGATAATAAGGGCATCCAGCACTTCATAATAATGATCACACGGTGTGCCGTTGGATACCACGAATTCTTCTGTCTCAACTCCATTGAGCTGAAGCCTGTACAGATATTTTCCTTCGGAGATCTTTCTGTAACTGATCAGGTTGAACAGAAGTCCCAGTACAAACGCGCGGTAAATCTGTCTTTCCTGGCGTTCCTGGTTGTCGTCATCCAGATCCGGCAGACAGGAGATAATATGCCACTTTCTGTCAATATGCGGCGTGATAACCGGTGTTTTGTCCGACTTCGGCTTGATCTGACTGATCAGCTCATAATATGCCTTGTAATATTCTCCTTCGCCTCTTCCGTCCGACTCATTCGCAGGCGCGAACTTAGAAAGCCCGTTTGCCCTCAATCCATAAATTGCCTGATAAAACATGATCATATTAAGCGCGATATCTTCGTCTGGATTTCCGCCATAGTTGCCCAGTTCTTTTGCAATGAGGGCAGATCTCGGAGATCCGTCCTTCGGATCCAGCTTCTTGCTATATGTACATGCAGCAATTGGTTCTTTCTGTTCCCCGAGCGGCCGCTCGATAAATGGATTGGACAGATTTCTTGTCTCTGAAATGACTCTGCGCACATACTGCTCGATCCGCCCGAAATCATACTCATTTTCCTCGTATTTTGCTTCTCTCTCCAGTGCTGAAAGTACATCCATATCCACTGTACTTCCATAGACCTCCATCAACGACTTTTTGAAATATCCGATGATGCCGTCCTCGAACAGCTCCTCAAAATATCCGCCGTTTTCCGGTTTTTCTCTCATCATGGAATAACTGCGCACTTTTGTATAAATATCTTCAGCCAGCTCTTTGTCAATCGTGATCGTATTACCTGTGTATGGCATCTCTTTAAGCAGATGTTCAAGACAGTTTGGCGTAGCGCACACATATCTCGTCGTCTTTCCGGCAGTATTGCCATATTTCTTCTTAAGCGACACGATCCTGCGGTCCAGTTTGCCGATCCTGTCCTCAAAGGATGCATAGAAAGTCTGGAAGGCGTCGCACAGACTTGTCACATAATCGATCCCCTCGCGTAACACTTCTGCAAGCACGCTGCTTGTACGGAATTTGTCTACTTCACTGAGATAAAACCTAAACTGGTCTTTGAACTCCTGTTGAGTCTTTCGATCGATTTTCCGGTCTCCAATATCTGTCTCTACCTCATCCGTCTTCGGATCATCAAAAATGTTATAGAAATCTTCAAAGAATTTCTCTTTTTTGTCATTTTCTTTATCAATCAGGATCTTTTCTTTTTTCAGCAGCTCAAGCGCCTGGTAAAGGAAATACCTTACAGCGTTCGGGTGGATAAACGTACCGTTCTGGTCTCTCAGATATGTCTCCATCTGGTGCGGCAGCCGGTCTTTTGTGGCAGAATCATTCTTTGCCTTGAAGATCGTATAGGCAATGGTCCTGCCGGTATCTTCGCTTCGTTTCACGACCATGTCCTTGTATTTTTCCACTTCGCTAAACGCTGTCTGAAGATCCTCCGCTGCCTCTTTCTTTCCTACCTCGACATCATTGATAAGCCCGGACGCCTGCTGCTTCTGTGCATCCAGATCCATCTGTCCCGTCATCGTGCTCTCTTTGACAAATTTCTTGAGCTGGTCTACATACTCTGTCCATTTGTCACTTACTTTTTTGTAGCCTCCGTCGTCATAGATTGTACACGCTTCTTCAATTGCTTTTGCAAATGGGTCTTTCTGTTTTGCCAGCTGATTAATGGATTCTATATAATCGATCGACGCATTCACATCCCGCACATGGAATCCCTGGGCGCGCATCTCCGAGTTGGCAAGGCATTTCTCCCTGTACATGTCATCAAATACGAGCCATTGTTTAGACACGCACTCTTTCGTCCAATTGAGCGCAATGAATTCCTTCACATCTTCTGTCGGATAGATCAGCATAGCGGAACCCGCGCCTGCATAGCGGTTGCGTCCTCTCTGTGCACAGAGCTCGCGGATCGTGTTATCCTCTGAAGAATTGCTCCTCTTATTCATCGGGCCGATAGACTGGGAATAAATGCAGTTTGCCGCATGGTCCAGATACTGGTTGAAGCTGTTCAGCTTCTTTCCCTCTGTATTCTGCGCATCGAAAAGGAAACAAAAATCATACGGCCGGACATCGTACTCTTCCACATCGTTAGAGCCGACTCTCGGGAATTCGATCTTTACCGTCTTCTCATATTTGTCAGGAAGTGTCTTATCCCCTTTCATAAGGAATGCGTCCAGCTCCCTGAGCGCCGCATATGCATTACACCTTAAGTTATTCCTCTCCGTCTGCCCGCGGATCACTTCGTAGAACACCTCGGGAAGAATGAAAAATCCCCTTGTAATGTTTGCACTCGCCTGGAACTTTGTCGCAAGATAATTTTTCAGATAAAGCGCTACCGGAAGAATCAGGCCTGATCCGGTACCGCCTGCAAGGGAACTCACAATCACGACACGCAGCGCCTGCTCTCCGGAATTTCCCTCCAGCTTGTAGAGTTCTTCGATGGCATTGTGCAGGGGCTCCATATTGCCGGCACGTATTGCGGTATCAAGCGCCAGCCGCGAGATCGCTCTTACCTGACCTGCTCCCTCGGTCAGTGATTTGCTGTTGAGAATACCATTTACCGGAAACCATGTGTCTCTCGCATGGGTGTCTATATTCAGATACTCGCCGACAGTCAGCTTTGTAGACGTCTGAATTGTCTTGATAAACGGATTTTCCGCCTGAATTTCGCGCAGTTCATTAATGTCCGTATCAAACACCGCAAATCCGATATGTTTACGTTGTTCTTCCGTGACCATTTTAGACACGCGGCATACAATTTTTGAACCTGTTCCTCCGAGTCCTACTAATAGTGTTGGTGCAATCATTTCTCTTTCCTCCTCATTAAGTATTTTATATTATTTTTTCTTCTTCCCTTTACTTTTCTTTATCTTCCCGTCCGCAGTACGCTGCACATTTGGAATGCAGGTATATGTAAATTCCGGTGTCGACACAACGATGATCGTACTCGCTGACATCCTGTAATTACCTTTATAGTTTTCAGGGATCGACATGCCGTTAAATGTAATATCATCCTTTCCCTGGAAAGCTGATGTATTAAGGAGCCAGATGCCGCCGCCCCCTGCTGCCTTCAGCCTAGCTGTCTTTTTCACCGGCGCAGGAGAAAAGGTCAGCCTCCCTGTTTCTGCTTTGTATGGGATAAGCATCGACACTATATTCTTCTCAAAATTCCCTTTTACTATCATATCATGGATTCCGATCTTTTCTGCCGTACACTCGATGCTCGGTCTCCGTTTCATTTTTCCTGGAAATCTCTTTTTGAACGGCGGAACATATCCCAGAACCAAAATCAGCAGTAGCAGGCATATCGAGATTTCTTTCCAGTACCGCTTCAGGTAATCAACAGGATTTCTGTCGTCTTTGATCTCCATCGAGATATTTTCTGACTTTCCGTACTGCTGCCCGTCAATCTCTGTGGAAACACTGACTGTAATATCTGCCGGTCCTATCCCCGTAGAAAACATATCTCCGTCTTTATACCTGGGGCTAACCGTCCATGTAGATACTTCCTCTCCCGGCTCCACTTCCCATTCAATAGAGAATTCCCCGCCTTCGCTGTCCTTACATTCTACATCAACAGACGCATTTTTCCACTGTTCTTCGGTCAGCGGCTCTCCATTTCTCGTGGCTTCCACCGTCATCCTGCCCGAACCATCCGGAATCTCTTTAAGCGCGGCGGATTTCGGTGCTTCTACTTCCATATCAAGTGTACACACCTGAAACGACATATCGATATGATCTGTATAATTGTTCAGATATGTCACATCTGCTGAAATTTCAAGCAGATCACCATCCGCCTGGATCTCCACAGACTGATAAGCGCCAGAGCTTCCTCCAAGACCATATTCTTCACCATTTACCGTCAACTTATATTCCGGTTCTCCAAGCAGTGACGTATTTTCTATAAACTCTCCGGTAAGCTGATTAATAAACCCCACTCTTATACTATAAGTTCCTCCTTCAATCGTAGAGGCATCAACCTGATCATCCCCCCGGTAAAGCCCGGCACCGAATTTAACATCCGGCTCATAATAGATTTTTACGGAATCAGCTCCTGCAACATCCAGAGTATAATCCCCCTCCATAATAGCGGATGTATCAGAAAATACCGCCACCTGACCTTTTAAGGAAGTATCCTTTGCCGGCGTCTCTGTCACAAAGCTCGTAAGCCCGCCCCCGTCTGTGCTGCTGCAAGATACTTCATAATTACTTTCCAGGTTAATCTCGCTGCCCTCTTTGTTCTTCAGACTGTTGATACTGACATCACTCCCCTGGGCAAATACGATCAACCGGCTGAGTGGTATGTCAAAGGAGAGGCTTCCATCATTTTTCAGGCTGGTATACTCATTTCTTTCAAAAATGCGGTTGCTGATTACAGCCAGTTCATTGATGACCTGGGAACTATTCTCCACTTTCTGAGAATACAGTCCTATTTCCTCTTTTGCATCCGCAACAGTTTTAATATCACTTCCCATAGCAAGATACTGGACATACATATTGTCCCGCATCTCAGCTTTCTGTTCCAGGTCAGTCTGGAGATTTGTCGCGGGCAGATCACTGTCGAAATCACCATCCGTAAGTACCACGAGCCAGCCCTCGGCAGCGCCGCCGCTGTCCAGCAGAGCAGCCAGCTCATTTGCTGCTGTATTCACTTGTGTATAGGGAGTGCCCAGGGGCTGAGGTGTATACATATTATGTATCTGGGCAATATCTGAAATTGATCTGACTGTAATTGAAGAAGTCGAGCCTGTTCCGCCAGTAGTTACATCATGCATAGGAAATATTTTCATCTGGTCACCATTGTCATAATTCATCATTGCTGCAAATACTTCCATTGCATAGGTAGCCTGTGACCACGCCATATTTCCGGGACCATACATACTTCCGGAATTATCAAATACGACATAGATCGCCCTTGCCCCACTCTTATTCACTTCTGCTGCCCGGCTGACCACCCCCGCTGGCATCAATAGTGCAATAAGCATGGCAAAGACTAACAATTTTGAAATTAACTTTTTCATTTTCCACCCCTGCCTATAAAATCAAACTTTGTGCTTTTATAGCAAAATAAACAATATTATGTCACAGCACATGCATATTATACGATATTTTATACAATATAACAACATAATTTTCATTATCATTTACAATATTTGTTGTAATATCTTACATTTCCAAGATCAATATAGACCAAGTTTTCGCAAACCACGATAAAAAAAGCAGGAATGCCTTGCTAAAGCACCCCCTGCCTTATTATGATAATGACTTTTCCCTTAATTCTCGATTAATCCTTCAGTCCTTTATCTCAGAAAACAATTCCTTTTAGCCAAAGATACCATCGTTATTATAAAACCGGGAAATACTATTTCCCCAAAATCTCTGCAGCCTGCTTCATATTCTCGATGATCTTTACCTTAAACGGGCATCTCGTCTCGCAGGCGCCACACTGGATGCACTCTCCGGCATGGTGAGGAAGCACTTCATAGTGTTCTCTCACCGTCTCCGGTATGCCTCCCCGGGCTTTTGCCAGATTGAGGAATTTGGTCACGGATATACCAAATCACATTCTTTTTTCCCATTTTTCCAATGCATACAATTCTTCAGTTGCACAATGACGTAACTATCGTGGCTGATGAAGCTGCTCTTAGTAAAATTTCTTAATCAAATCATTCATTTTATAGACTCTTCTAAAAACATTGGAATGAGGTAATTCAAAAAAATTTATTGAAAAGAGGCTGTCGCACTAAATAATTAGTGCGGCAGCACTTTTTTGCAGAGAATAAGAGCC